>Ga0315285_10002250_pt1 | contig 20167 bp, 11 predicted proteins | sample YL17G09_36_MG_FD_203698 | JGI IMG/M metagenome (GOLD analysis project Ga0315285, IMG submission 203698) | Sediment microbial communities from Yellowstone Lake, YNP, Wyoming, USA - YL17G09_36 | ecosystem: Environmental > Aquatic > Freshwater > Lake > Sediment | place: USA: Wyoming | collected...
AAAAATTGTTATAAGATTAGAAATCCCTGGTTTTCTTTCGGGGTCATATTTTATATTTTTTCCAGTATCGGTGACAGCCGCCATTATTTTCTTTTGAATTTCTTCTGGGTTTTCGAATAAAGAGATATAACTCTGAGGACCTAATGATTTTGACATCTTTTGCTTTGGATTATTTAAAGACATAACCCTAGCTCCAACTTTGGGTATCTGACCTGCCGGTTCTTTAAAGGTTTTACCGAAGCGTGAATTAAACTTTCTGGCTATGGTCCTTGCAAATTCAATATGTTGTAGTTGATCTTTACCTACAGGGACTAAATCTGCTTGGTAGAGAAGAATATCGGCCGCCTGCAAGATCGGATAACTTAACAAACCCGCATTAATGTCTTTTCTGAATTGCTTAGCCTTTTCTTTATACTGGGTCATTCTCTGGAGATCTCCGATCGGCGTTATGGTTGTAAGAAGCCAACATAGTTCTGTATGCTCTTTCACTTGGGATTGGACAAAAAGAATTGATTTTGAAGGATCAATGCCTACAGCCAAATGAGCTATTGCGGCATCAAAAATATTTTTTTGTAAAGCACTAGAATTATAGGGAATAGTTAAAGAATGTAAGTCAGCAATAAAAAATATACAATCAGCTTTTTCTTGCAGACTTACCCAGTGTTTAATCGCTCCCAAGTAATTTCCGATATGGATAGAACCAGTAGGTTGAATTCCGCTTAGAATCCTCATAATTGAATTGAAATCCTTTGCTAGATTATTTATTATTTTTATACTTCTATTACTACGGGCAATATCATTGGCCGTCTTTGAGTTTTAGTGTAAAGAAATTGCCCGATTTTATTTCTGATTTCATCTTTAACGTAGCTCCAATTAACTGCTCCACCTGTGCCCGTACTCTCTTGTACGATTTTGACAACCTTTTTTCTCGTTTCAGCTAATAATTCCCTCGATTCTTTAAGATAAACAAAGCCGCGAGAAATAATATCTGGAGAATTTCTAACCTTGCCCGTTTGGCGGTCAACGACGGCGATGATAACAAACATACCATCCTTTGCCAAATTCTGGCGATCTCGTAGAACTATCTCGCCTACATCACCAACGCCTAAACCATCAACCATAATATAATTTGAAGGAATGCGTCTTTTCTCTGTGAAGATTTTTTTAGGCGTAAGATTAATGATTTGGCCATTTTCAGCAACAACAATGTTTTTTTCTGGGATCCCTAAAGATTCCGCTAACTTTTTGTGAGCAATAAGCATTGAAAGTTGGCCATGAATTGGTAGGAAGAATTTCGGCCTAATAAGTCTCAGCATTTCCTTTAATTCATCTTGTTGGGCATGGCCACCAGCATGAATATCCATCATTTTATAATGAAAAACTTCTGCTCCTTGCCTGAAGAGTTCATCTTTAAGAATCTGAACCGTTCTTTCGTTTCCTGGCACTACCGAAGAAGAAAAAATGATAGTATCACCTTTTTTAAGACGGAATAAACGGTGTTCTCTATTTGCAATTCTCATCAACACTGCCTGTCCTTCTCCTTGGGCACCAGTGCACAGTAAAGTTACCTGGGAATCTGGTAAATTTTGCGCTTCCTTAGCCGAAATTAAAGCCCTCTTTTTTATTTTAAGATAATTAAGATTTCTAGCAATCTCAACATTAGTTTTCATTGAATAACCTTCTACGCAAACGCGTCTACCATATCTTTCAGATAGAGTAATTACTTGCTGAATTCTATTAATTAAAGAGGAAAAGGTAGCAGCGATAATTCGGCCACGAGAATTTTTAAAAATTTCTTCTAGGTTTTTGAAAATTTCTTTTTCAGAAAGCGAATGTCCTTTTTCTTCTGCTCCGGTCGAATCAGAGAGGAGAAGTAAAACATTTCTCCTGCCGATCTCTTTTAGATAATTAAAGTCAGTAGGCAAATCATTAAGGGGATTATTATCAAACTTAAAATCAGAGGTATGAATGATATTACCAATTGGTGTGGAGATTAAAAGGCCCAGATTATCGGGGATATTATGGTTTTGATGGAAGAATTCTATTTTAAAGGGGCCTAAATTTATTTTAGAGCCATCTTTCACTGTATTTATCTCTACTTTTGGTGAAAAGGGGAAATCTTCTTGTCTTCTAATAATAATTCCTCTTGTTAGAGGAGAGGCAAACATTGGAGCTTGGCCAGTTTTTAACAGCAGATAAGGAACAGCTCCAATGTGGTCATAATGACCGTGGGTAAAAACAGAGCCTAAAATATTCTTTTCTTTTCCCTGAAGATAGGAAATATTTGGGATAATGTAGTCAACTCCGGGCATGTCTTCTTCTGGCATACGAAAACCCATATCAATAATTAAAATCTTTCCTCGCCATTCCAAAAGGATCATGTTTCTGCCTACTTCCCCCAGACCTCCCAAGGGAATTATTCGGATATTATTTTGTTTTTTTATTTCTGTCATTTTCTAAAATAAATTAAAGGTAATTTAATTATTTTGCTTATTATTTAAGAAGAATCAATGCCGAGGGTGGGATTTGAACCCACATGGACCTTGCAGTCCACAGCGCCCTGAACGCTGCGTGTCTAGCCATATTTCACCACCTCGGCAAGAATCTACCTATTCAAGAATCCTAGATTTTTAGGTAGTTTTTTTAAGGGTTTTCCAAATTTAAGCCTAGGAATTTTCTTATAATTTTTATTTTTAATCCAGCCCAACTGAGTATAATAATAACATCCACCCTTCATTTTTTTAAATAAACTATAAGTATTGTGGCATCTTCGTGAAACCCAATTGCCCATTTTCAATGATCTCTTAGAAGGATTAATTGTTATATGACCATAGCCTTTGGGAACAATTACTTTTTCGTCCCTTTTCGCTTTTATTGCTTCTACATCGGTAATTTGTCTATCTTTCACTTTCTGGAGTAAGAAAATTGCCTTTCCATTAATTACCTCATAAAGCTCTTGAAAATAACCAGAATGTTCATGCCCTAATGTTTTTGGAAATTCTTTACCTAGCATTCTCGATGGAATAATTGTTACATCATATCTTAAGTCGTTCTTTTCTTTTATTTTTCGGTACATATAATAAACTGGAAAATTTGGGGTTTTCTTTCCCCATTTCTGGTCATAAAGAACTTTTCTCATATCCAGGAGCGATCTAATCTCCGGCCTTTTTTGTTTCGATTTTCGGAACTTCACTTTTATTATCTACGTTTAGTTTTAATAAACCATTCCTCAATCCCGGTGAATCTTTTCGATGGATCTTTAATTATTCCTTCTTTTATCCCCTTGATTTCTTTAGATACTGAATAAAGATAATCGGGAGAATAAAGAAAAACCGCGGGCGCATCTTCAAGCAAGATTTCTTGGATTTTTTGATATTTCTCTTTTCGCTGCCCTTCATCAACGGTTTGCCTGGCTTCTTCTAAAAGCTTATCAACTTCTTTATTTTCATAAATTGCCAAATTTAGACCCGGGTCCTTTTTCTGTGAAGAGTGCCAGAAAAGGAAAGGGTCGGGAATCAAATCTAATAATATGCCAAAAAGAAGGCTATCATAGTTCCGTGGCTTTATAAAATCTTGTTCTAATTCCGGGGACAATGGGTCAACTATTTTAACCTCAACTTCTGCTCCTAATTCTTTCCATTGATTTTTTAATAAATTAGCCACTTGCTCTATTTCTTTTTGAGAAACAGTCACTAAGGAAAACTTTAGGGGCAGGGTTTCTTCTGGAACTTGGCCGCATATTTCGTTAAGTTTCTTACGCGTAGTTTCGCTAACCAGTCCTGTTCCTTCTTTAAATCCCCAAGGTTCTAGGATATCTTTCGAATATTTTTCCTGGAACCTAATCACGGCCTCTTTAGTTTTTTGACCAAAAAACCCATTAATTTCTCCTTCGGGATAAATTTCAGGATTTTTTGCTAGACAAGCTTGTAATTTTTTTACTTCTTCGCCTCTTGAGCCTGGTTTTAAATCTGTTTTAAATATTATTTCCTCCCTTTTTATAACTTTTTCTCTTAGGCCGTCTTGATTTAAATCCTGCCAGCCAGCCTTTTCTAAAATCTCCTTACCCTTCTCTGGGTCAAAAGAATAGGCTTCTGAAGGAGGTGAAAGATTAAAGATTTCGGGCAGAAAAGGGGAGTTAACAATCCTTCCTTTTCCACCTAAAACCTTCTGAATAATTTCCTCTTTATTTGTTCCGTAATTTAACGCTTCTCTAACTTCTTTTTCTGAAAAAATTTTTGCCTCGTCTGGATTAAAAAAAACAGCAAAATATCTTGGGAGTGATAAATAATGGGTTTCAAGCCCTTTTTCCTCCAAATCCTTCAAGTTTTCTACCGGGACAGAAGATATTCCTTTAATTTTCCCCTTTAAGGCAGCATTAATTAGATCTTCCTTCTTATCCTTATCAAAAAAGAAAAAAGTAATCTCAGAAAGAAAAGGTTTTTTTCCGTGATAATAAGGGTTGGGTATGAGCTTAATGAATTTTATGAAACCCTTATTGTCTTGATTCAGGCCTTGCATTTTGAAGGGCCCATTTCCAACGAGTTGTAAATTGCCAGGAGGTAAAGGGAAATTTTGAGGAGGGATATCTTGCCAGATATGTTTTGGTAAAATTTTAAAGGTAAGGGTTTCTAAAAAAGGAGGATAAGCATTCCTTAACTTAAAGCGGACTGTTTTATCATTAATTTTTTCTACCTCCACTCCTAAAAAATCGGATAAAAAGGGACTTTTGTAATCTGGGTTTTGAATTGTTTTCACCGTAAAAACTATATCATCAGTCGAAAAATTCTCACCATCTGACCAAAAAAGATTATCTTTAAGAGAAACTTCATAAGTTTTTCCATCATCTTTAATCTCGTAATTTTTAGCTAAATCTGGCACTATTTTCCCTTCCGAATCATACTTCATTAAACCAGAAAAAAGAATTTCAACTAGGTCCCGATCAATATCGTTAGAGGTGGCATAGAGCGGATTTACTAAACTTGGTTGACCTAATAATCCTTCTGTATAGACACCACCCGGAGCAGGTTGGATAGTAGTACTTTTAAAATAGAAATTAAGGGATAGAAATATCGCAGAGCAAAATGCTAAAAGAGTGAAAATTAAGAGAGCGATTTTCTCTTCCTTTTTGAGAATCCTTAATAACTTTTTCCATTGAGAAAAATTTGGAAAAATCAATTTTTTCCTAAAATTAAAAACTTCCATAACCTTATCTTCGGTCGATCAAAAAAAAGAGAAAATTTTTTATTTTCGTAATCATTACTGAAGAAATCTGGGTAAAATTAAATTCAGAATTGCCAAGATTATAAAAGCGATTCCTAAAAGTATCGTTCCCCAAAAAATTTTCTTCTGAACGCCTCTTCTTGTTCCATAAAATTCTCCTCCTCCACCAAAAGCCGAACCTAAAGCCGTTCCTCTTTGCTGTAGCAAAATGAGAATAATTAAAAAAACAGCAACAATAATTTGAGCAGGTATTAAAAACTTCTCCATTTTTTAAATTGAATTATATTAGAAGAATTTTTTTCCGGCTCCTGGAAAAATAGCGGAAATAAAAATTGTAGTTACCGAAATAATTAAAGTTGTCCAAACAAGCGAGAGAAAATTAACAATGGCTAATTCAGGAAACACCCTATTTGTAAACCAGACTAGAAAGAAATTGATTACTAAACTAAAAAGTCCAAAAGTTATTATTTGTAAAGGCAAAGTAATAAGGCCTAAAATTGGTTTAATGAAAAATGTTAAAAATCCTAAAAAGGCTCCGACGAAAATTAAACTGTGAAAAAATTCTCTTATTCCTTCTTGATTAGCAGATATTATAAAAAAGGGCCCAGTAAATTCCACTCCCGAAACATATTTATCGGCCAACCAAAGGGCCAGAATTCCGGTAATAATATGTGAAAGAAACCGTCCCATCCTTTAGGATAACAAAACTGACAATAAAGTCAAATCCTTCGTCTATTAGCTATTAACCCTTTCCTTCTTAATTTTCTATGATAAGTGATTGCAAAACGGTGGGCTTCGTCTCTGAGCTGTAAGATTAAATTAAAGATTTCTCGAGGAAGAGCTTTTAAAGAAATTGGCCAATTATGATTTTCAATATAAAGTTTATTTTCCTTTTTTGCCAGGGCTATTAAAGGAATTAATTTTGCTTTTTTCATCTTATTTTTTGATTTTTTTGCAGCGTTTAACTGCGAAATTCCTCCGTCAATTAAAATCAAATTAGGCCAGCCCCATTCTGAATGCTGAAATCTCCGATTAAGAATTTCCTTTATCATTGCAATATCATTTGGTTTTCCCTCAATTTTAATTTTAAACCTGCGATAAAAATCTTTATTTGATTTGCCATTTATAAAAACCACCATTGATCCAGCTGCCTCTTTCCCTTGAATATTAGATACATCATAGGCCTCAATTCTAGAGATTTGCCTTTTTGTTTTAAGAAGATTTCGGAGAATCTTTTGAGTATCTGACCAACTCTGCTCTGATTTTCCCGAGACTGGAATTATTGTTTCCTCAAAAATTTTAGCGTGAGAAAACACCCTATTTAAAAATCTGATTTGATCTCTTAGTTTGGCTGCTCTTTCAAAATCCTGAACTTTTGACGACTCTTTCATTTCTTTTTCCAGGCCTTGAAATACCTGACTTCCTTTTCCTAAAAGAATTTTTGTAATATTTCTAGTATTATTCCGATATTCTCTTCTCATTTTTAAATAAGCTGATGGCAACTGTTTCGCCAGTTTAGATTTTAACAAACAAGGAGCAGGACAACGGGAAAGTTGATACCAAAGACAGGGCCTTTTCGGTAAATTTTTGCAAGCTCGATAAGGGAAAGCTTTTCTTAATATTTTTAACGTTTGCTTTAAAGCCCTTCCATCAACGAAGGGACCAATATATTTAGATTGTAATTTTGAGCTAACTCTTTTTAATTCTGGTTGATGGGTAATAAAAATCCGAGGGAAATCTTCCCTAGAGATTGCTACAAAAAAATAATTTTTATCATCTCTCCAAAAAATATTATATTTTGGTTGGTATTTTTTAATTAAATTTGCTTCTAGAATTAAAGCCTCAATTTCAGAATCCGTTTTGAGGTAACCAATTTTTGAAACCTGATTTATAAAAAGACCATCCCGGTAGGCGGATTGTTGAAAATGGTTTTTTACCCTTTCTCTAATATTTGAAGCCTTGCCAATATATAAGAACCTTGACTTCGTCAAGAACCTTGAATACCCCGCATTTAAAAATCCTCTTCCCTTTTTGAAGCAATAAACCCCCGATACCTTGGGAAGCTTTGAAATTTTATTCTTTTCTATAAATTTAAATCTCTCCATGGTCTAATTATTTTAAAATACAACCTTTTATTTTTCAATTGTAACAAAAGCCTTAGATTAAAATCTAAGGCCAAAAAGATTAATACTAAAATCTGGTCTAGATATTGTTATAATCTACAATATATCTCCACCAATTGTTTAATTTTCCATTTGTTGTACCACCTGCTCTAGGCAAGTGCTTCAGCCACCATTTATGATGCCCTCTTATCTCACAGCCCCAGGTTGTGCAGTTCACGAGTTTTTTAATTCCTTGTAGAGTTGGATAATTGTACCAATCATCGCAGTAGGAATCTACATAATTGGTATTTGCCCAATCATAGTCTGATAAACTATTCGGGCCATAGTGGACGTTTCCGCAGTTGGCTTTACCTGGCGCGACCTTATCGTAAAGCGTAAATTTATTCCAATCATGATTTTCATTTGGGGCCCAACTGCCAAAAACATATGTCATAACCGACTCAGTTCTATGCCCGAGATCCTCTAACATCTCGCCAACCCCTCTTTCATAACTAAATCCCATAATCGGGAGAAGTTTATTGCAGGTCGTACCAGTCACCGGCGGACTGTTATACCAGAAAGCACCGGGCCCGGCTAGAGTTGACTCCCAAAAACCACTGTAGGGATAACTAAATGTCCAAACTTCATCAATCTCGCCGGCATTTAATTTTTCGCAGAGATTATATTGCTGAGTCATAAATTGATAATCTATCATTGGTTGTCCTCTTCCGGCGTCGCCGTGGTCACAGTTGCGCGCTTCCCAACAAGACAAATATGTTGCGTCGTCAAGGCTATATCCGTCCGTATAGGTAGTAAAAGCATCAACTTCCATTCTCTCAACAATAGTGTAATTGACAAAGTTACTGCTAACCGATTTTATATCACCGATGTACTGACTTGCTAGATTATCGGGATTATTCCAGCCATAAACTTCCGTTAATCTTCTACTGCCCCGGGACTCAATAATTGGGTTGAAGATAAGCAAAAGCACCTTTGGGGTAAGTATTTCTGGAGGGGGTATCTCAGAAACAATTATGGTCATTCTATTTTCAGCAACTAAAGTGCCTCTTTCAACAATAACTTTAGCAATATAGGTACCGGCCGTTGAATAATCACAAATGTCAAGGACAGTATAAGGATTTAAGGTAGTACCATCTTTTTTATGAGCATAGCCGGGGGTAATATTAGTTCCAGAATCAGAACGATTACAATAAAAAGTATAGTTGATTGGACCAGTGGCCGTTCCAGAAACTTGAGCAGTTAAGTCAACATCATTTAAAGGAGCTGAACCAGAAGAAGGATTGGCTGATAAAGAAACTGAGAGGGTCGGGACAATACAGTTTCCATCTGCTTGACATTGCTGGTCAGAAGGACAACCACAAGTTCCGCATTTATCAATTAAAGTCCCATTATCGCAATATTTTGGTTTTACAGTTGAACACTGACCATAAAGAGTTCCGTCTGCGCATTGCCCCGAAGCAACATTTATTGTAACTCTATTTTCAGCAGCCAATCCTCCTCTTTCGACAATGATTTTGGCAGTATAGGTGCCAGGTGAAGGGTAATTGCAGATATCCGTATAAGAACTACTGAAGACATAATTTATTCGTTTATTATAGCCAGGAATAACATCGGTTCCTGGATCTGAGCGATTGCAATAAAAAATATAGTTAGCTGGTCCAGTAGTTATCCCAGAAACCTCGGCAGCAAGCTCAACATCTAAAGGAGCCTTACCTGAAGAGGGGTTGGCTGATAAAGAAACTGAGAGGGCAGAAAGAGCCGTTATTGTTAAAGTATAAGTTGCCGTTCTAGTTAAACCGCTACCAGCTCCGGTAATAGTTATTAAATAGATTCCAGTAGGGGTGGTAGAGGAAGTAGTAATTTGCATTACTGAAGGACAGGTAGGATTACAACTTATTGGCGAAAAAGAAACTGTAGCTCCTGAAGGAAGACTGGAAGTTGAGAAGTTAACAGATTGACTAATGCCAGAAACTAAAGTAGTAGTGATTGTGGTTGAAACTGATTTACCCTGAGCGACGGAGCCAGAGGTTGGACTGACTGAAAGAGAAAAGCCAACAGGAGTAGTAACGGCTAAAGTTTGAAAACCTTTAGTATTCCAATCACTATATTGAGCATTATTTTCTGCTCTTACTCGCCAGTAATAATTAGTATTGTAAGAAAGAATACCAGAAGATACAGTGTAAAATGTAGCCGGGGAAGAAACTATGGCATTGGTTAAAGGGCTAGAGAATTGAGAATCATCATCAATTTGGATTCGGTATTTTCTATCATCCGGACAGCCGGCTCCCCAACTAGAAGGTGTCTGCCAGGAAAGAGTAGAAAGAAGGGATTGGTTAGTAGAGCCATCTGCTGGCAAAGAAAGAATAGACATAGAAGGAGGAGAGGGTAGACAAGTAGTGGGAGTTAAAAGCTGATTTAATTTGGCTCGAGTAGTCTTACCGACAAAACCTGTTCCTTTAGTCAAACCCAAGGGAGTTAAAATCTCTGAAGCATATTTTTCCTGGAATTTTATTACAGAATTCTTAGTTATTAAACCAAAATAACCCGTAGCTAAAGCTCTTTCAGGATAAGTTGGTGGTCCAACTTCTTTTTTCAAAATAATCTGAAGATATTTTACTTCGTTATTTCTCATTCCATATTTCAGATTATTCTCAAAAACAAAACCAGCTGGTATTCCTTCATAGATTACAGCTGACGGCTGAAGTTCGGCTAACTGATTTTGCAAAGACCCGATTTGCGATTGTATATTAGCAATTTGTGTTAAAAGTTCTTCAATTGTTGCTCCCCGGACTGGGCTTGCTATTACCATAAGAAAAATCACTCCGAAGAGACCGATAGAAATAATTATTGTCCTAAATGAGAAATATTTAAATTTGGAAACTTTCATGTCCTTCTTTCTATTTTAAAGCACGCATATGCTTTTGCAAGTGAAAAACCTCGGTCAAATGCCGAAGCTTAGGGTAAAATAATAAGCAACAGAAGACTATTTGGAGGTATCACTGTTTGTTCCTCCTACTCCTCCTTTTATTATTCAATAACCCGTTTCTAAAAAAAGTTTATTCATAGCTTAAGGCTATAGTTGAACTTAACCGAATATCTTAATTTTAAAATATAATTTCTAATTTTTCAATTAAAATAAAAGACCCTGTTCAGAGAAAGAGCAGGGGGTAAAAAGAAAAATGGCCAGAACAGACCTATCAAAATTTTAGACCCTTTTTATCTCTTCAGTTAAGCGAAAGGTAACTATCTCTTCTGCAAAGTGAGGTTTTTGGTTACTGTAGTGCTGGCAGTGACGGTGCCGGAAACTGTTTGACTGATGTATCTTTGGGCTGAGAATTTCAGGCTGTAAGTGCCTGCAGGAAGATTGGTTATAGTGTAAACTCCCAAAGAATTGGTTATATAGGTTTTCTTTGACCCATTAACGGTCAGGCTTACCTTTGCACTTCCTACTACTCCCCCGGCGGAACTAAAAACTGTTCCGGTGATGTTGCCGGTGGATACCGGTGGCGCAAAGGTAGTCGCGCTGGCGGTATTGGAAGCAGCGGAGTTGTTCCCGGCCGCATCAAAGGCTTTGACGTAGTAGCTGTAAGGAGTCGAAGCCGCTAGTCCAGTATCTCCATAGCTTGTTGTTGTAACTGTCGCAATCTTTATATTGTTACCATTATACACATCGTATCCTGTTACCCCGATATTGTCCGTAGAGGCAGTCCATGAAAGGTTAATTTGGCTACTACTGATTGCTGTCGCTACCAGGTTAGCCGGTGCAGTTGGCGGACTGGTGTCAGGAGTGGCCGGTGTCGTGGTTGTAGCAGTATTAGAAGGTCCGGAGATATTCCCCGCTGAGTCATAAGCAATTACCTGGTAATTGTAGGTGGTCGATAGAGATACGGTGTTGTCTGTGTAGTTATTGGTCGTGGAAGAAGCGATCGGTGTACTATTCCTGACGATCCAATAGCCGGTTACAGCAACATTATCGCTGCTGGCATTCCAGACTAAATTAACCTGATTGTAGGTTGCTACGGTAGCGGTCAATCCAGTTGGAGTAGTTGGTGGTTGGTTGTCTATTGTTACCGTTACATTACTAGAAACCCCAGCATTACCAGCGGCATCATAGGCCTTGGTGGTTAGGGTATGGGAAGCATTGGTGGCAGTGGTGGTATCCCAGCTAAAAGAATATGGTGTGGTGGAATCTTCCCCATTTAGAGTTCCATCGACATAGAGTTCAACCTTGGTTACGCCAACGTTATCATTGGCGCTAGCAGCGACATTTACAGACCCTTTGAGAAGGGCTCCAGCGGTTGGTGAGGTTATGGAAATGGTTGGATATTGGTTATCAGAAGCTGTTGTATATTGTACCCAAAGTTCGGCCGTTCCAGTTGGATCAATATTAAAACCATCAAATCGTCTTTCCGAAGCAGAGCCATTATCCTTGATTATAACCGCAAGGGAGTTACCGGCTTGCCAACCTGGACGGTTAACGATTTCCTGGACTACAAAAGCAAAATTTGGAGTAAAATCATGTGCCTTCCATTGCCAAGGATAGCCGATGTTAAAAGGAACCGAAGCGGTGGTTGTCGAAGCTGTAGCCGGGTTATTGGAAGAAGAAAATGTTGGGGAGTTATCAGTTGCCGCACCTTTAATAATAAGGCTTAAAGGATTAGTATAATCAGCAGAACTTACAAAGGAAATCACAGCATTGGTAATCGTTGCCCCTTGGGGAATAGCTAGATTTTGGAAGCGAAGTCCGGTGGTAATTGGCTTAGCGGGGGTACAACGTTGATCCAAACCAAGCGAAACCCCAATGGCCGCTGTTTCCAACGAGCAGCCGTTGAAGGCGTCATCGCTAGAAATACTAATTTTGGTATTAATGGTGGTTACCTCTGGTATTGGTGGGTCGGGGGGAATATTCGGATTATTATTAAAGGGGTCTTTATAAATTAAAACTCTAGAGCGGTTAAGATCGCCAATATAAAGATTATCATACTTATCAAAGGCCGTGGCATAAGGCATTGACCAGTAATCTTTGAGATAGGTATCAGGAGTGGTGGAAGGACCAAGAGGATCGTTGTAAACGCCAACAAACCGTTTTCCAGAATAAACATTATAACCAACAACCATTCTGTTTTGCGAATCAAAAGCCGGTTCCCACGGCAGTATCCCCGGAAAGATTTTTTTTGCACTGGGCGCAAAAATCGTGGTGGTATTGTTGGTGGGAAATAAACTAGCATTAAATTCTAAAAGGCGGCCATTGCCGTGGACCTCCAAAGCGTGGTCGGAGACAAAAAGATTACCAAGCCGATCAAGCGCTACTGCACCCGGCCAACAAAGCATATCAGCAGTCAAATTAGGAGCCGGTCCATACGGACTCTCGGGTACTTGCCCACGATTACAGGTTGTGCCATTCACGTCCTTCTGACCTAGAATGACATCAACAACCGGATTAGTCAGCGGATCCCGTATCCTAAATACCCGGTGAGTTTCTGAGTGTGAAAGCCAAAGAAATTCACCATTTCCAACCGGGGCAATACCTACAATAGCCCCCGAAGAAGGTGCGCTGATTTGATCTCCTTCCAAAGTTGTAAAGGGAAATTTCAGGGTTTTTATCGGCTTAGATCCAATTGATAACGGCAGCTGATACACTTTAATCACAAAACCAGCCTGAACGTAAAGATGGCCAGCATCGTCGGCTCTTAATCTTCCGCAACAATCCCAGACGCTAGTTTCAAAATCCCTCACGCCTACAAAACCATCGGCCGGTTTACCGTTTGTTAGGGTATTGGGATTATTCCAGAAAAGTAATCTTCCCCTATCAGCGACAATTAGCTGCCCCGCGGTAACCTCAACCCCGCCGCCAGAACTAAGCCCTTTGGATCCAAATTTATTATAACCATAAGGAGGGGAGAAAAGTCGCTTATCTTGTAAATAACTGCCATCAGGCTGAAGGGCAAAACGATAAACATCTTGACCATAGACATATGCGGAAGCAAGGATATTGCCGTTAGTATCGATGCCTAGCGAGCCTCCTCCATTCTGATTAATCTTTAGATCCTTCTTAACTGTCACGCCATCAAAATCCCAGAGCCTTATCCTCCCTTCTTTATGCTCAAAGACCCACACCCCTCCTCCAGCAGGATCCATTTCAATACCCGAAGGACCATTTAGACCCGATGCAAAAGTATTGTTGGCACTCATGCCTGAAACAAAAGGCGGTTTGAAAACCAAAACTCGGTGATGCCCACTCGGTGCTGTAGACTCTACTTCATATAACCAGCCATTGTGGTCAAAGCGAAGGGCGTTTGGCCCCTCCATCTGATTCATTCCATGACCCATATCTCTTGTCGTGAAACCGGGTTGCCCCAGAACAAGATCAGCGGTCTTGCTGATTTCTCCGGTTGTCGGGTTTTTCGGAAAACGAAGAACACGGTTGTTCCCGCCGTCGGCAACCCAGAGGTTTCCAGATGAATCAATCTCTACACCAAATCCCCAAGAATTATCATACCCCCCAAAGCAAAGAGACGAAGCAGTCGGAGAAGCTCCCCTGTTATATGTGTTACCGGAAAAATCAGCCTGCCCCCAAACCTCATCTGCCACTGTATCAGTAGTAAATGGATTAATATATTTTAAAACCCGATGGTTAAATGCATCGGGAACATATAAATTACTGCTTGAATCAACAGCCATACTGACAAAGGATTTATGCTCTAATGGACTTTGAGTATTTTCTGGGATGCCACAAAGTGTTGAAGCGTTGGCAGAAGCACGATTTGGGTAATTCTGAAAACCGCTGTCGCCGTTGCAAGCCGAATGATCGTAACCAGAGGGCTGGCCAATGACGATATCAGCGGTGCAGGCCGAGGTGCCGCTGTAACATTTCGCTAAGTCGAGACCCAAGATACGACTGTTTTCTGAATCCCAAACATAGGCTCTGCCAGGCGAAACCGATCGATCAACAATAACCCCGCCAGGGTTTGCCACTTTGTAAGGAACAACTTCATAAGGTGTAATTTCCGAAAAGTCGGGCTTGCCGATAATGACATCAGCCCAGAGATCACCTGCTACGCCACGGGGAGGGCCCGAAGGAGCGGCTTGCGGTTGCCCGTTAGGGACTGATAGGATTATGAAAACGATAAGGGGAATTACTACCAGAATAAACAATGTCGCCAGAATCGGAGCCGCGTCCTTACGGCTGTAAGGCGGATTGATGCTTTTGCGGTATTGCTGAATAAGTTTAGCTATGGCCATTTTTAATTATGAATTATTAATTTTCCCTTGAGGCGTTTTTTTATTACCCAAATTGACGGGCTCTCTTAGAAATCCCATCATTTAATTTACAATTACAGTTCCTTTGGATTTTAAAGGATTCATCTCGTCGTGATAAGTGAAAGTACCGGTCTTTTCGAAAGTAAAGGTAAAGGAATCCCCTTGACCAAGTGGATCACTATCAAAGTCTTTTAGGTTGGTGTGTCCTGGGTGAGGATCGGTAACTACCTGGTGGGTAGCTGAATCATTGTTTGTCCAAGTTACCGCTGTTCCTAGCTTTACTTGAATCGTCGTTGGAGTAAAACCATCCTTGGTTATGGTAACAGCAGCAACTGATACTGGAGTGGTCTCAGTTGTCGGGGGAGTAGAAGTTGTTTTTCCCTTGTTAAGATACAAGTAACCCGCTAAAACTGCCAAAAGAACTACAAAAACGATAATAAGGAAAAAAGCCAGCCAGTTTGTGCGTTGATTATTTGTTGTTTGGTCCATAGGCAGATTATTTAATTTTCTCAAAGGTTTGCTTGTTTGTCAAGTTATAATGACTATTATTTTATAGCTGTTGACTTCTGGCTTTCATTTTGTTATAATATTTCCATCTCTAAGCATAAAGCATAGAGGATAGAAGGAGGAAAGGAACCATGCGTCGAATCTTTTTCCTGGCACTTTTGGTAGGGTTTCTGATCCCGGTCTGGGGAGTTAGGCCAGCCGCGGCTGATTCGCCCCAGTGGATCACCCTCACCCCAGTATGTGTGGTAAGGTACTTCACACCGGACGGCGAGTTCCATGTTCGGACAGATGTGGGTAGCGTAGAAATACGCTACCAGTGGGAGAAGGGCACCTGGGACCAGGTCCGGTTCCCTGGTGAGCAGAGGACTATCCCGGTCATGATGGTCCAGATACCTCCCTGTCCCTAACCTCTCTACACACACACGGAAAAGGCAGGTCTGCCATCTTGGCAGGCCTGCCTAAACATTTCTAGAGCAATTTACCAATACAATTTATCTTATTTGGAGTGTAATATTCTTGGTGGTCGTATTTCAAAGAGACCCTTATTTTCTGTAAGCCAACACCAAATCAAGAGGTCGTAGGCTTTATTGCCGCCTCTTGATATTCTTTAAAATTCAGATTATAATAGAAGACTTAATATGGAGCAAGACTATATAAAAATAAGAGGGGCGAGAGTTCATAACCTAAAAAATATTGATGTTGATATCCCCAAAAATAAACTGGTAGTTATTACTGGAATTTCGGGTTCTGGAAAGAGTTCTTTAGCCTTTGATACATTGTATGCCGAAGGTCAGCGTCGATATGTGGAAAGTTTATCTGCTTATGCCCGACAGTTTTTAGGTGTGATGGATAAGCCCGATGTTGATAAGATTGAAGGGATTTCTCCTGCAATATCTATTGATCAGAGAAAGGCGGCTCATAATCCAAGATCAACCGTTGGTACCATTACAGAGATTTACGACTACTTGCGACTTTTGTTTGCCAGGATTGGAAGACCTCATTGCCCAAAATGTAGAAAACCTGTTTCTCGTCAAACAATAGATCAAATTATCGAACAGATTATTGCTTTGCCCAAGAAAACAGAGATTACTGTTTTAGGACCGGTGATTCGCGGTCGCAAAGGAGAGCATCACGGCATACTAGAAGAAATAAAGCTAGGAGGATTTATTAGAGTAAGAATTGATGGAATTTTATACCGGATAGAGGAGGTTATAGAAAAAACTTTAGATCGTAAGAAAAAACATAACATAGAGGTAGTGGTTGATAGATTGGTAATTGAGAAAGATTTAGATAAATCAAGATTAGTTGATTCAGTAGAGACTGCTTTAAAACTAGGCAAAGGAATAGTGATTGTTAGCTACATACCTTATCTAACAAATCAGGCAAAGGGCAAAAAAAGATCTAAGGTTTATAATTTAAAGCCAAACTTTAAAGACGTCGTCTTTAGCGAGCATTTCGCTTGTGAAGAATGCGGAATTTCTCTGCCAGAATTAGAGCCTAGACTTTTTTCCTTTAATTCCCCTTATGGAGCCTGTCCAGCTTGCCAGGGATTAGGAGAAAAACTAGAGGTTGACCCTGCTTTAGTAATTCCTAACTCAAATCTTACCATTGCTGAAGGAGCTATTCGCCCCTGGATGAGAGCTTCACATAAACTAGGAAGACAGAGTTATTTTTGGTGGCAGTTGTCTGACCTATCTGATAAATACAAATTTTCTTTAAGCACACCAGCAAAAGATTTACCCAAAAAAATTATTAATATTATTTTATATGGCGACGGTATTCCCCGCACTAGAACAAAGTTCAGTGCGGGACAGTCCAGCACCGAGCTTCGCTCTGGTACTGGGTTTGAAGGAGTAATTCCAAATTTGGAAAGAAGATACCGAGAAACAGATTCAGAATATACCCGTGAAGAAATTGAACAGTATATGATTGAGAAAAAATGTGAAACTTGCCAGGGAAAGAAATTAAAACCCGAAGTTCTAGCAATAACAGTTGCAGGCAAATCAATAGATGAAGTCGTAGAAATATCAATAATTAATGCCAAAAATTTCTTTGAGGGTTTAATTACAAATAAAAGACAAAAATCCAAAATTAGAAGCCATGAAATGAAAATTGCTAGTCCGATAATTAAAGAAATTATTAATCGCCTTCAATTTTTAATAGATATTGGAGTTGATTATCTAACCCTAGGCAGAAAGGCTTCCACTCTAGCTGGAGGAGAGGAACAGAGAATAAGACTAGCTACTCAAATTGGCTCAAAATTAACCGGAGTCTTATATATTTTAGACGAACCATCAGTTGGTCTCCACGCCAGAGATCAGAAAAGATTAATTGATACCCTTAAAAAATTAAAAGATCTGGGCAATACAATCTGTGTTGTAGAACACGACCCTCAAACTATTTTAGCGGCAGATTGGATAATAGATATCGGGCCGGGAGCAGGAAAGCACGGTGGCAAGTTAATTTTTGCAGGCACTCCCAAAAAATTATTAAAAAGCCGAACTCTTACTGGAGATTATTTATCAGGAAGGAAAAGAGTAGAGGTAAATCAAAAGAGCAATAAAAAACTGCCAGCTCCTCAAAACGCGGCGCCCCCCCTAGCTAAATACCTAATAATTAAAGGAGCTCAAGAGCACAATCTAAAAAATATTGACGTTAAAGTCCCCCTCGCTAAATTTGTTTGTATTACTGGTGTTTCTGGATCTGGCAAAAGTTCTTTGATGAACGATATTTTGGCAAAGGCCTTGATGAGAAAATTTTACAGAGCGAAAGAGGAACCGGGACAGTATAAAGAAATTATTGGGACAGAGAGTTTAGAAAAAGTAGTTTTAGTGGATCAATCACCTATTGGACGGACTCCCCGCTCAAACCCAGCTACTTATACTGGAGCTTTTTCTTATATCCGAGACCTTTTTTCCAAAACGAGAGAGGCTAGAATTCGAGGATATTTACCCGGCCGTTTTAGCTTCAATGTTAAAGGCGGAAGATGTGAAGCTTGTGAAGGCCAGGGAGTTAAAAAAATTGAAATGTATTTTTTGCCCGATATTTATGTTGAATGCCAAGAATGTAAAGGTAAAAGATTTAATAAAGAAACCCTAAATATTGAATATAAAGAAAAAAATATTGCCCAGGTTTTAGAAATGACAGTTGAAGAAGCTTTAGAATTTTTTAAGAATATTCCCGGCCTTTTTCAAAAACTTAAAACTTTAAATGAGGTCGGCTTAAATTATATTCAATTAGGCCAGCCCGCTCCTTCTCTTTCGGGCGGAGAAGCCCAAAGAGTGAAATTAGCTACCGAGCTTTCAAAAAAGGGAACAGGAAGAACTCTTTATATTTTAGACGAACCAACAACCGGTCTTCATATGGATGATATCAAAAAACTAATTATAGTTTTGAAAAGTTTAGTAGCTAGGGGAAATACAGTCTTAACAATTGAGCATAATTTAGACGTCATAAAAAATGCCGATTGGATAATAGACCTAGGCCCGGAAGGTGGGGAAAAGGGAGGTTATATTATAGCAGAAGGCGAACCGCAGAAAATAATAAAAAACAAACAGAGCTTTACTGGAAAATATTTAAAGTTTTCTTATAATAATCCAGCACTTTGGACAAAGCATCAAAGAGAGAAGAGATATTAATAGGGAAAATATACCGTCAAGGGAGAAATAATTATAGTCTAGCTCTTGACACGAACCCTTTTTTTAAATAAAATTAAAAATAGCATTTAGCACTCAAAAGCTAAGACTGCTAATTCAAAAGATTAAAGAATAAGACAGAAATATTAGCAGAAAGTAAGTCTGAAATGATTCGCCTTTCTGTTAACCAATCTCTGTTTTTTCTAAATATGAATATTCAACCACTCTCAGACCATATTTTAATTGAACCAATAAAACAAGACGAAAAAACAAAGACAGGAATTTTATTGCCCGATACTGCAGAAAAAGAAAGACCAGAAAAGGGAAAAGTAATTGCTGTAGGTCCTGGAAGAAAGACAGCCTCTGGTAAAATCATTTCCCTGTCGGTGAAAAAGGGAGATATTGTTTTTTTCACCAAATATGGCCCAAACGAAATTAAGATTGAGGATAAAGAATACTTAATAGCAAAAGAAGAAGATGTTCTGGCTATTCTAGAATAAATAGACATGAAATAGAAGTAAGGAGCAAATAATAAATAGTGCTTCTTGTCTCTATCTCTGTTTTTGAAAAATGGCAAAACAAATTAAATATCAGGAAGCAGCTAGAAAAAAACTAAAAATTGGCGTAGATAAACTGGCTAATGCTGTTAAAGTAACCTTGGGGCCGAAAGGAAGGAATGTTGTTTTAGATAAGGGCTTTGGCGCACCGACCATTACTAATGATGGTGTAATCATTGCTAAAGAAATTGAGCTGGAAGATAAAATTGAGAATTTAGGAGCAGAAATTATTAAAGAGGTAACTGAAAAAACCAATGACGTTGTAGGAGACGGAACTACAACTGCTGCAGTTTTAACCCAGGAGATGGTTTCAGAAGGATTTAAGGCTATTGGGGTTGGTTTAAATCCAATGGATATCAAAAAAGGAATGGAAGCTAAAACAAAAGCTATAGTCGACGCTCTTAAGAAAGGGTCTAAAGAGCTTAAGACAAAGGAAGAAATCGCCCAGGTAGCTACCATTTCAGCAGAGAGCTCGGAGATTGGGAATTTAATTGCCGAAGTGATGGAAGAAATTGGTAAAGACGGGGTTATTACGGTTGAGGAATCAAAAACATTCGGCCTGCAAAAAGAAATTGTAAAAGGTCTTCGCTTCGATCGAGGATACGTCTCTCCTTATATGATTACCGATTCCGATAGAATGGAAGCCGTCTATGAAGAGCCTTATATTTTGATTACTGATAAAAAGATTTCATCTCTCCAAGAGATTATTCCTATATTAGAAAGTATTGTTAAAACAGGGAAAAAAGAGCTTGTAATTATTGCCGATGAAATTGAGGGCGATGCTTTAACTACTCTAATTGTTAATAAACTTCGAGGGACATTTAACTCCTTAGCTATCAAAACCCCCGGTTTCGGCGATAGGAAA
>Ga0315285_10002253_pt1 | contig 20151 bp, 19 predicted proteins | sample YL17G09_36_MG_FD_203698 | JGI IMG/M metagenome (GOLD analysis project Ga0315285, IMG submission 203698) | Sediment microbial communities from Yellowstone Lake, YNP, Wyoming, USA - YL17G09_36 | ecosystem: Environmental > Aquatic > Freshwater > Lake > Sediment | place: USA: Wyoming | collected...
GCCCGAATGTGGATCCCTCGATTCCTGCATGATAAATTAAATCTGTTATGTTAAAGACTATAATTCATCTATGCCATTGAAACTGAAAGAGGATTATGAGCTTGCCCTAAAGTACGTTAATGGCACCAAAGCCTGTCTTGAGCTGAAGAAAGATGGTCAAAGTATCGATACTAAGATCATTCAGCCTGCCATCGTGGGAGCCTCCTTGAGCGACAAGACTTACTATTACAGGAGAGATCTGGGAAGCAATGCAGATATTGTCACCATAGCAGTCCACTTTAAGGATTGCGCTCATGGTCCGGACATGGATAGCGCCACAATTGATGGTATATTCCAGATCTCAGAGACAACCACAGCGATCGCTTCTGATCAGAAGTATGGCAAAATGTCTATCAAAGACGTTAATCCAACAGACCTTTCCATAACACTGGACAACAAGGACAATGAGATAACGCTCTGCAAGGATAGTGATATTCCGCTTATGGGCAGAATACACATAAGGACTGCAGATCAGAGTAATACGGAAGGCACAAATCCGCTCAGGTATTACATCTATTCAAGAGAGTGGGGTTCGGCTCTCAAGGACGAGGAGAGTATTAGTGAGGTGGCAGGGTATGCGCTCAGGAGAGCCAATGAGTCTGGTGGACAAAAATTAGATGCAGAAGTAAAGCCGGAAACATCCGCATCCATTTCGCTCGACGATAACGAGAGCCGCAAGGTCCTGGAGAGAGCGGCTTTGGCAATCGAATCCCAAGACGAAAAGGGATTCTTAGAGCTGGTATCCAATGAGACACTCAGTAGCGTAAGCGGCGAACCAGACCTATCAAGCCCTGAAGCACTAAAGAGAGCCGAGGGTATGAAATCAGCCAAATTTATCAGGATGGCAGGAGATGCTATCATCTATGAGATGGCAATAGGAAATGCAACCTATTCTTTCATAACTATTAAGGAGAAGGGCGTATGGAAAATCTCAGGATTCTAAAGGGCGCGATAATAGCTTTTGTAACAATGTACTTGCTCTTGCCTGGGCCATCTACGGCCTATGATCAGGTGAAAACTCATCCTGAAATTAATGACCTTGCTTTCGAAAGGTTTGTCAGAGACTGGATGCCAAATGATGCTTCCCTGAAAAACTGCTCTATGGATAGGGACAAGATTCTTTCAGGTCCTGCTTGGGACCAGGATATGGGGAATTCGAGGTTAGGTGAAATCCCGAATCAGATCAGGACTAAGAACGTTAAGGATTGGCTCAAATCGGGGGGCTTCTCAGCAGACATGCCTGAGATTCCAAAAGGGGTAAGACATTACTATGCGCCGCATGCTAAAGATCCTTATATTACAGACCTTAAAGCAGAGTTCGACGCATTGAACACGTTTAAAGCTGTTTGTCTTGGCGGGACTGGAGCAGCTACGGCAGTTGCCGGGCCGGTCGCTGGATTGGCTGTTACGGGAGTATGCAGTGTTATTTATGGAGGCTTCAAGTTTATTGTTAATTGGCAGGGAGCTAGTGAAGACATCAATGCGATCCTCCAGAAGGGAGTTCTGGGTATTAGTAATATAGATTGGGCATTTGATCCCGATAATCCCTACTCGTTCTCCAAGGCAAAAGAGTATTATAAGGACGCGTTAGGCTTGACCGATTCATCAGCCGATTCACAATACAGTAAAGCATGGAGGGGTGTGGGAGAGACCATGCATTTGATATCGGATTTAACAGTACCAGCCCATACGAGAAACGACGGTCATGGCATCCAAGAGGATCCATATGAGGAATTTGCGAAATGGTCTAATGTTATGAAGTACAGTGATCCCACTCTTTTTACTTTTTCCAGTGATTTGGACTATCGAAGAAAGACCCCCGAAAAGGATTTGAAAGCCTTTATGAAGGATGTGGCAACCTGGACCAGCGAAAACTTCTTTTCCCGAGATACAATAACTAAAAAAGGCCAAACTACAACCGATAACAGTCAGCCAGCTTTCTCTAGTCCAAATTTAGACCAAATTTACGTCAAAAATGATAACACATATTATTATAATTATATTAGCACCACCGATGGCTATGGGCAATCTAAGGCGTATAGGACCGAGCTAGCACACAAGCCCTGGACCTTGATGGTTTGGAAAGATGCTAAACTGGAACTGGACAACAAGGTACTAGCTGCTCAAGCTAGTTTCTTGATACCTACCGCAATTGAAGCCAGCAGTGCAGTCCTAGATGCCTTTTTGCCCAGGTTCATTGTCAATATCGACGACGTTTCCAAGGATCCGGATGATGAGACTAAATATGTGGTTAAAGGCAGCCTGGAGCACATTCCGACTGAGGTCTGGCCTGAGAAGTTGGCAGTGCGAAATGGAGGTGGCATCAAGATTACTAGGAAGGATGGAACAAAAGACTTCGTTGGCGTGCCTTATATGGGAGGGGATGTCAAGTGGACAGGCAAGCTTGAGCCGGATGACGTTATAGTCCTGGAGTTCAATCTTGGAGGGTATGTAATCAGCTCGAAACCTCATGCATTAAAGAAAGCTGAGATAGATTGTGACTCGATCGATTTGTCAAAGCTTAAAAAAGTGAGCGAACAGAATCGAGAATATTATATAGATGATAAAGGCGTTATGCAAGGGCCGTCTATCTTTTACTATGATGATGCTCACAAGAAAATTTCTTCTAAAGGCTGTTTACTGAACGGCATGAAGACAGGTCAATGGGTTATTTATTACGAAAAAGGAAATAAAAGTGAAGAAGGTTGCTACAAGGACGGAAAAGAGAATGGCTATTGGGTCAGTTATCACGAGGGCGGAACAAAGAGCTGGGAAGGGTATAAAGCGGATGGCAAGCAAACTGGCCATTGTGTTACGTATTACCACCCTGACCACGGCGGAAAAATTGAGTCTGAAGGAGACTACAAAGACGACAAAAAGATTGGCCTACATATTGTGTATGACGCCATGGGAAGAAAATATTATGAGGTGGATTACAAGGACGGCAATCAGGAGACAATCCATTGGATTTTTTATATAGAGGGAAGAAAATATAAGGAAGGAGACTACAACAAATATGGCAAGAAAACTGGACGATGGATTTTCTATGACTCTAACGAGGTTAAGGTTGGGGAAGAGAACTGTGTTGACGACGTCTGCAGTCCAGTAGAATAGAGTAATTCTCCATTTTTTCCTGCGCACCTCTCAGGCAATGAAGTATCCAGAACACAAGTAATTCGCCTCCTCATCGGAGAGAAGCGGATACGCTGGCATTGTTGTCGCCTATCATCAGACGTAGAGCATCCTGGGCCGACCGGGCGGGTCTTTTGGCATAAGTCCAGCCCATCTGCCCCTCCAAAATATAGCTAGGGCCCTATGCGATCATTTTGGTCGCATAGATCCCCAGGTCTGCAGCAATCTGCCCGGCATCGAAGGCCATCTCCTCCTCGATCCTGTCCGACTCCAGGTTCTCCATCCGGAACTTCTTCACCGGGATCCATGCGTCATCGGTTAAGACCGGCATGCATAGAATTGGACCTCTGAAATTTTTCATGCCCAATTCTGCAATAAAGGCTCGAGCCCACAGGGGACTGATTTCAATTGATTTCGAATTTTGGCACAATTACAAAGTGCAAAATGAGATATTAATATAATATCATAAAATCCTTAACCGAAGACATATGCACCGGGATCCGAACCTCGAGGCCCCGAAATAGCCCTTCCAGGCATAGATATAGCCAGCGCTTGGGGCGAGGATGCTGGGCTTCTCCGGGGCGTAGCAAAGAGGGACCTTTTTGGAGACTATCCGCGAGTACGTCCCTGCCGCTCCCTTGGCAGCGGTGTTGACCACTCCGCGCGGCACCAGGAACCTCCCTCACCCCGAAGAGCTCTGCCAGCAGCTGCTCAGTCGCCACGCCCTTCTGGGTATACTTGGTGGTGTAGTGTCCTTCACCTCAGCCGAGGTCATGAGCGCGGCCAAGGCATCAGGCGCGCAGATCATGATGTTCGGCTCGTAGGCGATAGTGGTGTTGGTGGTGGTGGTGTGGTGTCGGTATATTCTTAAAGATATTACCGGTAATTTATCTTAAGTTCAAGGCCGCGGGCGCGGTTCCCCTAAGCGTTCGCGTGGGACACTACAGCGTCGGGGCGTGGAAAACGGTTGATGGATCGATCTGCTTTTCGCTTCCCATTGCCAAAGGACCGGGTGCCAAGGGAGCCGAAAATATCGATAGAGAGTTTTCTGTGGAGCCAAACACACTCACGAGATGAAGAACATTCTGATCGCTAATCTAGAGCAGGTCCTGAACCGCTCTGGCTTCCACCCTGGCGGTGGAGTCCAAGGTCAGAGGAGTAATAGAGATCTTCTTCTCCTGGTAGACGGTCTGCACGTCAGTTCCCGGGGCATCGCCGCATATCAGCTCCCCGTCTATCCAGTAGTAGGGCCTGCCCCGGGGATCGAACCTCTCCTGCACTGAAGTCTTGAATATCTTGCGGGCCAGCCTTGTCACCACAACCTCAGTATCAGCTGTGGCTCCCACGGGAACGTTAATGTTTAAGATATCCACTCCTTGGGGAAGGCCCCTCTCTAAAACCCGGGACGACACCCGGCGGAGGATCTGGCCGGCCACATCGAAGCTGTACTTGGTATCGTGGTGAAGGTCGAACTTGTCCCCCTGGTCAACCACCTGAAGGGAGGCTGCTATGGCCGGCACCCCGTAGCTGGCCGCCTCCAGGGCTGCCCCAATGGTCCCGCTGGTGGTTACGGTATCGGTGCTGATGTTCTCGCCCACGTTTATCCCCGAGACAACCAGCTCGGGCATCTCCCTCATGATGGCGAAGATGCCGATGATCACCGAGTCGGTGGGCGTACCGGTCACAGAGTAGGCCCTCATCCCGTTCAGGTTCACCCCCGCATAACGCAATGGCTCGAAGACGGAGATCGACCTCCCCACGCCGCTCTTCTGCCCCGCCGGCGCCACTACCACTACATCTCCCAGGCCCTCCACGCTTCGGGCTGCGGCAAGAAGTCCGGGAGCGAAGACCCCGTCGTCGTTGGTGACCAGAATCCTAGACATCGCTTGAAGCTAGGGCTCCAAGATATAAAATCTCTGCTCCCCCTTCCATCCCTAGGCCAGGGATGCGCCGTAGATGTAAGCGCCATCGGCCAGCAGCCTGACCTTTAGATCGTCGGCCACGGCCTGGCAGCAGAGCTGGTAGGCTTCGCTCACTTTGCCGTCGCTCATCTTTTTGACCCTCCGCCATCCCAGCGTTGAGGCCAGGGCCCAGGCCGCCTCTCCTGAGGAGCGGACGAAGATCAGCTTTATGCTCTGATCGTTGTGCCATACGGCATCGGATTTTGCGCCGACTGAGATCTCGACGGTGATGGTCTCACCAGTGCGGCTGATATTGGCCAAGGAGACGCCAGAGTCCTTGCCGTCGTACAGACGGCTGCCAGGATCGGTGTCAGAGGTGAAGGCATCATTGGAGGCGGTGGGATAGGCATCGTTTTCATCCCCTCGATTGGCATTTCTTTCCAGATCCCGTCGGCCGTCACACTGCTGGATGCCCACCAGATAACGGCTCTGATCGTTGTTGTTGCGCCGGCTCTCGTCCACGTGCATCACCAGCAGCCCCTCTCCGGGCAAGGATCCATCGAAGCCTGCCCTCCGGCGGTTCTCGATCAGGAAGTACTCCTGTCCCTTTGGCCCCAGCCTGTAGATATCAGGATAGGCTGTTGATGGCCGAAGGGTTATCTTCTGCATGGGCGCGGTTATGGGCTTGACCCAGCCCAGACGGACCTTGCACCAGGCTATGGGGTGAGCTGGCGTCAGGCCATTGTTGTTCCAACTGCCCCCGGCCATCAGGTCCCACCACCCTGTCCCAGCGGAGTCCATGTCGTAGTCGTAGAGGTCAGGCAGGCCCAAGACGTGGCCAAGCTCATGGCAGAAGACTCCGATCTTCCCATCTTCCGGCTCCATGGAGTATTTGCTCACCGTCACCCCGTTCTTCTTCCGGGACGTAATGCTCGACATGTGAGACCATATGTCGGTGATGTTGCCGGTGGCTTCCGCCCCCCGGCCGGCGTGAACTATGAAGAGGGCGTCCACCACTCCGTCCCCGTCCTTGTCATATTTGGCGAAGTTTACATCGCCCGATGCCAGGTCCACCACGTCCTCCACCAGCTTGTAGGCGTTGCCGGGATAGTTGCCGAAGCCGTACTTTGTGCCGGCATAGTAGCTGTAAGGCTGGGGAGCCCTGTACCAGCCGCTCACATCCCCCACAATGTTCAGCTGCTGATAGGAGGCCTCATGGTAGTAGTCGCTCAGGCTGCCGGTTGGATATGAGCCCCGGGAGAAGAGCATCTCCCGGAAATGATCCCCAGCCTCAGACGCAGGGTTGTCCTGGAAGTCCACCAGGAGGACCAGCGCCCGGCAGGTGCCCACTGCAGGGGCGGCCACGGAGGCGGGAGCAAAAGTGTGAGCCCTGGTGTGCTCGGGCCGGTGAGCGATGAGGGCGAAGCTCTGAAGATCGAGCAGCTCCGCGGTGGCATCTTTGGGGAGGATCTCTCCGGCCAGGAATCTCTTCTTGGTGCGGAGCAGCCTCTTCTCCAGCTCCGGCGACGGCGGCACAGATAAGATTTCAGGACATCGATCTCCCTTAGCGGTCATCGATTAGTAGTTTGTAATTTCAAATATAAAAGATTTGTCTTTATTTTTATTATGTTATGCAAGTATGCTGCGGGAAGTATACCTTCTGGAATATTTCTATGAAGAATTTCTATGGAGATCTAAAAACCATGCTGGCTCTCTCTAGCTCCCCGGCCTTGGCAAGAATCGGAAAGAGGCAAGTCCTGCAATGCCTAACGACTTCTGCAGCATAATTCCAGGGGCGTCTGCCCGCACCCCCTGGAGAGCGTTCTGAACCGGAGCATGCCGTTTCCCGTCAATGGGCGTCCGCGTCAATTCTTGAGTTTTCTTACCCAGGGCTCTGAAAGCAGGATTTTGATGGGAGATGGCCGGCCACTTCCATGCCCAGATGCGCTCCTGCAACCACTAGCCCAGCTCGCCGATTGAAACCTCCCTTTAATGACACGCGGTGTATATGGAATCGATTTGATCGAGGAAAAACAAAAAGGTTATTACTTTGAAGTATTATCAATGCCAGTGATCCTATTTGGCATGGGAGGGAGATTCATTAGGAGATTTTTCGCATCGGGTTACTTCATAGCATTTGCTTTTGTGATCGTCTCGACAACTTTGGTTTCTTGTCTGGCTGCAGATCAGATCGTTTCAGCGAAGGATCTGACATATATAACTGAGCAGTTCCCACCCTATAACTTCCAAAAGGAGGGCAGGCTGCAGGGCATATCGGTAGATCTTCTCGAGAAAGCATGGGAGATAATGGGAGAGAACCTAAACAGCAGCATCATTGAACTTTTGCCTTGGACAGAGGGCTATCAAAGGACGTTGAAGGAAAGAAATACCGTTCTCTTCTCGACAGCGCGGCTGCCGGCAAGAGATCAGCTCTTCAAGTGGGCAGGACCTATCGGACCTTTCAGAAACGTGCTGCTGGCAAAAAGGGATAAAAATATCAGCATCACAAATTCGGAAGATATGGAAAAATACAAGATAGGGGCCATCAAAGATGACAGCGCTGTGCAAATGCTTCTCGACAAGGGCCTGAAGATGGAAGATCTGGTGCTGAAGACGAACTCCAAACCTCTTATAGAGATGCTTCAGAACGAAAGCATCGATGCCTGGGCGTACGGCGATACTGCCGGGATCTGGCTGATCCGAGAATCAGGCTTGAACCCAAGTGATTACAAGACAGCCTACATATTGGGACAGACCGATTACTATTATGCCTTCAACAGAGAAACCCCTGATGCCCTGGTGCAGTCTTTCCAGCATGCCTTAGATTACATCAAGAGTAACAAAGACGAGAAAGGAGTTGTCGATTACGAAAGGATAATCTCTGAGTATATTCCTGTGATGCTATAGGTTAGTCCAATGCTCCCATGCAAGATAGTTATCCAGATGGGGATAAGGTTCTGCTGCCGCCAACGTTAGGGAGACGGCATAAGCAATTCGATGCCCATTTCTTACCGGCTGCAGCTCGGCCATCCTCGGCCGGCTAGACCGCGGGTCTCCGGGAGCTGAAGATGAAAAGGGCTTAGCATAAGCTTATAAGTCATGGCATGATTATGAGATTTGGTTGTGAAATAATGAAGATTGATCAGAAGATTATCAATAACATACCTGTACTTACGGTATCCGGAAGAATCGATGCCACAACCTCAGGAGATCTTAAGAGGACATTGGACAGCCTCATAGATGATAACCATGCTACTATCTTGATCGATCTTGCCGGCGTAGAGTACATAAGCAGCGTAGGTCTGAGGATTCTGCTCGCCGCACTGAAAAAAGTCAGGCCAAAACAAGGAGATGTGAAGCTAGCAGCATTGCAGCCCTTCGTAAGTGAGGTCCTTGAGATTGCCGGATTCACAAAGCTCTTTACGATCTATTCTAATCAAGCAGACGCGCTCAGCCAAATGAAGATTTAGGGAGCTTATCTATCATAGGATGTATAAGCAAAGATAGGATATGAAGACAGTGGTAGCAGGCCATAAATCATATCATCGTATGAAGCGTTAATTTGACTAGACCAGGCATACGAGGAAATGATGAAAGATAGGTGTGAGCTTACAGTGCCGGCCTCGAAGGAGCAGATACCCGTCATTTCAGAGTTCATCGCAGATTTAATGGCACCTGCCGGGTTCGATATTAAGAAGATATTGGAGGTTCAGCTTGCGGCAGAAGAGGCATGTACCAACATAGCCCTATACGCATATCCAAATAGCGAGGGATGTATCAATATTGCTATCGAGATAGCTGACGATCGCCTCGAGCTGACCATAGCGGATAATGGAGCTTCATTCGATCCAACGGCGAAGAAAGTAGCGGTATCAACTGCCGATGTTGAGCATAGACAGATAGGTGGATTGGGAATTATCCTCATAGGGGCAACAGTCGATAAATTCTCATACGAATTCAAGGATGGGAAGAACGTACTCCGGCTTATAAAAAATAGGGCTTAACCATAATTTGTAATTGATGTACCTAAATAAAAAATTTATATATGCTCTGGCTTCATACATAAGTTCGGTCTTTCCCATTAAAAGGTGGGGCGAAGAAAACCAGAAGCCGGAAGGTTTCATTTCCAAGAGCTGTGTAATCATGGACGGCGAAGGGCGGAAGGTAGATCAAGTCTCCTGCCTGGACAGGATAGTATTTGCCATCCAAAGTCATGTTGGCCTGGCCCTGAATCACATAATCTATCTCATCCACGCCGCAGTGATAATGCGCCCCACTGTGAGCTCCAGGCGCTACTTGGGTCAGGTTGACGCTGGCATTCTCTCCGGAAGCTGCAGTTATCCTCAAATAGCCAATCTTGGGATCGATAGGATTTTGTTCAGCGAGTTGGCTGAGGTTCACAAATGTGAAATTGCCGTCTGGGACCCCTGAGTTCAATTTCTGTGAATCAATTGCGTTTGCATCACTGCTTTTCATCGCGCTCTGAGCCTCCTCTAGCGAGAGCGCCAGGGAGCAGGCGCAGCTTAACGCCACAATCAATAACAATACGATTTTGCTTTTCATGTTTCTATCTCTCCTAGGACTGATTGATCAGGAATTGCCAATAAGCCCAAAATTGACGGAGAGAGCTCCAGCAATAAACTTTTGCATCCCAAAGTCGCAATCTAATGGCAGCGTAATGAATCTTCTTTGTTTTGATAATAATAGCCCATGTACCCTACCAAGTCTTGGGAAACAGGAGAGAACAGGACCGAAATACCCCTGCAATTCCTATATATTCCATGACTCTACTCCTCCAATTCAAGATCATATCATCGCAAAGGTGACCCTTATGGCATCCTCCCAAAATGCAGAGCTGATCTTGCCTGCAGACAAGACATTTCTTTCCCTGGCCAGGGCCTTTGTTCAGGAACTCTCCTTGCTGGCCGGCCTTCCCTCCCGGGAGGCTCAGTATCTGGAGCTGGCAGTTGAGGAGGTTTGTATCGGAATCCTCGACCAGAACTCCGATTCCGACGAGAAGGGGACCTTCACGCTCAAGGGTGAGCTCGGTCGTAGCGCTCTTATTCTGGCTGTCCTTGACCGGGGGCTGCCCTTCGATCCCTGTTCTGTTCCCAGCTTCTCTCCTCTCGAGGCCGAAGAAGGGAACTGGACAGCAGCTTCGACCTGGGCCGGCCTGAGACTGCACCTGATACGAAATGCCGTCGATCGGGTAGAGTGGATCAATCACGGGCCAGAGGGAAATGAGGTTAGTCTGACCAAGTATCTGCCTCAATCCCACATCACTGAACACGTAGCCGAGGCGGAGCTGTCTCCTTTCCCGGAGGCCGAGCCCCTGGCACCTGAGCAAAGCTACACTGTCCGCAAGCTCTTGCCAGAGGACGCCATCGGGGTCTCTCAGTGCTTATACCGCGCCTACGGGTACTCCTATCCGGACGACTACATGTACTACCCGAAGCGCATCATCAATATGAACGAGACAGGGGAGCTGACATCGGCGGTAGCTCTTGATGAGGCAGGGAGTGTAGTTGGCCATTGCGCTCTAGTCCACCACGACCACGGATCTGTGGCCGAGCTGGATCATGCCGTGGTGGCCCCGGCCAACCGCAAAGGAGGTCTATTGAAGCGCATGACTGCCCTCCTGGAGGAGGAGGCCTGCTGTAGGAGCCTGCAAGGCATCTATGTTCAAGCGGTCACCAGCCACACCTTCAGCCAGCGCGTGATCGAACAGCTGGGCTATAGAGAATGCGCCCTCTTCCTGGGGCTATTGCCCGCCTCCATCCGCTTCAAGAAGATTAGAGCTGATTCCCTCTCCCAGCGTGAGAGCTGCGCAGTCTATTACAAGACGACAGGAGCATCTTTAGGATCCAAGATATATGCGCCAGAACGACATCTCGAGATCTTGCGACAGATCTATCTGAATCTGGGGATGAGTGCCCAGTTCCTGGACGGCAGCGCGCCTGAGGGGCAAGGCGCACTCCGGGCTTCGTATCATTCCTCTTTAGGCTTTGGTGAGATAAAGGTCCTCAAGGCGGGAGGAGAGAGCAGGACTGAGATCAAAAGAGGGCTACTGGATCTCCTCGAGATTGCAGGAGCGGAGACGGTCTATCTGGACCTGCCGCTCGCCCAGGCAGGAACCCCGGAGCTATGCAAGGCTGCAGAGGCCGAAGGTTTCATCTTCAGCGGCCTGGGACCCAGATTTGCCGCCGACGGAGATGTTCTAACGCTACAGTATTTGAAAGGGGAGTTCGATATCTCGCAGGTTCAGATGGCCTCTGTCTTCGGGCAGAGGTTGCGGGACTACATTGCTAGAGAAAGGATCCTCCAACAGCCCGCGCCCTGATACTCCTTTGATCTAATTCGCTGGCGCGCTACCGTCAATTGCTGATGCTACCACTATCAGGATGAGTTAAAAATTATCCTTCTGTACCGGGACTTCTCTTTCGGACCAACTAGCCAGCTCAAGCTACAGATTGAATCAATTCTCAGTAAGCCCTACTCTCTCGAAAGGCCGAAGATCTGCAGCTTAGCAGACATGGCCCGAGCAAAAGCGAAGCCTGCCCTGGTCCACAACCCTCTTGACCAGACCATCGCGCTCCAGGATCTTGAGGTACTTGATGGCCGCCCCGCTCTCCAGATCCAGGGCCGATCTCATCTCTTCTAAGGTGCAGGGCCTGCGGGATAGGAGATCCTGGATGTTTGAGGAGAGCCTTTCCGGGACTCTCCAGTCCCAGTCGGGAATGAGCTCACCTCCCGGAAATGCTTCCAGGATCCTCTCCATCTCCTCTTCTCCCAGGGGCTCGACCGGCTCGGCCGGCGGCCGGACCACAGTGTTGAGCTGGATCCTGTCCGGCAAGATGGACTCTGCCGCCCGGGCTATCAGCTCCACCTCCTGGTCGTTGACCCTCTTTGCCAGCATCACCTCCAGCCAGATCTCTCCTTCGAATTCGCTGCGAAATCTCCTCAGCCCTTCTATTACTTCCTCTATCTGCAGTCCCGGAGCAGGCCGGTTAATGGCCTGAAAGGTGCTCTGGGTTGCCGCGTCCAAGGAAGGCAGGACTACATCGGCAAGGGAGACCTCCCTGCGCACGATGGGACTATTGAAAAGGGTGCTGTTGGTGATCACCGCCACGGGAACCTCGACCAACTCCCGGGCCTTTTCCATGACCACTCCCAGGTCTCTGGACAGAGTCGGCTCGCCTGAGCCGGCGAAGGTGAGGAAGTCGAAGGACTCATGCGACCTCTGGCCTATCTCCCAGAGGACCCTCTCTGGGGGCACAAACCTTCCCCTGGCCTCGGTCAGGCATCTGGTCCTTCCCAGCTCGCAGTAGACGCAGTCCAGGTTGCAGGTCTTGTGCCGAAGCAGGTCCACGCCCAGTGAGAGGCCCAGCCTGCGGGATAGCACCGGTCCGAATAGGTAGGCCATTTTTAGATCCAGCTTCCCGGGTCCAAGAGATCTAGCTTGCGGTAGCTCTCAGGCAAAGCTTAAGAGAGACCTCGTCTTTCAGTAAGCAGCATGGACAAGGCCTCCGAGCTGGTTAGAAAGCTGGGAGAGAGCGATGATTACTTTGAGCGCCAGAGGGCGGCCTGGGCTTTAGTGGAGGTGGGAGAGCCGGCCGTAGAGCAGCTGATCGAGGCCCTGGAAGGGGGCGAGTTCTCCGACCTTCGGTACAAGGCGGCCTGGATCCTGGGAAAGATAGGCAGCCCTAGGGCGGTAGATCCTTTGTGCCAGGCCATGGCCAGCGACTCCGATGAGGTGGTCAGGGAGTGGTGTGCTGCCGCCCTGGAGGCGGTAGGAGACGAGAGGGCCGTCCCCTGCCTGGCGCAAGCGGTTAAGGAGGACAGCTCCAAGGACGTCCGGCTCAGGGCGGCAGTAGCCCTGCGCAACCTCAAGGCCTCTGCAGCCCTGCGGGATCTGCTATACAACGCCGAGGCCGAAGCTCGCGGCCTGGCGGTGACCGGTCTGGCCAGGATGGGATGCCGCGATGCTCTGGAGGAGGTGGGGCAGCGTTTGGGGGACGAGGATCGCGAGGTGCGGAGAAGGGCTGCGGCCTACATGGGAAACTTCAGCTGCGTCGGGGCATTGGAGGCGCTGGCCCTGGCCTGCAAGGACTCCTCTCCAGAGGTGAGGACGGAGGCGCTGCGGTCGCTCTCCGGTATAAGAGGCCAGAAAGCCTGCGCCCTGGCTGTCGGAGCCCTGCAGGATGAGGATGCAGGCGTGAGGCTGGCTGCTGTCACCTGCCTGGGAGAGATCGGCCACAGCTCGGCTCTGGAGCCACTGGCAGAGGTCATGCTCGGGGGCGACGAGGAGGAGATCAGGGGCTGGGCGGCCTGGAGCATGGGAGAGATAGGAGATGAGAGGGCTGTTCCCCTGTTGAAGAAGGCCTACCGGACCTGCCCCATGCAGGTGATGAAGATGGCCAAAGAATCGCTGGCCCAGGTCTTCAAGGTTGAGCCCTGAGGCCGTAGCCGGCCTTTCCTCCTTCCTATCCCCTTCTTTAGTCTCTTCCTTATCCCTTTCCCATACCTTTCCTCTTCCCCACAGATCTTTCCATAGCTCCTGGTCAGACCTCTTTCAGGGCTCTCTCAAGCTTCTCCCTGGCAGCTCTTGCCTCCAGCAAAGTCGGAGCGCGGGGCGCCGAGGCTCGCGCCTCATCTAAGGCCTTTTCCAGGTCATTCATGGCCTGTAGAGAGCCGGGACAGGAGCTGTGAACCAGGACCTTATCCTCCGAGCCGTAGATTCCGAGGAATGGGAAGATGCGGCAGGACAAGGGCCGGGCAGGGTAGATCTTGCATCCTTTGGCTCCCTCATCGTAGAACTTGCAGGGTTTGACATGCCTGAACAGCAGAGATTTCGGCCTCTCCGGATCGGGCAGGGCGTACTTCTTGGCCGCCTGGCTCAGGGGGATCTTCAGGTGCCGGGAGAGTGCGGCCAGGTCCTTTTGGCGCAGACGGATGGGATCGCCGGTCCGGCAGCAGGTCCCGCACCTCTGGCACTGGAAGAGCAGGTGGCAGGCCATGCGGTAGTAGTCCACGGCCACGTACCCCGGCCGTCCAAATGCCGCCTCGTCCGGCCCCCCCAGGGCCTCCAAAAGCGCCGTGGCCACCTGTCTTGCCCTTGCCTCCATAGTCTTTGCGGAAGTATCTCAAAAACTCGATATAAATCCATCTGAAGGGGATTGAAGGGGATAAGGGATTTTCCCAAGAGAGAGCTGCAAAGAGGCTTGGAAGAGAGAGGACAAGCTTTTCAAGGCATTGCCCCCTTCTCCCTAAGACTGGCATGACAAAGGAGATTGTTCTCGTGGGAAGGTCCAACGTGGGCAAGTCCACCCTCTTCCGGGAGCTCACCGGCCATAAGGTTCGTGTGGGAAGACGACCGGGAATTACCAGAGTGCCCACCAGGGTCAGGGTGGGCAACCTGATCTACGTGGACATGCCCGGCTATGGCTTTATGCTCAAGGCCTCAAAGGCAGAGCTGGAGAGGACCAAGGACCAGATAGTCAAGTACATGGAGGAGCACTGCCAGGAGATCCTCCTGGTGGTGCAGGTGACTGACGCTGCCTCCTTTTTGGAGATTGCCGATCGCTGGGAGGCCCGCGGGCAGGTGCCTTTGGAGATAGAGCTGTGGGCCTTTATCTCCGACCTGGGCCTGGATGCCGTTCTTGCGGCCAACAAGATGGACCACATAGCCAATCCTGAGGAGGCTTTGGACCTGATCTCTGAGAGGCTGGGGATGCTACCCCCCTGGCGGCAGTGGCAGGACAGGATAGCTCCCATTATGGCCAAAAAAGGGAGGATTGAGCCCCTGAAGGAGATCATAAAGAAGAGGGCTGCGGGGCAGAAGGATTAGAAACAAGGGCAGGTTCAGGTCTGCTTTCAGCCCCCCTGACCTTTTCGCATGACCACATTGTAGTAGGGATATGGTATCTCTATCCCCTCGGCGTCGAACCTCTTCTTCACAGACTCTCTTATGTCGCATCCCGTGTCGAAGGCCACATCTCTGCTGGGGACGTGGAAGGTGAGCCTCAAGTTCACAGCGAAGTCTCCCAGATCCGTCAGCCGTACGTTTATCTCTCTGTCCTTCAGAACGAATGGATGCTTCCTGGTCTCGTCCACCACTATCTCCCTGGCCCGGTCGATGTCCGCTGTGTAGGCGATGCCGAAGTTCACCGGCCAGACCACTTCTGTCTCTCCCAGGCTCCAGTTGACTATATACTCCCGGCTCATGGCGCTGTTGGGAACTATGATCCTCTTGAGGTTCCAGGTGCGGATCACAGTGTGCCTGAGGGTCAGGTCCTCGATCTGGCCGTACTCCCCCTGGAAGTCGATATGGTCGCCGATCCGGAAGGGCTTAAAGACCGCCAGGAAGATGCCGGAGATGATATTGGAGAGGGAGTCCTGAGCTGCAAAGCCTATGGCGATGCTGGCGATTCCTGCGCCGGCCAGCATGGCCACGGCGAACCTCTGCAGGGGCGGAACCTGGAGGATGATCAGCAGGAATCCTATCAGATAGACGGCAGCGATGAGCATTCTTCGGGTGATGGTGTTGATGGTCTCGTCCATCTCCCTCTGTATGCCGCCCACCTCCAGGAACCTGGGCAGCGTCCGCCGGAGAAGGTCGTCAAGAAAGCGGGCCACCAGTAAGGTGGAAAGTAAAATTATTATAATCGTAATGATGCTGCTGACCAGCTCCCACAGGCTGAGCTGAAAGGTCTTTTCCACATACGCGGCGAAGCTATGCAGGTAGTCCAGAGGCGAGATTTGGCCTGAAGGGCTCTGGCCGGTCAGCTGCGCAGGTATCTCCGGATTCTTGACGAAGTCCCCCATCGCTTTTATTGTAAAATCTTTATGGATAAAAGTCTTATGATGCCCTTTGGGCCCAATGGCGGTGAGCTATTTATGGCATCAATATACTTCAATATATTTATTGGCAGCAGGAAAGAGGCGAGGGAAATGAGGCAAAGCGGAGCCTGGAAAGCTATTCTCTGGTCCAGCATGGCCGTCCTTCTGCTGGAAAGCATTGCAGGGGGGACTACAGTTGTCATATCGGATGAAAGAGCTGACGGCATAAAAAATGCCATAAGCAAGGCCCAGGATGGAGATCGAATAATCATAAAGAGCGGCACCTATCGCGGGAACTTCAACGTCACCAAGCGCCTGATAATCAGAGGCGTGGATACCGGAGGGGGGATGCCCGTCCTGGACGCTGCCGACAAGCAGAGCGCTGTGACCATCTACGCTGACGGCATCCGCCTGGAAGGCCTCAAGATAGTGAACTCAGGCGGCTCGGCAAACGATGCCGGAATAAAGATACTGTCCAGCGACAACTGGATACGGGGCAACCTCCTCAGCAACAACTCCCATGGAATCTATCTGCAGGGCTCCTCCGGCAATGTGATCGAGGAGAACACCGCTCTGCGAAACGATGTGGGCATCTCTCTTTCCAACTCTTCTCGCAACCGCATATTTGGAAACAATGCGAGCGCGAACTCCTTCGGAGGGATCTTCCTGGGGGAGTCAAAGGATAACCATCTTGAAAAGAACAGGGCTGTGGCCAACTCCTGGGTGGGGATTCTGCTGAGCAACTCCAGCAACAACACCCTTCTTGAAAACCTTGTCCAGGACAATTTCAACCAGGGAGCCTGGCTCCTACGATCCCATCACAACCTGCTGCGGGGCAATGTGGTCGGCAACAATCCCGTCTTCGGCCTTCTGCTCACCGAGTCCGGCAACAACACCCTTATGGAGGGCCAGTATTTCGGCAACCTGGACGGCATAAGCCTCGATCTCTCGGCCAACAATACCATCCAGAGCAACAACATCAGCCACAACGTCTTTGGAATCTACCTGGACAGATCGGCCGGCAACCGCATATTCCAGAATGATTTCCTGGACAACGAGGACAATGTCTATGCCTGGGCATCCTTCAACCTCTGGACCTCGCCAGGCCCTCTCTCCTATGAGCACCGGGGATCGATCTTCTGGAGCTACTTAGGAAACTTCTGGAGCGACTATTCGCAGGAAGAGGGCATTGGCGGAGTGGGCCGATCCCCTTATCTGCAGCAGTCGATGGAAGATCAGAGGCCTTTAGTCTCCAGAAGGGGAGAGTACCTCATGTTGAAGTGAGAGATGGCGGGAGATGAGAAGAGCTCAATAATTCTCTCCTCCTCGGCAGCACTTTTTCCGTCTCTCTGGCCCCCTCATCCAGGCCGTTCTTCTTCATAGCATTTGGCATCTTTCATTTGCTTAATGGCGATGCCCTGGCGCTCGAGCTGCTTTTCGGCGGCCCTCCGCAAGTGGTGATCCCCGCAAACGCTCGAGGTGAACCGCCCGCAGACCTGCAGCGGGAGCAAAAGGTATCGGGGCGACACAGGAAGAAGAAGCATAATAGTAGTTTTGGGCGAGAAGCACCGAGGACAGCCAGACCTGGATAGCTTCAGAGACAAACCATTTGGCCGCCATTATGCATGCACCACAAGGGGCCTATCAAACATCGCGGCAGTGAGTGGGAAAAAAGATGGCGTTATAAAGCTCAAACCAATTGGAGGTTCACGACCGATGAGCTAAACACGTACAAATTAAGAAGAGAGAGAATAAGGACAGCTCCCTCATCCTCAGGAGAACATGCGCAGGGCCGCTTCGCTATCCTCCTCCTCGTCTCCCAAGACCTTCTTGATGGCCATATCGAAGTCGTCCGAAGAGACCATGCTGGCATATCTGCGCAGGGCGTTCATTCCCGCCTCCACTACCACTGCCTTGAGGTCGGCACCGCTCGCGCCCTCCGTCATCCCGGCTATCTCCTCCAGGTCCACATCCTCTGCCCTCTTCATCTTCTTAGCATGGATCTCCAGGATCTTGAGCCTGCCCTCAGCGCCGGGCATGGGGATCTCTATGATCCTGTCGAACCTGCCCGGCCGGAGCAGAGCCGGATCCAGGATATCTATGCGGTTGGTGGCGGCGATGATTCTCACGTCCCCGCGACTCCTGAATCCGTCCATCTCCGCCAGCAGCTGCATCATAGTCCTGTTAACCTCGGCGCTGCCTGTCGTCCCGTCATGGGTTCTTATGCCTCCCACGGCGTCGATCTCATCTATGAATACGATGCTCGGCGCCTTCTCGCGGGCCATCTGGAAGATGTCTCTCACCAGCTGCGCCCCTTCGCCGATGAACTTGTGCACCAGCTCCGAGCCGGACATGTGGATGAAGGTGGCTTTGGACTCATTGGCCACGGCCTTGGCCAGCAGGGTTTTGCCCGTTCCCGGCAGCCCGTAGAGGAGGACTCCCCTGGGGGGCTCTATGCCGATCTCCAGGAAGATCTCCGGCCTGGTCAGCGGCAGCTCCACTGTCTCCCTGATCTCCTGAATCTGGCTGTCCAGGCCGCCCACCTGGTTATAGGAGACGTCTGGGGCCTCCACCAGCTCCATTATCTTGGCCCTCACGTCCACTGAGCGGTCCAGAATCCTGACGATGGTCAGGGAGTTGTTTATGGCCACGCGGGCGTTGGGCGCCAGCTTCGTAGCCAGCTCCGGAGGTGCTGTGGTGATGAACTCCTGGTTGTTTCCGTGCTGCCTGAGCAGGACGTAGTCCTCCCCGATCTCCACCACGGTGGCCAGGAAGAGGGGCATCCTCCGCAGGAGGGCGTTCTCCTTCTTGAGCCTCTCCACCTCTCGCATGTACTTCTTGTTGGCGATAAGGGACTCGAAGAGCTTAGCCCTGACCTCCTCTCTCTCCACCTTGGCGATCTCCAGCTCCTCGGCCAGGTTCTTGTTCTCTGACTCCAGAGCCGTGATCCTCTTTGCAAAGGTCTCCGAAATAGTTTCTTGACCCAGAGCGACCGTTGATTCACTCATACAAGGAAAAGGTCGGATCTTCATGCTTATAAAATCATTCCCATTTTCGGGTGTTCCGGTCTTTTTGGGGGAAATTTTCTCTTTAGCGCTTACTGATTTCTCTTTGTGGAAATATTTTGAAAAGTTATACTGGGAAAATATACTACCAGGCTCGCGAAGATGGAGCTTTTTTCTTTCGGTGATATGGAGGAGCAAGGCGCAAACTCCGGTCTTCAGGCCGGAGGTAAGCCCGTAGGAAATCTATATATAGTCAGCATAGATATAATTGGGCAATGGAATGGCGATCTACGCGTCATAGTAAGTATAACATCAACTATCATATGGTTTGGATTCCCAAATATGGGCATCCTGTACTTACTGGAGAGGTCGCTAATCATCTTTCTAACATCTTGCATATCATAGCCGATAAGAAGGGGATAGAGGTTTTGAGCCTTGAGATAATGCCAGACCATATACATCTCTTCATCTCCTCTCCTCCCCAGAATGCGCCGTCTCTAATTATCAATTGGTTCAAAGGGATCAGCGCCAGGATGTACAACTACTGGTATGCTGAGACTCCAATAAAATGGACTAATTCGTACTATGTAGGCACAGCAGGAACGGTAACAGCAGAGACAATCAAGAAATATATTGAGGAGCAAGGATCAAAATGAAGACTGCCTACAAGTTTAGATTCTATCCAACTAGACAACAGGAAGCCATATTAGATCTGACCTTAGAAACCTGTAGGCGTCTCTATAACATAGCCTTGGCTGACCGGAAGAAAGCTTACGAAGTTGAAGGTATTAGCAGAACCTACGAGGCGCAGGCTGCTATGCTGACGGCTGAAAGAAAGAATGGCAATTACCAGGGCATATATGCTCACTCTCTTCAGGATGTTCTAAGAAGGCTGGATAAAGCCTTTAAAGCCTTTTTCAGGAGAGTCGAGGCTGGTGAGAATCCAGGTTACCCCAGGTTCAAAGGCAAGGACTGGTATAAGTCTTTCACATACCCAGATGCCGGTACCGGTTACAAACTTCAAGGATCGAAATTGGTTTTATTTAAGATCGGCTCTTTAAGGCTCTTCAAGCATAGGGAAGTCGAAGGCAAGATCAAGACTTGTATTATCAAGAAGGATGGGCTTGGCCACTGGTATGCTATCCTTGTAGCTGAAGTCGATGACGTTCCCAAAATAGAACCAAAAAATGCTGTTGGCGTAGATGTGGGCCTGAAGAACATCGTTGCTCTTTCGA
>Ga0315285_10002254_pt1 | contig 20150 bp, 13 predicted proteins | sample YL17G09_36_MG_FD_203698 | JGI IMG/M metagenome (GOLD analysis project Ga0315285, IMG submission 203698) | Sediment microbial communities from Yellowstone Lake, YNP, Wyoming, USA - YL17G09_36 | ecosystem: Environmental > Aquatic > Freshwater > Lake > Sediment | place: USA: Wyoming | collected...
TCACGGCCACCGCGCACAGGAAGGCCAGAAAACCGCTCACGCCGCCCAACAGCGGGCCCGAGAGTGACTGCGCATCGTGAATCTGCGCGAACCGGAAGCTCGGCACGGCGTGCTCGACGCCCGCCGCATTCAGCACGACCGCCGCAATCGCCAGGATGAACGGCAGCTCGTAGGCAACCACCAGCTTCATCTCACGGCTCGCTCCGAGGCCGGCGTGAGGGCTGCCGCTGGCGGAGCCTCCCAGGATGATCCCCAAAGCGGGAAAAACCAGGAAGTAGACCACGATTATCAAGTCCCCGACGAAGCCCGTATCCGGCTTGAGCACGACGGCCCAGAGGACGGCGGCCGAAACGGTGATCCCGATGAAGCCCAGCAGCGGCGCCAGAAGGAACGTCCCGACAGAGGCCCTCTCGCCTGCCAGCGTCTCCTTGCCCAACAGCTTCAGTATATCAGCAAAAGGCTGGTAGAAGGGGGGTCCTTTGCGCCACTGGATGCGCGCCGTGAGCAGCCGGTCCACCCACTTGAAGACCAGCCCCAGCACGGGAGTGCCGACAAAGGCCAGAAGCAACACGGCTATGATCGAGCCAGCACTCATTCGCCTTCCTTTTGGGTCCTCGTCACGCCTTTTCGAGCGTTCGTCCGCTCAGCAGTCGGTAACCCTCAGCCTTCAGGCCGCCCACGCGCTTGGGCGACTCGTCCGGAACCAGGAACCTGAGGGCCCCGGACGGACACACTGCCACACACCTGGGCAGCAGGCCCCCGGGTGTTCTATCAGCGCACAGGTCGCACTTGCCGACCTGGTGCTTCACGATTTCAGTTTCAATCACGCCGAAGGGGCAGGCCAAGAAGCAGCTACGACAGCCTGTGCAGCGCACCGGGCTTCGCCGCACTATGCCGCTCACGTCCTTGTACATCGCGTTGTTGGGGCACGCCTGGACACACGGCGCTTCGTCACACTGCCGGCAGATGGCGGGCATGGCGCTGGAGCGCTTCACGTCCTCGTAGGCCAGACCGGGCCTGTCGGCATGGCCCAGGAAGCACGCAGCCGCGCAGCTCCTGCACCCGATACAGCGCGCGGGATCGAGCAGGAGCTGCCGCTCTACCGTTGCGCTCTCGACCCGTGTGGCCGGTGCACCCATCTGCTTCCTCTTTACGCCTTCTGGGGCTGGAGGTTCTCCAAGCTGACGATCGCAGGATTCGCCACGGGTCCGTGCGCGTGCGGCGCGGCCCACTCTACAAGCTCGCGCAACTGCGGCCAATGCGCCGGCAGGCTCACCACGGTTGCTCCACCAGCAGACTGCACACCGCCGGCCGGCACCTGCGCGCGGGATTCACCGCCCGCAACGGTCGCTCCGCCAAACCTCACGGTGCTCTCAAGCCGCCGCTGCCAGTCGAGGCCGTCCGTGCTCAACCCGCCTGTGTAGCCGTGGGGCTCGTGCGCACCCACGAGCCATGCCGCAGGCGCAACCGGCGGACGCCGAACCTCAACGACGTCCCTGCTGATGTGCGCGCTCGCGCTCACGCTCCCAGCGGGCAGCGCGCTGATCTTGCTCATGTCCGCGATCGTGAGCGCCGATGCGCCCAGCCGCCCGGCCAGGCCTTGCATGAGATCCTCAACCGTCAGAACACCCCGCGGAGCGGGGAGCCAGGCGGCGAACGGTTCAGCCGCACCCTCGGGGCTCAGCTTGTGTCCCGATTCCTCCCATCCCAGGGCCAGTGGCAATACGATCCTGGCCTGGTCGGCGAAGTCGCTCTCGAGGCTGGCCGCCCAGGCAATCGTCCCGCAGCGCCTGTTCCAGTGAGACCACATGCGAGGCGGGAAGACGGAGGCGGGGTCGAATCCAACCACCAATAGCACCTTTGTCTGCCCGCTGTCAATGGCGTCGAACGTCGCGGCCGTGCTTTGCAGAGCCAGCGCCTGATTCAGGGCGCCAAGCGCAGCCGAGTTGGTGCCGAGCGGCAGCGGCCAGAGACGTCCTCCGCAAACCTGCGCAAGCTGGCAAGCGGCGCTTAAGACGGCCGTGCTGTTGGTGTAGCGCCCCAGATTCGCCGCAACGAGGATGCCCGGGCTCTTGGCATCGGTCAGCGCCTTCTTAAGGTTGTCCACGGCGGCGGCATCCAACTGTGCTCTCTCGCAGACCTCTGCCGCGCCCAGGCCGCCGAGCGCGCTCTTGACCTCCCCGGCGCCGGCCGCTACGGCCAGAGCGCACAGGAAAGGGGCGATGCGGTCGGGAGTGAGCAATATCGCCTGGTCAGCGCCGCGGCTGGTCCGACCGGGCGCCGAGTCGAGGCTGATCAGCCTGTTCTGCCTGCGGGCCTGCTGCATGTCGCGCACGAACCCGGCCATGGCAGGATGGGAACTGAAAACGTCTCCAACAGCCAGCACCAGGTCGCACCCGGCAATCTCGGAATGCGATGGGCCCGCGCCGAGACCTGTCGCCGCGAAGGGCCAATCCTGGGGCGGCACGAAGGCGCTCACCTGCGCACCCGGGAGGGCCTGGTCGCGCAGCGCCGCCGCGGCTGCGATCCCTTCGAGCGGGCGGTTGATGTCAACGCAGAGGGCCACCTGATCGGGAGGAACCGAGGAGAGCCGACGCGCAAGATCGTCAAGCGCCGCCTCCACTGCCGCCTCCCCCACCCGTCTCCCTCCCCCATTGGGGGAGGGCCGGAGAGAGGGGCCGGCCTGCGGGCTGAAGACGCGGTTGGCGGCACTGAACATCCTCACCGCCGTAAGAGCGAGCACGCACGCGCCGTGCGTAACGCCCAGATCGGCAGGGTACACGGTATGCGCCCGCCCAAAGGCGTCCAGCCGGGCGCCGATCGGGCAGTGCACGCCGCATAGAACGCAGCGCGGCAGCGTTTGCTCAGAGACTGAAGGCATCCTTGTATTCCTGGATCTCGGCGTAGCACATGTCGGGCCCGTCCTTGCACAGGTAATAAGGCCCGACGTTGCACCGTCCGCACTTGCCTATGCCGCAGCTCATCTTCCGGTTCATGGACAGGAATATGTGCTCGGGCTTGAAGCCCTCGTTAAGGCACGTCAGCGTGACGAACCTGAGCATGACCAGCGGTCCGCAACTCACCACGTAGGTGTTTTCGCGGTCCAGGTCGAGCTTCTCCAGGAGCGTGGTCACGACGCCGACGTTGCCCGTCCAGCTTCCATCGGGCACGTCCACCGTTACGTCGAACGAGACCTTGTCCTTGCCGGCCCATTCATCGTAGGCACGGCGATAGAGCAGCTCCGAAGGGTTGCGCGCCCCGCTCTTGATGGCCACGCGCTCGTAATCGCCGATGTTCTCAAACAGGTGGTACAGCAGCGACCGCAGCGGCGCCAGCCCAACTCCTCCGCCCACCACAAGCACGTTCTTTCCCTTGAGTTTGTCGGTGGGATAGCCCTTGCCGAAGGGCCCCCTTACGCCCAGCTCCTCGCCGCCGCTCATCTCGTGCAGCCTGTCGGTCACGCTCCCGGTCTTGAGAACCGTGATCTCAAGCTCATCGGCCACCGAGGGCGAGGAGGAAGGCGTAAACGGCGCTTCGCCGAGCCCCGGCACGGTGAGCTGCACGAACTGACCCGCCCTGAACGGCAGGGGACGCTCGGGCCTCACCCTGAACGTCTTGATGGTGGGTGTCTCATCCACCACCTCCATAAGCTCGGCTCTGAGCGGACGGTATACGTTCTCAGGCATTGATGGCTCGTACCGAATTGATCCGGGTAATGACCCTTCGGAGGTCTATGGCGCCGGGGCAAGTCTCGCGGCACCTGCCGCAGCCCACGCACCCGAACATCTGGTTCACCTTCACATCATGCCACAGCTTGTGCGCGAACCTGCGCTGGAACTTGCTCATGTGATCGCGACGGGGGTCGGGCTTCCTCGTGCCCGGAGGGCCCGCCATCTGGGAATAGCCCGTGAACTGGCAGCTATCCCAGACCCGCGAGCGCGCGTAGCTGCCCGGCTCCTCCTGCCTGTCGCATAGGAGGAAACAATAGCAGGTCGGGCAGACGGCCGTGCACCCGCCGCACTGCACGCATTCGGCCAGCTCGGTGCACCAGAAGACCTCATCGAGCGTCTGGGGCAGGTTCTGCGCGAGCTCCCCGGCCTGCGAGTATTCGGCGTTCCGGGCGGCCAACTGGTCTGCGGTCTTCTCCTGCATCGCCCGCCGGGCCTTCAGCTGGCCCGCTGTGGCGGGCGCGAGCAACTGCATGTTCTGCTCCAGTATCTTCTTGCCGGCCTCGCTCCCGGCCGTCACGACGTATCCGGTTTGCACGGGGGAGAGGTTCACGTCGAACCCGGACTCCGGGTAAGCCTTCTCCCCGTACAGGTTGCAGAAGCAGCTTTCCGCCGCCAGCACACAGTCCACCGAGATGACAACACATCTGCTGCGCCGCTCCTGGTAGAACGGATCAGCGGTCGGCTCGCCCAGCATTACCTTGTCCAGGTACCCCAGAGCCCTGCACTCGCACCCCCGCATACCTATCAGGGCAACGCTCTGGCCGGAAAGCTCTTGCAGAGGGTCGCCCGACTCGGTCTTCCCGTAACGGGCGACCATCTCCCGTACGGGCAGCAGAACACCCTTGAACGAGTTCACCGGGCGAGCAGAACGCAGGCCAGCCGACACCTGCTCATGAGTAGCCTCGTTGAGGGGCAGCCAAAGGCGGGTGCTGCCAATACGTTCGGAATCGCTCTCGATCCGCGCATTGGCAACCTTGCGGCTGCAATCTATGGAATCCAGAAGGGGCCGCAATCCCCCTTCGGACAGGAAGAGCTCGTCGGCCATGCCTGCTCTCTTGCCGCCGGTGCGGGTGGTCCGCCCCGGCGCAACTGAACTCCGCAAGTCCCTGTGTACTGGCTCGCGAAGTAGGAACGTTCAACATAACACTGCGTGGTTCAGACGAAGCTGAGCATAATAGGCAACCATAGCAGGTTTGTCAAGCATCTGCGGGAGATTCCCTCGGGTCGAGAACATTAGGTTCGCGAGCACCCCCTGGGGGCGCTATAATTGGGCAGAGCACCCGTCACGAGCCAGGCGCGATGGCCGAATACCAACACACCAAGTTTCAGGAACTGGAGAAGCAGCTCCTCTTGAGCCCGCCGCCGTTCCGCCGCAGGCACGCGGACCGCCTGGAGCAGCTCATCACGTCGCTCGACCCCGAAACGGATTACTCGTATGAGTTCATATACTTCCGGGCGACGGGGTTCCGCCCGGCGGGGGCATCCCTTCAGAGCTACCGCGGCAGCGAACTGCACACAGACCTGCTGCACCTGCTGCACAGGATATCGCAGAGCGCGCCGACGGAGGCGGCCGAGGTACCCGAGCCGGTCCTGAGCATCGAGCAGGTCGCGGCGGCCTGCAATGTCGCCCAGCGCACCGTCTTTCGCTGGCACCGCAAAGGACTTGTGTCCCGCACGTACGTCTTTCCGGACGGCCGGCGGCGAACGGGCGTGCGCAAGAGCGCCCTGGACCAGTTCTCAGCGGCGAACAAAGCGCTTGTGGAACGCTCCGGACGGTTCTCCAGGCTCAGTGAGGCCGAACGCGAAGAGATATTGAGGCAAGCGAGGACGCTCGACGTCCAGGGCGGGCCGAGCCGCACGGCGGCTGCCGCTCAGATAGCAGGCCGTGTCGGCCGCGCCAAGGAGACCATCCGCCTTGCGCTGTCGCATGCGCGGGGCGAACACCCGCACCAGCCACTGTTCCACTCACCGCCAGGCCGCCTCTCGGAAGATCAGCGGATGGGCATCTACCGCGCCTACAAATCGGGGCAGCCGCTGGCGACCCTGTGCGAGCGGTTCCGGCGTTCGCGTCCGAGCATACACCGCCTCGTCAACGAGGTCCGCGCTCGCCTGCTGCTCGCCGACGCCTCGGCGCCGGGCCGGTTCATCGCTGACGAGGCGTTCACCTGCGAGGAAGCAGACAAGAAGATGCTGCCCGCCGGAGCTGCGGGCTCTGACGCCGGGAGCTACGCCGGCAACCTGCCCGCGACGGGCCCCCTGAGCCCGGCGCAGGAAAGGGAACTCTTCCGCAGGTATAACTACCTCAAGTACAAGGCAGCGCAACTGAAGGCGAAGCTCAACCCCAAACGGTACGTTGCGGCACGTCTGCTGGACGAGATAGAGGCACTGCTGGCCGCTGCAAGGACGGTCAAGCAGCGCCTGGAAGAGATCAACCGCCCGCTGGTCGAGGACGTGGCCCGAAAGCATGCCGGCAGGCTCGTGGGGCTGCGGGGCCTTGTCGCGGAGGGGAGCGCCACCCTCAGGCAGGCGATAGACGCGTTCGACTACAGGCGCAGCGACCGCTTCGCGAGTTTCCTCAGGTGGGCGCTCATGAGGACTTTCGCGCGGACGTTGCCAGAGGAACACTACTGAGCCGTCCCTTGCGCCGGGGCGCCTGCTCGCCTAATATACGCCGTCCGCCTGGCGTCCCTTTGACCTTCAAAGCAAAGGATGTGCATACGTGCCAGAGATAGCCCCGTTCCGCGGGGTCCGCTTCAATCCGGCCGCCATATCATGCGTTGCGCGGGTCGTCGCACCGCCCTATGACGTGATAGATCCTGACCTGGAGAAGGAGTTGACCGAGCGGGACGAGCATAACATCGTGCGCCTGACGATGGGCAAGACGCCGCCCGAAGGACGGAGTGATGAGGACTACCAGCGCGCGGCGGCGCTCCTCGCAACCTGGAGGCGGGATGGGGTGCTGGTTAAGGACGACGCACCGGCCATCTACATCGTCGAGCAGACGTTCAACGTCGGAGGGGAGGTGTTCGTGCGGCGCGGCTTCATCGCGGCCGTGAAGCTGGAGGAGTTCGGGCAGGGGAACGTCTACCCGCACGAGAGGACGATGGACGGACCCAGGTCAGACAGGCTGCGGCTGATGCAGGCGTGCCGGGGCAACCTGAGCCAGGTCCTGGCCATGTACTCCGACCCGGACGGTGCGGCCGACCGGTTGGTGGGGAGCCTGGTTGGGGGCGAGCTGCTCTACCAGTTCCGCGATGACGGGCCAGTTGACTACGCCGTCTGGAGGGTGACCGCCCGGGGCCCGATAGGTCAGCTTGCAGACTTGATGCGGGAACGGGCACTGTTCATCGCCGACGGCCATCACCGCTATGAAAGCGCACTGCGCTACCGATCGCTGGAGCGCCGCGGGAAGGACGCCGCGGGCCCGGCGCCGCAGGACTTCATAGCGGCCCTGTGCATCTCCGCCGCGAACCCCGGACTGAAGATCCTGCCCACTCATCGCTGCATCAAGCGCGCGCCGACTCTGCGCAAGGGCAGCATCGGGGATGCGCTGAGCCCACACTTCGCCGTCACAGGCGCGCGGGTCAGCGCGGCCACGGATCTCCAGGCGACCTTCGATCAAGCACGCCGTGGCGAGGCCTGTGTCGGCTGCTACCTCGCTGGCAAGCAGCTCCTCCTGCTGAAGCCCGTCGACGTCGCACCCCTCCGACCCCGGTTTCCGGAAAGGGCGGACGCGTGGTGGAAGCTCCCGGTGAGCATGCTGCACTACGTCATCCTCCCGGACCTCGTCGGGATCGCTCCGGGCTCGCGCGAGGAGTCGCAAGACGTTGAGTACAGACACGACGCGACCGTCCTGCGCGACGGTGTGGAAGACGGCACGTATGCAGCGGGATTTCTGTTGCCGCCGACGGATGCTGCCGTGCTGGAGCATGTGGCCTCGCAAGGCGAAAGGTTGCCGCAGAAGTCCACGTATTTCTACCCCAAAATCGCCTCAGGACTGGTCCTCTACTTGCACGAACCAGGCACGCTGTAGGGCGTTTCAGGATGACCGGTCCAGGGCCGCATGCGGCCTGCGTGCGCGCCAGCCGGGCCGTTTGCCCGTACACCATATACTGTATAGTGGGACATTTTGCCGGGTAGAGCCCGGAGGCGGCCCTCGGCGCTCCTGGTTTTCCTATACAAGTCCACTATACGCGCCGCGCTTCCTGCCATCCCCTCTCTGCGGCGACGGGTCGGCCCCAGCCCAGCACCCCTACAGGCAGCGCGCCCAGCTTCCAACCCGAGCCTTGAACGCCTCCTCCTGTCGCGGCGATTTCTCGCAAGACCTTTGTCTCCTTGGGCTTACGACGAGATTGCGCCTCTACGCGCCCCCTTGCACCTCCAACATGCCGCTATACAGACAGGCGAGGCGGGGCGCGGGGTGCGAGGTCTTCGGCGGCCCGCCGTCCGGCCCTGCAAAGGCTTGATCCTCGGGATCTCGGAATGCCGACCGCAGCCGCGCGCGAGTGGCCCCCGTTTTGGCCTGGAATTCCCTTGACCGTGTGTGCCATATATAGTATCATAGTAACTGCTTGGAACGGGAGGCTTTTGGGGGCTTCCAAGCCGGCGTTTATTCGTTGTGGAAAAGACGTCGGCAACCTGCGCACAAGGTGTTCATAACTTGGGAGTGGGGATGTTCAGAACAAGCCGCTTATCGGCATCGGCATGCCGCGCCATACCGTACCCGTCCCCCCACGGTCCAACCTTCCACACCTTTTCAACATCCCACACTTTCCCTCATAATTGTTCTAACTCACTACAGGTTACGCTATTACGAGATTGCCATCCGAAGTTGTGATTATTATCCTCGCTCCTAGTACTTGTAGTATCTTCATCTCTTACTACTACTCGTACTGCCTTGTTACACCGGAAGAAACTGTCGCCTTTTGAGCAGAGGAGGGTAGGCCACCAGATGTTCAACCCCTTCTACGGCGTGTTCAAAGCAGATGAGATCCGCGACGAGCGAGAGATTGCGGAGCTCTTCGTTCCGAGTGCAAGTGCCATATGGCAAGAAGTGCAGGAACCGGTTAACCAGCTCATTGTCGGGCCGCGGGGAGCCGGCAAGACAATTCTGTTGCGCCAGTTACACTATCCCGTGGCTGCAAGGCGCCTCTCTTCCGACTTTTGTCCATACATTGGCATATACTTACAGATCTCCAGGCTTTCCACCACATTTCGGCATCTGTTTCCCAAGGAGCCAGCTATATCAGGTGGCACGATACCACATCCCGCCTCCCCGCAATCCGTCTTTGGAGACTACCTTTGCTTCGAGATACTAAGGCAACTCGTTCTTGCCGTTGAGCGCTGCTTGGCGTCCGTGGGGCAACAACTACGGCCAAATGAGCTGAGCGAGGTGTGTGCGGATGTCGAGACCTTCGGTACACCAAGCGAAGTCGTGAAATTCTGCCGAGCAGGTCAGACGTCAATAGAAGCATTGATTTCTCAAGGCCTCGCCGTTCTTCAGAGGAGCGGGTATGCGCCCACGTTCGACATCGGCATCTTCCCCGCAAGGGCCTGTTCGGCTGTTCAGGACCTTTGTCGAGGGAAAACCCCGGAGTCCCCAAACGTCTACTTCGTGTTGGACGAGTCGTGCCGCATACCGCAAGAGTGCCAAAGCGTGTTCAACGTCCTCCTTCAGCGCGGGCGGCCGTTCAAGACGAAATTAGCCGTTCGGCCCTACGATTGGACGACACTTGAGACCGTACTGGGTGTGGCAGTCGAAGAAGGGGTCGACTTCAGGCTCTTGCCCATCGAGTACCCCGATGAACTGAGTGCAAAATACGCGGAGCAGATGCGTGCGATCGCGAATCAGGTGCTTCGCACGCGGATTGTCAACAGACCATCACCTCCACCTGGCTGGCCCCAGATCGATTCCGTTGGCGTGGACGACATCTTCGTTCCACCATCTGCGGAAAACCGTGGGTATTCGGGCTTCGACGACATTTGTGTAGCATCATCCGGTGTCCCAGAAAACCTCTTGAGCATCTGTTCAGCCATATTCTGTCTGGCTAATCGCAACAACAAGCTGGCAGACGGTGTTCTGCCGCGTATAGAACCGGACCTCCAGAGTCAGGAGCTCGCTGGTTGGTCCAATGACAAAGAACACTCCATATCGGATCCGGGCACGCGGCAATTCTGCCGTGCTCTTCTTCTCAACATAGACAGAAGTGTGCAAGACAGCCGAAGCATCCTTTTCCACGTCCACACTGGAGAGGACGATTCTCTGTTCCGTCCACGAACCCTGCCGGAAGAACTCGGGTGTTACCTGAAGGTAGGCTTTGCACAGGGGCTATTGAGAGGGCATTCCGATGGACACACAGGCCTGTGGGAGGTTCCCTGTGATTTCAGTCTCACACGTGCCCTGCTTCCAAGTCGAGGCCTGTCACTGACAACCCCCGCGCTGCAACCCGTGGCGATAGACCCTCAATTCGTGCTATCTCATGTCGCAGAAAGGGCTGGCCGGACACTAGCGAAGGAAGAGAACGAATTGTCCGGCCAGACTCTTAACGCCTTTCTGTCTACATCTTTCTCCGAGATGTCATTAGCCGACATTGCGTTAGTCAAAGATGCACTTAAGAGAGTGCAGATTGATTGCATAGTCCTTCCGGAAGTTCCACAGGAACAGTTTCTTTACACGACGGTCCTTCGAGAGATCGGGAAGAACCGTTTCACCGTGCTGAACGCCACAGCACTTAGGCCGTATACCCTATTTGAAGTGGGGCTATGTGCAGGATTGCAGAAGCCAAAGCCGGTCGTCGGCATATTCAACGACGAGGATATTCCTGGGAAGTTCGATAGCCTTCCTGATTACGTGAAGAAGCTCACAGTAGCCACCTATTCTTTCAGCCAGGAGAGACTCTCGGAAATGGCCTCTAAGGTGAGACGAGAGGCCGAGCACCTCCTGACCCGTCGAAGCGAGTTCGAGTTCGAAGAGAGTACTGGGGTTCGCTTGCGACTCCAGAGGCGCCCCCGAACAGGCGTCTACGTCGCCTACCCCGACGACCCCATCTGGGAGCACGTCTTGCCGGTCTTGGGGAACGGACTGCATAGTTTGGGCTATAGGATTGTGACGGACAGTGACGCGGGAGTCTACCGTGCAAATACCCTTCAAGTAGCCATTCGAGCGGCGAGTCTGGCTAGCATCTACATTGTTGACACCTCGGGGGAGGAACGACCGGACCTTTTGCAGTGTTTCAAGTTGGGCGTTGCGTATGCGATGAGCAAGCAAAAGTTCCCGTTGCGTCTGGAACGTATCGGAAAAGATCATAAAGCGGTGTTTGACTCACTCCCGGGAGAGTACAAGACATGGAGTGACATTGACCAACTTAAGACAGTTGTGGTTTCCTTTCTGCGGCAATTGGAACCCACAACGAAGAAGCGCAAAAAATGACAGAGAGTCGGTTAGAGAGGATAATGGATGCCGTTGTTCCCCTGCGGCGAGAGGAACCAGACGATCTGTTCCTCGTGGCCGCCAGCTTTGAGGACCGATGTAGACGGGCTGCTGAAAAGCTCTCCTCAAAGTTTACGGCGAGAGCGATAGTATTCCAATACGAAGATACATTAGAAAGTGTGGCCGGCCTGGCCAACGGGAGGCACCTTAAGAGTCTTCTTACGGCATCCAGCATCGAATCGCCTGACGTCCTGCCTTGCAGGTTCGGGGATCCGTTCAGTGCAACCAGAGTCCTTGACATTTGGCTACAGGATCATCGGTGTTCCTCCCGAGAGCCGTGTATTACGATTGACGTGACGTGTTTTACCAAATTGCATATCCTGCTGCTCTTGCGCCTTCTCGAAGAACGATTGCCTCAAGCAAGGATCCGAATCCTTTACACGGAGCCTCAGGCCTACGCGACCGCCTTCGGTAGAAAGCTAACCTACGGGATTTCGGACACGTTCTATATCCCCCTGAACTCTGGGCACAACTGGGGGCGTGCGGCCGCCCTTTTTGTTTTCCTCGGACACGAGCCCCTGCGAGCGGAGCGGGTCATAGAAGAGATAGAGGCGGAAGAAACGATCTTGATACAAGGGGAGCCTGGTTATTCGCCGGAGATGGCGAGAATGAGCGAAAGGATGAATCGTTATTTGCTGAACAGAGCCTGGTACAACGGAGAGTTCAAACTAGCAAGTTGCTCGACATACGAATTCACGGAAGTCGCAACGCTGCTGTCCGGCTTGGTGAACGAACTCGACGCGAGAGGAATAGGCACATTCTACGTTGCACCACTAGGCACGAAACTACAAGCCCTGGGAATAGACTATGTCCGCAGAGCGTTGCCCGAGAAGCGGCTCATCGTCGCATATCCAGCGCCGGCAAGGTACGAGAAAAAATACTACTCGCAGGGCATGGGCCCAACATATTCCGCTCTCCTGATCCCAAGGCCTGAAGCCAGGGTTCCAAAGGTGATTTGCACCGATGCGGGGTATGACATTGATTAGCCGAGATTGAAGCTGGCAACATAACCATCGTGGAGACACGCTCATGAAGATAGTGGCAAACAGATCCGCGCTCCATGCAGCATTCCAGCACGCGGGCAGCATCATCACTTCCACCATTGCACGACCGATCTACCAGAATGTGAAGATGGAGGCGAAAGCAGGAAAAGTCTGTCTTTCTGCAACCGACCTGGAGGTCGGGATAACGCTGAACGTGGATCAGGTCCAGGTTGAGGAGGAAGGCGAGGTCCTGCTGCCGGAGCTTCGTGTGTCGCGCATACTCGGCACTACGCCCGATGAGACCATATCGTTGGTCGGGGACGAGTCGGCGGTGACCATCGAGTCCTCGGACAGCAAGTTCCGGGTCGTTGCGGAGGACCCGTCCGATTTTGCCGATGTGCCGCAGATGACCGAGGGCAGCGTCATAGAGATTGACCGGGACGTCCTTCATTACATGGTGCGGCACGTTGCGTTTGCCACGGCGGAGGAGCGGGGACGTTACGCGCTGAACGGAGTGCTGCTGGTGGTCGCGGAGGACGGCGGCTTTGAGATGGTCGCGGCGGACGGCGCCCGGCTGGCGCGCGTGAGGAAGAAAGCCAGCAACCCCGACAAGAAGCCAGTCGATTGCATCGTGATGAAGAAAGGGATCGAGCAGCTCGCGCGCCTGGCCATGCTGAGCGAGGAGCCCATAAAAGTCCAGATTACTGAGAATCAGCTTCTGGCGGCCAACAGTGCGGGCCGGCTCTGCTGTCAGCTTGTGGAGGGACAGTTTCCGAACTACCTCGAGGTAATCCCGAAGGACTGCAAGATCAAGGTAGAACTACCGAGCAGGGCGCTCCTGAATGCTCTGACGCGGGCGGCGTTGTTGACATCGGAGCAGACGCGGGCCGTGGACTTCACGTTCTCCGACGGCATACTGGTTTTGGCGTCTCAGTCGCCGGACCTCGGCGAGGCGGAGGTGCGGTTGCCGGTGGACTACAAGGGGGAGCAGGTGCAGATAGCATTCAATCCCGAGTACGTCACGGACATGCTGAAGGTGGTGGAGCGAGAGTCCGTGAAGATGGAGTTCAACGACCGACGCTCTCCCTGTGTGATGCACAGCGGTGTGGACTACGTCTACGTGGTGAGCCCTGTCGTGCGGGAAGATAAGGAAGCATGAGTTCCGGCGGCGCCAGAGACCCGGGCCGAGGCGGGGCGAAGCGGTTCGGGGACGTGATGAAGAGGCTCCTGCGGGCGAAGCGCTTCTACCAGAAGAGCAAGTACGGGCCCCTTGTGACAGCGTGGGAGGAGGTCGTCGGAGAAGAGATAGCGTCGCGCACAAAAATCGGCGCATACGAGCACGGACGGCTGACGATACAGGTTGACTCATCCGTGCTGATGCAGGAACTCAGCGGGTTCCTGAGGTCTACGCTGCTCCAGGAGCTGCGCCGGAAGCCGGCCGGGCAGGACGTAGTGGATCTGAGGTTCACACTGGCTGGAGGCTCCGAGTCGGCCGCTGGCCAGTGGACAGGTTGAACGAGCACTGATGGCGAAGAGAACGTCAAAGTCAGACGTTGAGCGCTACAACGCTTCCTCGATCCGCGTGCTGGGCGGCATAGAGCACGTGCGCCTGCGCCCCGCCATGTACATCGGGGATACCGCGGACCGGGGGCTGCATCACCTGTTTGAGGAGGTCGTGGCCAACAGCATTGACGAGGCGATGGTCGGTCAATGCGACGAGATCCACGTCAACCTTCACGCCGACAACAGCATGTCCGTGACGGACAATGGCCGCGGCATTCCCGTGGACATCCACAAGGAGACCGGCAAGCCGGCGCTGGAGGTGGTCCTGACCACGCTGAACGCCGGCGGGAAGTTCGACAACAACTCCTACAAGGTGTCAGCCGGTCTGCATGGTGTCGGCGTTTCGTGCGTCAATGCCCTGAGCGAGTGGATGGAGGCGGAGATCTGGCGCCACGGCAACCTGTACTACCAGCGCTACGAGCGCGGCGTGGCGCAGTCGCCCGTCGAGAAACGCGGCAAAGCGAAGCGCACCGGCACCAGGATAACCTTCAAGCCCGACCCGGAGGTGTTTGGGACGGTGACGTTCAGCTACGACGCCATCGCGCAGCGCCTGCGCGAGTTGGCGTTCCTGAACAGCGGCACGAAGATTATGCTCTCCAGCGAGTCGGACGGTCGGGAGGAGAGTTTCTACTACGAGCAGGGCATCACGGAATTCATCGCTTTCCTGAACCAGGACAAGACGCCCCTGCACGACGAAGTCATACTGCTGCGCTCCGAGACCGACCGCTGTGTGTGCGAGATAGCCCTGCAGTACAACGACGGCTACAACGAGAACGTTTTTTCCTTTGCAAACAACATCAACACGATTGACGGGGGCACCCACCTGAGCGGGTTCCGCGGGGCGCTGACGCGCACCTTCAACACCTACGGCCGCGACAAGGGGCTGTTCAAGGACATCAACCCTACGGGGGAGGACTACCGTGAGGGGCTCACGGCGGTTGTGAGCATCAAGCTCCCGGCGCCACAGTTTGAGGGGCAGACCAAGACGCGCCTCGGCAACAGGGACATACAGGGATTCGTCGAGCAGGTCGCCGGGGAGCAGCTCGCCGCATACTGTGAGGAACACCCCCGCACAGCCCGGGCCATCATGGAGAAGGGGATTGAGGCGGCCATGGCGCGTGAAGCGGCCAAGAAGGCCAAGGCCCTTACGCGCCGCAAGGGTGCGCTGGGCGCGGGCAATCTTCCCGGCAAGCTGCGCGATTGCAGCAGGCGCGATAAGGAAAGTACCGAGCTGTTCATCGTCGAGGGGCAGAGTGCTGGCGGCACTGCGAGCATGGGCAGGGATCGGGAGTTCCAGGCCATACTGCCCCTGCGCGGCGTCATACTCAACGTCGAGAAGGCCCGCATCGACAAGATGCTCAGCAATGAGGAGATCATCACCCTCATCACTGCCCTCGGCACCGGGATCGGCAAGGATGAGTTCAACCTGGACAATCTGCGCTACGGCAAGGTCATCATCATGACCGACGCGGACGTTGACGGCGCGCACATACGCACGCTGCTACTGACGTTCTTCTTCCGGCAGATGCCGGAGCTTATCGAGCGCGGCCATCTCCACATCGCGCAGCCTCCGCTCTACAAAGTGGTTCGAAAGGGCAAGAAGCAGTACGTCCAGGACGACAAGGCACTCCAGGAGGTCCTGGTGGAGCTGGGCTCAGGCGAGGCAACGCTCGAGTACCGGCGTGCCGGCTCCAAGCGGGCGGTGAGGCTGGACACGGAGGAGTTCAGGAAGCTTCTGGCGCAACTGGCGTCGCTGGCGCGGCTGCTGAGCCTGATCGAGCAGCACGGCATATCATCCTCGGAATACCTGAAGCTGTGCGGGGGCGGCGGAGCGCGCGTCCCCCTCTACCAGGTCCTGCACACGGACAGGGAAGGGAAGGAGCGACAGAGTTTCCTCTACAGCGAGAAGGAGTACGCCGATCTCGTGCGTTCGCTCCAGAAGGAGCTCAAGTCCTTCAACGAGGAATTGGAGATCATCGCGGAGGACGACTACGGGGGTCTGGCGCGCGCAAAGAACACACCCAACACACTCAGGCCGCGCAAGTTCCACGAGGCGGCGCAGATCACGCGCGTGGTCAGCCAGGTCGAAGCCCACGGCATTCGCATTGACCACCTGCTGCCGAGCGAGTCGGCGCGAGAGGGTACGGCGAGGTTCCGCATTCGCTCCAACGGTGAGGAGGTCAGCGTCTCCACCTTGAACGAGATCATAGCTGCGGTGAGGCAGCTTGGGCGCAAGGGCCTGGAGATCGAGCGCTACAAGGGCCTTGGCGAGATGAATGCCGGAGAGCTCGCAGAGACGACGTTGCTCCCGGCGACTCGGACCATCGTCCAGGTGACCATCGGAGACACCATCCGGGCGGACAATTACTTCAGCGTCCTCGCCGGCAAGGACGTGAAGCGTCGCCGGCAGTTCATCGAGATGCATGCTCTCGAGGTCAGCAACCTCGACGTGTGAGGGATCCTCCACCCCTTTCTTCGCGGCGGCCTTTAGGGCGGTTATCCCTGGGTGGAGGGACCGGCGCTCATGACCGAGTTCGACGTACAGGTTGACTGCCCGGCCTGCGGCGCCTCGTTCAGCGTGCCGCGCATCCGACAGGGTCGGGCGGAGACGTGCCCCGTCTGTCGCTCTCCGGTAAAGGTCCCCGGCGCGCCGGCTGAGGGGGAGGAGCGGCCGCGTGAGCCGGCCCGAGGGCACAAGAAGGCGACCGCCGCAGTGCCGGCCCCGGGGCGAGCTGCCGGCGGTGTTGAGGTGGACGTGCCGAGTGCTCCGCTAGCCGTGCCAAGCGGCAAGTGCCTGGTTTGCCTTCACGACGACGCCAGGTTCGATATCTCGGAGGTGTCACCCGTTGTGGACGAGCTCGACGGACTGATCACGTTGGACACGAGGCTCCAGTTGGCGCAGGGCATGGGGATCCTGGCCAAGCATATCCCCCAGGACGTGGCCGAGGAGATGGTGGCGAGGCTGAGCGGGGTGCAGGTGCCGGCCTTTGCCGTGGATGAGGCGCTCGTGCCCGCCGTCGAACGCCAGTTGCCCATAATAATCGTGCACTCCGTGGCGGACGAGGCGATCTACGTTCAGAGTGATGTCCAGGGGACGGTGGAGAGTGTTCCCTGGCCCCTCGTGGCCGGCGGGTTCTGCGCCCAGGAGCACGTCGTGCGCGGCGGGCCGACGGAGCTTCAGGTTGAGTACCACGATTACTGGGCGTCCGGGCAGATGGCAAGGGACACCCTCTACAAAGCAGTCCCGCGGCCCCGCGAGCCGGACATAGAGTGCACACTGCTCCTGCGCGGCAGGTCGGGCAACTTCTATAGCATGAGGTTCACGGAGAAGAAGGTCCGCTACTCATACCTGTTGGAGAGGGGCGAGCAGCGCCGCGGGAACAGGTTCTCCCTGTTCCTGACGGACACCCTCCGATGCTGCCCGCATGGCTTCTTTCCCGGCAGCATGAGGGCGGTTGCGGCCGGCCGAAGGATGAAGGTGGCCCAGTTGAAGCGCAGGGACGACTACGTGAGGTACCGCGAATGGGTCTGCGCGTGCATCGCGGCAGGTTTGCAGCAGAGGAACCAGTAGGATAGCTGGCCAGGACAATGGCAGAAACCATCGGCACAACCGGACAGATACTGATCGAAGACGAGATGAGGCGGGCGTACCTGACGTTCGCCATGAGCGTCATCGTGAGCCGTGCGCTTCCCGAAGTGCGTGACGGGCTGAAGCCCGTGCAGCGCCGCGTGTTGGTGGCGATGAACGAGCTCAACCTCGGGCCTCGCTCGAAGCATCGGAAGTGCGGCAAGATAGTCGGCGACACGCACGGCAACTACCACCCGCACGGGGACACGGCCATCTACGACACGCTGGTGAGGATGGCCCAGCCCTTCAGCTTCCGCTGCCCGGTGATTGACGGACAGGGCAACTTCGGCTCGCTTGACGGCGATCCGCCGGCGGCGATGCGTTACACCGCAGCGCGGCTCAGCGAGGTCGGCGCCGACATGCTGGAGGACCTGGACCTCGACACCGTGGACTTCACCGACAACTACGAGGGCACCCGCAAGGAGCCCGTCGTGCTGCCCGCGAAGTTCCCGAATCTGCTGGTCAACGGCGCCAGCGGCATTGCGGTCGGCATGGCGACCAGCATCCCGCCCCATAATGTGCGGGAGGTCTGCGATGCGCTCATCAAGCTCATAGACGACCCCGACGCGACGATTGGCGAGCTGATGGCGGTGCTTCCCGGCCCGGACTTCCCGACGGGTGGGCTGATCTGCGGGCGGGAGGGCATCGCCGAGGGCTACGCGACGGGCCGAGGCACGATCACGGTGCGTGGGCGCACCCGCGTGGAGGAGACCGATAAGGGGCGACAGCGCATAGTCATCACGGAGATACCTTACCACGTCAATCGGGAGACGCTGGTGGAGAGGATCGCCAGCGCTGTCGGGAGCGGCCACGTGAGCGACGTCGCCGACATCCGCAATGAGAGCGACAGGTTCGGCTCGCGCATCACGATCGAACTCAAACGCGGGGCCGACCCCGACGTGGTGCTGAATCAGTTGTTCAGCCACACGCCCCTCCAGGACACCTTCAGCATCATGTTGATCGTCATCGCCGATGGGCGGCCCGAGACGTTCAACATCAAGCAGATGCTCTCGAGCTACGTGGATCACCGGGTAGATGTCATCCAGAGGCGCACCGCTCACCTGCTGGGCAAGGCCGAGGCGCGCGCACACGTGCTCGACGGGCTCCGCATCGCGCTCATCAACCTGGACGAGGTAATAAAGATCATCCGCACCAGCGAGGAGACTGACGAGGCGAGGCAGCGCCTCATGGAAGGCTTCTCCCTGAGCGAGATCCAGGCGAACGCCATCCTCGCGATGCGCCTGCAAAGCCTGGTCGGTCTGGAGCGCCTCAAGGTCGAGCGGGAACTCGAGGAGCAGCTCGAGAAGATCCGCGACTTCCGGCGCATACTCGCCGACAGGAGCCTCGTGCTCGACATCATCCGGGAGGACCTGTTCGAGATAAAGGAAAAGTACGGGGACGAGCGCCGCACGACGATCGTCGGGCCGGCAGAGGACCTCGTGCGCGCGGACCTCATCCCCGAGGAGGACGACGTCGTCACTCTGAGCAACAGCGGGTACGTCAAACGTATCGCGCTGGATACGTTTCGGGCGCAGGGACGCGGGGGAAAGGGGGTGATCGGCGCCGACCTGAAGGAGGAGGACCTGGTGGGGCTCGTCTTCGTGGCGTCCACCCACGATTACATCATGCTCTTCACCAACATGGGGCTGGTGTACTGGCTCAGGGTGTTCGAGATTCCGGAGATGAGCAGGACGTCCAAGGGCCGGGCGCTGGTTAACATCCTGCCGCTCCGAACGAACGAAGTCATTACCGGCATGATCCCGGTCAAGGAGTTCGAGGAGGAATCCTACCTGCTGATGGCAACCGCCAGCGGGTCTGTGAAGAAGACGAGCCTCGGCGCATTCGGCAAGCGCGGCTCGGGCGGCATCATCGCCATCAACCTGCCCAAGGACGACCGGCTGGTAGGGGTGCGCAAGACCACCGGCGATGAAGAGGTCGTGCTGGTCACAAGGGGCGGGAAGGCGATAAGGTTCCACGAGTCGGACGTGCGTCCCATGGGGCGCACGGCCGCGGGGGTGAGGGGCATACGCCTCGCCAAGGGCGACAACGTCGTCGGCATGGCACTGGTCAGGAAAGGCGATGCGCTGCTCACCGTCTGTGAGCACGGCTACGGCAAGCGGACTTCCTTTGACGAATACGGCACCCAGCGACGCGGAGGCCGGGGCGTCATTGACATCCGCACCACCGAACGCAACGGCAGCGTCGTCGCCGGCCTGGAGGTGAGCGAGGAGAACGAGGTGATGGTAACGAGCCAGGGCGGGATGATCGTGCGCATCCCCGGCTCGTCAGTGAGATGCATCGGTCGCAACACACGGGGCGTGCGTCTCGTCAGGCTCGGTGAGGGCGACCGCGTCACCGCCGTGGCGGCCGTCTTCGCCGAAGGGGATGACGAGAAGCAATCCGGAAAGAAACTGCGCGCTAGCCGCGCCCGGCCGCCGGGCAATAGCGGGGAGAGGAACGGGACATGAAAGGAAAGAGATTCATCAAGTCGCTGAAGTTGAAGAACTTTCTATCCTTCGGGCCCAAAGGGGTCGAGGTCGAGTTGGAGCCGCTTAACGTCTTGATCGGTCCGAACGGTGCAGGCAAGTCGAACTTTGTGGAAGCTATTTCGGTGCTTCGAGCCGCGCCGACGGACCTGACCAAGCCGTTTGTGGAGGCGGGGGGTGGCGTGCACGAATGGCTCTGGAAGGGTGCGCCGAAGACGCCGACCGCGCGGATTGAGAGCGTCGTGGATTACCCGGACGGCATCATGCCTC
>Ga0315285_10002255_pt1 | contig 20142 bp, 14 predicted proteins | sample YL17G09_36_MG_FD_203698 | JGI IMG/M metagenome (GOLD analysis project Ga0315285, IMG submission 203698) | Sediment microbial communities from Yellowstone Lake, YNP, Wyoming, USA - YL17G09_36 | ecosystem: Environmental > Aquatic > Freshwater > Lake > Sediment | place: USA: Wyoming | collected...
TTCGAACACAGCGCACTTGATGCTTGGCATCCGAAGGGCGTAGCGGAGCTCACCGAGCAGTGGCACTGCGTCGGCGCCGTAGACGTCGATGGCGTCTTTCTCGAACTCTTCGAACCTGGGGCCATAGAGCTTGGCGAACTCGGAGGCGAGTTTGTCGCGCTCTTCATTGTACAGATGCAACGCGGCGAGCTTCTGTTGCTTGAGCTCTTCGGCGACCTTGCGGATCTTGATGATCATGATCTGGTGGCGCCGTGGGCTCGGATCGTTGGTCGCGTCGTTGATGGACGTGCCGACATTGGCGAGCGCCGCAGGGGACGCCGGGGACGGGTCAGCGGAGAAATCTCCGAAAAAGTCCTTGATCTTGTCGGCCACATCCGACCCACAGGACGAGCCGCAGCTGCAGCCATCGTCGCTGGTGACCACGTCTTTGAGCACCTGGTCGGGGTCAGCGGGGGTGAAGTTGATGATCTTGTCCCCGTCGTTTTTTCGGTCAAATAAGTCCAGGTGCGCCAGGGTGTTAGCCACCTGCACCAGAGCCTTGATCTGGTCTGGGTTCAGACCCATGGAGTCTGAAATCTTGACCAAACTCCGGTTCAACGGGACACTCTCGTTGACCATCTTGGCTACTGCTTCTTTGGCCAGGTTCTCGTAATCTGCACGCTGGAGCACTCGCATTTTCGCACCTCAGTGAATAATGTCCTCAGCCTTTAGACCACTCTTTTCGTCATTGGTCGTTTCGTCTTTGGCGTCAAGGGCCATGGTGATTTCTTCGACACCTGCTGCTACGGTTTCTTCTTCGTCGTGCTCCGAGGCCTTCAGAGCCAATTGAGCCCACGCGCGCGCCTCACGGGAGATGTCGGAGTCGATAGGGTTGGTTTTTGCACGCGCGGCGAGCATGTACGCTGTGGCACGAATTTCGCTCTGAACCATCTTGGCGGTTGGTGCTGTCGACGCAGCACCGCGTGAAATCCGGATCTTCAAACTTTCTTTGCCCAGATCTACCGCCATTCGTTTTAGCTCGGTTCCGTAGTCATTTCGATTGTAGGTGTATGCGTACTCGATGCGGTCCAGCTCATCCTCGAAAACATTCGGGTCGAAAAACAAATGTGCATATGCCCCTGTTGCAGTGGCGTCAATCTTCACAATTGATTCGATCTCGGTTGCTGAAACTTGAACCAGCAGGAAACTCTCAATCACCTCGCGTTTATACGTATGCGTGTACAGGTCGTATGCTTTGGTAACAGCTGGTCCCACGGTTTCTCCTTGAAGCAGATGGTAGAGTTCTCGCTCCAAGCTGTGAGTAGGCTCAAGATTGTTTTTTACAGCGTTCTGCACCGCGACATACCTATGATTAGGCGCCCATTTCATTGTTTAGTTTGGCGGCCATGGCTGTTTGATTGATCCGGAGAACCAGCTTTCCGAGATTCCCAAAGACAGTCCGCAGCCGCTCTTCCAACTCCGAGAAGTCTTTTTCACCAAGTTCTGTCCTGTACTGGTCTTCCTGCATCCACAACGTCAACAGGATTCGTGCCAGATGGTCAATAGAATCCTCTAGCGCAGGGAGATAAAGAGATACGATTCCCCGCAGGTCAGGGTTGGTGGCCATCGACCCGATAGCCGTCGACTCGAAGGCATCACTGGCTTCCGCCGATCCAAAAGGTGCAAGGCCAGCTGCACCCTCCATCATGGGTCCCGCCTGCTGTGCCATCTGCTCGGACATCATCGGCTGTTCCATGCCCGGCTGGCCCATGCCCGGCTGGCCCATGCCCGGCTGGCCCATGCCCGGCTGGCCCATGCCCGGCTGGCCCATGCCCGGCTGGCCACCGACTGCGGGCATTGTCGGAACCGGTGAGGGTCCTGTAGTTGGAGCCGGCGGCATGCCTGCTTCTGGCGGTGCGCCGACTTCAGCCTCGGGGGGCAATGGCGGCATTCCCGCCTGCTCGGCCGCGACCTGCTGGGCCCGCTGCTGGACAGCGTCCAACACCGAGAGTTGATTGGACAAATCCCGTTGCTGCTCTGCCAGCTGGCGCGCCACATCCGCTGCCTGCGCGGCCAGCTGGGAACCGATCTCGGTCACAGCCACGTTCACCGGGTCAGGTGGCGGGGGCGGAGGAGGCGGTGGGGGCGCCATCATGTACGGGTCCATGGGAGGTGCGCCCATCATGTTGGGGTCGCCGCCCATCATGTTGGGGTCCATGGGCGGCTGCCCACCGCCCATCATGTTCGGATCCATGGGCGCGGGACCGGCGGCCATCGCGGGAGGTTGGGCCAATTTGACGCCTTCTCCGTGCTTCTGGCAGAGCATGGCGAACTTCACCATCTGTACCGGGCTGACCAGGAAGAACTCGTGCTTGGACTTCGATGCTGTCTTCTCGAGCAACAACCGTGCCTCCGGCTCACGGAGCCCAAGATTGATGACCAGCTGCTTCAATGTGCCCAGCTTGGTCTGTGGCATCGCGCGTCCAATGCCAAACATACCGCCCTTGGCATTGATCAAACGGACCTTGCTTGCTCCCGCATTCTTCAGCAAGCCCGCATACAAATCGGTGCCTTGGGCGGTTTTCAGGAAGTCACCCTGTGCCCGCTGCCCGCTCAAGAATTTGAACGTGGGCGGCATGTAGACGACGCCGCTATCCTTGGGGGCCACGATCTGCCGGATGGCGCTCTTGGGGTCGGTGATGATGGTCTTCGGGCCGAAGCTCATCGGGTCGTCGTGCGACTGCGCTTCCATTCGGCGGACACCATCACTGCCCGTGGTCACTCTATGCAGAGTGACAGGTACTGTCGCCGAAGCTTTTCCAGCTTCGTAGCGCACGAAGATTCCGAGGCCATTGTTCGGAGTCCCTTGCGCGGCGAGAGCGTTGCGCAGCTTCTGACTGGCCTGGTACTCGGGGAGCAACTGCCCCACGGGCGGGGTGTCGGTTACGATGATGTCCCGATTCTCTGTGAAGATCAGGTACTTGCGTTTCAGGTAGGCATCGGGCAGCGGGGTGCCGCCGGTGTACTTGCTGTGTCGGTCCTTGGCTGACAACCCGCGAGGGTGTGGCACCACCAACGCGTCGATTGTCTCCCCTGAGATCCTCTTCAATCGATAGAACCCAGGCTCCTTGGCCTCGTGCAACCAGACTGTCTCCTGGGTCTCCATCGCTACTTTGAAGAATGGCCGATCGTCCTTTACGACGTAACCGTGCTGGAGGGCGGCCTGGAAAGCATGGCCGGCGCGCGCGCCGAATTTCTCCCGGAACGTCTCGATAGGGCTATCCGGTGTGAGGAAGCACACACTGCCCACATCCGCAGTCTTGATCACGTGCGGTTGCAGCGCAGACGCGATATCCCTCATGTCGAAGTTCTCAGAGGCGAATTTCAACACTTTCCTGTTTGTTGTCAAAACCTTGCGAAAGGCCTCTTTCACATAGTTCGGCGCTTGGTGAAGGAAACTGGTCAGCTTGGATCCTTTTGCCGACGCGTAGGTGTATCGCCCGGAAGCTGGAGGGATCACCAGATTGCGGATGTCCATGTCCGTGATCATGTCCTTGGGGGGTTTCACACCCTCACCCAGCACGTCGAGGTTGGCGCGATCGATTTCTTCGAGCCAGCCGGGTTGCAGCGGGAGGAATATTCCGTTGTCCTTGTCGAACATGATCTCGATGGGCTTGATCTGATTGTTCGCCAGGATGACGGGAATATGGAGTGTCTTCCCCCCACGGGATAGGACGAAAACACCAACCGCTGAGCCGCTTCCGATGTCAGAGGTCAGCACCTGGAACGTAATGACCTGGGGGATCAGATCAGGGTAACGTGCGTTGAGCACATTCTGCGCCATTTGCCCAAAGCCGTCTTCAAACAATTTCTTGGCGTCCTCGCCGGTCGGAGGCGGCTGCATCATTGCCTGGGTGTTCGGTGAAAGTGCTGGCATTACTAACCTCGCAAAAAGCGTTTTGACAACTGGTAAACGATCGGTGGAACTGACGCCATTGCAACATAGCTGGCGAAACCTGGCAACAGTTTTGCTGTAGCGTGCAACTTGTCTGGAACATGGTTCAGGGCGTCCAATGAGGCCCCTGCCTCCTCGATCAAAACAGGGGCGGCCAGTCCAATTGAGGCCGCGGTGAGCCTGTCGAGCGCGCGTAGTTGAGTTGCTCCTGGTGCCATCAGGGCGGCAACCGCCGCTGCCGCGGGCAATGCGCTCATGACATTGAGTGACCACAATCTTCTGGAGATGTTCTGAAGAGTTTTGTAGGTGGTCCCCGACGATTGTATGCTCTTGGCGTGCCCCAGCTCGTGCCCCATAATCGCCGTGTCCGGCCGGTCGACCGAGACAATATTCTTTTCCGGTAGGTATGCTCCACCACCCATACCGGTGGGCCCTACACGCAACTTGGTCTTTTCCAGACCAGGGTGACTGCTCAATTCACTTTGCAAGAAATTGTGGAGCTGGCTCACCTGGGCTTCGCTTAGCGGTTCTCGAACAGATTGCATGCGTTGACGCAACTGGTTCATGCCAGATGGTTGCGCCAATGTGCCCAACGTCGTAAGGAGAACCGGTGGCTGCATGTGACCCCATCACTGTGGAATAGACAACACCTTGGTTTCCCGCTCCATTGCCGGTACATTGGTACGGGGTTTTGTTTGGCGCGCGAATAGATTTTGAATACGCTGATCGTATTCGGTTAATTCTTTTTGTTGTTGCTCAGTCTCGATGGGGGGTACGTTGTCCGCGCCAATTTTACCCATCAACGCCCGACGGATCATTCCCAGACCGATGCGGACACCCGCTCTACGGATTTTTTCCGCTGACTGACCCATCGGACGTTCCCTATGCGGCTTACCGCGACGCACGACTCATACGCAGGAGGGCGTTACGAACAGCCGCTTCCTTCTTCTCTTCCTCTTTCTCTTTCTTCTTTTCGCCCTCTTCGCCCTCCTCGCCCTCGTCCTTCTTCCCTTCGTCCTTCTTCTCGGATTCCATGTACTCCGCTAGCCCGGCGGGCACCTCGGCCGTCTTGCTCATGTGCAGGGCAATCCGGTCGCGGGTCATGGGGTCCTTGCTCATGAGGTACCTGATGGCGGCGAGCTTTTCGAACTGACTCAGCCGAGGGGGTAGGTACTGTGCGTACTTGTTCGCCACGGTCTGGAAGTTGCGCAGGTACGCTTGCTCGGAAGCGCTCTTGGCCGATTGCTCGATGACCGTATTGCTTCCCGGGGAACCCACAGGACCCATCGTTCCCGGGTGCGTCTGCTCGGTTCCGACAGCCGCGTCCGCGATCGCGCGAGACATCGACGAAATTCCCACGCCGTCGACTCCCTGATTGGCGTACCCGATCCCGCCAGGGCGGTTGGCCTCGTCCAACGCGATCTCACCGGTCAGCGCATTGGGGGTCGGCGTGCCATCGGGCATGATGGTCGTGGTGGCGAGCTTGCGGATCATGTCGAGGATACTGGCGCTCTTGATGGCCTCGATGGCCGAGTTGGTCCCGCTGGACGACACCGGACCCATCGACTTGGGGTGCGGGCCTTCCTGCGCGACGGCGCCCACGCCCGAAGACTGCTGGTTGCCAACGCCGGTCACGCCCTGGTTCGCGTAGGCTTCGCCGCCTGGACGATTCTTGGCGTCGAGCTCGGCTTCGGCGTTCACGGAATTCACCTGGTCGTTCGTCTGTTGCGGGTCGGTTCCGGTGATGGTTGACCCCTCAGCGAACTTCCGGCGCAACCACGCAGCCGCGCTGCGGAAGCTTGCGGTCTTGCCAGCGGCCTGCTCGGCCACGCCAGCCGCGGCGTCGGCGTGCTGGGCGCTCTCGGCCAAGGCCTGGGCGAGGTCCGACAAGTTGGCTGCCAGCTCTGCCGTCGTCTCGGGCGGGACCTCGCCAGGGACCTCCTCGGGCATCGTTTCCTCGGCCACGGCGTCGGCTGCTTCGTTTGCCATCATGTCGTCAGCGAACTTGATGATACCGGCCTGACGAAGAGCGTCATTGACCCCGCGGGTGTATGCCTTGTTCAGCATTTCCTTGACTCCTTGTTGAAGTAAATTGGTCTCAGTGTTTTCCAATTTCCAGCGTAATGTTAGTTCAAACCCCTGGATTACTCAAGCAATTTGATTCTGGTTGTCAATACCTGCCACCTTGCCCTTTTCCAAATTCAGACCCATAGACAAAGGCAGGCACAGGGTGAGTGCTGTGAATGTCCGCTACCTGCCCCGTCTGCACACCTTCGAGAATGGATTCTTTCAAGTATCGGTGCCCCAAACGCGCCATCCAATCGGGATTGAGCAGCGGATTGCGTGTCAGGGGGCGCATGAAGAATGAAACTTCTGGGGGCCGCTGAGCAATGGTGACTGTCTTGATTTTGTTCTCTTGCAGCTCTTTGGCGATCTCGGGAGTGATTATTGTCCCCGCCATGTGGTGCATGTGCCCTTTGGCCATTACGTGGCCAACAGCGTCCTTTACACCGACTTCGTTCACATCTTCAGATAGATACTTCATGAGCGTCGTGTAGTTGACAACCTCACCTGGGTTGAAACGTTTTTCAGGATCGTGCTCGATGCGCACATGATTCAAGTGGGAGCGAGCGAGCACTTCAAAGTGCCGTTTGTCAATATCGGTCCCACGATCCTTGAAGACATCGTGCATTCGGTTGACCAGGTACTGGCGACCAGCTCCGAGTCCCTTGTGCTGAACGATCTCGTCCGGTCGTGGGATTCCGTCAGACAGCGCGTCTCCCGGGGTTACACTGTCCCCCGAACGGACGGTAGGACTCAAGTGCGGAGGAACATAGAACTTTTGCTCACCGATGGAAATATTGTGCCCACCTTGGGGCGCTTTTTCGATTCCGCCCACCTTGCCCGTGACGGTTGATACCGTGGCGTGGTTCACGAAGCTTTGTGGGATCTCGGCCAATTGCAACAGACCCTTCAAGCCAGGAACCAGGTTCCTTCTGTCCTTCTCACTCCCCGCGCGAATTCCATGGCGCGCGCTGATAGTGAATTGCGTGATGGGTTCGGTGATAGCCTGCGCTGACCGGATTCCTATGTTGGTTCCCAGAGAGTGCAACTGGCCCTTTTCGTCCAAGCCGTAGCACTTCTGGCAGACTCCGTCGTTCAACTCGCAGGTCATTGGCGAGCGTACCATTGCGCTATCCAGCTTGCCGTGCAGCCTGGTCATCGCCTGCGGGGTGATCAGCGTGTTTCGTGGCAATCCGCCTTCTGCTCTGGCCAAGTAGCGATCCGCGATGTTGGGGTCTCCAGTACTCATCATGATTCCGTTCGATGTGCCGCAGTCTTCGTCCAGAATCATCTGGTTGCTCATGTTGTTGATGAACACCTTGGAGGCAGCACCCGGCTCCACAACCGCAACACGGCTCTGGGTCAGATTCTGTCGGGCTTCGACAGAAGACAGCCAGTGTTCGCTCGCGCGCAAGCCCTCTCCAAAACCACGTGGAATGAAAAATGGAAACGGCTTCTCGGTTACCGGATCCTGCGCGAACATCTGCGCGTTGGCGGTACGAGTCAGTTGGATAGATTTGCCACGCGCGCCCGCGCGTATCATTTCTCCCATCGAACCGGGGTGGTCTGTGGCAATATTTAACAACTCATCGCTGGCTTTGGAAATGAGTTGTTGACGTTTGCCATTATCGGACATGCCCTTGATCCTCTGCATCGTGTCTCGCGTAATTTTCTTGGCCTTGGGATCGGGGGTGATGTCGTCCAATCCGATGGAGAATCCCTCGGTGGTAGCCAGTTCGTGCCCCAGAAAGCGGAGATCGTCGATCCGTTTGGCCGCGTCTTGTGGGTCACGGCGGGACATGGTGTAGATCTTGGAGTAGAGTTGCTTCTGGGTCATGGGGCCAGTGATCTGCATGTCATCTGGCATGCGCTGATTGACCAAGTATTGTCCGAACGTTTGCGCCATATCCAGTTACAACCCGTAGGTTGAAGGGTCGGGGAACGTAAGTCCAAGGGTGGTCATGGTGTCGTAGCCGTGTGGGCCAGATTTCGACCAACGCATGTTGTCGGGCGGATCCTTGGGGTCGTCTTTTTTGGTTGCCTTTGGCCCGGTTTTTTGGGACTCGTCTGGCCGGGCCTTGAGTGTTGCGGCCAGAGCTTCAGCGGGAAGAATGAGCTCAGCGAGCTTGGTCACTCGATGTTGCTTCAGGGCCAATTGCACGCCCAGATAGTAGGCTTGTTTCGTGTTCATGCTTTCTTCGCTGCCTTTATCGCTTTCTTTGCTAGAGCATTCTTGCGGCTACCAAAGAGTTGTTTTCCGAATGTCTCCCAACAACCGGTGGCGGAGAGACCTGTAGCAAAGCCATTGAGAATGGCTCTCCACCAGACACCCCCGATCGATAGGTCAATCCCTACGGTGGCCAGAATTCCAAGGGCAATGGCCAAAAAGGGAACCCAAGCACTGGGAAGCGCCGACCAGAACCAACCAATCACCCAGACAATCAACATGAGCGCTAAACCTGCGGCGACACCCCACTCTTTGGAGCGGACTGCCTTGACCAGCAAGTTCGTATGTTCGATGGGGTCTACTACACCAGCTTCAGGAGGTCCGACTACTGGAACAGTCATCGGTTGGGCGTTCGTTGCGAGTTTGGTCGCGGGAGCAGGTGTGGGGTCTGGAGAAGCTTTGACCTTAGCGGTAGTGATTATGGGGTAGGCGATCCTGGTTTTGGGATTCTTTTCTGTCGCCCAGCTCGATTGCAGGTGGCACAGCACTAGCAGGAACACGAGAACAACAGAGGTTCGTCTCATGGTCAGTTCTCCTCTGGTTAGCGGACTGCGTACGCGTTTTGCGGTTGCTCTGCTAAATTTCGACGGCGCGCAGTGTCGGCGCCAGTTCGCTTGTAGTTCTTGGCCATCATGGTTTTGGCTTCACCGACCCCCTGACGTGTGGCGGAGCCTTCCCCGAACCCAAGCATTTTTCGGAATGTGGGTGTGTGTTTCTTGGTCAGCGTGCTGACACTATCTGCCAGTCCAGCCGTCTTGGTGAACCCCGCCTGACGAAGTGCCAGCTCGAACCCTAGTTTGAACATTTCGTTTTCCATGACCCAATCCTAGTCAGTTTTTGTAATAGGTACAACTAATTATCGCATGCGCTCACGGATGAAGGCAGTGGCTTTTTCCGCGCGCTTCTTCTTGCGCCATTCGTCAATGACCTGTGACCCACTCTTGGTGATTCCCCAGTTTTTATCTTTGGTGCGAAAGAGGGTATATTGCTCACCGTTGTCTCGCTGGAATTTTACCTTGTTGTCTCCGCTGGTCAGAATCTTCACTGGTTCTTTCAAGTGCATGTCCACTTGCCCGGACCCGTAGGTTCCCTTGGGGATGGTCCCGGTGAAGTTCTTGGCGTAGTTCGCCGTGTGGGTGGGCTGCTGGACGGCGAGTTGCATCTTGCCCTTCTCAGGCAGTTTTGCCTTGGGGATCGCCCAGCTGTGGGCGCGGCCTCCCTGGGGCGGGACCAGCCGGAGGTCGAAGTGGGTACCGGCGCGGTCGGCGTCATGCTTCTGGATGGCCAGCGTCCAGGTCTGCGGCGTGGTAGAAGTCGGGATCTTGTGGATCTTCCGATTCATGGGGATGCCGGGGGCGAACTCGGTAGCGGAACCCGTCTTGGCAGCGAACATGTTCTGTGCCGAGAGACCAAACTGATTGAGCTGAGGCTGGACTTGCTGCTGAGCCGCGTTGAGAGCCTTTTGCTGATGTGCCCTTTGCTGTGCTAGGTACTGGTGATAGTATACAGGAGAATCGTCGAGTACCATGGCGATTTGATTGAATGGGATTTCGAATGCTTGCTTGGCCCCCATGGCTTTCTTGACCCTCCACACCAACGCCTTCTTGTTGCCCTTCGCCAGGACGCCGCTGTTCTCCCAGCCGGCCTTTTCGTGAGCCTTCTGGGAAGGGATGTTGTCCCGGTGAATGAACGAGATGGCCTTGGGGTTCTTCTTGGCGTACTCGGCCAATACCTTGGCGGCCAGGCCTTTACCGCGTGAAGCGGGGGAGACAAAGACGAAGCCGGTAGAGGGGTAACCGAGGGGTGTCTTGGTTGGAGACATGAAGCCGACGGTCTTGCCCTTGTCTACGATGGGAGTGACTTCGCGCTTACCCTCTTTGATCTCACGCAGGGTCTTCTGCCCGTAGGCGCGGGTGGCCCACTTGTCTTTGGAGACCTCGTCGAGGAGGGATTGGGGGAGTTGGGCCGCTGCCTTCTTCTCCCTCATCCTCTCCAGAACCTTCGCCACGTTGAAGTCCTTCTTCTGCGCCCCAGCCAGGTCCTCCAGCTTCACTGGCGCGCTGACCAATCCAGTGTCGGCGTTGATGCTGTAGGGGGCTCGTATCGAACCCCGAAACTTGAGCGGGGTAGTGTCCAGTCGTATCTTACCGGGGCCGACGGGCTCAAAGAATACGTCGTGCCGTTGGGCCAGTCCGTCGAGGATCTGCTTGGTGAGATTACGAGCGCGGTCGATGCCCACCGGGGAGTCCAGCTTACCCTCAACGTAGAAACCTCGTCCCCCACTGTAACGGACACTGACGTCTCGCACGGATGGGTGAGACTGCAGCGTTTTAGCAACGGTCTCAGTAATCTTCTTTGTGCGGCGCCAATCGACTCCTTCCTGAGGGTCGATGTCAGCAAGCAATACGTCGGTCTTCCTTCCGAACGTAGGATGCACTTCTGACAGACGGCGCTCATTCCATTGATCCAGCGTTCCAGGATCCAATCGGATGAAAGATCCTCCCGAGTCCTTTCGTCGGAGCACAGTCTTGTCTGCCGTAAAGTTCTGGCGTATGAGTGCTTCGCGGTTACCAACCGCGTCGAGAATAGCCTGTTGGATCGTTGGAGTGCTGTAGTACTCATGGACGTCCCTCTTTGTCAACTTTGCGAAGGGAGAGTCGATGATGATCTCGTCCCAACGCTTGGGGTCTTTTTCGGCCACTTTCTATCTCCCCTCTATCCTATCGCAACTGGCGTGCTCAAGGTAATTTCACCACGGTGATAGGCAGCCATCGCTTCTTCCTGCGACTTGAACTTTCGGGTTTTGCCTTTTGCTTCGGCGGACGATGCCCGGTACAAAGCTGCCACCGCCTCATGCTGGGGAGCGACTGTCGTTTGGGACTTCCACTGGTCGCCGAGCAGCATGTTCGATAGCGTCAGGCCCTTGGCCTCTTGCACGGCTTCGGGCATGACCGGAACGTGCACCTGCATGCTGTCGCCATCAAAATCTCCAGCTTGAATTGGGGCGAGCAGCTCGTGAATCCGGATGGACTTCCCCGGCACCAGTTTTGGGTAAGCCGCGAGTATGTTGTAGCGCCGCAACGATGGTGCGCGGTTGAGCAAGATCGGACGCTCTTTGACCTCCTGCTGGAGGTGCTCAAACGCAATGGGGTCCCGCTTCTCGACGAGCTCCTTGGCATTAAGCGCGCCGTAGCCCTGCTGGACCATGCGCCGTACAACAAACGGTTTGTACATTTGCCAGCCCATGTCTTCGGGCAATCCGACCTCGTCCATGCCCAGGGTTGCATCAGGGACAATGGTTCCTCGACCGCTGACATCTTGGGTCTTACGCATCAGCTTCGATTGAAAAAATCCAGACTTTGGCGTACGCCCCGCTCCAGCAATGTTGGCGATGAACCCTTGCACGCCTCGGCCTTTGGCCTGTGGACTCACTGGTTCAGCTAGCCCAAACAGTGATTTTGTCGCGTTGTAGAGATGCTTGCGCGCGTCCTCTTGGTCAAGTATCGGGAGATCCTTGGACTTGGCCAACGACTCATTGGCCAGAATGAGATCGCGGTACAGGTAATTGGCATCTCCAATCTGGAGATCTCCGCTGCGCCCAGGGGTAATGGGGCGGAAGATGGGTGGGATCACTGGCACCCGAGATAGGACATAGGCTTCGTGTGGCTTGAGATCGGTTTGCTTCAAGGCGTCCAGGTATTTTAACTTCTTGATGAGCACATCACGCGTGGCGCCCGTAGCATTTTCCAGCTCGTTCTTGGTGGAACGGTGGAGCTTGTCGACATCCAGCGCGGCCAGCTGCTTACGTATCTTGGCGCCACCGTCTTCGCGTATGGCTTTGTCAAAGTCACGTGGCCCCATTCCCAGGAGGGACTGGACCGGCCTCTCAAAAACCGGGTTGACTATGGGCTCTTCAAGGTGGATTTTTGACCACTTCTGCCCAGTAGTTCCGCCTGTGGCGATCGGGTCGAAGAGCCCGCCAATTTCAGCCTTCAGGTCTTTGGCGCGTACCATCAGCCCATTGGAGATGGTTGTAGGGGCCATCTTGTCAATCTCTTTGTCTGTCAATGGCGCGAGGCGCAGGTAACGCCCCTCCTTGTTGATACGCACGCCAGCTCCAGCTAGCATGCTGCCGAACTTGTCGTAGGCGAAGGTTGTCTTCGGCTGAGGCAGGGGGAGACCCAGTTGGTACGCTCGCCAGAATTCGTCATTTCTCTGGCCCTTGAGTGTTGCCGCTTCACGCAGGATGTTTTTTGCCCCATGGGCCAACAACGCGTTGACCTCCATGGTCCCCAGCTTCTTGGCACCCTCGGGGCCACCGCCAGCGGGTTGCTGGTTTACATCGTAATCCTCGACACCACGCGCCGAGTAGTTGGTTTCGGTCGACTTGAACAGCTTGAGGGTGTACTGCGGCCCGACGAGCACACCTGGAATACTCTTGCCCGAGATGGGATCATAGACGGTCTCCTTGTCCTTGATCCCGTGCTTCTTGAGCAAGTCCTTGGCCCACTGGACGTTATCCCGCTTGGAGAAATTGTCGATCAAGATTCGTTTACCAGTCTTCTCGGCAACCTTGGCCACCGCGGTCTCGAGAATCTGGGCCGGGTTGATGCGGCTGACAACGCCAGCGGGCGTGAGCGCGACATCAATGGTATTGCCCTGCTCGTCTTTGAGCATCTGGTCATCAGGAACGATAGTGGAAACTACCCCCTTGTTTCCGTGACGCCCACTAAGCTTATCCCCGACGTGCATCGGCTCCTTGGTCTTCACTGTCATCCGGATCTTGTTCCCCGTCTTCAAAACGTCGGTGACCTCTCCTGGAGTGTCGTGATCCCAGACCACCGAGGCGTCACGGAACGGTTTGACCAGAGACTTGTGCAACTTGCCGAGCATCGCGGCTTCCGGGGAAAGGGCTGACTTGCGCACGGCCGCTACCAGCAGGTCTCCCTTTTGAACCATCTGCCCTGGTTGGATAATCCCATTCTTGTCCAACCTCTTGTACATCTCGGCCGTGTAAGCGCCGCCGTAGTATGTCTTGTGAGTTTCGCGATCCGCGTTCATGTCGCGTTCGATGTCCAGACCTTTCTTGTACATGTGTCTGGACGTGAGCTTGTCAGCCGCGCTCTGGGAGATGACAATGGCATCGTTGCTGTTCAGGCCGCGCCACGGTAGGTAGGCAACCTTGAGATTCTTGCCGAGGGCGAGCGTACCGTCTCGAACAAAGGCATCATCCACCAGCCTCTGACCCTCTTCAATCTTATCCCCAGGCTTGACCAGCAGATGGTGATTCAGGTACGTCTTCGATGCCAGAGGGAAGTTCTGGTGAAAGGGGACTGTGGTGTAGTCACCTTCAGCCGCTGTCTTACGCTTGTCTGGTTTGATGTAAATCAGCCCATGGTCGATCTTGTGGATAGTCCCAGATATCGGTGAGTGTGGAACTACAAACCTACCGATGAGGTCTTCCATGGACTTGCCCGGAAGATACGAAGCAACTTGAACAAGGGGAGCCTCCGAATTTTCTAGCGGAAGCGCCTGGGTCTGCATCTTGGACCCCATCGTTCCTCGATTCCCATCAATGCTTCCCATGAATGGGATGAGGGTGGAGGCGGGGCTATAGAGCGCATGGTGTGTGAGAAATTGGAAATCTACCTCTTTGGGGTTGACAGCCTGGACTTGATTATTTTTGATAACGTCTACCGTCTTCCCCGGTGGACGCTTCAATTTCTCTCCGTAAAAGGCAATAGTTTTATCCACTACCTCGGAGACGGGGACCGTACGCATTTTCTTTTGCCGTACATCGTAAACCGGCATGTACATGTTTCCATCTTTGTCCTTGGACGCGAAGAGGGTGGTTCGGATATCCACCCCTGCCCGATCGTTTTCGGGTGAGCGAATCGGGTCAAAGATACCTGCGTGAGAGCTGTGTAGGCGGCGGACCTCGGGGGTGATGGCCCGGATATTTTCGATACCGCCCTCTCCCATGGAGGTCGCGCGGACAGCGGCGTCCAACATCTCGACTGGGTTGATCTGGTCAGGGTTGTTGGATAGTTGCGACGTAGACAGGAACCTGTGCACCGATCTGGTAAATGGTGAGTTCGGGATAGCACGCTTGAGTTCGACTGTCGGAGAGTCGATTTTTGCGATTACCTTACGCTTGATGTCCCGGGCATCCAATTGAATGCGCTCGCGCATGAAGTCATCGGCGGTCATCAGCTTCTTGAAGGCAAGACTGTCACGCTCGTCGAAGTCGGCCTCGTTGCTGTAGGCTTTTAACAACTTCCCGGAAGCAGCCAGCAGAGACGCGGAATCGACTTTCGAGAGCGGCTGGCCAAGAGTTCGCTTGTTGATCTCTGGGTCCATGGCCGTGGTCTCGTACACCGCTTTGATGGCGGCAACACGGTCATCATTTGGTTTTTGGTTATAGGCGGGTATCAACCGTTCATAGAGCTTACCGATTGCTTGGTCGGTCTTTTTCTCGAAGGCATTTCGGTTGATGTTGACCATCTCCTTGTTCCAATGCTTGGCCATCTCGGTATCGGGCACTCCAAAGGAACGCAGTATGGGATAAAGCGGTATTTTTGTTGTTCCATACTCCATCTGGAAGTGTCCCTTTTCAGGATCCATGCTCACACGAAAGTTGTCTCCCTTGGAGAGGTTGAAGCTGGCCTCGAGCTCTTCGTTTCTACGCTTGCGGGTGTACACCCCTGGCTTCATGCGCAACTGGTTTGAAACGCTGTATGTCGAACCACCGATGACAAACGTGTTGTGGTCTGTGTAGTAGGGTAGCTGTAATAGGTTGAAATTCTTTACCTTATCAACCACCTTGCCTTCTTTGTCTCGTAGCACCAGCGTTCCGCGCACAGGTTCGGCCAAGGTTCTTGCCTGAAGGATAGCCATTTTGTGGTCCTCAGGCGTGTACGCGGCTGGGTGAACGCGAACGTCTTCCACGTGCAGGCTGTGTCGCTTGCCCTCGAAAGGGAAGACCTTTTGGATGGTTTCTGTTGCTTGTTGTCGAATTAGGTCTCGGCGGAAGCTGGCCTCGGACATGATAGGTAGATGTTCCATGGTCAAAATAATAGCTCAAAACGGGTATAAGAACTAGGAGAAAGACATTAGCTTTCTCCAGCAACATCTGGGAGTTATTTACACCGACTCCCACGACCCTCCACACTCTTTTTATGGAAAGGAGTACAAGAGTTATGCTTCTCAACACTGGCTGGAAGAAGCAAATTGAGGCGCTCATCTTGGATGAGCAGAAGCGGGTCGAAGTAGAAGCAAAAGAGGTGGCCCAGGAGCAGGCGCGGCAGCAGTTAGCAGCTGACGTGGCGGCCTGGGAACATCGAGTCATCTACGTCCAACGACGTAAGAGGGATGGCACGATGACGCCCCCACGCAAGTATTTCTGCGTGCGGGTAGAGTCCGGGAGGGTGATTGTCCGTGATCGGGACAACCGTATTGCCCTGACACGCGAACCCGGATTGGTTGTCCGCAACGAGGTCCAGCGCGAGCTGGGCGCGTTGTCGGGTAAAACCAAACTCTGTGCGCGCTTGGCCCGTGAAAGTTACCAACGGGCCTTTGCAGAAACGCAGAGAGTGGAAGCGCAGGTGTGTGAGCTGATGACTAGGCTCGAGCACCAGCGGGAGTACCTGGACGGGATCCTGAAGGAAACCTTCGGGCAATTGTCCAGAGCCTATGGCACTGCCGCCAGATTGGGGCATGTGCCAAGTCGGGAGGTGAGAGGATGAAGCCCGCGGACACGTCGGTGATTATCCAGACGTTTCCGCCGCCTGCACCTCCTGGACCTGGGGGGTGAAAAGAAGTAAAGTAGGAAGTCCGAGTTCAGTCTAGACGGGCTCGGATTGGGAACCGCTGGGCCCTACCAGCGGTTCCCGCTTTGTTTTGTCTTTGTCTTTTTGTTTGTGGTTGACGAGGTATTTCAGAATTACGTAGGAACCACCATTTTTAGTGTGAACCCACTCCTCTCTGGCAAGCAGCCAACCTTGTTTCAACACCTTGTTGTTGACCTCTTCCAGGCACTTGACATCGAGAGGATCTGACAGATCGAATCGCTGGTATTTAGCCTCTAGCAGACTGGAGTCGAACTGAGACTGTGTCTCCTGCGCGTCTGTCGGGAGAGTGGGATCGCGATCCTGTATACGCGATGGAGTAGGAAATAATGGGGGCAACTCTTCTGGGTGATTACGGGAGTCAAAGTTCATGGCTTCCTGGATTGCATCCACAAAATCGTTTCGGTGGTCAGTTTTGCCAGACCCGAAGGCGTCCTTGAATAGGGACTCTGGAGGATTGGTTGACATTTATACCGCTCCCATGCCCGGTTGCATCGGGGCTCCACCAGGCGGCATTGCGCCACCTTGCTGCATCTGTGAGCGCATCTGGGCATCCTGTTGGGTTTGTGCCTCCTCGAGACGCTGAACAACAACCGCGTACATGACTGGGTCCTCGGTCTGGAGGGAGTGCATTTGGCTCTGGCGCGTGTTGGGGTCGACCTGTAACATTTGTTGTGCCATGGAGTCCGCTTGAGCCAGAACCTTTCCGATATCGTACCCAGGTCCTCCTTGCATAGCTTGATTCCGTGCCTGGTCCGAAAGGTTTGTTTCCAGGTCCTGGATCTTGGTCTGGACCTCGTGCTGGAACTTGAACTCATCGACCTGTTCCTGGAGACGCAGGTCGCGCTCTTCGGAAAGATCACGATCGAACATGCCAGCCAAGGATGTCATGGACAACATCTGGCCACCTGCCATCTGATTGGCCTGGAGCAAGGCACCCTTCTGTTGTACGTCATCTACCAGCTTGAACGGCTGCAACTTCATCCTGATGGGCTCCCAACCGAGGAACTTCCCACACTTGTTGGTGATCCATTGAGCCAGGTCCACCAGCTCAGTGGTGTAGTTGAGCAGTTGATTTTCGAGCATTCGCAAGGTTACCCCAGAACCTGTAGACGACAACCCACCATACAGAAACTCGCGGGGGATGCCCATCGAGGTGATGATGTTTTCCTCTGCTTCACGGATTTCTCCGGTAACCATCAACGCGCGGCCCTGTCCACCCAACGACGTCACGTCCATCGCCACCGGGGAGAACATCAGGTGCAGCGGGTCACGACGCCACTGCTTGATGTTCATCTTCACCTCGTTAATCCAGTTGGCCAGCGAGACGGTAATAACCGGGTCGGCGTTGGCCGAAATCTGTTGCGGGTGGAGAATCCGGAAGGGGATGATGTGCTCCATGCTGATGGCTTCGTTGGCCTTCCGGAGCACAGCGACATAGAAGAACTGCTTGATGGTGCTGGTGAGCGGGGGGAAGCCCCAGCTGGCGTCGATACCGGCGGGGGCATCGACCTTCATGTGGTAGATGGAATCCCGCGCGAACTTGAAAATCTTTTTCTGGGAGATGGTCTCAAGGAAAGCGTAGGGCATGGTGTTGATGAGACTGCTCTCGCCGCGCCGTACATTTTCATAGAGCGCCGAGGGAATCTCGTAGTAGTACTCTGACTCACCAGTGATCGGGTTGTACTCGATGTCGATCTGTTTGGGATCCCAACGGATGATGTGGATATTCTTGGCCCGCTGGATCTTCTCATCGACCACCTCACCGTCTACCTGCGCGTTGCAATCTGGGCACCGATACTGGAACTGCAGCTCTTTCAGCTTGAACTTGTAGTCCAGGTATTCGATATTCCTCTTTGCGTGGCAAGCAGGACAACGGAGGAAACGGTGAAACGGGAAGTAGATGCTGGTGAAACTGTTTCCATAGACATGGCGGTCGATACCCGTTCGAATAAGCATGGCTTTGAGCTTGATGATGTCTTCGACCAGGTTCTTGTAGTTTTTGCGCAGGGAGTCGTTTTCGGTTTCATAGATGAACTCGGTTACCGGGTAAATCGCGAACTTGTTCAGCGCTGCAAAAATCTGGGGCGAGTTGTAGTAGAGGTACTCGCAGTATTGGAAGAGGGTCTTGAGCTTGCGCGGAACGAAGGTTGTCAGGAAGTCGAACAGTGGGTTGGGGTGCTGCAACCCGCGCGTTGCGATGTCAGTTATCTCTTCGAATTGAAAGGGCATGGGCTTTCCTCATGATAGGTCATGGATTCTTCAAGGAATATTAGGTTGGCCTGTGGGCCAAAGCAAGCGTTTTCGTGGAGGTGTCGTGGAAACAGAAATTCTTTGTGGGTTGGGTCGCTTGCAGGGTACTCCTGTATTCGTCCTACCCTTGAACAGCCCCGAGCTCAAACGAGTCTTCGGGGCCATGTTTTTTCCGCAAGAAGGTGTCTGGCGCTTTCCGGCGTTCTACCCCTATTGTGGGGATGTCGCTCGGGATCTGGAGATTGTCCTACCTAACATCAAGTTTTCTGACCTGGCGGCGCAACACATCGTTACCTGCCACCAGTTGGCGGCGGAGCCATTGACATTCGTTCCTCCGCAGGGGTTCGAGTTCCTTACCAAACCATATGATCACCAGCTGGAGGGCTTGGCCTTCGTTCTGAGAAATTCGCGTTGTGGCCTCTTTTACGATATGGGCTTGGGGAAGACCAAGGTCATGGCTGATGCCATCCGGGTGCTAAAGAAAAAGACACTGGTCTTGTCTCCGACGGTCGGGATCGGGACGTGGCTGGCGGAGATCGCCAGGCACGGGCACGACCTCAAGGCTGTAGCTTTGACCGGGAAGAGCGAGGCAGGGAAGGCGGCGGTCAAAGCCCTCAACGCGCAGAAGAAAGCGATCAAGGACGCGTTGAAGAAAGCCACCGACCCGACCGAGACGTTCAGGTTGGAGGGTCAGCTGGCAGAGTTGCCAGGTCCTGGCGTGGCTGCCAAGTATGCGGACATCGAGGCCGCGGCAGAGGCAGACGTGGTGATTGTTTCATACGATACTGCCAAGCTCTACCAGAAGGAGATTCTGGAGAAGTTGCCCTACGAGATGATTATCGCTGATGAGAGTCACGGGCTTCGATCCCCGACTTCCGACAGGACAAAGGCGGCTATCGCTCTGTCCTCCAAAGCCGGGCAGCGGGTCATCTTGAGTGGGACACCGTCGCTAGGGAACCCCCTCCATACTTGGGGGCAGCTCGCCTTCCTTGGGAAATACTTGCCTGCGAAAGATCTCTGGACTTTCTACCGACACTACCTGATTCGGGCCAAGGGAGAGCGAAAGATTGTATTGGGCTTCAAGAATCTGGATGTTCTCCGCGACAAGGTCGCACGAATTTGTACCCGCAAGACCAAGGAAGAATGCCTGGATCTCCCCGAGCGAACGATCATGGATGTCCCCTTCACGCTATTTCCTGAGCAGAAGTCCCTGTACAACGACATTGCTGCGGGCATCGTGGTGGAGCTGGACAAAGGTGAGCTCTATGAACCTGGACGGGCTGCCACTTCACTGATCAAGCTTCTGCAAATTACAAGTGGGTTCATGATCAAGCCTGCCCCGCCGGTCTGCGACGAATGTGAGAAGCTGCTCATTTGCGCCCCGGCCAAGATCAAGCCCTTCACGCCGATCTGTCCCAAGTACCCCAACCCGAATCCACAGGAGATCCACCGGCTGAAGACCAATGCCAAGTTGGATGCCCTGGAAGAGCTCCTAGATGGCGTTCTGGCCGAAGAGCGCAACCAGGTCATTATCTGGGCCATGTTTCGTGAGGAGTTGAATCTTGTCGAAGCGCTGTTGCAACAAAAAGGCTGGGGCTACTTCCGAGTAGACGGGTCAAACAGCAACAAGGCACAGGCTCTGTCCACCCAATTCAACCAGGACCCTACCAAACGAGTTTGGTTGGCACAGATTTCCACAGGCGTTGCCCTAACCCTCACTGGAGCTTCATATATGGTCTACTTCGGGCTCACCTGGCAACTTGGAGACTATCTTCAGAGCCTGGACAGAAACTACCGCATCGGGCAAACCAATAAGG
>Ga0315285_10002257_pt1 | contig 20136 bp, 11 predicted proteins | sample YL17G09_36_MG_FD_203698 | JGI IMG/M metagenome (GOLD analysis project Ga0315285, IMG submission 203698) | Sediment microbial communities from Yellowstone Lake, YNP, Wyoming, USA - YL17G09_36 | ecosystem: Environmental > Aquatic > Freshwater > Lake > Sediment | place: USA: Wyoming | collected...
CATCGGTGGCGACAACACGTTCTACGAGTTCGTGCCTTATAGGTACGGCCCTTTCTCCTTTGCGCTTAACCGGGAACTGGAGGCGCTCACCGCTTACGGCTATGCCAAGGCCGAACAGCCCGGGCCGACAACCAGTTACGCAATCACGGACCTTGGGGCGAAGGAAGCGAAGCTCGCCGACAGCGACACCATGCGGGCCACGAAGGCGATCGTTTCAAAGTATGGAAAGCAGGGCTTGCGCGTGCTCCTGAAGGACGTTTACGCCCGGTACCCGTGGTATTCGACCCGAAGCGAACTGAAAGACCTCATTCCCGCGAACGCTCCGGTCCTGCCCGTTGCCCAGCCCGCAATTTACACAATTGGCTATGAAGGCCGCTCGGTTGACGGATTCTTGGACGATCTTCTTCGCGTGGGTATTCGACTGATCCTCGATGTTCGCGCCAACCCCGTCTCGCGGAAGTACGGCTTCGCAAGCACCGCACTCCGCCGCATTACCGAGAAACTTGAAATTGGCTACGAGCACTGGCCTGCGCTTGGTATCCCTTCCGAGAAGCGTCATGGGGTGGAGAGTTCAGAAGATTTTCGGCAGCTTTTTATGTATTATCGGCGTGAACTCCTGCCGAAGCGAACCGCAGAGATTCGCAAAGTGGCGGAGCGGATAGCGACGACGCCCGCTGCGCTCCTTTGCATGGAGAAGGACCCAAGAGATTGCCATCGAAGCCGACTGGCGGCGGTTCTGGCAGAGACGAGCAAACTGAGCATCGTTCATCTGTGATATGACCGAGCACCTCAAGGTCCTGATTACCGTCAAGACGTATCCCATCCCGTCCTCGAAATACGACGAACTGGTATGCACAGCCGGGGTCACCGAGACTGGAGACTTCATTCGTCTGTATCCAATAAACTTCCGCGATCTGCCTTTCAGCCAACAGTACAGGAAGTATCAGTGGATGGAAGTCGAGGCGACCAAACACACGGGGCGAGATTCGCGAAAGGAAAGCTACCGGCCCAAGTTCGAGACGATCCGGCTGATTGGCGAGCCGATCAGTCCCAAGAACAACTGGGCAGAGCGGGCGCGATACGTCCTCGCAAAGAAGTCACAGTCGATGGAGCACCTGCGCGACCAGCAGGAGCAAGACCGCGCGTCTCTCGGCATCTTCAAACCGAAGTACGTGGACGATCTCATCGTCAGTTCCGACGATGATAAATGGAAGCCCGCATTCGAAGCCGCGCTGCGCCAGCAGCGGCTGTGGGAAACCCGCACGGTCAGCCAAGAGCCGCCGCGAAAGGTGCCGTTCAAGTTTCAATACCGTTTCGGGTGTGATGATCCACGTTGCAATGGGCACCAGATGATGATCGAGGATTGGGAAGTTGGTGCGTTGTACTGGAATTGCATCAATGCTGGTGCTACTCCCGATGAAGCGTGCGCGAAGGTGAAGCAGAAGTTTCTCGGCGAACTTTGCGCTGCCGACCGGGATACACACTTCTACGTTGGCACTATTCTCGCTCATCCCAAGTCTTGGGTGGTGATCGGCGTCTTCTGGCCCAAAGCGATGCCGCAGATGTCCGCTGCGACCCCAAGCTTGTTCGACTGACGGCCAGCCACCAGCAGCCTGTGGTAAAAGTCGCCGAATCGATTGCAGATGGCCGGCTCGATAAAACCCAAATCTGCGAAAATGTTTTATCGGATTCCGGAGGGCAATCGCATGGCCATGGGCACACGACAGCAGCGGGAGCGCCAGCAAGGATTGTGGATCCCCGCGGCCGATATTCCCCGCGGCGGCGGGCATCCCTTGAAGGAATTGATTCGGAACGAGGCATCGCCTGGCGGGCGGCGTGCAGATGGTCGTAAACCTGATGGCGCGCCACATCGGCTGCTCGGGATTCCGACTCCCCGCGAAAACCCAGGGGTAGGGCGTTGGGCAGTGCGCCCCAACTGTGCCTCTCGCCAATCCCGAACAATCCGAGAACACGGGGCTTGCGCATTTTCCACAAGCTCCGTGCTTGTTGGGACGTCTCCGCACACCGCATCTCCGTGCTGACGTGGCTCGATTGACCTCATGTTCCCGGCAGCGCCAGCTTGTCGTTCGCTTGTTTCTGCCACCCCTCGATTTTCTTCCGCAGTTTCGCCTGCACAGCCGCGTATTCCGGCTTCCCATAAACATTGCGCAGTTCCTGCGGGTCCTTATTGTGATCGAACAGCATGGAAACGTCGCGGTCGTGCAGCACCAGCTTGTAGCCCTCGGGCGAGATGATGGTGCGGGCATTCGGAGCGCCGGCATCTTCGTTTTTGTCGGAGTTCCATTGCACGATGACATTGCTGTCGGCACGCGTCCCGCCTTCGAGCATGGGAACCAGGCTTCTCCCGGAAAGCCCAGGGTTCTTTTTCCCCAACAACTCAAGGACCGTCGGCACGATATCGATGTGGCTCACCGGCTGCGTGACGTGATGCGGCTTCAGTTGACGGAAGGGCGCGCGCACCAGCAGCGGCACGTGCATCGCCTCTTCATACATGATGCTCTTGGCCATGAAGCCATGCGCACCCATCATCTCGCCATGGTCGGAGGTGTAGAAGATGACGGTGTTCTCCGCCTGTCCCGTGACTTCCAGCATCCAGAGAATGCGGTTCAGCGCCTGGTCGACCAGCGAACAAAGACCGGCGTAATTGCGCGCCTGGCGCAGCAGCCTGGCGCGGTCCTCGGCGGAAACGCCCGTGCCCTTCGTCTTTCCTCCGGCCGTTTGCTCGCGGCGCAGCTTGTATGCTTCCGGCTCGGGACCCAGCGGCGTGCCGGGGTAGTTCTTCAGCGGCGTGTCCTCTTCGCCGTGCAGGTCGTTCAGCACGCTTGAAAACGGCGTGTGGGGCTCGAGGAAGTTCACATACAGCATCCACGGTTCGGCCCGGTGCTTGAGGATGAAATTGGACGCCTCGTTGGCAAGGAAGGACGGTTTGGAGTGCTCCACCGGAAGCGTGGTCGCGAAGTTCCGGCTGAAGCTGTTGTCCTCCTCCGGCTTGTAGCCGAGGCTGACCAGGAAGTGGTGGTAGGCGCTGCGCGCGTTCTTGTCGCGCCCGGCCGAGTAAAACTTGCGGTAGATGGTGTCTTCGATCGCCTTCCATTCCGCGAAGCCATGCTGCGCGAATACCTCAGGTTCGTCCGTGCCCAGGTCCCGCCTTTCGCCGTCACGCGGCCAGCGTTGTCGTACGTGTACGTCAGATTGCCGAGCTGCGTCTGGCCAAGCTGGTAGGTCATGCTCATGAGCCGCGAAGCGTCGTCATAAGTGTAACTCACGGTGATGCCGTTCGGCAACGTGAGCAATGTGCGCCGGCTGGCCGCATCGTTGCTGAAACCGACGACCGTAGTGAGCTGCGTGATTTGCGTCAAGCGGTCCGCGTTATCGTAGCTGTAGTTCACCGCCTGCTGGCCCGCCACGGTCATCGTGGTTCGCCGCCCCGCCGCGTCGTACCCATAACTGATTGACCCTTGCGGCGTAGTTTCCGAAGCCAGCCGGTCGAAATTGTCGTACGTTCGGGTGATGGTGCCGCCGCTCGAATCGACGAGCTGCGTCAGGCGGCTGCCGGCATCGTAGGTGTAATTAATCGTGCTCTCCCAGCCTTTCTTGCTCGACCCAAAGCCTGCAAACGTGCGCCGGTATGTCCAGAAGAGCTTCTCAGGATCGTCGGCCCTTTCCTAGCTCGTCAAGTAAGTGTTCACCCTGCGCACGAAAGAAGCCAACGGGCTCGGACTCGATGTACCGTTCAACAAGTTCGACTGCCTCTTTCGCAGGGACTCCTCCGCCTGCTGGGGCCCGCGCCTCCTGCAGTAGCATGGCGAAGCGCTGGGCGGCACCATTGCGGGCCGCCCACGCCTCCTGTACAGCCGCAGCCAGGGACACTTCGTCATGTGGGGACTGGGACGGGCCCGGGACGCCCCACCAGTCAGACACCTTCACAAGGAGCGGCTTGTAGCGTACCGGAACCCGCCGGGCGAGTCGGGCATATTCAGCGAGGGCATCCAGAGTATTCGGAACCGGGTCACCGGCTGTTTGTCCCGACTCCAAGGCCGACTCGATCTCCCGGATCGCATCCGCTCGGGTGTACAACTTCTCAACTAGCCGAGCTAGAGCAATCTGGTTGGTGATGTACTCCGAACGCGCTAGGGACTCCGAGTACCCGAACCGACCCGACGGGTGAAACCCAAGCTCCCGCAGGCTCCGGTACTTCTCGAGCGCTTCATTAAGCCTTCCAGCCCGCTCAAGAATAAACCCTTCCTCAGCGAGGATGGCGCCCTTGAGCCAGTCATCTCTATCCCTCGCACGGTACTCCTGCCACGCCCCTTCGAGAAGGCCGAGGGCGCGGTTATGTTCGCCTCGCTCGGCAAGGTCATGGACCTCAAGCGTTAGGTGTTCAAAGTCATCCTGGAGATTCAGACGCTCCGAGCAATTGCGGCAAAGGCGCAAACGTCGGTCGGACTTGGCGTACTCGCCCTGCGCCGGAGCGCGTTGACAGTTTTCGCAGAGGCTCATCGTTACTCTGGACACTTATACGTGGGCCAAAGACCACCTGCATTCTTGCACTCTCGATAACACGCGCCGCAATCCTTCCTCTTACCGAAATCCCAATTCCAGCTCGGCTGCCACGGGTTTTCGAGGCAACGGATCAACGAGTTCTTACACGGGTCGTTTGGGTCCTCGCCTTCGGATGGCGACGGCTTCCTGCCTCCTGCCGGCCGCGCAGGTGCGGGGGAGGGGCCCGGGCTGGGACAGCAGCACGGGGCGGCGGCTGGGCTTGGTGACGGCGATGGCGGAAAATAGGAGCGATAGAGCTTGGCAGCCTCGCCGATGTCGTACCGTGCCAAGTAGAGATCGACAAACAGGAGGGCAAAAGGCCCGGTATCCAGGATCGGAACCGCCGCCACCGCCGCCGCCGCTTGTCGCCCACTCGGGTCGCGCAGGTTGGTCGGGCTGCTCAGGGCGTAGCCGTATAGGTCACTGCTTCCGCCGGCAAATCCAATCGGATCTTCGCTGATGAATCGGCCGAAGACCGGGCTGTAGTACCTCGCGCGGTAATAGTACAACCCGGTGGCGTCGTTCTCGCGGCCGGTGAATTGGAACGGGCTCGCGGAGCTCGCGCCGGTGAAGGTCGTGTTGCCGAACGGCTCGTAGGTGTACTGCGTCTGCACTGCGCCGGTATTGTCAGTCAGCGCGAGCGTGCTGCCGAGCAGATCTGCAAGCAACGAGCGCGCGCCGCCCGAGTCGGTCCGCATGAAGAACTCGTCCAGACCGCCGGCGAGGGTGTTCGCGGTAACCGTCGAGCCGGAGAGCTCCTGTACTGGGTTCAGACCGTCGTAGAGGAACGACGTGGTGCCGCGGACCTGGCGGCGGCCGAAGCCGTCGTACTGGAACGTGGCGCCAGGGACCGAAGTAAGTTGATTCCGGGCATTCCAGGTGTAGGTGACGTGCTGAGCGGGGCTGCTGATGTTGCCGTTGGCGTCGTAGCTCATGCTGGTGCCGCCCCAATTGGTCAGCTCGTTGGCCGCATCGTACGTGGCAGAGGCAACCGCCGCAGGCAGGTTCGTGCGCGCCCAGGTGCCACCCCTCGCCAACAGCCTGCCTGCATTGTCGTACGTGTACGTCAGGTTGCCAAGCTGTGTCTGGCCAAGCTGGTAGGTCATGCTGGTCAGGCGCGAAGCATCGTCGTAACCATAGCTGACCGTGATGCCGTTGGGGAGCGTCAGTGAAGTCCGTCGGCTCGCCACGTCGTAGCCAAAGCCGACGACGGTGGTGAGCTGGCTGATCTGGCTGAGTCGATCCGCGTTATCGTAGCTGTAGTTCACCGCCTGCTGGCCCGCCACTGTCATGCCTGTTCGCCGCCCGGCAGCGTCGTACGCGTAGCTGATTGACCCCTGCGGCGTTGTTTCCGAAGCCAGCCGGTCGAAATTATCGTACGTCCGCGTGATCGTGCCCGCCGTTGAATCAACGAGCTGCGTCAGGCGGCTGCCGGCATCGTAGGTGTAGTTAATTGTGCTTTCCCAGCCCTTCTTGCTCGATCCAAAGCCCGCGAAGGTCCTCCGGTTGAGCGCGTCGTAAGTGAACCCATCGATCTTGCCGCGCCGATCGGTGAACTGCGTCAGATTGCCGTTGCCGTCGTACTGGTAGCTGTCGGCTCGCGTCAATGGATCGGTCCGGCTGGTGAGGCCGGTCCGTGTTGTTATAGACGTACGTGGTCGGCCCGACCGTTTTCCGTTTTCGCATCAGTGTGTTGGCGGCTTCGGCAAATCGCGCAATCGGGCTGCTACGGCTTCGCGCTTTTGCGGTGACAGGCTCGGCAAAGCGAGCAGCTGTTCGTAGTAGGATCTAGCCTCAGAATAGCGCCCCAATCGGAAGTACAGTTCGGCAAGCCACCCCAGCACGTCCACACGGTAGGGATCACCCTCTTCGCAGAACGAAAGGGCCGCCTCGTACTCGCGAATGGCTGTTTCTGCGTCCGAGGCATCGCGCGCGGCCTCCGCAAGACGAATGTGGGCGTCCCACAGCGCTGTGTTTGCGCGCTGTCTTTCGTTCTCATCGGTGCTTGGAGAATTCAACACCTGAGTAAGGTGGTCGCGCGCCTCTGAAAGCCTCGCAAGGGCAAGCTCGCAGCAGCCCAGCCAGAGAAGATAGTTCGGACGGCGCGGATCGTCCTTCGAACAGTGTCGAAGCACCCTGCTGTAAGCCGCAGCGGCCTCCTCGTAATCGCCGCATTCGTAGGAAACGGCCGCTAAGTAGGCGTTGATGTCACGAATGAGGTCGTCATCCCGACGAAGGAAAGGATGCATCTCGATTCCGGAAAGTGCCCTACGGAACGATTCACATGCCTGCCGAAGCTGCTTCAATTCACGCTGCACCAAGCCCATTTCAAAGTGCAGGGTAGGCAGCATCAACTCATTACAGGGGTGCTGCAGTGCCTCGTTAAGGACCCGCTCGGCGTCGGCGAGTCTCCCGGAGGCGCTCAGACTCCTCCCGAGGGCCATCAGGCAACGAAGTCGTATACGGTTGTCGGCGTCGAGCCCTAGAGCCCGCTGAGAATAAGCGATGGCCTGGTTGGATTGATCCAAGATATGGTGCATCGTCGCGGCTTGCAAGAAAACAGCGGAGAGCTGCGGCACGTCGCTGTCCAGGTCCCCTGTCGCGATCGCTTTCTCCAACCAGCTCAATGCCTTACTTGCTTCCTCACGACCGCCAGCGGGGTCGACTTGGTGCCCTCGCTCCGCCAGGACGCTGTAAGCCAATCCGCGAATGACGAGCACCTCCGGTGATTCCTGTCTGCCGACCAATAGGTTTATTGCAGCCTGCGCTAACGAACGCGCCTCCTTCCAGTCAAAGACCCCCCCAGCCTTCTCCATGATCAAGCCTGCACGTTCGACATCCGACAGAGGAAGGTCCAAGGCTTTGCTCTGGATCTCGGTCGCCTCATCCAGCCGGCCAGCCGCAAAGAGCGTTCTGGCAAGCTGGCGGTAGTCCTCCAGATTACCGGACCCCTCGGCGATTTTTCGCTGTAACTCGCGTACGTTCGCTTCAGGTGACATGGCTCTCACATTACCCTGCAAGTCGGCTCCGGACAGTGCCATTTTTCGGGATCCGGATGCCGCGGAAGCCGCGGATCGATGATCGGCAATGGGAGTGAAGGCGCGCGTGTCCCCGCTCCAGTCAACTCTCCCACCAGTTCGAGCAGACGTAAGTACCAGGGCAGCTCTCCGGGCGGCGGCGGGGGCGGCGGGCCGGGACAAGATCTCGGTAAGGGCGGCGGCGTGGTCCGAGGGAGCGGCCTCGCAGGCGGCCGCGCAACATTCTGCGGGAGCCAAGGCTGTCTGCGGGGCGGCCCCTGAAGACCCGACGGATCCTGCCAATTGGTTGGGCTATTGTCTACATATGCGTAGAGGTTCGGCCCACCTTCGAATTCAATCGGGTCCTCCGAAATGAATCGGCCGAAGGTCGGGCTGTAGTAGCGGGCGCGGTAATAGTACAGGCCCGTGCCGTCGTTCTCGCGGCCGGTGAATTGGAATGGATTGGCGGAAGTCTGCCCTGAGAACGTGGTGTTGCCGAACGGCTCGTAGGTGTATTGCGTCTGCACGATCCCGCTGGAATCGGCCAAGGCCACTGTGCTGCCAAGCAGATCGGGCAGCAGGGCGCGGGCTCCAGCAGAATCTGTGCGCATGAAGAACTCGTCGAGGCCACTGGCCAGCGTGTTGGCCGTGGGCGTCGAGCCGGACAGCTCTTGAACCGGGTTCATCACATCGTACAAAAACGAGGTCGTGCCGCGGTTCTTGCGCCGCCCGAAGCCGTCGTATTGGAACGTCGCGCCGGTCATCGAAGTGAGCTGGTTGCGGGCGTTCCAGGTGTAGCTGCCGATTCCATCTTTCACTATGTTGCCGTTCGCGTCGTAACCGATATTGGTTCCGGCCCAGCGCGTCAGCTCGTTGGCGGCGTCGTACGTGGCCGAGCTGACTGCCGCGGGCAGGTTCGTGCGCGCCCAGGTGCCACCCCTCACCAACAGCCTGCCTGCATTGTCGTAGCTGTAGGTGAGGTTGCCAAGCTGCGTCTGCCCAAGCTGATACGTCATCGCCGTGAGCCGCGAGGCATCGTCATAAGTGTAGCTGACGGTGATGCCGTTGGGCAACGTGAGCAACGTGCGCCGGCTGGCCGCATCGTTGCTGAAACCGACGACCGTAGTGAGCTGCGTGATTTGCGTCAAGCGGTCCGCGTTATCGTAGCTGTAGTTCACCGCCTGCTGGCCCGCCACGGTCATCGTGGTTCGCCGCCCCGCCGCGTCGTACCCATAACTGATTGACCCTTGCGGCGTAGTTTCCGAAGCCAGCCGGTCGAAATTGTCGTACGTTCGGGTGATGGTGCCGCCGCTCGAATCGACGAGCTGCGTCAGGCGGCTGCCGGCATCGTAGGTGTAATTGATCGTGCTTTCCCAGCCCTTCTTGCTCGACCCGAAGCCTGCGAAGGTCCGTCGATTGAGCGCGTCGCCGAGCTGCGTCTGGCACGTAATACCGTCTTCACTGGTGTCGTACGCCCATCGTCCTCTTCCGGCCCCCTATCGGGCGAGGACAAATTGGATCTCGCGTGCTTTCCGCCTTCGTGCTTGTGGGCCCAGGAACCACAGCTTGGCCTCGCGCCCGCAAACGTCGTAGATTAGGCTTAGCTTTCCGATCGAACATTTCAGGTCGCGTGGACTGGGTGTTGGATCGCTGATTGGATGAGAATGGAACGACCCAACCACACGAAGGCCCTCCTGCCGGCAGGCGCGGCGAATCTTCCCGTACTCCGCGGGATCAATCTCGAAATGGCCTCGCCGAGCGGAGTGGTTTGATAGGAACCGCAACGCGAGCTTGCAGGCAGTGCCAGCAATCAACAATCCGCAAACCTCGCCCTGGTCACACCTTTGTGCTTGCAGCGCCAATCGCTTTAGCGTTCGAAACTGGTCGACGGGCAATGAATATTCTTTACACACGGTTCGTACTGGGTTCCGAATCGTTTATCGCACAACCAATGCCGATGCTGTCAAGCAGGGCCGGGCGATTAGCGCGTAGCGTTCTTTCGTCCGGAAAGAGGCGGCGCTGGCAATGGAACTAGGAGCGGATTTTTGTCTGCGCCGTGCGCCCTCTTTGAAGCTCTGCGACGGAGCTCCTTCAAACGGCGTTGAAGCTTACTTCTCTCCTGCGGATCAAGGTCCGGGTTCTTCAAGTCGTTCTCGATCTCCCTAATTTTCTCGCGGGCGGCCTCGGGACTTGCAAAGGCGGGGTCATCGCCGCCCAGCGTGGAGGAGCGAAGTGGCTGACCGACCGCTGGATCGCGGGACAAAGCGTAGTTTTGGATCAGACGATACAGTTGGTCCGCGTCGTACAGCGCTAGGGCCAAATCCACTCCAGCCAGAGCTCCGAGACCTGCTGCCGTGGCGATCTCAGCAGCGGAGCCGCCGGCCCAGGGCAATGTATACCACGGTAGCGCCACTGCCCCGGCGTAGGTGCCACCCGGGTCGGTCTCATCCGATGGGGCATCCGTGGCGTAGGAATAGAGATCCATGTCGCCACCGAAAAACTCCCATGGGTCTTCGCTGATGAAACGGCCCAAAGTGGGACTGTAATACCTGGCCCGGTAATAGTACAGGCCGGTGCTGTCGTTTTCGCGGCCGGTGAATTGGAACGGGTTCGCGGAGCTTACGCCGGTGAAGGTGGTGTTGCCGAACGGCTCATAGGTGTATTGCGTCTGCACCGTACCGGTATTGTCAGTCAGCGCGAGCGTGCTGCCGAGCAAGTCTGGAAGCAGCGAGCGGGCGCCGGCCGAATCGGTCCGCGTGAAGAATTCGTCCAAGCCACCGGCCAGGGTGTTCGCCGTCACCGTCGAGCCGGACAGCTCTTGCACCGGATTCAAGCCGTCATACAGGAACGAGGTGGTGCCGCGGACCTGGCGGCGGCCGAAACCGTCATATTGGAAGGTGCCGCCGGGGACCGAAGTTAGTTGGTTGCGGGCGTTCCAGGTATAGGTAACATGCTGGGCCGGGCTGGTGATGTTGCCGTTCGCATCGTAGCTCAAGTTGGTGCCGCCCCAGTTGGTGAGCTCGTTGGCCGCGTCGTACGTGGCGGAGGCAACGGCTGCGGGCAGGTTCGTTCGCGCCCAGGTCCCGCCCTTCGCCGTAACCCGCCCGGCGTTGTCGTACGTGTACGTCACGTTTCCGAGTTGTGTCTGGCCGAGTTGGTAGATCATGCTCGTGAGCCGCCAGGCATCGTCATAAGTGTAGCTCACGGTGATGCCGTTGGGCAACGTGAGCAGCGTGCGCCGGCTCGCAGCATCGTAGCTGAAACCGACGACCGTGGTGAGCTGGGTCATCTGCGTCAGCCGGTCGGCATTATCGTAGCTGTAGTTCACCGCCTGCTGCCCGGCGACGGTCATGCTCGCGCGGCGCCCGGCGGCGTCGTACACATAGCTAATCGACCCCTGCGGCGTGGTTTCGGACGCCAGTCGATCGAAATTGTCGTACGTCCGGGTGATGGTTCCGCCGCTCGAATCCACGAGTTGCGTCAGGCGGCTGCCGGCGTCGTAGGTGTAATTGATGGTGCTCTCCCAGCCTTTTTTGGTCGACCCAAAGCCCGCGAAGGTGCGCCGGTTGAGGGCGTCGTACGTGAACCCGTCAATCTTCCCCCGCCGGTCGGTAAACTGCGTCAGATTGCCATTCCCGTCGTACTGGTAGCTCTCGGCTCGCGTCAAAGGATCGGTGCGGCTGGTGACCCGGTCCATGTTGTTATAGACGTAGGTGGTGGCATTGTTGCGCGCATCAGTGACCGTCAGCAGGTTGCCGTTGGCGTCGTAGGTGAACGCCGTCGCGCCGTTCAGCGGATCGGTGATCCTCGTCAACCGGTTCAGTGCGTCGTACTGGTAGTAGGTCGTCTGACCCAGCGCGTTCGTGCTGCTGAGCAGGCGGCCTCCTCCGTCGAGGAAGCGCCTGGCCTGATTGCCGAGCGGGTCGGTGGTGCTGACCAGATCACCGGAGTCATACCCGAAGCTGGTCGTCTTCGACAGAGCATTGGTGACGGAAATCAACTGGCCCAGCGAATTGTACGCAAACGTGGTTTGGTTGCTCAGGGGATCGGTGGTGCTGCTGATATTGCCGTTGCTGTCGTAGGTGAACGTTGTTGTGTGGTTCAGCGGGTCGGTGATCGTCGCCACCTGATTGAAACTCGGCTCGTAGGTGAAGGCGGTGGTCGCCGCATATTGCGTTCCGTACATGCGCGTCACGCTGGTCACATTCCCCATTGTGTCATAACCGTAGGTGGTATTGCGGCCCAGTGGGTCGGTGACGGTGGTCGTCAGATTCGTTCCCGTCTGCACCTGCTTGGCAATCGCGATTTGCTCCGGTTTGCCGAGGGCATAAATGTCGCTCGTTGCGTAGCCGCTGGAATTGAATGTCGCGCGGTGGGTGTTGCCGCGCGGGTCGGTGACGTCGGTCTGCGTCACGTTGCCGTTGCCATCCAGCGTGTAGGCGAACTGCCAGAAGCTGTTGTCGGCCAGCGTCTGCTTGGTTACCCGGTTGTTTACATCGTACTGGTTGGTGAGCCACGTGATGTTGCGCGGGTCGGTAATGGTGAGCAGGTTGTGGGAATTGTCGTAGGTGTACGTGGTGATGCCGCCGGCGGGGTCGGTGACCTTCCACAGGCGCCCGCTGCCATCGTATGTGTAGCCGACCGTCCGGCCGATGTTGTCGGTGGCCTGCGTGACTCGGTTGCTCGCGTCGTATGAAAAGGCCACCCAGCGGCCGTTGGGGGTGGTGATGCGCAGCAGGTTGAAGGTGCTCGGGTCGCGGGTGAGGGACAGGGTATTGCCATAGCGGTCGGTGATGCCGATCAGGGCCGCTTGGGAAGGATTCGTGGCGCCGGCCGCCTCCGGAAAAACGTAGGTCGTGCCGTTTTTCAGCTTGAGGTTCCACCCGTGGCCATTCCAGGCGATGGTGGAACCGTAGAAGCCGGTGGGCGTGGAAGTGTGGGTCATGACGGCGTCCGTCCACCCGGTGCCGGGCGAGGTGCGGACGTAGTGAATCCGACCGCCATCGGCGAGGATAAGATCGATGTAGGTGAAGGTGCTGCTGTCGCCGATCAGGAAGATCTCGTAGTTATGCGTGGCCCCGATGCCGAATGGGCGCGAGCGCGTGTCCTGCTGGCGGTAGGTGCGCGTCAGGCTGATCGGCAGGATGTCGGGCAGGTACAGGTCTGTATTCTCAAGGACAAAGAGTCCGGTGGCAGGATCGACCGGATCGCCGCTCCGCTTCGGCCCGCCGGGGGGCGGGCCGTTGGGCGGCGGAAGGCCGGGTACGCCGACCATGGCGCCCGATAATTCCCAAATCATCACGCCCGGGTCGGGAACGATCTGCTTGCCATCTGCCGACACCTTCCCGTAGCCGTAGATGTACCAGCCCCTAGCATCTGGGTCGTAGTTCCAGAAGTCGTACACGGTTCCCGGCCGCGAGTTGTAGGTGTTGGGGTAGATGAGCCGCGCGCCGGTGCTGATGTAGGCGCCGCCGGGCTGGATGGTGAAGTAGATGGGCACTCGCACGCCGGAGGGCAACGGGAAGGGCGGGCGGTCCAGCGGCACGGCGGTGACAGTCAGTTCGGTTGCGATGCTGCCATCATGTGCCGTGATGACCGAACCGGCGGGAAGGCGCAGTTCCAGGCCGGGTATGCGCGGCGTGGTGACGACGGTTTCGGTGACGGTTGGCGAGGGGATCTTGACGGCGTGGGGCCAGTCCAACGCCTGCATCCAGATGGTGTAGGGCAACACGTTCGTTTTTCCGGCAACGATATCGACGCCGGCCTCGAAGCGGCCATATTTCTTACCGGGCTGGTTGGCGGTGGCGCCCTCGATCACCAGTTCGTGATGACCCGGCGTGAGCGGGGCCAGCAGGAAGCGCCCGGTTGCGTCGCTGCGGGTGCTGGTGTTGTCGATGGACAGCGTGACGTTTTCGAGCGGCTGGCCGTTCAATTGCAGCACCTGGCCGGCCAGCGCGGTCTGACCCGGAAGCGCCTGGAGCGGGGGAAGCGCGCGCCACTTGGAATCGGGCCAGCCGGTGGTCCAGCTTTGGCCGCCGGGAACCCAGTCGGGGCCGTCGGCCGCGTTGCCGCCAGCGGCGGCTGCCGTGGAGAAGCTGAAACTGGCGTAGGAGACCGAGATGTATTCCTGGTCGACGGGGCCGGCGATGGTCAGGGTGTAGGTGGTGGCGGGCGCCAGCGCGTCCTTCGGGGTGATGAAAACGAGCATGCCGGCTTCGGCGGGGACGAGTTTTGCTTCGACCGGGCCGCTCGGGCCAGCTAAACGAATCGCGTTGGTATCCACGCTTTTCACCCATAGCGGCTTGGAGAAGCGGAGGGCGATAAAGGCGTCCAGCGGCACATTCTCGGCGGCATCGGCGGGGATTGAGGCGGCGAGGTGAGGGGGGCCAGCCGGTCCCGCCGCGGCGGGACCAGCGGTACATGGGCCGGCCGCCGAGACGGCGGCGGTACAGGGCGAGAAGCTGCGGGACTGCGGGTCGAAGATTTCGTCCTGCTGCAATGGCGCACCGGCAATGCTGCTGGCGCCACCCGTGAGCAGCACAGTTCCGTCGGGCAGGAGGCGCGCAGTGTGGCCGAGGCGCGCGGCGGCGAGCGTGGCGGACAGCTTTGTTGTGTGTTGCGTGCGCGGATCCCATAGCTCGGCCTGTTGCAGCGGCTCACCTTTCTCGGAAATGCCGCCGGCAATGAGCACCAGGCCTTCGGTGAGCAGCGTGGCACTGTGATAAGCGCGCGGAGTTGAACTTGTGCCAACGAGTGAGCGGAATTGCTGCGTCTCGGGATCGAACAATTCCGTCGTGCGCACCACTTGGCCGTCCGGCCCGATGCCGCCTGCGACCAGCACGGTGCCGTCAGGAAGAAGCGTTGCGGTGTGCCAGGCGCGCGGGTGACGGAGCGCGCCGAAGGTGGTCGGGGCAACAGCCATGCCTGCGCCGGCTTCCCGAAGTGCTGCGGCGGCCACAGGGCCGGCCGCACTGGCCCCACCCAGCAGCAGCCAGCGGCCGTCGGGCAGCAGCGTCCTGGTCTGGCCGGCGAGCGCAGCCGGCTCAGCCGAGGCGCCGCGCGCCAGGGAGGGACCAGGCATGGCTGGGCGTGGCGCTTTGATGGCCGCAGCGCGTGCACCACGCGGCGCTGCTTTACCCGGCGCCGCGTTCGCCCCGAGGCCCGCGATCACCAGCAGGCCGATTGACAAGCAGGCCGCAAGACACATGATCTTCGCTTTCGTTCGTTCCACGGCTTCTCCTCCAACAAGGTCCAAGGTCTAGGAATTGCGGATTTCGGATTGCGGATTTCGGATCTCAAACTATCCAGCACTCCGCATTCCGCATTCCGCATTCGTCAGGGGCTGGTCACCGTAACGGTGATGCTCCCGGTGTTCGCTCCATTCGGATCTACCTTCACGTTGTAGGTTCCGGTTGTTGCCAGAGTCTGCTGTGCCAGGCTGAAGCTGGCGGCGCTCGAATTCGAGGAGGTTGCGGTTGTGCCGTCCGGATTCAGCAGGCTCACCGTCACCCCGCTGATCGAATTGCCGGTCAGCGAAACAGTGATGAGTTGGCCCGCGGTTCCCGAGAATGTCAGGTAGGCGTTCTGGCCCGGCGTAGTGATGCTGACCGGGACGGAAGCGCCATTCGGGGTGATCGTGCCCACTACGTCCACGACGTTGTAGAGGGTCAGCGTCGTGCTGCCCGTGTTCATGCCGCCCGGATTGAAGAAAACCGTGTAGGCCCCGGTGGTGGGTAGCGTCGTCGCATCGATCAACAGGCCATTGCCACTGCCAATACACCAGGCCGACTGGCTCAAGGTGCTCCCGTCGGGCTTGAGAAAAGAGACATCCGCGCTGCAGTTCGGGTAGGTGCTATTGCTGCCGGTCAGACTCACCTTCTGCCCGGCCGTGCCGCTGAATGTGAGCAGGGCGTTTTGCCCGGGCGTGGTCGTGGTGACGGTGACCGGGGCCCCGCCGGCCGTGATCGGGCCGGTAACATCGACGAAGGTGTACAGGGTGAGCGTCGTGCTCCCCGTGTTCATGCCGCCCGGGTTAAAGAAAACCGTATATGTCCCGGTGGTGGGTAGCGTCGTCGCATCGATCAACAGGCCGTTGCCGCCGCCAATACACCAGCCTGACTGGTTCAGCGTGCTCCCGTCAGGGTTGAGAAAGGAGACATCCGCGCTGCAGTTCGGGTAGGCGCTGTTGCTCCCGACCAGACTCACCTTTTGCCCGGCCGTGCCGCTGAATGTGAGCAGAGCATTCTGGCCGGGCATGGTGGTGGTGACGGTGACCGGAGCGCCGCCGGGCGCAATCGTGCCAGTAACATCGACGAACGTATAAAGGGTGAAGGTCGTGCTTCCTGTGCTCATGCCGCCCGGATTGAAGAAAACCGTGTACGTGCCGGTAGTGGGGAGCGTCGTAGCATCGATCAACAAGCCGTTGCCGGCGCCAACACACCAGCCTGACTGGTTCAGCGTGGTTCCATTCGGGTTGACCAGAAAAACATCGCCGCCGCAGCTGGGGTACGTGCTGTTGCTCCCAGCCAGACTCACCTTCTGCCCGGCCGTGCCGCTGAATGTGAGCAGGGCGTTCTGCCCGGGCGTGGTCGTGGTGACGGTGACCGGAGCGCCGCCCGGCGTAATCGTGCCGGTAATGTCGACGAATGTGTACAGGGTAAACGTGGTGCTGCCTGTGCTCGTGCCGCTCGGATTCAAGAAAACCGTGTAGGTCCCGGTGGTGGGTAGCGTCGTCGCATCGATCAACAGCCCGTTCCCGCTGCCGGCACACCAGCCTGACTGGTTCAGTGTGGTTCCGCTCGGGTTGAGTAGGAAAACATCCGCGCTGCAGTTCGGGAGGGTGCTGGCGCTGGTGGCCAGGCTCACCTTCTGCCCGGCTGTGCCGCCGAAGGTCAACCGTGCATTTTGCCCGGGGATGGTGATATTGACGACCACCGGGGAGCCGTTCGGCGTGATCGTCCCCGTAACGTCGGTAAAGCCGTTCACGGTTAGTGTGGCACTGCCACTATTGGGGTTTTCCACCATGATCGTGTGGGTGCCGCTGACAAACGAGGCCGGGAAGTCGGCGAAGCTGCCTGCGCCCATGCAACTGGAGCCGAGGGTCGCGCCGCTGGGCGCATACAGGGTCACATTCGCACAACTGGCAAAGGTGTGGTTCGAATCGGTGATGCTGAAGCGCTGTCCCGCGGTCGCGTCCACGACCACCAGCCCAATCGCGCCTGGCGCCGTCAATGGCACGCTAATACTGCCGCCCTGCGCCACCCGGCCGGTGAACTGCACGTTGCCCGCGGTCTTCGGCGGCGGCGCGACGAAGAAATCCACGCTGCTTGTCCCTGTGCCTTTCACGGTGGCCACGGTCACACGGCCGGAGGAAGGGCCGGCGGTGGACGTCAGACTGGTGGTTGTCGCCGTGCCGATCGGGATATATGTAACGTTGTGCTTCGTCTTGTTGTTCGCCGGGACGGGATCGAAATTGCTGCCTGTGATGGTGATGGGCGTGCCCAGGACCCCGATGGCCGAGGGCGGATTGGATCCGGTCACAGTGACGGCAGTGATCGTCGGGGCGTCGCTCGCTATCGTCACCGTGAACGGACCGCTGCTGGTGGCCGAGCCGGAAGGCGAGGTGACCTGGATCGTGCCCGTTGTTGCGCCCGCGGGAACCACGGCGACGATGCTGGTTGTCGTGGAGGAGTTGACCGTGGCCGTCACGCCGTTGAACTTCACCGTGTTCTGGCTGGGCGTGGCGCTGAAGCCGGTGCCGTTAATCGTGACCACCGTGCCGATCGGCCCGCTGTTGGGGAGGAAATTAATAATGGTGACCGTGCCGGCGTTGTAGCGGGTGATCGACAGGATGTTGCCGACGGCGTCGTAGCTGTACTTGGCCGCGTTCCCGGCCGGGTCCACCACGCCGACCAGCCTGCCCAACTGGTCATAAATGTACGTGACCGGCTGCTGGGGACGGAGCGCGGTCACACAGAGCAACACTCCGGCGAGCAGCACGGCCAGGCGCGCAACGGCCGAGAGGCGGCGCCTTGGAGTGCGGAGCGTGGAAAGGAAGGATGCCGGGGCGAGACCGAATCGCACGAATCTTCGCAGATACATCACTGCTCCCCCAGTCGGGCTGAGTGCACGACGAATTGGTGTTCGAAGAGGGAAAACAGTGTAGCGCGGGGGCGTCTGTGAAAGCGTCTGTTGAAGCGTCTGTCGAAGCGTCTTTGGCAATCGAAGGATGGAGGGTTAAACGCTTGTCGCTTCAGGCGTTAGTCGCTTTCGCAAAAAACTCGATTTTCGACTTGACGTTGGGGTCCTGGCGCGGTCCCTCTGGCGAAGTTCATTCTCCAATTTCCCGAGCATGGTTCGCAGTTCGTGCACACGATCTGCCAGAGTGTGAGTTGGGGCCGGCGGGACCGCGGCCGATCCGGATCGGGCCGCGACAGGACTGCCAGCCCGAATCTGATCGTATAGCCGATTGGTCTCGGCGCTCGGAGATGCTTCCAGTTCGTCTTTCAGCGCCTTCGCGCACCATGCATATTGGCGCAAAGCGCCAGCGCGATCCCCCGCCAGCCAGTGGAGGTGCATCATCCGCCGGTGCGCACGCTCATCGGCCGCGTCGCAGCGTAGGGCGGCAGCACCGTAACACAACCCCGCCTCGTATTCACGGCGCGCCTGGCAACAGGTCATTAGTTGCTCCAGCATCACCAGGTACATGCACTGCAGCCGTTCGCGCTCCTCGACGCACCAACGCTGAGAATAGCCCTCAAGCAGATCGCCCCGGTAGAGAGCCACGGCCTGCTGGATGCGCCGGACAGCCGCCTCCCCGAGCGGGCCGCGCGCGGGCGCCGTGAACGCCTGCTCGAATTCAGCGACATCCAGCCAGAGGCCGGATGGCGCCCGCACGTCGTCACCCGCGATCCCCAACAGGCGCTTGGAAGCTAACTTCTGCCCGCAGTGCAGCGCCGTATGCAGTTGCCAAAGCGTGTCACGCAAGTACTTCCTGGACCGCGCTGCCGGCGCTCTCTCCCATAGCAGTCCGGCAAGCTTCTCGCGGGGATTTGGCTGATCGCGATGCAGCAGCAGGTAGCAGAACAGTTCCTGCGCCTTGCCGTTCAGGCGGGGTATCGGTTGATTGTTCAATGAGGCTTCGAATGCGCCGAATAAGCGGACACGCAAGGCTGACATCATCGCCCCCTCCCCCGAACCGTTAGGGACTGAAAGCTAATGCCAATAAATCACTTATACCACGACTTTCGGAATGAGAAGCGGAATCCGCGGGATGTGGCTGCCTTGGTGTAACGGGTCACTATATGGATTGTTCTCCGCCTGATAGTTTCCACCTGTTGTACCGCGCGGCCCCAGGCGTGTAAAGCTTTGCGCACGGTTGGCCCACGTTCGACCTAAAGGCGGTGCCTTGGGCCGTCCTTGCACCTGAATGGATTTGCGGCGCCTACCAGCCTGTGGCAAAAGTCGGCGAATCGATTGCGGATGGCCAGCTCGATAAAACATAAATCTACTAAAATGTTTTATCGGATTTCGGAGGCCAATCGCATGGCCATGGGCACACGACAGCAGCGGGAGCGCCAGCAAGGACTGTGGATCCCCGCCGCCGATATTCGCCGCGGCGGCGGGCATCCCTTCTATCAACGGCTGAACAGTTTGCTGGACGAAGAAGGCGTCGATCGGTTCGTGGAAGGCAAGGTGCGGACCAGGGCGACACGACCACGCTGGGGCGGACGGTGGCCGAGGCCGGGGAACAAATCGCCACCGCACGGCCCCTCAGGTCCCTGCGTGAAAACAGCTACTTCTGCCACTGGCTGTTAAGACACCGGCGCCTGCAAGTTGCGCCTGTACAGCGCTTTACCGCCCTCCTTCAGAAACAAGCCAATTTTCAAAAAGTGCCGTCCGAATTTTATTTCCTTTGGCTGTAATGATTTGCGGTGCGAGAGGGCCGAAAAACTTGACACGGTATGTCATAATGGAATTATGGACTATTGTATGTAATTTCAGGCTTGGTTCGGCCCCCGCCATTACTTATCCATTAAACAAATGGCTCCGGGCCGGCAAGTCGAACAAAAGAAAGGAGGAGAAAATGGACACAAGCATCGACAAACCAGTAAAACGGCCAGTTCCGAAGCCGATAACTGGCCAGTTCCCCAAGCGCGGGGCCAACGGGCAGTTCCTTCCCGATTCATGAAAATTAACCACGGATGAACACGGATGGGCGCGGATGCCGCTGCCCTTCGCCCCTCTTAAGGATGGACCAAACAACCGATCCGCAGATTTCGCAGATTACGCAGATTAAGATCCAATTCCGGAATCTGCGAAATCCGCGTAATCTGCGGATGGGTTCCGTCCCACCCTGCGGGATGGTCCGGGTTTATCCGTCCCGCCCTGCGGGATCCGTGGTGAATTATCCAGTTTGCCGGCTGTTCGCGCGATAAAGTAGGCCGACTGACCCTTGGAGGATGCATGCGAATACTGGGAATCTGCCTGCTTTCAACGCAGTTAGTGGCTGTTGCGGCGCCAGTCGGCAACAAGTGGGAGGCGGTGCGCGGACGCC
>Ga0315285_10002258_pt1 | contig 20132 bp, 19 predicted proteins | sample YL17G09_36_MG_FD_203698 | JGI IMG/M metagenome (GOLD analysis project Ga0315285, IMG submission 203698) | Sediment microbial communities from Yellowstone Lake, YNP, Wyoming, USA - YL17G09_36 | ecosystem: Environmental > Aquatic > Freshwater > Lake > Sediment | place: USA: Wyoming | collected...
AGCGGATCCTGAAGGGGACGGAGGGTCTGGGAGTGGACCGGTCTTTTGAGGCGGTCGGGGTGGAGAAGACCTTACACCAATGCGCCCAATCGCTGAAGAAAGGCGGAATCTGCGCTCTCATCGGCCTGTTTGAAGAAGCCCACCACATTCACTTCCCCATCAACCTTTTTGTCCAGAAGGAGATCCAGATCCGGGGATGCCGCGGGTACTGCTGGGATTTCCAGGTGGCCATGGAATTTGTCAGAAATAACAAAATCAAGCTCAAGCCTTTGATCTCCCACCAATTTCCTCTGGAGGACCTGCCCCGCGCGTTCCAAATCCTTCTGGACTCGAAGAGCCAGGCGGACAAAGTGGTCATTCAAATCTGACCCGGAGAAACCTCTTCCGGCCCGATCGATGATCAAGCCCTACTTCGCGTAAATCAAATTGGGGAGCCACAAAACCAGGTCGGGGAAAAGGATCATCAACACCATGAGAATACAGGTGGGAATCAGGAACGGGACCGTGCCCGCAAAGATGAAGGTAATCTCATATTTGGGCACAACCCCCTTGAGCACAAAGAGGTTCAGGCCGAAGGGGGGCGTGACCAGGCCGATTTCCGCCAGGACAACGTACAGAACGCCGAACCAGATAAAATCAAATCCCAGATTCTTGATGATGGGAGCCACAAAGGGAAGCGTCAGCACCAGCATGGACAGGGAGTCGAAGAAGCAGCCCAGGATGAGATACAAAATGCAAATAATGGTCAGCATCGCATATTTACTCAAATCCAGATTGATCATGAAGGTGGCAGTCGCCTCGGTAAGTCCGATGTACTGAAAGACCTGCCCCAGCATCCGGGCGGTGAACAAGACAAAGGCGATCATGGCGCTCACGTTGACCGCCGAGAGCATGCTCTCCTTGAGCGCCTTGTACGTCATCTGGCGGAAGAGCAGGGCGAGAATGATGCTCAGGAAAGCCCCCAGGGACGCCGACTCCGTGGGGGTCATGATCCCGGAAAAGGTCGTTCCCAACACCATGGTGATGACCACCAGGAAGGGAAAGATGTCCCAAAGGGCGGTCAGTTTCTCCCCGGCCGAATATTTCCGGGTCGAAGTTTTGGGGGCCAGGCTCGGGTTGCGCAAGACCAAAATGGTCACGGTGATCACGAAGAATAGGGTCAGGATGATCCCGGGCACAACGCCCCCGGCGAAAAGCCGGGCCACGGAGACGTCCTGCCAGCCGCCGTAGACGATCATGATGAGGGAGGGGGGAATGAGGACGCTCAGCGTTCCGGAAATGGCGATGGCCCCGAGGGACATCTTGGGGTCGTACCCCGCCTTTTCCATCTCCGGGAAGCAAATCCGGCCGAAGGTGGCGGCGGCCGCCAGGCTGGAGCCGGAGATGGCCCCGAAAATGGCGTTGGCCACGATCATGGCCGAGGCCAGGCTTCCAGGGACGTTCCCGAACATTTTTTCGGCTCCCACGAAAAGCCCTCTTACGATCCCGGTGGTGGCATAGATGGTCCCCATGAAGACAAAGAGGGGGATGGCTGTGAAGGTGAAGGAGTTCATGATGTCGAAAGCGGCCCGGGCAAAATAGTCCATCGGTTGGTTCACGAAGAAGATCAGGCCGAGCCCGGCGACGATGCCCATGGCCGGCGCAATCTCAATGCCAAAGGCCAAAAGAAGACACATCCCCCCCAGCAGGATCAAAGATTGCAGTTCCAGGCTCACTTGATCAGGCCTCCGCTTTTTTGCCCGCCCGAATCTTGACCCCGGTCCGGAAAATATCAATCACCAGCAGCAGGGTGAGCAGGATAAAACCGATGAATACCGTCAACTGGGGCCAGAAGAGGGGAAACATAAGCCAGGTTGACGACCGTAAATTGATCTGGAGTGCATACACGATCATCTTGTATGCGGCCCGGTCCAATTCAATCATGAAGATAAAGGTCAGGATCAATCCGATCAGCCGAACCCGGTCGTAGAGCTTGGCACGAAAGCGGCTTACCAGGACCTCAATCCGGACGTGCCCCCCTTCCCTCCAGGTATAAGCCAAACCGAGGAAGGAGAGGGCCACCAGCATGTAGGCGCTGAACTCATCGGATACCATGAGCGGCCGGTGCATCACGTACCTCATGAAGACATCGACGACCACCAGCATCATCATGATCGGCACCAGCCACCCGGACAGGTATCCTCCCAAATAGGCGATTCTCTCGATGACCGAAACCAAGCGTTTCATGGTTTAATTTGTTGAAATCCTCTCCTTGGTAATTCCCTCCCCCTCTGATGGGGGAGGGAAAGGGTGGGGGTGGATCAAATGGAATTCCCATCCCCCTCCCCTTAATCCTCTCCCACGAAGGGAGGGGAAGATACTGAGGATTAATGGTTATCCATACCGTCTTTGAAAATCGACCATGACTGTAGGGGCGACCCGACGGGTCGCCCCTACACCCCTACTTTTTCAAAAGAACCTTGGCCCCGCCGGCGTAATTGGCGGCGATGGCCAGCGCTTCCTTTCCGTGGGGGCCGGCGATTTTCAGCCATTCGTCAACCGTGGGCCGGACAAGTTCCCGCGCCTTGTTGATTTCGGCTTGAGCGGGTTGGGTCACTTTCAGCCGGCTGACTTTCAGCCCCACATCCGCCTCCAGCTCTTCCACCTTGGCCCCAAAGATGGTCTGCCCCTGCATTTCTCTCCCCGTATCCAGAACGATCTTTTTCAGGTCCGCGGGCAGGGCGTCAAACTTGGCCTTGTTCACCACCAGCATGCCGCCGAACACTGACTGAAATCTCCAGAAACTCACGTTGGTGCAGACGTCCGCGAGACCAAATCCCAGTGCCCAGCCGCGGGAGGTCTGGATAGCATCCACCGTGCCCCTGGATAAGGCTTCCATGATTTCCGCGGTAGGAATGGTCAAGGGGGAGGCGCCCAAGAGCTTCATGGACAGGGTGGTGATCAAGCCGGAGGTCCGGACTTTAAACCCTTTAAAGTCGTCCACCGTGGCCACCGCCTTTTTGGCCCAGATGCCGTCCAGCGCTTCCACGGCGATGTCGGCGATCTTTACCAGACCCTTTTCGCCGTAAGATTTCTTTTCGAGGGCAATCAGCTTGGGATCGTTGAGAAAGGCCTCATATTCGAAGATATTGTCCCAGAAGAAAGGAAGGGCATAGTCCCATTGGGGGAAAGTGCCGGCGACCCAGGGAATTCTTTCCCAGCCGATGTCCGCCCGCCCGGCGATGACCGCATGAACCACTTCATTCACCGGATAAAGCCCCATCTTGGTGTCCAGGGTGAGGCGCCCGCCGGAATTCTTTTCCAGGAGCTTTTGAAAGCGCGGGTAAGGATAGAAGCTCCAGGTGTTTGCCGCCGGCCCCGGGTTCGTGGCAAATACCCACTTGATGGGTTGCGCCGCTTTCTTGGTCTGGGCCTCAGCATGGCCGCCCAGAAGGAATAAGGATAAGGTCAGCGCCACCGCCAATCCGCCCAGAATCATCCACCATCTTCTTTTTTTCATCGCAACCTCCCCTTCTTGTTAAGCGTTATTCGTTTCCTACACCTTCCCTCAGTCTCTCCGTGAAATCTATTGGCAGTATATTAACCCACGCGGTGATCTGTCAAGGGTCCAATCTTCTCCAACATCCTTGAAAATTGCCCGCCTGCGTCGGGGCGATTCATGAAACACCCCTTCATTCTTTGACCGCCATCCAAATGCCGAGTATGGATTTGGATTTTGGGCCAATCCGGGGTAAAATGTTGCCATTCTACCGTTGAAGGAGGTCCTTATGAGCGGCAGAGGAGAATGGCCCATTTCTTACTGGCACTACACGCCAGGCGGTTCCAGCCCTATCCAAATGATGCGGGGGGCGCTGAAATGCATGGAATGCGGCGGGGTGAAGCCGGGGGAGACGGTTCTGGTTTCCACGGACACCAATAAACTGCGGATTGCCGAATCCCTGGCTGGAGCTGCCTATGCGGTCGGCGCTACTCCGATCATCATCATGATCCCTCCGGTCAAAACCCACGGAGCCCAGCTCCCCGAGCCCATTGTCGCTGCTTTCCGGGAGGCCGATGTCTTCCTTCAGCCATCGACCTGGTCTCAGACCCATACCAAGGCGAGGGTGGAAGCGATCAAAGCCGGCAAGCGGGGTTCCACCATGTGCGAAATCACCGAGGATGCTCTCTGTGTGGGTGCCATCGAAGCAGACTACGAGGCCTGTGACCGGATGGGAAGAAAGCTGGGAGCAGTTCTGGCTGAAAGCAAGGAGGTCCGCATCACCTCTCCCCTGGGAACGGACATCCGCGGGGAAGTCAAAGGCCGACCCGTACAATACGAGACCGGTCTTTTCAAAAAGCCCGGCCAATTCGCCGCTTTCCCGGACAGCGAGATCAACATCTCCCCGGTGGAAGGAACGGCGGAGGGCAAGGCCGTAATTGACGTAAGCATAATGAGCGTAGGGGTTACGATGTATGACCCGGTCACTCTTATCATCAAAGACGGAAAGATCGTGGATGTTCAGGGAGGGGTTGCCGCTCGAAGATTCCGCGATATCCTCGACGCTCTTGGCGATGAGAAGGCTTTCAACTTCGCCGAATTCGGGATCGGCCTGAACCCCTGCGCCCGCCTGGCGGCCACCAACCTGGAAGATCTGGGCCGGCTGGGGAACTGCCACTGCGGCATCGGCAGCAATTTCGCCATCGGAGGAAAGATCCTCGCCCCCAACCACCATGACGCCATGTTCAAGGACGCCAGCGTCTATTTCGACGGGAAGCTGGTGTTGGATAAGGGAGTCGTCAAAATCTAATTGCGAATTTCCGATTGCGAATTGCGGAGTAAAAAATAAAACCAGAAAACCGAAAAGATTATTGCGGAAATCGGAATGTGAATGGCGGATGGTAGGGGCAATTCATGAATTGCCCCTACGAAAGCGGGCAGGCGTCTTGCGGTTCGCGAACGGCCCCTACGATTTAGGCGCTTAGCATCTCATTAATACAAACATGTTTGTACGAACGGAATATGCTTCATCGGGGCCGTAGGGGCATCCCGCGTTTCGCGGGACATCGTGCCCCTACAATCGCACCGGGATCGCAGGAGAAGCCACTTTTTCCGCGCGTAGTCGCGGAAAAAGCGTAGGCGCTTACAAGTTAAGTTGATCTCAAAATGGTAACAAATTGTAGGGGCAACCCTGCGTGGTTGCCCATCTTGTGGGCGGCCATCCCGCCACGGCGGGACCCCTACAACATCCTTTTTGCAACATCCTTTTTGGTTCCGGCTTGGCCGCGTTAGGAGAGCTTCCCGGCAGAATCCTTGTCCAGGTAAATCCTCACCCAAGAATGCATCCGCAGAGCCGATGACGGGCACGCCGTAGAGATGGGACCTTCCCACATTTTTTTTACTGCATCGGCTTTTTGCGGTCCCGGAACGATCGTGTAAATCTCCTCCGCGGATAGAATGGCCGGAACGGTCATGGTAAAGGCCCGGCGGGGAACCGCTTTTAAGGAGGCATAGCGTGCCGCTGGGTCGGGGTGATCTTTGTAGTCCCGATATTGCTGCCGGACGGACCGCCCATCGATGCGGATGACCCGGATCATCCGGGGGTCATGGAGGTCTGAGCCCGGCTCACAGAAGGCAATGTGTCCGTTCTCCCCGATGCCGATGCAGGATATGTCGATCCCGCCATTCCTTTTTATCTCCGCTGCATATTGCTTTGCGATCTGGGCCGGGTTGCCTTTCAGAGCCTTGAAGAAACAGATTTTCCGGGGTTTCACGTAATCGAAAAGATGCTTGTTCAAGTAGACCTCGAAAGTGTTCGGGTGCTTTCGGGGAAGGTCCACGTAGTCATCCAGGTGAAAACAAGTTACCTTGGGCCAATCGATGCTTTTATCCTTCCGGAGATGGGCCAGGAATTCATTCTGCGAAGGGGCAGCGGCAAAGACCATGTTGACTTTCCCCCTCTCCTGGATGAACCGCTTCATGGCCCCGGCCACGTCCCGGGCAGCGGCCTTCCCCATCTCCCCGCGGGTGGGAAGGACATTCAGCTCCAAAATACGTTTACGGCTCCACGCTTCCTTTTTCATTCTTATCCCTTCTGAAAATGCGGTATGTCAGAAATGATTATCTTTTCTCCCAATCCGCAATCCGAAATCCGCAATCAAATCATTTTTCTTCCAGTAATCGGTATATTTCCAAACAAAGCTTCCCGAATTCCTTCTCCGCCTTGATCTCCATGGTCCGGGGCCGCGGAAGGTTCACTTCTATGGCTGCGATCATCCGCGCCGGCCGGGCGCTCAGAACGATGACCCGGTCGGCCAGGAATACCGCCTCCTGAATACCATGAGTTACGAAGAGAACCGTCTTCTGCGTCTCCTGCCAGATGCGCAGGATCTCAAGGTTCATCTTCTCCCGGGTCAGGGCGTCCAGCGCTCCAAAAGGCTCATCCATCAATAGAAGCTGGGGATCATGGATCAAGGCCCTGCTGATGGAAGCCCTCTGCTGCATCCCCCCGGAGAGCTCATTCGGGTAGCTCTTCTCGAACCCCTTCAACCCCACCAGATCCAGGAGTTTCATGGCCTTTGGGTAATAGTCCTGACGGTTCAGCCGGAGGATGTCGATCGGCAGGAGGACATTGTCGACGATGGACCGCCATTTCAGGAGGACGGGCTTCTGGAAGACCATTCCCACCTCCCGGGTGGGGTCGAAATCTCCTTCCGAAGAAAAGACCAGGTCCCCCTCGCTCTTGATCAGAAGTCCGGATATGATCTTCAGGAGAGTCGTCTTGCCGCACCCGGACGGGCCTACCAGGGTTATGAATTCACCCCGGCACACATCAAAAGTGACGTCCTGCAGCGCCGGAACGGTCCCGCTTTTGGTTATATAATTCTTCTTGAGATTGCGGATGCTGATGAATGGGGCCTTGGCGTTCATGATTATCTTAAGGATGACCGTCGACGGTCGACCGACGACCGCTGACAACCAATGACCGCTGACCGAAGACCGAGGACCGCCGGACGACGGTCGGCCGTCGGCGGTCTGCGGTCGTTATTTAACTTCAATCGGCAAGGGTATTTTGGTCAAGAATTCATTGGTGTAAAGATCGCTGGTTTTCATATCCACTTTCAGATCCCGGTACTTGGAAATGATCTGGATCGAGTCGGCCATCTTCTTCTCCTCCACCCAGCCGACCCCGTTCTGCTTGTATCGGTTCGTCCGGAAAAGATCGATGATCAGCTTCAGGTTGGCCAGCATAATCGGTTTGTCGATCTCCGTCCGATATTTGGCCATAATATTGATCGCCTCCTCCGGGTTTCTCAGGGTAAATTCCCAACCACGGAGCGACGCTTTGACGAATCTCTTGATGATGTTTCCTTTCTCCTGCGCGTATTTGTCCGTTACCACGATGGCGTTGGAATAGACATCCACCCCCCAGTCGGCGAACATCATGTGTTTCACCTTGTCCTGACCAATTGCTTTGTAATAGAAGGGAGCCCCCGAATAGAAATCAAATATCACATCCACCTGCTTGGCCGCCAGGGCGCTTATCTTGGCCTCGGCGCCGATGTTGACGAAGGTTACCTTGTCCGGATCCAGACCGTTGGCCGCAGCTAGGGCCGGGAAAATGGTCCGCTGGGCATCCCCCGGAGGAGCCCCGATCTTTTTGCCCGCCAGGTCTTTGACGCTGTTGATTCCCGAGTCCTTCCACATCCACATACAGTAGGGGCTCTTGTCGAAGAGCATGGAGACGACTTTCACCTTGGCCCCCTGCGCACGGGCCACGATTAAGACCCCGGTATCCACGATTCCGAACTCGGCCGATCCCACATCAATTTTTTTGACCACATCTCCCGATCCTTTACCGGGGATAATATTGACCTCCAGATTCTCCTCCTTGTACCAGCCCTTTTCGGTGGCCACGAAATAAGGAGAGTGATCCCCGACGTAAAACCAGTTCAGGTTCAGGGTCACCTTGTCCGCCGCCGGCGCCCAACTGCCCCAACTTAGAACCAAAACCCCGATCGCTAATACCCCAAGCAGCTTTTTCATCTTTCGCCTCCTTTAATTCTTTTTCCTCGTTCCTCGAACCTCGTTCCTCGTGCCTTATCTATTTCGCCCTTTCGCCTCTTCGTCCTTTCTCCGCATCTTCGCGTCCCTGCGTCTTTGTCCTGTCTTTCCCTGCCCCCTGCCCCCTGCACCCTATTTATTCTGCCTCTCCCACGGCATTAAATATTTCTCCATGGCTTCCACCGCCCAGAAAAGCCCCATGCCGATGATGGAGATATAAATAAGGGACCCGAAGATGGCCGGTGTAGAAAGGGTCGTCTGGGAAGAGATGATCACCGACCCCAGCCCTTTGTCCGAGGCGATGAACTCCCCGACGATTGCCCCCACCACGGCGGTGGTGGAAGTGATCTTCAGGCCGGAGAACATATACGGGAGAGAATTCGGCAGTTGGATCAGTTTCAGCTTCTGCCACTTCGTGGCATGAAGGTAACTCACCAGGTCCAGCAGGTCTTCTTCCACTGCGACCAAGCCGGTGGCCGTATTGATCACCATGGGAAAGAAGGAGATCAGGATTACGATAAGAATGTTGGGCAGGATCCCGTACCCGAACCAGACCAGAAACAGCGGGGCCACCGCTATCTTGGGCAGCGTATTTAGGAACACAAGAAAAGGAAGGATGGTCCGCTTGATCCACTCAGACCAGACAATGGCAATTCCGAGGACCACTCCCACGACCGCCGACAGAATAAATCCTCCTACCACCTCGTAAAAAGTAGCCATGAAGTTCATGGGCCAGCGGTACTTGGCTTCGAAGAGAGTCTTGATGGCCGCCCAGGGCGTGGGGAGGATGTATTCCTTGATGCCCAGCAAAATCACCCCGAAATGCCAAACCAGCAGCATGATTACGAAAACGGAGATCGTCTGGGCGTTATTCTTCAGCCACTCCGAAAGCTTCAAATTACACCTCGTTTTTCAACACCGAATCGAACCCATATCGTCCGTAGGGGCGGTTCGCGAACCGCCCCTACCTGGGGCCCAATCCCAACCTCGTAGGGGCAATTCATGAATTGCCCCTACATCATTCTCAATGCCTACCCGCGGGTTTTTATCCCTTCATTTACACTTTCACTTCATTTCAGAAAATCCAGATCCTTTTTCTCCACTCCTTTGCGGATCATGGACTCGGTCAGCCGCAAGCAGGCTTCCATATCTCCCAAATGACACACCGAAGAGGGGGCGTGGGAGTAACGGATCGGGATTCCCAGGGAGATCGAGGCAATTCCTGAAAACTCCTGGGACACGGCGGCGGCGTCGGTGTAGGAATTGCCGAATATGGCTTGGAGCTGAACAGGTATGGATTTTTCCTTGCTTGCTTTCAGGGCCAGTTCCTTCAGGCCCGGATTGATAAAGTACCCCCTTTTAGGCGACTCCAGGAAATCCCCCAGGCTGATGACCACCCCTCCCCCCAGCCGCACAGGTTTACTGCCCGACGGGTTTTCCGGGGTATCACCTGCAAGGGCCACATCCAGGGCCAGGAACCAATCAGGCCGGACGAACTGAGCCGCCGTCCGGGCCCCTCCCAGTCCCCTTTCCTCCTGAACGGTTCCCACGATCCAGAGAGTCCCGGGAAAATCATCATCGGTCAGGCTCTCCAGGAGGGCCACGGCCACGGCGCAGGCCGCGCGGTTGTCGATCGCTTTGGCGCAGCAAAAATTCGAGTCGTGCCACCTCCCGAAGGGGACATCGAAGGCGATGGGATCGCCGATGGAAATCCCCATCTTCTCCACGTCAGCGGCACTCTTCGCCCCAACATCTACGTAAAGGCTTCGATGAGGAAGAACGGTTCGCTTCTCTTCCTCGGTCATTAGATGTCCTGACTTTATCCCGACCATCCCGGGAATCTTCCCTACCCGCACCCGCGTCCCCGGCAGGAAGGAGTCGCTGAACCAGCCCAGCTTGTCGAAGCGGATCATTCCGGAGGGGTCGATGTCCCGGACCGCCAGTCCGATCTCATCCGTGTGGGCGGAGATCATGACCGTCAGGCCGGGTTTCCGGCCCGTCTTCCGGGCATAGATGTTGCCGTTGACCCCGATGTGGATTTCCTCGGCGAAAGGCTCCAGTTTTTCCTTCAGATATCGGACGATCGGCTGCTCCTGCCCGGGGAGTCCGTCCAGAAGGGAAAGTTCCTCCAGAAGCTTAGCCAGGCGTTCTTTCAATTCTCCCTCCCGACTTCTGCAAACTTCTCGCTATCTAATGGATTCATACCATGGAGACGGGGAGCGGTCAATACGCTTCGGGACTGAAACTGCAATTCGGAAGATAGGGGCTGGGAGCTGGGAAAAAATCATTTTCAACTCCCAACTCCCGACTCTCGACTTACCTCTTTAGTGCATCAGCCGCGGCAGGAAAGTAATGATGGAGGGGAAAAAGATGCATAAGACGACGACCGCCAAAATGGGCAAGAGATAGGGTAAAACCTGTTTGGAGACCTCCTCGAAAGACTGCTTGGTGATGGCGGCAAGCACAAAAAGGACGTTCCCAAAGGGGGGCGTGCACACCCCCAAGGAAAGGGTGATGGTCATAAGAACCCCGAAGAAGACCGGGTCGATTCCCAGGGACTTGATGACCGGCACAAAGATGGGGGTGAGTATGTTTACCGCCACGAGAACCGACATGAAGCATCCCACGATGAGGAAAAACCCATTGATGAGCAATAGAATGATGAGGGGATCCCGGCTGATTTTCAGCATCTCCTCCGCAACCATTTGGGGAATCTTGACGTTCACCAGGAGCCAGCCGTAAACCGCGGAGAAGGCCATGATGAGCATGAGAATGCCGGTGAACTCCACGGAATCCTTTATCACCTTGAGAAGTTCTCTTCCGGTGATCGTGCGGTAGATGACCAGCCCCAGGAGGACGGCATAGGCGGAAGCCACTGCCCCTGACTCGGTGGGGCTGAAAATTCCCGAATAGATGCCCCCGATGATGATCGCCGGAGTCAGCAGGGAAAGAAAGGCCCGTTGGAAAGAGGTAAACATGACTTTAACCGGAGGCCGGGGGGTAAGGGGGATCTTGAGTTTCAGGGACACGAAATATACCTGGACCATCATGAAAAGGGCGATGACCACGCCGGGAATCACTCCACCGATGAACAGGTCCCCGATGGAAACGCCGGCCAGCCACCCGTAAAAGATCATGGCGATGCTGGGAGGAATGATCGGCCCTAGAATGGAGGAAGCCCCGGTGATTCCCACGGTGAGCGGCATGGGATACCCTGCGTCCCGCATGGCCTTGATCTCGATGTTCCCCAGCCCGGCGGCATCGGCCACGGCCGTTCCCGACATGCCGGCAAAGATCATGCTTCCCACCACGTTGACATGCCCCAGCCCTCCCCGCAGGTGCCCCACCAGGGCGTTGGCGAAGTTGAAAATCCGGTCGGTAATGGCGCTGCTGTTCATCACATTGGCGGCCAGGACGAAGAAAGAGGCGGAGATCAGGGGAAAACTGTTGAGCCCATCCATCATCTGCAGGGCGAAGAGATCGAAGGAGAGGTCTTTCCAGCCCGACCCGACGATGATGACCATGAGACAGGTGTATCCGATGGAGAAAGCGACGGGGATCCCCAGGATAAAAAACAGAAGGAGCAGGCCGGTGAACACGCCGAGCATTATCGATCCCCGCCTTTCTCGGTTTTTTTCAGAAAAAAATCAAAGATGGACAGACTTAAATAAACGGCCATCATGGAAAACCCAACGAACAAAGGGAGATAATAATAAATCATCGGGATTTGCAAAACCGCTGAGGTCATGTAAAGGGAAGCTTCCATCATCTGGTAAATGCCGTAGAGCAGGCCGATGCAGAAAGGCAGGCAGAGGAGGTCCAGAAACCAGAGGAAGCCCTCCTTCATTCCGGCCGGCAGCTTGAGAAGGAGGATATCGATGCGGATGTGCAGGTTCCGCTTGAGGACGATGGCCGCCGAGAAGAAAGAAGTCCAGATAAAAAGAAAGCAGGCCCCCTCGTCCGACCAGGGGGCCGCAATGTGCAAGGGACGCAGGCACACGGACACCACGACCAATAAAATGGTGACGATGAAGCAAGCGATGGAGACCCATTCCAGAACCAAGGTCACCCGATCGACGGTCCTTCGAAACATAGATCTTTCCCTTCGCTCTTTCAGAGAGTTCGCGAATATGAACCCGACTCAGAAGGCAGAGACTTCCAGCGGCCCTGCCTCACTTGGGCACGTACTGGATCGTGGTTTTCTGGATCTCCGGATGGAGGCGTTTGATCTCCTCCAGCAGGGCCGGCCGGGCGGCTTTCTTGATCGAGTCGATGTCCGGCGTGATGAAGGTCATGCCCTTTTTCTTCAGTTCGGCAGTGTAAAAATCGTCTTTCTCCCCTTCCACTTTCTCCCCGTATTTAGCGGCCTCGGCTGCAGACTCCCGGACGATTTTCTGCTGGTCGGGGGTGAGCTTATTGAACCAACTCTCACTGGCCACCCACCACCAGGGCCAGTAAATGTGGGAGGTCATGATGATGTACTTCTGGACTTCCCACAGGGAACGGCTGTAGGGAGATACGAGGGTGTTCTCATGGGCTTCCACCTGGCCGGTCTGCATGGCCATGTAGATTTCCGGTGCGGGAATCGCCACCGGCAGGGCTCCCAAAGTCTTCCAGACCCGGAGCCATACGGGCTCCTCTGGGACCCGCATCTTCAGCCCCTTGATGTCCTTGGCTTCCTTGATGGGCCGGTTGGAGGTCATCTGGCGGGGCCCCCGGTATTGAGGCCCTAAGACCACCAAGCCGCCTTTCTTCGAAGACAGTTCCTGAATTTTTTTCCCCGCAGGCCCCCCGACGTAATCCAGAAGCTGTTCCCAGGTGAATAGGTAAGGGATGTTGAGAGCATTGTACTCGGAGGCATACTGGCCGAGGAAGATCCCCCCGGTGAGGGACATTTCGGTCTTGCCGATCTTCAATAAACCCAGGACCGCCTTCTCGCCTCCGAGTTGGCCGCTCAAGAAGGGCGTAACCTCCATCTGCCCCTTCGACTTCTGCTCCACCATTTCCTTGAACTTGGCGATCCCGGCTTCTTCCGATCCCCCGCCGGGCATGGTGTTGTTCACATGGATCTGGACCGGCGCCGCGGCCGTCCCAGGCGGGGTGGCCAACAGGGCCAGGCCGGCGACCAGCAGAACCGCGATTGCAAAATGATTGATCTTCATCTCTCCCTCCTCTTCTGGGTTACATATCAGAATGCCCGATACATAGAAATTTCCCTATCTTCGTTCTATTCATCCCCTCACCCCTGGGGTATTCTCTGGATCATGGGTTTTTATTCCGCAATCCGCCCTGCACTACATTGAGTGCAGGGCAGCCCTGAACCTTATATGGTTCAGGGCGCATTCCTTAATTCTTGATCTTCCTTTCCCCATCCTACATGTTCCACTTCTGTTCCGAGCCGTCCTTGGTGATCGGCCCTTTGGGAACGGGGACTCCCACTTCAATGATGCTGCTCGAATAGCGGACGTCCCTTTTCACCTTCTGGAAATACCGGGAGGCCTCCAAAAGCGCCTCCATCTTCACCCCCGTGTCCACTCCCATCTCTTCGAACATGAAAACCAGGTCCTCCGTGGAGGTGTTGCCTTTCGCCCCCGGGGCAAAGGGACATCCCCCCAGGCCGCCCACGGCCCCGTCATGGATGCGGATCCCGGCCTCGTAGGCGGCCAGCGAATTGGCCAGGCCCAGCCCCCGGGTGTTGTGCAGGTGAATGGAAAAGGTGACGTCCGGAAACTCGGTGACGCAAAGCCGGGACATCTCTTTTACCTCTCTCGGATTCCCGAAGCCGACCGTATCCGCCATGGACATGTGCCGCAGCCCTAGCTGGTAAAACCGGCGGATGAAACCCAGGGTCACCTCCGGTTTGATCCTCCCCTCGAAGGGGCAGCCGAAAACGGTGGCCATCCCGGCTTTCACGTCCAGGTCGGGATATTTCTCTTTCAGCTCCACGATCTTCTTCAGCTCATCCATCGATTCGGCCGTAGTCCGCCTCACATTGCTGATGTTGTGGGACTCGCTGACCGACATGACGAAACCCACCTTGTGCATGCCGCTCTCCAGAGCCAGCTGCGCGCCTTTGAGGTTGGGAACCAGGGCGGACACTTCGACCCCCTGCGGGTTCATCTTCAACACGGCCCGGGCCATCTCGGCCGCATCCCGGAATTGGGGGATGGCTTTGGGGCTGACGAAGGAGGTGATCTCCATGTTCCGGATCCCGCTGGCGGCAATCAGCCGGAAGAGCTCAATTTTGGCCTCGGTGGGGATGAATTCGGGAATATTCTGCAGGCCATCCCTGAGCATGACTTCGCGAATGACAACCTCGTCGGTCTTCATCAATAGGCTCCTTTTCTCCTGTCCCCCCGGCCTGATGTCCCGTCCCGGAAAACGCATTTGACCGGAGAATCCTTCAACCCGGGAATCAGATCACCTTCTTGCCTCTTAACTCCCGGATCTCATCCTGGGAGTACCCGAGGTTCTTAAGAATCTCTTCCGAGTGCTCGCCCAATTGCGGGGCCGGACGGCGGATGCTTGCCGGGGTCTCGCTCATCTTGACGGGAAACCCCAGGACCTTCATCTTTACCGATGGCTGCTGCAGTTCCAGCATCATCTCCTGATGCTTGACCTGGGGGTCTTCAAAGGTCTGGGCCAGATTGTAAATGGGCCCGCAGGGAACTCCCTCCCCATTCAGGTAATCAATCCACTCCCCCATGGTCTTCTGGGAGGTAATCCGGTTGATGATCTCATTCAGCTCCTTGCGGTTTTCCCTTCTCAAATCATTTGTACCAAATCTTGGGTCCGAAATCAAATCCTTCAAACCGAGGGCCTGGGCCAGCCTCTCCCACATGGGCTGCCCGGCGGGAGCGATGTTGATATACCCGTCCAGGGCCTTGAAGGTTCCGTAAGGAGACGCCACGGGGTGGTCATTTCCCGCGCGCTCGGCAACCTTGCCGGTGTGAAAATACCAATCAGCCTGGAAGCTCATAACGCTGACCATCGCGTCCACCAGGCAGGTTTGGACCTCCTGCCCCCTGCCGGTTTGCTGTCTGGCCACCAAAGCGACCAGGATCCCGTAGGCGCCGTAAATTCCGGCCACCGAGTCGGAGATGGGAATTCCGGTCCTTACCGGCTCCCGGTCCGGAAACCCGGTGACGCTCATGAACCCTGAAATTCCCTGGGCGATAAAATCAAAAGCCGGACGAAGAGCGTGAGGGCCGTCCTTCCCAAACCCGGAGATCCCGCAGTAGACGATGCCCGGATTCACCTTCTTGAGCGCTTCGTATTCGAGCCCCAAGCTGCGCATGACCCCGGGGCGGAAATTCTCCACTACCACATCGGACTTCTCCACCAGACGGCGGAATATCTTTTTCCCTTCTTGGGCTTTAAGGTCCAGGGTCAGACCTTTCTTGCTTCGGTTCATCCCCACGAAATACCCGCTTTCTCCATTGAGGATCGCCCCCTGGTAGCGGGCGTCGTCGCCGTGCTCCGGAGTTTCGATCTTGATAACCTCTGCGCCCATGTCGGCCAGGAGCATAGTACAAAAGGGCCCCGCGAGGAACCGGGTCAAATCGATAACCTTGATATGAGATAAAGGCATGCGTTTCCTCCGATTTTGCCGTCATTTTAAAGAAGTGGGGTGAATTGTCAAGGAAAAAACGGAAAAACCAGTTTTGATATTTTATATTGACAAATACACCCGGGAATTTTAGCGTAATACTATTCTGAAGGTTGCCCTTTTTACCCTACCGAGAAAGGAGCACCCATCCATGACTGCGCCCGTAAAAGTCGGAATCGTGGGGGCGGGTTTCGCGGCCGCCTTTCATTTACGCTGCTACCGCCAGGTCCAGAGGGTCCCGGTTGAAGTTGCGGCGATTGTGGATATCAACAAGGCCCGGGCCGAAGACCTGGCCAAGCGGAATGGAGTTCCCAGGGTCTTTGATGATTTTCGGCATGTTCTGGACGACAAATCCATTTCGGTTATCGACTTGGTGGTCCCCAATGCCCTGCATCTTCCCATGGTCCTGGAGGCGGCCAAGTCAGGGAAACATATCATCTGCGAGAAGCCCCTGACCGGCTATTTCGGGCAGGGAGAACCCGAAGAGAAGGTCGGGACCACGTCCAAAAGGAAAATGCTCCAGAAAGTCCGGGAAGACCTCGAAACGGTAAGCAAGGTTATGTCCTCCCACCCGGCCAAATTCTGTTACGCCGAGAATTGGATCCATGCCCCTGCCTTTAAGAAGGCCCTGGAGCTTATGGAAAAGTGTTTTGCCTCCGGCAGTATTTTGGATATACGGGGGGAAGAGTCTCACAGCGGTTCCCATTCGGAATTCGCCAAGTGGTGGCGCTACTCCGGGGGAGGGGCGCTGGCGAGACTCGGCGCTCACCCGCTGGCGAGCGGCCTTTTCTTAAAACGATTCGAGGGGGAGAAGAAGCACGGCAAGCCCATCCTGGCAAAAGAAGTCTGGGCGGACGGGACGGACCTAACCAAAACCCCTGCTTTTTCGGGCGCCAAAGGCAGCCCGCTAGTTACGGGTTGGGGCGATGTGGAGACCTGGGCGCAGATCACGGTGACTTTTGCCGACGGGACCAAAGGGACTTTCTTCGCTGCCGATGACCTGCTGGGCGGGATGGAGTCCAACATGGACGTCCGCCTTTCCAATGCCCGGGTTAAATTTGATCTCTGCCCGGTCCGGGTCTGCCAGTTCTACACGGTCGATCCCGCTCCGGTGAAGGATGTTTATTTCAACGAAAAACAGGAAACCAAAGCTGGCCTCTCTTTCCCCAACCCCCACGAGGAGTGGCTCCTGGGTTATCCCCACGAGATTCAGGATTTCATGGAAGCCATCGCCTTCAACCGCCCGCCTCTCACGGGGCTGGAATTAGCTAAGCAGGTTGTCGAAGTCTTGTATGCAGGGTATGTGTCGATGGAAGAAGGAAGAAAAGTAACCATTGAGTAAGCGCTAGGCGTGAGGCGCAAGGCGCGAGAGGTGATCGGAATCCTTTTTTTGAAAATCAGTTACCCCTTGCGACTTCCGCCTTGCGACTTCCGCTGTCGGAGAAATTATGAAAGATGATCTCTTTTATCTTCCGGTGAAAATCGGCCATGTGGAGCTCCGGAATCCTTTTATTGTCGCTTCCGGCCCCACGGCCAAGCGCGTGGATCAGCTGGAACTGGCGGAGAAGTCCGGCTGGGGCGCCGCTTCCATCAAGCAGACCTTCAATCCTCTTCCTTACATTAATTATCAACCCCGCTACCGCTGGTTGAAAAAAGAGAAGCTCCATGTTTTTACGGCCGAATACCGCCTGGACATGGAGCAGGGCCTTCGCCTGGTGGAAGAAGCCCGGAAAAAGTGCCAGGACCTGGTCATCATCGCCAACTACTCCTACGTGGCGGGGCAGGATATCGAAGGTTGGCTGGAAGCCGCCCGCCGGTTCGATTCCGCCGGGGCTCAGATCCTGGAGCTGAACTTCTGCTGTCCTAATATGTCCTTTAACGTGGACATCTCCGAACGGGCCAAGAAGGACGTCCGACCTTCTTCCGGGGCCAGCATGGGGCAGGATGAAGATGCCGTCCGGTGGGTGATCGAACACACGCGAAAAGTAACCAAGCTCCCCCTGATCGCCAAGATCACGCCCGAAGGGGGCCGGATTTCCGAGGTATCCAAGGTTGCTTTTGAATCCGGGGCGGCGGCGGTCTGTAGCGTGGCCAATCGGTTGGGAATTCCCACCATCGACGTCTGGAACTACAAGAAGCCGATCTATAACCTCCAGGGCCAGAATACCATGGCCTGTCTATCCGGTCCCTGGATTAAACCTCTTGCGCTGCGGGATGTTTTCGAAATCCGCAAACTGGTAGGTCCCGGCCCCCACATCAACGGAACAGGCGGAGTCGCTTCCATGGAAGACGCCGTGCAGATGATGATGTGCGGCGCCGACTCCATCGGGGTCTGCACCGAGACCATGGTCAGCGGCTTCGGCTTCCTGGAAAAATGGATGAAGTCGCTCAAGGCCTACATGAAGAAGATGGGCTTCAAGTCGGCCAGGGATATCCGGGACTTACTGCTCTCAGAGATTAAGCCCGCCTCCGAATTAACCGTCTGGGCCGGCTATGCGCAGGTGGACCCGAAGAAATGCTCCAAGTGCGGCCTGTGCGTCGAGATCGGCCATTGCAATGCCATCCTCCTCACCGACGCCTCCGCCGAGATCGATTCCGACCTCTGCCAGGGCTGCTCCACCTGCATCGACATTTGTCCCAAGAAGGCGATCACAATGACCGGACAGAAGACTTGACGCGGGGAGGGCGAGACGCGGGGACGCGCTGAAAGTTCAAAATAAGGGGAAGAGTCGAAAGACAGGAAAGGAAGATTATCGATAAGTCAGAAATTCTTCAACGGTGAGGCCGATATCCTTAGCGATTTGATGCAGTAAAATGGGAGAAATATCCCTGCCAGCGTGGAAGGGAATCGTAGTGCAACGATTGTCGGCATGGCGAAACTGTTTATGGGAGCCCCTCTGCCGGATCTCTCGAAAGCCAAGTTTCTCGAGAATGGTGACCACTTCTTTTGGCTTTAGAACGGGAGCTTTGCCCATAACTACGCCACCACCACATTTTGAGTACCCACAAATTCTCCTTCAAGGTTGGGCTCCCCGTCTTCCAGCAGCATTCCGATGACTTCTCTTAAGTTCTTGTTTAGCTCATCGAGGGTTTCCCCCTGAGAATGAGCCCCCGGGAAACCCGGAACAAAGCCCACATAGAATCCCGTATCAGGACATTTCTCGATTACCGCAGTAAAAACTCTCATTTTTCCCACCTCTTTCCTCTTTTTTGTTTTTATATGATACCGCAAAACATATCCGCTTATCCATATAAAAGGCCTGGCGCAGCGCCGTTATACATTTTGGAATGCCGGATGATACCGAATCACTCCCGCATTGCCAGAAAGGACATTGGGGGTTAGCTCTAAGGCCATAAATGCCTCGTCCGGTGCATCGAATTCGCACCGAAGTCCCCAAGACGAAGCGCGGCGGAAACCGAAGCGCGGATAGTATTCCGGATGTCCCAGAACCACCACCGCCTGAACCCCTGCCCCCCGGCAATCCTCCAGCCCCTGCTTTACCAGAAGCGAGCCGGTTCCCCGGCGCTGAAGCTCCGGTAACACCGCCATCGGTCCCAGGCCAACCGCTTTTAGATCATTGGCTCCTTGCACCGTCACCGGCGAAAACAAAATGTGTCCAACAATCTGACCTTTCACTTCAGCAACCAGCGACACGGTGCCCGCACCGCCCGACCGCAGAGCATCGACCAAATCCGCCTCCACGGGTTGACCGAAGGCCGCCTCGTTTACCCGGCGAACCCCTTCGAAATCCTCCTTCCGCTCCTCTCGAATATGAACCAAACCGGCCCTCTCCTTCAGTCACAAAATTCATCGCCGTTCAATCAAGTTCACTTTGAACCAACGTCCCCTATTTCCACTTAGAACCAATGTCCCCCATTTCACAGTTTTTGATGGGTAGGCACCGACTCATTCCCCTTCGCAGCCTCTCTTTCTTCTTATCTAGCCGGCCGCATTTCAGTGCCCAGTAACTTTTTTACAGCCGTTTGCATCGAGCTAATCAGCTCATTTTCTGAACGGCTAAATTCCGAAACTGCGTTTTCCGCCTTAGCATTCTGCGTATCAAAAAGATTTAGGGAGATGGTGTAGGTATCCCCAATTTTTCCCACGCTGCCAGAAACGAGTTTCGCAATATCCATCTGGCCCAGAGCTGTCAGGCATTGCGTACTTGTGCAACCCAGTTTCATCCTTTCTTCCGTCCATCCAGCTAAAGTCCTAACGTTCTCCTGGCTGTAGACCTCGTACTTCCTTATTTTGGTAATCTCACTGACTAGAATGGAGGTCAATTCTTGAGCGTGGGTGATGGGCGTGTTCCTGGCTGCCAGATCCCAGACGGCTATTTTAGGAAGGTCTTTAGCATCTTTTTGTTCAGATTTTGTTCCCCCTATATTGGAATATTGACCTTTACCTTTACTCTGGACATAGATATCAACTGTAAGTTGGCCCGAATTATCCCACGTTGTGGGGTCATTCATTCTCAGAAA
>Ga0315285_10002263_pt1 | contig 20112 bp, 13 predicted proteins | sample YL17G09_36_MG_FD_203698 | JGI IMG/M metagenome (GOLD analysis project Ga0315285, IMG submission 203698) | Sediment microbial communities from Yellowstone Lake, YNP, Wyoming, USA - YL17G09_36 | ecosystem: Environmental > Aquatic > Freshwater > Lake > Sediment | place: USA: Wyoming | collected...
TGGCGTCGTTTTCGAGCAGGTCGACGCGTTCCGGGACGCCCAATCGGGTGTAGAACCGCTTGGCGAGACGGAACATTTCCCAGGTTGCGTTGATGTCGAAGAAATCTTGCGTAGCGGCGCAGATGAGTACGGGCCGCGGCGCTTTCATCATGATGAAGTCGGGGTGGTCCAACTGGAGCGGCATCTGCCGGAAGATGTTCTGCTCGGCGTCGCCGGGCGCCTTGCGGAGCTGCACCGCCTGGTAATGGAGGTAGCAACTGACCGCGGCGACTTTGATCCGGTCGTCGAGCGCCATCAGGTAGGACGACTGCGTGCCGCCGCCGCTGTTGCCGGTGACGCCGATGCGCTGGGGGTCGATCTCGGGTCGCGACTGGAGGTAGTCAATCCCGCGCATCCCGTCCCATATTTCGAATGCGGCGGTGTTGCGGCCAAGGAGTATCGACGGCGCGCCGACCAGGGTGTGTGAGTTGGTTCCCCATTCGTCGTAGGAGGCATCGGGCCGGGCGAGTTGCATCCGCTCGCCTTGGTCGATTGGGTCGTAGACGAGCGCGGCCATACCGTTCAGTGCGAGCAGCGCACCCACGCTCTGATACTCGATGTGTGCCTTGGCGGGTTTGGCGTGGCCGCACGGGACCAGCACGCCGGGGTATGGCGGGGCATAGCGCGACGGGTCGGGCAGGAAGAGGGCCGCGGACACGTAGAAGCGGGGCCGCGATTCGAACAGGATTTTTTCGACACGGTACCCGTCGCGGTGGATGACGCCGACGACTTGCGGATTGAGCGGCGTCCGTTCCGGGAGGCCGCCGATCGCGTCCATGAAAGTCTTGTGAAGCCGCTGCTGGTACTCGACTATGGCTTCGGGCGTGGTGCGGGCCTCGTAGGCAATTTTCCATTGCTCCCACGCGTCGGCGATGTGGGAGAGCAAATACTCTTTCATCATTTCCCGCACGGGGACGCCGTCCAGTGATTCGGGAAGCACCCGGAGATCGTCCTGGCCATGTGCCGGAACACAAATGATGAACGCCATCAAGCAAAATAGTGCGTGCCGCATAATATGGCCTCCTTTCGTGCCGGCTCAAGAATAAACCAAACCGCAAGGCGGGACAACCGCCGAGGCAAACGCGGCATGGCCAATAAGGGAAGGGACATAAAGGACATAAGCGACATAAAGGACATGCAGCAGCGGAGCCGGCAACCAAGAGTGGGTTTGAAAAAAGACAGACCGGAGACTGGAGTGTGGAGACCGGAGGAAGACAAGAAACAACGCAGAGGCGCAGAGGGCGCGGAGGAACGCAGAGGCGATTGGTGAATGGGCGAAGGTGGGCGCTTCTTGAGATTAGAGACGCCCGCAGCACACTAGTGTAGTGAGTCATGCAAATGGCAACTTATTCTTGGGCGCGAAAAGCGGGGACAGAGGAACTGGTGAAAAACTGGCAGAATGGTGTTGGAACCGCGAAAAGCGGGGACAGACACGCTTTTCAAACTGCCGAAAAGGCGCCTCCAAACTGCCGGAGGCGAGTCAGTCCCCGTTTTTCGCTTCTTTTTGGTGTTCTTTTGATTTGTGTGTAAGTAACTTCAATTGTGATCACTACACTAGGAGCAGGCGGGACGCCTGCGCTACTTCCACTTGCCAAGGTTGGATTGCCGGGTGCAGAATGGGCGGGAGTCGGGAAAGGAGAGACGCCATGCTTCGCCGGTTATTTGCCGTGCTGGTGATTGTTGCGGCGTTGTCCGCGTTGGGCGAGCCGGCGGCGGCGGGCGTGGCGCCGGAATGGGTGTCGCGGGACGGGATTGTGATGGCGGGCAGTTGGGAGCCGCTGCTGTTTCGGGTGCGGCGGGACGGGTCGGAGTCTTATGAGGCCAACGCGGCGCAGCGCGAGGCGTACGCGCGCGAACACAGCCCGGCGATGGTGGGCGAGTTGAAATCGCTGGGTGTGAACTTTGTCATGATGCACTGCTACAAAGGGGCCGGGCTCGAGGCCGAGCGCGAGAGCATGGCGGATGCGGTTGCGTTTTCGAAATTGTGCCACGACGAGGGTCTGCGGGTGGGGGTGTACAACTTCAGCGGTGCGTTTTTGTGGGAGTTGTTCTTCAAGGAGCGGCCGGACGCCCGCGATTGGGTGCTGCTCGATGCGGGCGGATCGATGCGTACGTATGGCGGCGCCAAATACCGATACTATTGGAATCGCAACCATCCCGATGCCCAGGATTTCTACCGCGGGCTTGTCAGGTTTGCCGTGGAACAAATCCAGACGGATCTGGTTCATTTTGATAATTACGAGCAGGGGCCGGGTATGGACGCGAATTCGGTGGAGCGATTCCGGGCGTATTTGCAGGCTAATTTCACGCGGGAGCGGCTCGATGCGGCGGGCGTGCGTGATGTTGCGGACGTCGTGCCGCCGATGGCCGCGCCTGCCGACAGTTTCCTCGACAGGGCTTGGCTCGATTTTCACGCGCAGAGCCTTGCGGACTCGTACAGGGAGTTGGCGGATTACGGGCGGTCGCTGCGGGGCGACGTGCTGGTCGAGTGCAACCCCGGCGGTGTGGGCGAGCGGCTCAATCCGATGCTCGACCACGGCCGGCTGTTGCAGGCGGGCAACGCTTTCTGGGACGAGTCGCGCAGGGTGGGCTTCAAAGAGGGGCAGTTGGTGACACGCATACGAACGTACAAAGTCGCGAGAGCCATGAACAACATGGCGTTCACGTACACGACGTCGCCGCTCGAGATGGGGGAGGCGATGGCGTTCAACCTGGATTGCCTTGGGTGCATCTGCTGGTTCGAGTACGGGCAGATTGTGAAAGCCCCGGGGGTCAAGGAGTCGCTCGACCCGGGGACGGCGCCCTTTGTGAAATTCTTCCACGACCGCCGCGACCTGTTCCGCGGCGGAAAGGTCATGACCGATGCGGCGGTGCTGCGCAGCTATGCGTCGCACGCGTTCGGCGGGCCCGAAGTTGGCGCGAGGACAATGCACGTCGAGCAGGCGCTGATCGAGCGGCCGGCCGCGTTTCAGATCATCCACGACCACCAACTGGCCGATCTGGACAGATACCGGGTGCTCGTGCTGGCGGGTTGCCCGGCGCTGTCGGCGCGGCACGTGGAGCAGATTTGCAGTTATGTCAAGGGAGGCGGGCGGCTCCTGATCGTGGGTGAAGCCGGCACGCATAACGAATGGATGGAACCGAGGCCGGCGCCGGCGTTTGACGACCTGCAAGCCTCGTCGCGCGTTGTTCGCATCAAACCGGACGACGATGTCGTTGCCGCGCTCGACAGGATTCTCGAGGGGCTGCCGACGCTGAAGGTATCGTGCGATTCGATGCCGGGTGTCTGCGCGGAAGTGACGCGGCAGGCCGATCGGTGGCTGGTGCATCTTGTTAACTACCGGCCTGAACCGGCGAAGGGCGTCCGGGTCGAGTTGAACCTCGGCGGGGCGCGGCCTGTCAGTGTGCGCCTTGCCGGCCCCGGCCGGGATAAGGAAATTGAGTTGGCCTTTACAGCGGGCGGGGCTGTTTCGTTCATCGTGCCGCAGTTGGACGTGTACGAAGTTGCCATAGTTCAAACCAACCACGGAGGTCACGGAGAACACGGAGAAAAATCTCCCAAATAAATCATGGAGGTCACGGAGAACACGGAGAAAAATCTATGTAAAGGTTTCGCATTTGCTGGTATAGTTTTTTAGAGTTCCTGACTTCAGATTAGCTTAAGGTGCGTGCGGTGGTTTTCCGAATTAGCAGCCTGGTGTTGTATCCCCAGATTGTGATGCTTCCTTTGGGGGCGGCGTTTTTTCTCGTGATCGCGTACAAGCGGCTCGCAGGATCGCTGGGCCTTTCCCGCGGAGAATCGTTTACTGCGTTGGTGTCGGCGGCTGTTCTGGCGGGGGTGGGCTCGCTGGTTTTGAGCGATCACAGCGACGCGCAGGCCATCGTTGGGGGGCAGGCATCGCTTGCGGCGTATTGGGGCGCCTTGATCGGGGCCGGCTTGTGGGCGTTGATTACGCGGAGGCCCGTGATGACCGCGGCAAACGCGGTTGCGCCTGCCGTGATGGCGGGCGGCGCGGTAGCGCGGGTAGGTTGCGTGTTTGCAGGCTGCTGCCGGGGTCTGCCGGGCCTGCCGCTGTTTTATGTCTGGCCGATCTATGACATCGCGGCGCTTTTGGTCGCGCTGCTGGCGGGCGTTCGCGTTGAGAAGCGGCGTGCAGGCGGGTCGCTGCTTGCCTTCCTGATCGTGTACGGTTTTCTGCGGTTTTTCCTCGAGTTTGCGCGCGACGTCCCGGCTTCCGCGGTTGGGTTGACGGCGGGCCAATGGTTTGCGGCGGCGCAAGCGGCCGCGGGGGTTGCATTGCTTATGACGGGCAGGGCAAAATCAGCCGCTATTCAGGATCGAGACGTATAAAGGAAGGTAGTCATGTACCGACTGGTTTTGCTCTCCGCAGGAATGCTGTTTCTGTTGACATCCGCTACAACATGGGCCGCCGACACCGGTAACTGGCCGCAGTTTCGCGGGGAAGGGGGGCGCGGCGTGAGCGACGCCACCGGCTATCCCGAGAAATGGACCGCGACCGACAACGTGGCGTGGAAAACGGGGATTCCCGGCCGGGGCTGGTCGTCGCCGATTGTGTGGGGCGACAAGGTGTTTCTGACCTCCGTTGTCAACCTCGGCGAGACGGAAGTGCCGAAGAAGGGCCTGTATCTGGGCGGCGAAAGACCGGATACGCCGCAGTCGGTGCATCAGTGGATCGTGTACGGGCTCGACCTCGAGACGGGCAAAATCCTGTGGGAACGGAAGGTGCACGAAGGGACGCCGGCCGGGCCGAGGCACGTGAAAAACAGCTACGCTTCCGAGACGCCGGTCACGGACGGCGAGCGGGTGTACGCCTGCTTCGGCAACGTGGGCATCTGGTGCCTCGATTTCGATGGCAACGTGATCTGGAACAAGCCGATTGAGCCGCGAAAGACGAACTCCGCCTGGGGCACGGGCGCCTCGCCCGTTCTGCACGGCGACCGGCTCTACCTGTGCAACGACAATGCCGAAAGTTCGTACCTGCTTGCGCTCGACAAAAAAACCGGCAACGAGATCTGGCGCGTGCCCCGCGATGAAAAGAGCAACTGGTCGACTCCGTTTATCTGGGTGAACGATCAGCGCACGGAAATTGTCACAGCCGGCAAGAACCAGGTGCGTTCATACGATCTTGACGGTAAGCTGCTGTGGTCATTCGCCGGCATGTCGTCGATCACGATTGCCACACCGTATGCGGCCAACGGGTTGGTGTACGTTTCGTCAGGCTACGTCGGGGACCGGACGCGGCCGATCTACGCGATCCGGCCCGGCGCGTCGGGGGATATCAGCCTCGCCGAGGGGCAAACGGCCAACCAATGGATTGCGTGGTCGATCCCGCAGGGCGGGCCGTACAACCCGAGCACGCTCGTGTATAAGGACCGGCTCTACGCGGTGTACGACATGGGGTTCTTCGCGTGTTACAACGCGCTGGACGGGACCGTGATAGCCGAGCGCAAGCGGATACCGGACGTACGTGCGTTTACGGCGTCGCCGTGGGCGTACCAGGGGAAGGTTTTTTGCCTGAACGAGGACGGGATCACGTGCGTTTTCAATGCGGCTGACCCGGTCGAGCTGCTGTATACGAATCCGCTGGCGGAAGACGATATGGGCATGGCCACGCCCGCCATCGCAGGCAACCGGCTGCTGATACGGACCTCGGCGCGGCTGTATTGCATAAAGAAATAGTTTGGAGTGCGGCAGCTTGCTGCCGCTTTTGATGGCGAGGAGTGCAGGCGGGACGCCCGCACCACAATCGAGACTACTTCTTCCCGATGCAGTAGAGGTGGGTGGGGGTTCGGAGGTAGAGGCGGTTGGCGGAAACGGCGGGGGTGGAGAGGGTCCGTCCATCGCTGGGGAGCGTGTTTGTCGCGAGCAGTTTGAACTCGGGATGGATCGCGACGACGGACGTGACGCCGTCTTCGTTGGTGATGTAGAGTTTGCCGTCGGCCAGGATGGGCGATGCGCTGACGATTCCCTTGGCGGTGTGTTCCGGCCCCCAGATTACGGCGCCGGTTTTCGCATCGAGGCAGGTGACCACGCCTCTGTCATCGAACAAGTAGACGTGCTTGCCGTCGCACACGGGTGTCGGGACGTCGGGCGCGTCCTTCATGTGCTTCCACGCCAGGTGGGTTTCGGTGACAATGCCGGCGCCGCCGCCGCGAAACGCGAGTAACGGCGCTTTCCGCGAGCAGGCGTATACCATGCCGTCGACGGCGACGGGCGAGACGATGATCCGGTTGCGGTCGATGTTCTTTGGGTTTAACCCGCCAGCGCGCCAGACTTCGGCGCCGGTAGCGGGATCGTGCGCGGTGACGTAATCGCCGCCGGAGACGATGATCTCGACCTTGTCCGGGTAGCGCAGTAAGGTGGGCGTCCCGTAGGAGTCGGGGGATTCGAGTACGGCTTCGGTGGGCCGCTCGACGCGCCAGGCAAACTCGCCGGTGGCGGAGTCAAACGCCATGACGTACGACGGGGCGTCCGTGAAGAATCCGTGCAGGACCTGGACGATCAGCTTTCCGTCGTACAGCAGCGGCGAGGAGGCATAACCGAACTGCTGGCCGAACTTGCCGTACATCTCGACGAGGTTGCGTTTCCACACGGTCTCGCCGTCCATCGTCACGGCGACGACGGCGCCCGTGCCGGTCACGGCCCACACGAGCCGGCCGTCGGTAACGGGCGTGGGCGAGGAAGAGTTCTGCTTCGCGACGACCTTGTTTCCGGTGTCGAGTTCGCGTTCCCAGAGGATCCTGCCGTCCTGTTTTGAAATCGCCAGAAGGAGCAGGTTTGGCCCTCCGGTTTTGCGCTCGTCTTCGTTGGCAGGTTTCGACGGCGAGGTCACGAACACCTTGTCGCCCCAGACAATCGGGCTTGCTCCGCTCCAGGATGGTAGCGGCGTTTTCCAGACGATATTTTGGGTTTCGCTCCAGGTTTCAGGGAGGTTGCGTGCGTCGGCGACGCCGTTTTGGTAAGGCCCGCGCCACTGTGGCCAATTATCGTCCGCGAAAACCAACGCCGGCGCCAGTAACAAGACAAACAGCCAGAACTTCATGTGAATTCTCCATTGTATTGACGTGGCTTAGCACCGGGCGATGAAGCGGCGGGGACGCCGCTTCCACGTTGCACCAATATGCCGGCGCCCAGGTGTTTGCCTCTTCTTCGATGCTCGGGTCTCCGGTCTCCAGTCTAGAAGAACGCGGCGGCTGCTGCGAAAGTTTTGCAGGCGGGAAACTCCGACGGGTATTTGTTAAAACTCACGTGGCCGTCCATGTACAGGGTGTTTGCGCCGCCGGGGACGTGGTTGAACTGTGCGCGGCCGGCCGAGCCCGCGGCGACGATGTCCCACATCACGGGCAACTCGCTTTGGGCGGAGGCGGAGGCGGCGGGGTTGTTGATGTCGGTGATCATGAATCGCTCGATGCCTTCGCGGAGCCGGTAGAGCGTAGACCCCGCGCCGTTGCCCGCGGGTGCTCCGGGGGGCGTCGCGTAGCCGGAGATCAGCATGTGGATCATTTCGTTGTCGATGTCGCGGTCCAGGATGTAGTCGTTGTCGGGGTCTTGATCGCCGAGCGGCCCCTGGAGCGCGGCGACGCCCTCGCGGTACGAGATGCATGCCATCAGGTACGCGAACTGCGCCGTCACCGAGGAACCCGGCGGCATCCCGAACAGACTCGCGTCGATGGTCGGATCGTCGTCGGAAACCTTGTCCAGAACGTATCCGAGGTAGATGTAGCTCGAGTCGGGTCTTGATGGCGTACCGGCGTAGGGGCATGTAGCGTTTTCCTCAGGCTCGATCAGGCCGAGGCCCTCCTCGCCTTCGGGATCGGAGGGGCAAAGCAGCACCATCGGGTCGGACAAGTACTCGGGGAAGACGGCCTGAACCTGCGGCGACAGGTGGGCGTAGGTGTCGGCGTTGACGCAACCGGAGGGCGTGGTCCCGCCCCAGGGCTGGTCGCCGTGGACACGCGGAAACGCGCCGCGCGACTCGCCCGAGTACATCTTGAGCACCAGCCCCATCTGTTTGAGGTTGTTGGCGCAACTCGAGCGGCGGGCGGCTTCACGGGCCCGCGCCAGCGCCGGCAACAGGATGGCGGCCAGGATGCCGATGATGGCAATTACCACGAGCAATTCAATGAGCGTAAATCCACGGATGCGATGGGGCAACACACTAAAACTCCCGTGTTTATTTCTGTGCGACATCGTAAGCGATCAGGGCTTCGCCGTGACGGATGTACAATCGGCCGTTGGAAATCACCGGATGCGACCAGTGGTTGTCGGTGCCTTCGGTCACTTTGAACATGCCGGTCCGCTCGAAACCGGTCGGCACGGCTTTGACCAGGCTGACGACGCCCTCCTTCGGCCCTTCATAGACGTACAGCATGCCGTCGGCGTAAACGACCGCGCCCGTTTTGATCTCTTTTGTGGTCCACATCACTTTGCCGGTAGCCATTTCGAGGCAAATGAGGCTGGCGTTATTGTGGCCGCACCCGTAGAGGTACCCATCCACGAGGACCACCCCGTGAAACTGGCAATCGAGGGTTTTGTCGGCCCATTTGAGCGAGACCGACGAGCCGTCCGGGGACAGCTCGAGCGCGCCCCCGCCCGAGCCATAGCCGCCCGTGAAATAGACGAGGCCGTTGTCGTAGATGGGCGTGACGGCGTGGATGTCGTACTTGGTCTCATGCGGGTACGTCCAGAGCAGTTTGCCGGTATCGGCGTCGAGGCCGAGGACGAATTTTGAGGTTTCGGTTAAAAGCAACCTGTGGCCGTTATGGGTGACGATGGCGGGCGAACAGTAGGATGCGACGTCGTTGAGGCCGCCGGTTGTCCAGATGGTCTCGCCGGTCATTTTGTTGAGTGCGGCAACGAGTGCGGCGCCGCCGGGCGTGCAGATCAGCCGGTCGCCGTCAACCAGGAGCGATTCCGCCAGATGCCACTCGGCGTTTTTCCCGCCGAACCGTTCGAGGATGTTGGCTTCCCACAATTGTTTCCCGGCCACGACGTCCAGGCAATGCACCACGCCAGTGCCCGAGGTCAGGTAGGCCCGTTCGCCGTCGATCGTGGGCGTTGACCGGGGCCCGGGCGCCTGGACGATGTCGGTGTCTTTGCCGTATGGCAGCGTCTTCTCGATCGCGCCGTCCGTGTTGAGCACGAACAGGTTGCCCGTCAGGTCGTCGGCCATCCCGGCCACATAAAGCCTGTCGTCCACGACGGAAACGGTCGAATAGCCCTTCCCGAGGCCATGCGCGACCCAAACGACCGGCGGCCCGGCTTCGGGCCAAGTTTTGAGCAGCCCTGTGTCGTTGTATTTGCCGTCGCGGTTTGGGCCGCGAAACTGCGGTGAATCTGCGGCGGAAGCCACCGCCGCAAACACCAACGGCGTTAGCATCAACGCTAGCATAATCACACCGCTCAGAGATTTCATGTAAAGATTCTCTCTTTGCAACCGCCAAAGATTATGGCGAAACGCGGCCGCGGAAGCAATCAGCAACGCTTGTGTAGGCGCGGGCTGGAAGACCGGGCCTCCAAGCGCCAATCTATGGGGATTCATGATGCCGCAACGGCCTCGCCGGCCCGCGGGCGGCTTCTCAGCAAAAGAATAGATGCTAGGGTGACGCCCACCAAGGTGAGGAGGCTGACGGCGATTCCCGCATAGACGCGTGCGGGCCTGAAAGTGAAGGTAACGCGGTGGGAGCCGGGCGGGACCATTACGCCTTTGAACGCGCCATCGACCTTGTAGATTCTGGCCGGCGAGCCGTCCATATAGGCGCGCCACCCCGGGTAGAACGCGTCGACGCACACGAGCATGCGGCGATCCGGGAGGTCGCGGAGATCGACCTGGACGGTGTTGGCGGTCCTGGCGGCGACGGAGATGAGCGCGTCCTCGTCGTTGAGATCGGATTCGATGCGGATGTCCTGGATGGAGAACTGGCCGTTCTGGTTTTTGAAATCGGGCGCGAAGGCGATCTGGAGGTTCTGGAAATCGGGGAGGGGCACTTCGTACAACCGTTGCACGTTGTCGCCCAGCAGCACAATGGTTTTCCCGAGCTCGTCTTTATTCTGCTTGAGGTCGCGGAATAACATTCTCACTTCCATTTTGCAGTCGCCGGCCGCTTTGACGAACATCGAACTGTGCTTGGGCGGGATGGTGACGGGTTTTAACATATAGACTTTTGTGGGTCCGGTGAAGCTTTCCGACTTCAACACGTGGGGCGGGCTGCCGGGGGGAGTGACCCACAAGGTGGAGGTTTTCCTGGAAAGGCCGATGCGCGGCAGGTCGGCCGGGTTGACCTTTGGCAGGGGCAGCTCGCCCTGGTTTTCCACGAAGACCGTCGTGGTGACGGGAAACGCGCCGGCGGGCAGCGGACCGTCGACGTACCGGCGGGCCAACCAAAACTGCCGCTTGAGAAACAGGTTGCCGCGCATGTTGTTGCTGGCGACTTCGAAGTTGAATACGATTCGTCGCAGAACCTTCTTCATTCTACGCAGGCATAGGATGTCGCGGACCTCTCGGATCTGGAGCGGGTCATACCCGTTGATGGCGGGCTTTAGGTTGTACAGCGGGACGTTGGCTTGGACGTAGGTGCCGCGGCGATTGTCGGCCCAGAACGTTTTGGGCTGGTTCAGCGTGTCCATCGGCCCGTTGTAGATTTGACCGACGCTGACGATGGACGGGATGAGGTGAACGTTCCAGGCGATAGTCTCGGCGAACACGAGCCCGGCTAGAACGATTGACCACAACGCTGGTTTGGGCAGCCAGCCGCCGGCCAGCATGACGGCGCAGGCGATGGCCGGGAGTATGACGACAAGCGGGCCGACAGGCAGCAAAGGCTCCGGGCGCGCCGCGAGAGCCACTGTGAAGACAACAGCGAGGCCAAGCACGAGAACCACAGCGGACCGCGCCATTCTCCACCGCATCGACGGCTGGGCCGTGAGCAAAGCATCGGCGCCTGCTGCGGCGAGCAGCCCGAGCGGCAAGCAGGCGAGCGTCATGACGCGGCCGGGATTGCTTGCCGTAAACGGCGTCAGAAAGCCGACCACCCGTCCGAACAGGAACTGCTGTGAAAGGCTGCAATCCAGGAGTATGAGAAACAAGACGCCGAACAGGACCGCGTGGCGCCGGGGCCGGCAAATGACCGCGGCAAGCGCGAGCATCAGGACGATCGCGCCGGATGCCCGCAACCCTTCGTAATGGCCGTGGCCCTGGTAGATGGCGAGCACCTTGAACAGCGTCCACGGGTCACTGTGCATTTTCACGAGGTCTTCGTTGGCCGCGGTATCTTTTTCGCCGCGTTCGGTCAGGCTGCTGAACTGTGCCCCAGGCAGCAGCAGCGGCGCGGCGATCAGAAGGCCTATGGCAAAGAGAAGCACCAGGACGACCGAGTCGCGCACCAGGATTTTTTCGAGCCGCTTCATTTTTCGCGGCACGGCGGCGGTTTCTTTTTCGGCGCCAGCGGCCGGATACAGGATACGGAACAGTATTGCGTAGATGGGGGCGCTAACGCCGATGAGGACCATCAAGCTCGGCGTGCCGCCCAGAATGGCCATGCCCCAGGCGAGGCCGGCGCCGATCGCAAACGATGTCTTCTGCCGGAGTTGGCGGGCCGTCAGCGCCTCCCGCAGCAGAAGGAGCATCAGGGGAAACCAGGCGACCGTGTTGTTGAACACCCAGTGACCGACGGACCGCGTAACGAGGGCCGCGCTGAACGTAAACGCGAACGCCGCCGTCAATGATGCGCCGAAACTGAACCCGTGCCGCCGCGCCAGGAAAAACGTCGAGATGCCGCCGAGCATGAGGTGGAAAAAGATCATCCATGCGATGCCCACATGTGTTTTCATGGGGGTTGGGTTGAACGTCAGGAGGCTTCGGACGAGGTTGGGCGGGTAAAAGACCCAGCTTTGGGGGTTCGCCGCATGCGGTTGTCCGCACAGGTACAGGGGATTCCACAGGGGGAATTCGCCGTGGTGGATACGGTTGTCGAGGAAATGAGACACTGGCCCGTAATACGCCCAGCAGTCGCTAGCGCCGAGAAACCGCGGGTTAGTCGTGTCGCTGATTACCCACCCGTACGTGACCAGGATACACGCTGCCAGTATGACAACCGGCCCGACAAGAAAGACAAGGCGCTTCAGACCCCGCCGGGCCGGTTTGGGGGCGGGGGAAGCGGGCGGGGGACGTTCCTGGGCCGACGGCAAGTCCTGAACATGGGGCTGCCGCCGTTTTTTGCCTGTACGTTTCATAGAAACCTGCGATGATGCCAAAGGCATGAGTGAAAACAGGAAGAATATACATTGGCGGGGCGGCTGATTTCCAACCGGGAAACAGGCGGTTCGGACCAGCGAACTACCGTCGAAGCCCCGAGTAATGGTAGACTTGCGGCAAACGCGGATAGCCATCCAAGAGGAAAGGTAGAAACAATGAAGTTCGGAATTTACACGATGGTCGGAATATGTTTTTTGGCGGGAGTTGCGGTGGCGGGGGACTGGCCGCAGTTTCAGGGGCCGACCCGGGATGGGGTATCGGCGGAAACGGGTTTGTCGCGGTCGTGGGGCGAGGCGGGCCCGCCGGTACTTTGGACGTTTGGGCTTGGGGCAGGTTTTGGTTCGCCGGCAGTCCGCGACGGGGAGGTGTATATCCTGGACCGTGTGGAGAACCGGCAGGACGTGCTGCGTTGCATTAAGTTGGGTGATGGCAAGGAGTTATGGAGTTTTGCGTACGATGCGCCGGGTGAGATCAGCCACAACGGATCGAGGACGCCGCCGACGGTTGATGAGAAGTACGTGTTTTCGGTGGGAATGCTTGGTGATTTCTATTGTATTGACCGGAAAACGCATCAGCCGGTGTGGAACAAGAATCTTGTGAGCGATTTTGGGGTGGGGAAGCCGGACTGGGGCGTTGTGCAGTCGCCATCGGTCTATGGGGATCTGGTAATAGTAGCGCCTCAGGCCGAGGGGGCGTATGTGGCGGCGTTTAAGAAGGAAACGGGCGAGATCGTGTGGAAATCGGTGACGCTTGGTCTGCTGGGTTATACCACGCCGGTGGTTACGAAGCTGGCGGGGGTGGACCAGGTGGTGATGGTGGGCGCTTGCGATAAAGGGGGGAAGAACCCGGGGCAGGTGGCGGGCTTGTCGGTTGAGGATGGGTCGATGCTTTGGGCGTACCACGGTTTCCAGTGCTACATCCCGATTCCGTACGCGGCGACGCTTCCCGGCGACAGGTTGTTCATGACGGGCGGATACAACGCGGGTTCGGCGCTGATTAAAGTGAGTCAGAACGGGGGCAAGTGGGCGGTTTCGGAGGTTTTCAAGACGGACCAGTGCGGGAGCCAGGTTCATCAGCCGCTGTTTTACCAAGACCACCTGTACGTGAACAGCAATTCGAACGAGCGCGAAGACGGGATGATGTGCCTGACGCTGGATGGGCAGGTGAAGTGGAAAACGGGCGGGTCGTATGGGGCGACGACGTTCGAGCGAGGCGGGTTGATGCTGGCGGATGGGATGATCATTGCGCTGGATGGGAAAAAGGGCGTGCTGTACCTGATCGAACCGTCGCCGGACGGGTTTAAGCCGCTGGCGGAGGCGAAGATTTTTTCGGGGAAGGAGATCTGGGCGCCGCTGGTTCTTTCGGACGGCAAGCTGCTTGTGCGGAACCAGCAGGAAATGAAATGCCTGAATTTGAAGGGTTCTTGAAGGACGAATCGGACGGATCGGACAGATCAGACTGATCGGACGAAAAGAGGGACACCCCCCAACAAAGGCGCGCTAAGAAGCGCGGCGCTAACAAGCGCGGCGCTAAGAAGCGCGGCGGGGGGCGTCCCGACGGCTTATGAGTATAGTGCGTAATTTGATAGCGGTTGGCGGGGCGGGGTTGGTGTCGTTGTCGGTGGCGGGCGTTGCTCTAGCGTGGTGGCTGGCGTATGCGCCGGCCGCGGGTGTGGAGTTGCGCGTGCCGGGGCGGGACGGGCGGCCGGCGGGTGCTCGAGCGGGCGGCCGCGCGGTTGACCTTGCGGGCAAATTTGTGAAGTTCGACGTGGCGGCGGCCGAGGTGCCGGGGGAGTGGGTGCGGTTTCGGGGGCCGGATTTCGACAACATCAGCAAGCAACCCGAGCCGCTTGCGGATACGTGGCCACAGGACGGGCCTCGGAGGTTATGGCGAGTCGATTTGGGGGAAGGCCACGCGGCGCCGGTGGTGTGGTCGGGGCGTGTGTACGTGCTCGACTACGACGAGAAAGCCAAGGCGGACGCGATCCGGTGTTTCTCGCTCGAGGACGGTTCGGAACTGTGGCGGCGTTCGTATTCGGTGATGGTAAAGCGCAACCATGGCATGTCGCGGACGGTTCCGGCGGTTGGTGAGGGCGCGCTGGTGACGTTTGGGCCGCGCTGCCACGTGGTGTGCCTCGATCCGATTTCAGGCGATTTCAGGTGGGGGGTCGATCTCCAGCGGCAGTACGGTTCGAGGGAGCCGCTGTGGTATGCGGGCCAGTGCCCGTTGATCGACGGGGGGCGGGTCATCCTGGCGCCATGCGGTCGCGACGTGCTCATGATGGCGCTCGATCTGGAAACCGGCGAGGAGGTCTGGCGGACGCCCAACACGGGGAAGTGGGACATGTCGCATTCGTCGATCATTCCGATGACGATCGGGGGGAAGCGGATGTACGTGTATTGCGCGGTGGGCGGTATGTCGGGCGTCTCGGCAGAACCGGGGGACGCGGGGACGTTGCTGTGGCAGTTGCCGTGGTCGGCGCGTGTGGTAGCGCCGTCGCCGGTGCAACTCGAGGGGGGCAAGATTTTTCAGGCGGCGGGGTACGGCAAGGGCGGGATGACGGTGGAGGTTGTCGAGAAGGCCGGGTCGTTTGAGGCGAGGATCGTCGAGGAGCACGACCCGAAAAGCGGTATCGCGTGCGAACAGCAGACGGCCATCTACCACGACGGGCTGCTTTACGCGATCATGCCCAAGGACGCGGGGGCGCTGCACGGCCAGTTTGTCTGCTACAACCAGTACGGTTCGCTGGTATGGTCGAGTGGCGCGGAACACCGGTTTGGTCTAGGCCCGTTCCTGCTTGCGGACGGCAAGTTTTACGTGCTCAATGACAATGGCACACTGACGATGCTTCGGGCGACCCGGGATGCGTACGAGCCGCTGGCGGAGGCGCGCGTGCTGGATGGTCAGGATGCGTGGGGCCCGATTGCGTTGGCGGGTACACGGATGCTGGTGCGGGATTCGCGGCAGATGGTTTGCATCGACGTCGGCGCAAGCCGGGAGAGGCCGTTATGAAGAAAAACACCGGAATGCGGCGAAGGACGTTTCTGGCGATAGCCGGCAGCGCGGCCGCCGCGGGCGCGGCAGGATTTGGGCGAAGCGCGGCGGCCGCAATTGGTGGTTGGCGCGTTACGGCGATTCCGTTGGAGATAACGAATGCGTCGGCGCTGGCGGTGGGTTCGGATGGCGCGATCTACGTTGGGACCGGATCAAGGTGTATTCGCCGGATACGACGCTGCTCGATGTGGTCGCGGCGCCCGCGGATGCGCCGACACAAAACAGCGCGACGCTTGGCTGCAATATCGAGGCGGCCGTGGCCGATTTGGCCGTCGATGGCAAAAACCGTATTCTGGTGCTGAACAAGTCCGAGAAGGCCATTCTGGTTTACGAGAAGCAATAGAGTAACGGGCCGACTTCGGCGAAGCCGGCCTACCGGGAGCAGCGTAGTGGACAGCAAGTTTGGGCGGCGTGATTTTATTCGGATTGCGGCTACGGCGGCGGCGTGCGGTGCGGGTTTTGCCGCGGTGCGTGCAAACATGTCGGCGTGGGCGTGGCAGCTCGACCCGTCGAAGTGCATGCAGTGCGGTCGATGCGCGACGGAGTGCGTGCTCGATCCGTCGGCGGTGAAATGTGTCCATTCGTTTCAGATCTGCGGGTATTGCGACCTCTGCAGCGGGTTTCTTGTGCAGGGGGCGAAAGTGCGGGATACCGGCGCGGAAAACGAGCTGTGCCCGGTGGGCGCGTTGAAACGGCAGTTCATCGAGGAGCCGTTTTACCAGTACACGTCCGACGAGACGTTGTGCATCGGCTGCGGGAAGTGCGTGAAGGGGTGCGGGGCGTTTGGCAACGGCTCGCTTTACCTCCAGTGCAAACAGGACCTGTGCTCGGGCTGCAACGAGTGCGCGATTGCGCGGAATTGCCCGGCGAAAGCGTGGGAGCGCGTCCCGATTGGCTTGCCGTACCTGCTCAAGACGCGCACCGCGCCCGGCGGCGAGAATCCCGCATGAGAAAGAGCTTGGCGGCCATGGCGGTTGTTGCCGGCGCGCTTGTGGCTTTTCAGGGGCAGGCCGAATTCCGGTTTCCGATGCCGGAGTTCGAGTCGGGCTACGAGTACCCGCCGATGAACACGCCGCAGGCTTCGAGAATCCCCGTGCCGATCGATGTCAGCGTGCTGACGGTTGCGCTGGGTCTGACGACTTACGCGGTGCTTGTTGCGCGGTCGCGCCGGCTGGTGTTTGTCTTGTCGGTGGCGTCGCTGGTTTATTTCGGTTTCTACCGTCAAGGATGCGTGTGCCCGGTTGGATCGGTGCAGAACGTGTTCGAGATGCTGCTAGGCCGGTCGACGGGGTTGCCGGTGGTGGTGGTGTTTTTTTTTCTGCTCCCGCTGGTTTTTGCGTTGTATTTTGGGAGGGTATTCTGCGGGGCGGTTTGCCCGCTGGGGGCCGCGCAGGAGATGTGCGCGGTTTATCCGGTGCAGGTTCCGCGCGCCGTCGAGTCGGTGCTGGGGCTGGTCCCTTATGCGTACCTTGGTCTTGCGGGGCTGGCCGTTGCGACTGGCTCCGGTTACCTCATCTGCCGGTACGACCCGTTTGTCGGTTTTTTTCGGAGGGGCGGGAGTTTTTCGATGTTGATGGTGGGCGGGGCGCTGCTTGTGGTCGGGATTTTCATAGCGCGGCCGTATTGCAGATACCTGTGCCCGTACGGGGTGCTGCTGCGTTGGGCGTCGCGGTTTTCGAAGTGGCATGCGTCCGTTACGCCGGCCGAATGCACGCAATGCCGGCTGTGCGAAGACGCCTGCCCCTATGCGGCGATTATTTATCCGACGCCCGCAAACGCGCCGGTCTCGCGGAGGGAAGGCGCGCGCAAGCTGGGCATACTTCTGGCGGCGACGCCGTTGATCATTGCAGCGGGCGGGCTGGCCGGTTACGGGCTCAGCAACACGCTGGCGCGGCTTCACCCGACGGTCCGGCTTGCGGAACGGCTGGGGGCGGAAGAGACGGGCCGGGCGGCAGACGGGACCCCGATCAAAGTCTCGTTGGAAGTGGAGACATTCCAAGCCGGGCAGAAGACGGCGGACGAACTGTATGCTGAGGCGGGTGCGGCGGCCAGTCAGTTCAAGCCGCTTGCGGTCGTTTTCGGGGCGTTTCTTGGGCTGGTGGTGTCGGGTCGACTGCTTCGGCTCTCGGTGGTTCGGCAGCGGAAAGATTACGAGGCGGACAGGGCGTCGTGCCTGAGTTGCGCGCGGTGTTTTGATTATTGTCCGGTGGAGAAGAAAGGGTGATAAGACCGGACGTTGTGGACGGAGTGGACATGGTGGACAGTGTGGACAAAATGAAAGAACGGCAGGCCCGGTTTAAGGTGCGGCCCGTGGCGCGGAACGCGGCGCTGACGGTGGCTGTCGTTGCGGGCGCGTTCTCGGCTGTCGTTGCGACGCTGCTGATCGCCAACTATGTGCAGATCCGTTTGGCGGCGCCGCTGGATGCCCCGGCCCTGATCGAACTGCGGCAGGAGATCATTAAGTCGCCCGCGGCCACGCCGGAACTCGTCGAGCAAATCGAGACGCTCGACCTGCTGGCGAGGAAAGCGTACCTCACGAGCCAGGGCCACATCCGTACGGGCGTGTGGCTGCTTGTTGCGGGTGCGGCGGTATTCCTCGCCGCACTGCGGTTAGCGGCCGCATTCAAACCGCGCGTGCCGTTGCCCGATGCCGCGCCCGCGCGCGAATCCTTCTGGCAGGCGCGGCGGAATGCGCGACGCCTCATCGGAGGAGCCGGCGCGGCCTTCGCAGCGGCGGCGTTTCTTGCGGCGTGGTTCACCGATCTGCGGATCCCGACAGCGTCGCTCGCTCCGCCACGGTTTATCGCGCCGGCCCCCCAAGTGACACCGCCGGATTGGGAGACCGTCCAGCAGAACTGGCCGTCGTTCCGTGGGCCGGGGTCTTATGGTGTTGCGTGGCACACGACGGCGCCATCGGAGTGGGACGCGGCGAGCGGGAAAAACATCAAGTGGAAAGTGGAGATCCCGCTGCCGGGGCGGAATTCGCCGGTGGTGTGGGGCAACAGAGTGTTCCTCACCGGCGCGACGGAAAATCAGCGCGAACTTTTTGCATTCGACGCGGACACCGGCCAAACCGTCTGGCGCTTTATGCCGGACGGAGTCCCCGGCGCCGCGCCGCCGCAACTCGCCGAAGACACGGGGTATGCGCCGTCAACGATGGTTGCGCACGGTTCGCAGGTGTTTGCCATTTTTCCGACAGGCGACGTGGTGGGGTGCGGGTATGACGGGAATTTGTTCTGGCAAAAGAACCTTGGCCTTCCGGACAACTATTATGGCCACAGCTCGTCGCTGCTGGCGTACGGCAACCTGCTGCTGGTGCAGTACGATCAGGCCAAGGGTGGGAAGCTGATCGCGCTGGATATCTACGACGGCCACGAGGTGTGGTCGGCTCGGCGCCAGTACATTTCGTGGTCGTCGCCGGCCTGCATCCCCTCGCCGTTCGGACCGCAGCTCATTCTCAACAGCGAGAAAAACGTGGATGCGTACGACCCGGTCTCGGGAAAATTGCTGTGGCAGGTGAAATGCCTGGATGGCGATGTTGCGCCAAGCCCGGCGTACGGCGGCGGAAGGATCTTTGTCGCCAATGAGTATGTGACGGCCACGGCACTGATACTGGGCGGCACGGAAGACGCGCCGTCGGCGCAAGTTGCGTGGGAGTGGGATGAGGCGCTGCCGGACGTATCGAGCCCGGTGGGCGACGGCTTGTACTTCTATGTCGCCACGTCGATGGGCTACGTTGTGTGCCTCGAGGCTGCCAGCGGAAAGACGATGTGGCACCAGGAGTTTGAGGAGGGTTTTTATTCGTCGCCTGTGGTTGTGGGCGATCGGGTGTTTGTGAGTGACAAGGCGGGCGTGACTCACGTGTTCAAGACGGGTCGGGAATTTGTGTTGGTTGCGGATTCCGATCTAGGCGAACCCATCTTTGCCACGCCGGCGTTTCTTGACAAGCGGATCTACATCAGGACGGAAAAGCAGCTTTGGTGCGTGGCGGCTCAAGATGATAGTTGAACGCAAAGACGCAGTGGACATTGTGGACATTGTGGACGCGGTGGACGCGATTGTTACGAGATGCGGCCGTAGTCCGGACGCGCTGATCCCGATTCTGCAGGCGATCCAGAAGCAATTCCGATACCTGCCCGAACCTGCGCTCGAGCGCGTTTGCGAAACCTCGGAAATCAAGATGCACGATCTCCACTCCGTGGCGACGTTTTTTCCGCAGTTCCGCACGCGGCCGGCGGGGCGGCATTCGGTCTGCGTGTGCGACGGGACCGCGTGCCACCTCAAAGGCGCGCCGGCCGTGTTCGACGCCGTCACGGGCGAACTCGGGATCGGCGCGGGCGAGGACACCGATAGGGACGGTCTGTTCACCGTGCAGAAGGTGCGGTGTCTCGGTTGTTGCACGCTGGCCCCGGCCGTGCAGATTGACTCGGTCACGTATGGGCACGTGAGCCGCGGGTCGGTTCCCGACATGCTCGAGGCGTTTCTCAACCAGGCGAGCGTGGCCGCGGCCACTCCGGCTGCCGCTGCCCCGAGTGACGCGGCCTCGGCTGAGATCCGTATCGGCCTCGGGTCGTGCTGTGTCGCCGGCGGCAGCGAGCGGATCCGCGGCGCGCTCGAGGAAACTGTTGCGCGGTTCAACATCGACGTGCGCGTCAAACATGTAAGTTGTGTGGGCATGTGCCACCAGACGCCCATGATGGAGATTGTTGCGCCGGGAATGCCCTCGAGAATCTTTGCAAAAGTC
>Ga0315285_10002264_pt1 | contig 20111 bp, 12 predicted proteins | sample YL17G09_36_MG_FD_203698 | JGI IMG/M metagenome (GOLD analysis project Ga0315285, IMG submission 203698) | Sediment microbial communities from Yellowstone Lake, YNP, Wyoming, USA - YL17G09_36 | ecosystem: Environmental > Aquatic > Freshwater > Lake > Sediment | place: USA: Wyoming | collected...
CCCACGAAGTCGCGGAAGGCGCCGTCGGGGTTGGCGTGGAAGAGCGTGTAAGACACGGTGGCGTCCCCGACGGTGTTCTCGTAAATGGCAAAACTCGTGTTGCCCGTCAGGATCGTGTTCACGATTTTGGGAGTAGCCCTGCCGGTCCTGCACAGAATCCCGCCCCCCCATCCATACGAATCAGTGGGAGACCATCCTCCATACGACACATTGTCGGAAATCGTGCAGTTGAGGATGAGGGGAGAGCCCGTGCAGCAGTCGATCCCGCCCCCCCCCAGACTCTGAGTCGGATCGGGATGGGTGGCGACGTTGCCCGTGATCAGGCAGTTGGTGATGAGCGGGGAGGAGTCGTCGAGGCAACCGATGCCGCCGCCGATCCAAGCGGTGTTGCCGAAAATGCGGCAGTGGGCCAAGGTGTTGCCCGGGTAGGCCCTCCGGAAAAGTACCCCGCCTCCGTCAAGGGCGTTTCCGCCCGTGAGGCTGAAGCCGTCAAGCGTGGCGGAACTGGCATGGAAGAAAGAGACCACCGGCGCCCCGTCCACTCCGATGACCGACTCGCCCACTCCTTCGATGAGGCTAACGCGGCGCAGGAGGTCGCGTTCGGCAGGCGCGTTCTGAGAGCCGTCGCCCGCGAACCCGCCATAGACGGCCACGCCCGACCGCATGGCGAGGTTCTCGCGGTAGCGGCCCTCCGCCACGAAGACGCTATCGCCGAGGGCGGCGGCGCCAAGGCCCTCCGCAATCGTCTTGTAGGCTTGGCTCCACGAACTGCCGTCGCCGCTCGCTTCGTTGGCGCCGTTCACATAGACGACCGCCCACGATTGCCCGGGGGCGAACACCGCCGCGGCGATCCCCAGGATGAGGGCAAGGGAAGGGATCGCCCCGCGACGCCGCACAGTGGCCGATGGGCGCTGCATTCCCACTGCGAATCCGCCCGCTGCCGCGCGCATATCTCCCCTCCGACCCCCCAAAGTGTCCGAACCCGATCCCATTCTCTTCGTTCCCACGCGCAAAGTCAAAGGGAATCCCGTCCGCACGGGAGGGCGCATCTCGCTTCCGCTCCCTTCGCCAACTTCCAGCCCGTCAAGATCAGGCCGTCGCTGTAGAGAATCCGCGCGCGCGTCGCCGAGACAGGAAAGCCTCAGGAAAGCGTCGGGAAATGCTTGCATTCGGGGAGTATTCGGGCGCAGGGTGAACCTTGCCTCTCACAGAGGACGCGCTTGACGCGGCAAACATGCCTGGACCCGGACAGACATAGACAAGGCGCCCATTGGCGCACCCGAGACTCCGGCGTTGCGCGCTCCACGGTCCGCGGGATCTCGGCAGTCTCCGAAGGGGACCATCTCGCAAGGGATTTCGTTTGATTTCCCGAGGCGCCCGCGAAAGAATCCCGAACGGGTGGGGGCGCGGTTGGCAAGAGAGCATGACTTGGTCTTCTTTGGGCACAGGGAGCACGCGCGTGGACGAGAACGGGGAAGCAGATCGGGAGCGCAAGCGAGAAGCGAGGGACGAGAACGGGGGCAGCTCCCTTCGGTCCGCCTCGCTCGCCCTGGCCATACCGACGCTTCTTGTCGCCGGGCCGCTGGTCGGCCTGTTTCTGGGCCTATGGGTGGGGGGGGCGTTGGGCCATAGCCGGGCAGGCTTGGCTGTCGGCCTCTTGCTTGGATGCGCAGCGGCCGCCCGTGAAACAATCCGGGTGATCCGCCGGATCCAAGATCAGTCGAAATAGGGAGACGGGGGAAGCGATGCCGGAGGACCCAGGGCGCAGGTTCTACCGCCGGTCGATGGGAGCGAGCGCATTGCTGGGTCTCTTGGGGGCGCTTTTCGCGGCCGTATACGCGGGTCCGGGGATAGCGGGGCGCTATCTTCTCTTCCTGGGTTGGTCTCTGGCCAATTTCTGGTTTCTGGGCGTTGCGTTGCGCGAGATTCTCGGTCCGCGGCGTCCGCTTCATCTTGTCCCCATCGTGATGGCGAAGCTGGCCTGGGTCGCCGTCATTGTCGCGCTTTGCGCCTGGACGGGAGTGGGACGGAGTTCCGGAAACTTCTTCGCTTTCTTGCTTGGCTTCGGCACGCCCTTTTTGGTACTGTTCCTGAAGTCTCTGGGCGGCCGGATGACCGAGGACCTGTCGCCGGGAACCGAAGGGGACTGACAAGAGGGCAGAGGGCGTCTTCTTTTCCGGCCACGGACGCGGAAAACAGAGGCGAACGACTCATTCTCCATGCCGACGCACGACGCAAGCGAGATCCCCGGGGGAGAAGATGCCCGCTCCGGCCATGACGGTCCGGCCGACGGCTCGCCCGCCCAACCCTCCGACGCTTCTCCTCGCGTTCCCGCCCACGAGGTGGAAACCGATCGCGCCGCCCATGGCGGCGATCAGGGCGCCGGGCCCGACGCCGGCGGCGGCGGGGCGCACGCCGGCGGCCACGGGGAGGGGGAAGCGCCGGAGCTGGAGAATCTCTGGAACATTCTCGCCAAGAGCCCCCTGAACAAAGAGGGGACGGCCACTCACCGCGTTATCAAGCACTTCGATCCTTATGTCGAGGATCCGACTCAGGCTTCCCTCCACAAGATGAATCAGAACGTTTTTTTCAGCCTCATATCGGTCGGCGTCGTCTGGTACGTGCTTTGGCTGGCCATGCGGCGCCGCGCGATGATCCCCGGGCGGCTTCAAAGCGCCGTGGAGATGGTGGTTGAAACGCTCAGCAACTTTTTCCTGGGGATTCTGGGCGAAAAGCACGGCAGGCGGTACCTGCCGTTCCTGCTGGCTCTCTTTCTCTTTATCCTTGTGAACAATCTTCTGGGTCTCGTCCCCTTCATGAAGTCCTCGACCAATCTCTTCCAGTCCAACATCGTGCTCGGTCTCTGCGTGTTTTTCTACGTTCAGTACTCCGGCCTCCGCTACAACGGTCCGAAGAAGTACTTCCTGCACATGGTCGGGAATCCAGAGGGAGCGGTGATGTGGCTGATGTCGCCGCTCATGCTGGTTCTGGAGGTTCTCGGCGAGTTGATTAAGCCGGTCAGTCTTTCGTTGCGGCTCTTCGGCAACATTATGGGCGAGGACATCCTGCTCGGCGTTTTTGCCATGTTGGGCATCATGGTGACGGGGGCGTTGCTTCGTCCGGTCGGGATTGAGCACGTATGGCTTGGCATCCCCCTGCATTTCCCTTTCCTGTTCCTCGCCGCGCTGACGAGCACGATCCAGGCGCTGATTTTCTCGCTCCTCTCGTGCGTCTACATTCTCTTGATGTTGCCTCACGACGAGGAGGAGCGCTGAAGCGGAGGGGTGAACGACCCGGAAGCCGCTGCCGCGCGGCATCATAGGAGCGATGAACCACACAAACCAACCGAAAGAGGACGGGTGGAAATGCCGAACGAAACGATCAACCTGGTGAAACTGGCTTACCCTCTTGCCCTGGGCATGGCGGCCATCGGGTCAGCCTACGGCCTGGGGCGGGCGGTCAGTGCGGCCATGGAGGCCATGGCGCGGCAGCCCGAGGCGTCGGGCAAGATCCAGACGGCGATGATTATCGGCTGCGCCTTCATCGAGGCGTTGACGATTTACGCCCTGATCTCGATCTTCCTGGTGCGATTCGGCGGGTGATGCCCGTGGCCGGCCGGCGCCCCGCGCCGCTGCGAGGCGGCCCAAGGGGCATAGCCGGCAGCCCGCGGGAGCTCTCCTTCTCGCGGCCGGCGCGGCCGCCCGCAACAGGCGCGCGGCGGAAGTGAGGAAAGGAATGGGATGATGGAACCGCTTCCTATTGCCTTGACCCATTTGGCGGGCTTCCTTCTCTTCATCTGGGTCATCAAGAGGTTCGCCGTCGGCCCCGTGATGCGGGTGCTCGACGAGCGCCGCGAGAAGATCGCCGGCCATTTCGATCAGATTGAGGCGGCGGAGAAACGCGTGGCCGCGCTTAAGGATGAGTACGAGAAGCGGATCGAGGGGATCGATGAAGAAGCGCACCGGCGCATGACCGAGGAGGTCAACCGCGGGCGACGCATCGCCGAAGAGATCGCCGAGAACGCTCGGCGCGAGGCCGCCAACATCATTGAGTCGGCCCGCGCCAACATCCAGATCCAGATCGCCCAGGCGCGGGTCCAGATTAAGGACGAGGTGATTGCGTTGACTCTTGCGGCGGCCGAGAAGCTGATCCGGGAACGTCTCGACACCGCCAAGCACCGCGAAATGATCGGCGCTTTCATCGATGAGCTGGCGCAACGCTAGCGCCAGGGAACTGAGAGCATGCCCGAACAGAACACCCTCGTTCTCGAGACCTACGCCGAGGCTCTGGCCGACGCACTCGGGCGAACGGCGCGCTTGGACGCCTCTTTCGAAGAGGCTATCCAGCTCAGTCAAGTGCTCAAAGCGCATCCGGAACTGCCCCGCCTTCTGGAGAAACCGGCCATTCGAGACGACGAGAAGAAGGCGTTGCTGCGGACCGTGTTCTCCGGACGCCTCTCGCCCATTATGCTCAACCTGGGTTTGCTCCTCGTGGACAAACATCGCGGCGGCATGTGGCGGGCGATCCTCAACCACTTCGTCGATCTGATCGAACGGCGCCGCGGCGTCTTCCCCGCTCGCGTCGAAACGGCCTGCGACCTGAGCGCGGGCGAGCAGGAGCGGCTCAAGGGCGCCCTGGAGAAGTTCACGGGCAAACGCCTGCGGATCCGGTTTCTGACCGACGCCCGTCTGGTGGGCGGCGTCCGTTTTCGCTACGGGGATCTGATGGTCGACAACACGATCCGCAGCTATCTTTCCGAACTGCGCGCGAGACTTGAGAAGGTAAAGGTGCACTGAACTTCGGCCGGCGGGCGGGAGAGATCCCCCGAAGCTCCGGCCGGCATGATCTTCGCAGAAGAGGAGACCGACTCGTCATGGTATTGCGGCCGGAGGAGATCACCAGCATTCTGAGCCAAGAGCTTCAGAATTACGAGGCGAGACTCGAGGTCGAGGACGTGGGCGCGGTCCTGACCGTGGGCGACGGCATCGCCACGGTCTACGGTTTGCAGAAGGCCATGGCGGGCGAACTGCTCGAGTTCCCAGGGGGCCTGATGGGCATGGCGCTGAACCTCGAGGAGAACTCGGTGGGCGTCGCCCTCTTCGGCGACGACTCCCACGTGAAGGAGGGCGACCCGGTCAAGCGCACGAACACGGTCTCGTCCATCCCGGTGGGCGAGGCGATGATGGGGCGCATCGTCAACCCGCTCGGCCAGCCGATCGACGACAAGGGTCCCATTGCCGCCGCCAAGCGCATGCCGATCGAGGCGAACGCGCCGAACGTCCTCAACCGCCAGCCGGTGAAGGAACCCCTCATGACCGGCATCAAGGCCATCGACTCGATGATCCCCATCGGCCGCGGCCAGCGCGAGCTCATCATCGGCGACCGCCAGACCGGCAAGACCGCGATCGCCGTTGACACGATCATCAACCAGAAGGGGAAGGGGGTCGTCTGCATTTACGTGGCGATCGGCCAGAAGAAATCGAGCGCGGTGAGGATCGCCAACGTCCTCGAGAAGCACGGGGCGATGGACCACACGGTCATCGTCTTGGCGTCGGCCAATGAAGCGGCCTCGCTTCAGTTCATCGCGCCTTACGCGGGGTGCGCCATCGGCGAGTATTTCCGCGACAAAGGCGAGCACGCGCTGTGCATTTACGACGATCTCTCCAAACAGGCCGCCGCCTATCGCCAGATTTCGCTCCTGCTGCGACGCCCCCCCGGCCGCGAGGCCTATCCGGGAGACGTTTTCTACCTGCATTCACGCCTGCTCGAGCGCGCGGCGAAGCTCCACGACGACCTGGGCGGGGGAAGTCTCACGGCCCTCCCGGTCATCGAGACGCAGGCCGGCGACGTCTCGGCCTACATCCCCACGAACGTGATCTCGATTACGGACGGCCAGATTTTCCTCGAGCCGGATCTCTTCTACCAGGGGGTGCGGCCCGCTGTGAACGCCGGGATCTCCGTTTCGCGCGTGGGCGGGCACGCCCAGACCAAGGCGATGAAGAAGGTGGGCGGCCAGCTGCGCATCGCCATGGCCCAGTACCGCGAGCTCGCGGCCTTCGCCCAGTTCGGGTCGGACTTAGATGCGGCCACACAGGCCCAGCTTCGGCGCGGCGAGCGCCTGGTCGAGGTGCTCAAGCAGAAGCAGTACGCGCCGATGCCGCTCTCGCACCAGGTCCTGCAACTCTACGCGGGCGTGAACGGCCACCTCGACGACCTGCCGGCGGACAGGGTCATTGATCTCTGCGAACGCCTGGTCCAGTACGCCGACAAGCAAGGTCACGACGTCCTCCATGAGATCGAAACGGCAAGAGACATCAGCGACGAGCTGAACGCGAAGATCCAAGCCCTGATAGGCCGCTTCAAGAAACAGTACGCGCAGAAGACGGACCAGTCCGACGGCGACGGCGAAGCCGGGACGGCGCATGAAGGGGCGGGCGACGTCGCGGCCCGGAAGGTCGCATCGTAGACGGGAGCAGGAGTCCCCCCGGCATTCACCGAAAACCGAAAGGCAAGAAGGCAGGAGCGTCATGGCCGAGACCCTGCAAACCCTCCGGCGCCGAGTGCGATCGATTGCGAACACCCAGCAGGTGACGCGCGCCATGGAGATGGTTTCGGCGGCGAAGCTGCGCCGGACGCAGGCCGCGCTCATGGCCGCCCGGCCTTACGTGCGTCACCTCGAGGCGCTCTTGGGGCGCCTGGCGCCCATCGCTCGCGCCTCCGGCCACCCCTTGTTCGCCGAGCGCGAGGTCAACCGCGCCACTCTTGTCTTGCTGACGGCCGACCGGGGGCTCTGCGGCAGTTTCAACAGCAACCTGTTTCGCCAGGCGCACAAGCATCTCGACGCTCGGGACGGGGTCGTGGTCGACCTGATCTGCATCGGTCGGCGCGGGGCTGACTATTTTGCCAGGGCGGGGTACGCCGTCACCGCGCGTTACGACGGCTTTGGGGGAAAGCTCGACCGCGCGAAATCCGATCAGATCGCGCAGATCCTGTTTGACCGATTCGCCGCCGCCGAGACCGACGAGGTCCACATTCTTTACAGCGACTTCATCTCGACCGCCGTCACGCGACCCACCCTCGAGAAGTTCCTCCCCATCGATCAGTCGATTCTCGAACGTCTGGCCGCGGAGACGGGCGCGCCGCTCGATTATCTGTTCGATCCGGACCGCGAGACCGTCGTGCGGGGTCTGGCCCCCAACTACCTTCGCTCGAAGATCTTCATCTGTCTGGCGGAGTCCTTCACCTCCGAGCACAGCGCCCGCATGTTGGCCATGAACAACGCCACGAAGAATTGCGACGAGCTGGTTGACGCGCTTACGTTGCGTCTGAACAAGGCGCGCCAGTCGACCATCACGGGCGAGCTGCTCGACATCGTCGGCGGCGCCGAGGCGCTGACCAAAGGCTGAGAGCCCGCCCCAGACCGCCAAGCCCCGACAACAGGAGGGTCGGCCTGTGCCGCCGGTGACGACGGAGCGAAGTCTACTCGGACGTCCCCTGCCCCAACGGACGTCCGCTTTTCTTCAGGGGTCTCGCGAGCGGGTCCGAGCGGGGATCGCGAGCCCGAAGCACGACAACTGGACTCGGGCATTCTTCGACATGTATCGGGAAGAGCCCCTCGCGCGTCGCCAGGCTCTCTCCTTCGCCTACGCCCTCAGAAACGAGCCCGTCGTTCTTCTCGACGGCGCTATGCTGGTCGGGCAGATCTATCAGGCCGTCGAGGGCTCCGGCTCGCCGGACATGGGCGGTGCGGCGCTGGACCCGCGTTGGAATGAGTTTGACGCCCAGAAAACCCACGTCGACCGGATCAGACAGGAGATTCCCGAGCTGGTCGCCGTCGAGGGGGACGAACGCAGCTGGATCTCCCCGATCGGGTGCGCCCCGGGACATGTGGGATGGCGCTGGGACTGGATCGTCAAGGACGGCGCCACCGGCCTGCTCGAACGGATCGACGGCGCGTGGGAGAAAGCGGACGAACGGGGCCGGGCGGTCCTTGAGGGGATGCGCATCTCCCTCGAAGCGCTGTTGGAGTGGTCGGATCTGCACGTGGAGGCCCTCGAGAGGAAACTCGAGACGGCAGCCGGAAAGGGAAAAGCGGCTCTCCAGAGGCAAGTTGATGCCTGCAAACGCGTTCCACGCTTCGGCGCGCGGGACTTCCGCGAGGCCCTCCAGTCCTTCCACATCTCCTACACGGCGACCCTTTTCGAGAATCCCCACGGGGGCAACGGCCCCGGGCGGTTGGACTATCATCTCTGGCCGTACCTCGAAAGGGACTTGGCCGCCGCGAGAGAGACCCTTGAGTCGGCCCGCGAGTTGATCGACGAGCTCTTCATCCGGTTTCACGAGCGGCTGATGCACGAGAACGACGGCTGGGTGGAAGCGATCGTCGTCGCCGGCAGCGACGCCCAGGGCGCCTCGGCCGCCAACCCGCTCTCGACCATCATGGTCGAGTCGATCGCCGGCCTGGGCATCACGCATCCATCCGTGTACATTCGCCTCTCCGAGCGCCCGCCGGAGTCTCTGCTCGATCTCGCGGCGCGGGATCTGGCGGAAGGCGGCAATCGCGCGCAGATCCTGAGCGATCCCGCCATCGTCCGGGCCCTGACGCGGCGCGGCATTCCGGAGGAGGACGCCCGGATGTACATGTGCGGCGGGTGCATGGAGGTCTCCCCGCAGGGGATGAACGGCGATCTGCTTTTCACCTCTTTCTTCAACACGGGCAAGGTCCTGGAGCTGGCGCTCACCGGGGGCGTGTGCCTGAACACCGGCCGGCGCCAGTCCACGCACCTCAAGAAAAGCCTCGCGGACTACGTGAGCTTCGAGGAACTCTACGCCGCTTTCGCCCGCGAGCTCGACCGCATCCTGACGCTCACTTTCCGTCGGATAGACATTGCGGCGGAGAAGTTCGCCCGGCTTCGGCCCCGCTTCCTCCTTTCGAGCCAAGTGGCCGACTGCATTGAACGAGGTCGCGTCATCAACGACGGCGGCGCGCGCTACGAAGACCGCGGGGTCACTCCCTTAGGCCTTCCGAATCTGGGCGATGCCTTGTTCGCCGTCAAGCGGGCGGTTTTCGAGGAGAAGTTCGTCACCGGATCGGAACTCCTGGCGGCGCTGAAGGCGAATCTCCAGGGTTGCGAACCCCTGCGGCGCCGGCTCGCCGCTCTGCCGAAGTATGGGCAGGGCCGCCCGGAAGCCGACGCCATGGTGAACCGAGTTGTGGGGACCGTCTGCGACGTCTTCGATTCCTTCACGAACCGCCTCGGCGGCCGAATCAAGCCGGTGATTATGACCTTTGTCTTGGCGCCCGTCGCAGGGGCCGCTCTGGGCGCCGCCCCTGACGGGCGCCGGGCAGGCGCGCCGATTGCTCAAGGTCTTGCGCCCCAGAGCTCTTCCATGACCGAGGGCATCACGGCCGCAATCCTCTCGGCCACTTCTCTCGACTGGACCCGATTCTCCGGGGGCGCGACGAGCATGTGGGATCTCGACTCTCACTTCGCGACCGTGGAGAACATCAAGAGCCTTCTCCAAGCCTTCCTCAACAGGGGCGGGCAGATCTACCACGGCAACACAACCGACGCCGAGGAACTCCGCCAAGCCCTCGAGGACCCGGAGAGGCACGCCCATCTGATGGTGCGCGTCGGCGGGTACTCGGCCAGGTTCGTCACCTTGTCGCCCGAGCTTCAGCGCGAGATCATCGGCCGCTACCGGCACAGTCGGTAACGGCACGCTCCGAGACGGCCTCCTGAACCGGCGCGGCAAGCCCTTCGCGGCTTTCCCCTTGCGCTCGGAAGTGCGGAATGTCAGAATCGGATGGGTCTCTCTCTTTGGGGAAAGGCCCCGAACCTCGGGCGCGCGGATGACTGTCTTGCTGGACCGGGTCCGGCTCGGGTCAGTCGCGCGGCGGGGACCGGCGAGCGTCGGGAATCCGCCGCCTGGGGGGCGGGAATGCCGGTCTTCTCCGGGGGGGCGCGGTTTGCCGCCCCTCTTTTCTGAAATAAAAAACGCGTCCAGCGTGTCCATAATGAAGGACGGCGGAAGGCGGTTCCGTGCAGGGAAAGGCAAGCAAGCCGTTGGGGGAAGCAGCCGGTCGGGCCTTTGAAGAGCACTACGGGGAATGGAGCGACCCGGTATACCGTTATCTGATTCATCTGGTCGGTTCCCCGTCGGCGGCGGAGGACCTGTTCCAGGAAACCTGGATGAAGGCTTTCGAGCGGCGGGGCCAGCTGCGAAACGCCGACCATTTCGGGCCCTGGGTCCTGCGGATCGCTCGGAACGTGGCGTTCAACTCCCTGCGGCAGCGCAAGAAGAAGGTGCAGGTATGGATCCTCAGCAACTTGGCTTCCGTCGGGGGACGAGACCCGCAAGCCGATCCCCCCGAGGACCTGATAGACCGCCAAGCCAGCGCGACGCCCAGTCCGCGCGACGAAGCCGTCAGCGCCCAACGCCGTGAGATCATCCAGGAGGCCATTGCAGAGTTGGACCTGCCGACCCAGGAGATGCTGCAACTCCGCTATTTCGAGGGACTCACCCTCGCCCAGGTGGCTTCGGTGTTAGAGGTCCCGCTGGGCACCGTCTGCACGAAAGTCCATCGTGGATTGAAGGCGATTCGGCAGCGATTGAATAAGAAGGGTTACTCCAGCACGGAGGAAATCTGAGGATTTGGTCCGATGCGAGATCTCGTGTGTGAAGAACTGCAGATGAAGGTCTTGGACTCTCCCGCTCGCTCGCTGAGCCGCCGGCAGCGACGACACATCCGTTCGTGCCCGGCTTGCGCCGACGCGGCCGAGAATGCCCGCGCCGTTGGGATCGGTTTGGCGACCCTCGCACGGGAGGTGGCCGCGGAGCCAACCCATGATCTGCCCGGGGAGTTGAGGGACCGGGTGCGGGGCGATCTGCGTGTGCGATTGGACCGGAACCAAGAACGGAATCAAATGCGGGCCCCCGCCTTCTTCCCCGCCCCAGGGCTGGCGCCGCGGCTCAGAGAGGGCTCCCGTTTGGCCGGTCTCCTTTCTCCGCCCCCGTGGGTTCGACGCAGTCTCGCCTGGGGGCTGGCCGCGGCGGCCTTGGCGACTGTCGTAGGGGTTGGCCTGGTGCAAACGGCGGGCCGCCGACCCGTGGGCCAACTGGAGTTCGCCACCGCCGAGGTCACGATGCGGGGATCGTCCGGGACCCGCCTTTGCGCGGGGGTGGGGCAATGGGCCTATGGCCGGGCATCAACACTGGAGACCCCGCCCGACGCGATGGCGATATTCAGTCTCGAGGGCGGGGTGCGCGGAGCGCTGGCTGACTCCACAACAGTTGAAATCGTCGACGCGAATCGCGTAGAATTGAGACAAGGGGCGGTGTGGGTCCGTGTGCTGCCGCGCGGTTCCGTTCCGCGGAAGGAGTTTCACCTTCGCTCGCCTCATTGCGTGGTGCGTGTCACGGGCACTAGCTTCGGGGTGTCGGTGCAGGGGGGCGAGACACGCGTTGAGGTGACGGAAGGCACGGTTGCCGTGGGGCGGCCCGGCGAGGAGACGGCGGTGGCGGCTGGGGAGCGGCTTCGCGCCTCCGAGAGCGGCTTGCGCACTCCCTCTTCGCGATCGGAAGGAACCGAGCTTCCGGCGTGGACCGAGACGGTTCTGTCGATGGAAAAGGACGCCCACACCGGCCAATACGTGCCCAGTCTGATGATCGGGCAGAATCGCTGATCGTGCGAACCGGGCGTGGGAGTGGGGCAATGGAGAGTCCGGCGGCCTCGGCAAGGGCGCCCAGAGCAGGGAAACCGGCGACCCGGCGAAGGACCTTCGACGCCGGGAGGGGGCTCGCGTTCACGCTCATCGAGCTGCTTGTCAGCATCGCCATCATCTCAGTCCTTGTTCTGGCGGCGCTGCCCAGCTTGCGCCGTTTTCACGTCCAAGCCAAAGTCTCCGCCAGTAGGAACAACCAGCGGATTCTGACCGACGCCATCGAGTTCTACCGCGTGGACCATGGTCGTTACCCCGAGCCGGTCGCTTCCTTGGAAGATGCGTTCGGCGTCGTCTCTCGCGTGGCGCTACGAGCTCTCACGACACCCATTGCCTATGCCGGCGCCGAAGCCTTCCGCGATCCATTCGGGCTTCTGCGAGTCCAGACGCCGAGAGGAACTTTCTCCGCCGCCCAGGCGTTCGCCGGCGATCCCTTCCGTCCGCCCACACCCGGTTTCAACGCCGGGCAATCGCTTCTCTATTTCCACTACCCGACGATCGCCTGGATGCTGGATCTGCCGGCCGTGGCGTCCAGCGCTTATGCCGTCGTCAGCGTAGGACCCGACCTCAAGGACTCCTTCATCGTCTACTATCCTTTCCCCGCCAGCCTTCCTCCCCGCGCGTCGGCCTACGGGGTGCGGTCGGCTTCCGACTCGGTCTACGACCCGACCAATGGGACGATCAGCAGCGGCGACCTCGGCGCCTTCGGCGGGGACCTTTCCGTCCCGCGATTCGTCGGCGGCGGGAACTAGTGAGGAGGCCGCCGGTCTTCCCATGACGTCGCGTTCCCCAATCCCCGCCGCACTGGCGGCGTTGGCTCTGCTAGCGTTTGGGGCGGCGGTGCGCGCCCAAGAGGACGCCGCCCGGGGACAGACCGAGGCGGCGGGGGAACCGACGGTGCAAGCCGCGGCCACCTTCCGTCTTCCGCTGCCTGGCGCGGGGTTCAACGGCAGAGACGACGAGCAAGGCAATACCGAGATCGGCGCAGTCGTCGGCGGGGCAACGTCGCCCCTTGACCCCAAACAAGGGAGTCTCATGGACAACAGTGGGCGAGTCCCTCAGGACGTTGTCTCGGCCGACTTCAACCGTGACGGTCTAGCCGATCTGGCCATAGCCTTCGCCTTCGACGACGCGGTGCGCTGGTATTACGGCCGAGGCGATGGCACGTTCTCATTCCAGGGCAAAGCCGAAGTGGGGGTCCATCCAGGATCCCTCAACGATCTGCCGCGCGCCCTGCTGGCCCATGATTTCGACGGAGATGGGTTCACGGATCTCGCGGTCCTTTGCTCGGGCAATCCCGGTCCGCCCCAGCCCACGGAGCCTTCCCTGGGCATCCTCTACGGCGACCCGGTCGGCGGATTTGAACCTTTCCGTCCCGTGGCCATGGCTCCTGATCTCGCCCCGGCGCCGGCTTTTTCTGTTGCTTTGGCGGCTGGAACGATCGACGCCGACGACCGCCTCGATCTGGTGGTGGGCCATTTCGACAGCAATCAGGTCAGTGTCATTCTCCATGGCGGGCGGCGGCGGTGGAAGACGCCCCTCTTGATCCCGGTGGCCACCGCCGGCGAGGGACCCACAGCCTTCTCGATCGCCGACTTCGACTTTGACGGGGCGACGGACCTCGTCCTCGCCAATCGCAAGGACCTGCAGCTGTGGCGCGGGAACGGCACGGGCGAGTTCCCCTGGAAAGCCACCTTCGCCGACGGCGCAGACTTCACGGTGGTCGCCGCGGCGGATTTCGACGAGGACGGATTGCGGGATCTGGCTGCTCTGGACGGGTCGGGTCAGTCCGCGGACCTCTACATGGGGCTCCATGCCGATGGTTCTACCGAGCGGGTCCTCGCACTCCCGCTGGTCGACAACGCCTCCTTTCCCGCCGGCCAGGGTCCGGCAGACTTGGTCCTTTACGACGCCAACCTCGACGGGCGCGATGACTTGGCGCTCATATACCTCGTGAGCGGCGGAGGCAGCTTGCTCCTCTCACAGCCGAGGGCGGCAGTGCCACAAGAGGCGGACGCTCCGCTCCCCCTGCGGTTCCACCACGGTTTCTCCACCGCCCAGAAGCCGCGCTCGATCATCGCGGCGGATCTCAATCGCGACAGAATGAAGGACCTGGCCGTCATCCACGAGGGCGACAGCTCCGTCGGCTCCAATCAGGACCTGGTGGTCGAGCTCAACGCGTTGAAGCCCTATCAAGCCGAAAGGCTGATTCCCCAGTCCTCTTCAGTTCCTGGGCGTCAGTTAGCCGCCTATCTCGGACGACCGCGGGGACTGGGCTGGGACCCGGTCCGCAGCGCTCTGTGGACGCTGGATCGCGAGGAGCGCCGCCTCGTGCGGCTTTCGCCTGAAAGCCACGTCCAGTTCTCCGTTTCCCTCAAGGCACTGTCGGCGAATCCACCCGTGGATCCCACCGACCTCGCAGTTGACGGGGACGGCTACCTGTGGATCACCGACCGCTTGAGCGCATCCGTGTTCCGCTTCCGGCCCGGGATGGGGACCGACTCTCTGAAGCGGGTCTTTTCGACGACCGGCGTCGGCTTGCTTCGGCCCTCCGGCATCGCCGTCGACCACGACGCGGACCGTCTCCTGATCTCCGATGAACGGCGGCCGGTCATCATGTCTTTTTCCCTCACCGGGAAACTCAAGAACATCTATACAATCACGACCGGGCGTCCCGCGCTGGATCTAGCGTGGGACGGCGCCGCCGAGGAGCCCCCCGCACACGGACGGCTCTGGGCCGCGTTGGGCGATCTCGAGAGCGAGCCGCCGGACTTGGACAGCCAGCCCTGGCCCGGGCAGATCGTCGTGCTTGGCCTGGACGACGAACAGGGGGAGGCGGCGCCTGCCGCACAGGTCACACTGGGCGCCGTCGGTGACGCGTTGTCTCCCACATTCCTCCGGTCGGTCGCCGTAGATCGGATGAAATGGGGAGAGCGGGCGGGCTACCGCCTTGGGGCGCTGACCGATTCGGGGACCTTGATGCTGGCTCATGTGGGGATCGACGAAAACGCTCCTTCTTCCCCCGGATCGCTTGGGCCGGGGGATCCGACGATCATTGCGAGTATCGAAGGCATCTGGGAACTCTCGCTCCTGCGGAACGTTCGCTCAATAGCGCGCGGCTCGGAGGGCGCCGTCTTGCTGGCGGACGGCGGGCCGATGGCTACGCTAGTCGTGGTGGGTCCCGGAGACGAAGTGCTGCAAGCACGGATGTTGAATGAGCCTGCGCCGCGTCCAGTCCGCATCGAAGGGCTCAGTGCGGGGCCGGGGAGGATCTACGTTCTCGACGGGTTGCATGAGGAAATCCGCGCTTACGAGACGGACGGCGCCTTCGTGAGCGCTCTCGGCGGCGAGGCGCTCGAGGGGCGCCGTCCCCGCGGCCTTCACTTCGAGCCCGCGACCTCGCATTTCTTTGTCGGGACTGCCGGACGCCTCATCGAGCTGGACTCCGATGGAACCTGGGTGCGCGAGTGCCGCACGCCGACTACTGCCGCGCCCGGCTCGATATCGTCAGGGCAACGGCCTGGCGAGGTCATGCTCTTTTCTCCCTCGCGCAACCAGTTCTACTACTGCGATCTAGGTGAGACACCCTCCCTGAGAAAAACGCTGGTCGCGACGCAGTGGTTGCCCTCGCGGTTTGCCCCGAATGCAGCCGCTCTGGGGACTCAGGCAAACGAGCTGGTCATGGCAGGCTCAGGCGAGCCTACTTTGCTGCGGCTCAAGCTGGGGCTCCCGCTGGCCTCCGCGGGAAACGTCTGGAGCCTGTACCGCTAGGAACGGCGGAGCGTCCGGGCGGGACTTCCGGGCGGATTTCCGCGAAATAAAACGCCGCGCTGCTGTGTCTTCTCATATGCGGGCTCAAGCAGCCAGGCGGGCCCCCTTCGTCTGGGCCGCCGCGAGATTCCGGCACATCGACGGAAAGAAAGGTGGGAGGAGCCATGGGGAACCAACTGCGGAGAATCAGTTCGCATCCCCTGTTGGGGATTGCTTTGGCGATCGGATGGATTGGGGGTCTCATGCTCAGCGGGGGAGCCGGCGTCGGCGCCGCCGCGCCATTGTCGGACGTCTTACACACGGGCCGAATCGTCGGCGTGGTCGTTGCCGCGAAAGCGGGGGATCCCCCGGTGGCAAGAGCGGAAGTCCACGCCATGCTGGCCCCCGACTCGCCGGCGCTGCAAACCTACACGGACGGGGACGGGCATTTCACCTTTGAGGGTCTGCCCGGCGGTCACTACGTGCTCGAGGTCGCAGCCGCCGGGTTTCACCCCGCGCGAGGCGAGCTCGATCTTCCCGCGGGCGGGATTGAGGACATCCGGCTCGTTCTCGAGCCGCTTCCCCCGCCTTTCGGTGAGATCTGGGGAACCGTGAAAGACGCGGAGAATGGCGAGCCCGTAGTCAGCGCTCTTGTCTTTGTTCACGTTCCGTCGGAGGACGCGGCAATCGCGGTCGGCGGGTATGCGATTATCTCTGATCGCACCGACGAGCAGGGAAGATACGAGCTGCCCGACGTTCCCGTGGGACCCTACCAGGTTCAGGCCCGACACAAAGACTACGAGCCCCAATCTCAACCGGCCGAGGTGCATCCGGGTCTTATCAGCCTGTGCAACTTCGAGATGTCGCCCCGTCCGTCCGCGGACCCGGGCGCTATCGCCGGCCAAGTGACGGACGCCGACACCGGAGAGCCGATTGCGGGTGCGGTCGTTCAGGTGGACGGGATTTATACGTTTGCGGCCGTTCTTACGGATGCGAACGGCGAATACACTTTCGGCGGCGTGCCGCCCGGCGACCAGGTGGTCCGGGTGTGGAAGGAAGGCTATCGTCCCGCGTGCCAGGAAGTGACCGTCGTGTCGGGCGAGACATCTCAGGCCGATTTCGCGCTCGAGCCCTTCACGCCGCCCCCACCGGGAGCCATTGCGGGGACGGTCACGGACGCACTCACCGGCGCGCCGATTCTGGGCGCGAGAGTTTGGCACTGGCCGCTGATGAACACGGCCCCGATCGGCTCGTACACGGGGTTCGTCGACACCGATGCAAATGGCGAATACGAGATTCCGGGTCTGAAGCCGGGATATTACGGGCTCCGCGTTGCGGCAGCCGGTCACTACGACCAATGGCGCAAGACCGAAGTGTTGTCGGACCAGGTCGCCGTGGAGGATTTCGCGCTTGCGCCCGTGGTTGATCCCGGCGCCATTGCGGGACGCGTTCGTGACGCAGAGACGAGCGCCCCGATCGCGGGCGCCGTCGTCTATTACCACCGCAGGGAGGATTGTCCCAACCTGGCATGGCAGGAATGGGCCGATCAGAGCCTCCCGCACGTAACGACCAACGAGAACGGCGACTACGGGATTCCCAATCTCCAGCCGGGAGAGTACGCGCTTCTGGTTCGGGCGGAGGGATATTGGCCGGTAGGGAGCAAGGCGGTCGTGGTCTCCGGCGAAACGACCCAAGCGGACTTCGCCCTCCCGCCCTTTGTTCTGCCCGAGCCGGGAACGATCGTCGGTCGCGTGACGAACGCCGAGACGAGTGAGCCCCTCGCGGGCGCGGCGGTCTACTATGTTCCCATCCGCACGGTGTCTCCAACCGGCGCGGAGCCGGGATCGAGCGCTCCGAGCCTCTGGCCTCCTCACGCGTGGACCGACGAGAACGGTCTCTACATGATCGAGGATCTCCCGCCGGGGGATTACGCCTTGACGGCCTACAAAGATGGCTTCTACCCAGGCCGGCGCATCTCGAGTGTCGTGTCGGGCGAGACCACGGAAGCGAACTTCGCGTTGCGGCCTTACGCGCCTCCTCAGCCCGGCGCGATCGTCGGCCAAGCAACCAACGCGCGAACCGGCGAGCCAATCGCCGGAGCCTATATCTTCTACGCTCCGCTCACGCCGGAGGGCGGCGCGCCGGCCTGGACCGACCATTTGGATCCCGCGGTAGGCGGATCGTTCGATCCCGGCGCTCTCGGAGTTCCCTACGTGCGGACGAATCAAGAGGGCAGATATGAGATACCGGAGCTGAGACCGGGGACCTATCTCCTGACCGCCCTTCACCTGGAATACTACCCGGGGGCTCGGATCGCCCAAGTCCCGGAGGGCGCCACGGTTGCCGTGGACTTCGCCCTCGAGCCCGTCGGTCAGTCGGCGCCCGGCGCCATTGCGGGCCGGGTCACGGACGCCGAGACGGGAGATCCCGTCCAAGGCGCCGCGATCTACTACGGCCCCAATCTCCTATGCGAAGGAGCGCCCGACTGGGCGATGAGGAGCGCGGATCAGAGCATTCCCCATCTCCTCACGGATGAAAACGGGCGCTATCTGATCGCGCCCCTTCGCCCGGCCCCCTACCACCTGCTTGTGCGGGCGGAAGGCTATGAACCCGCCCACAAAGACGTGCAGGTGGTCTCCAATGTGACGACGGTCGCCGACTTCGCGCTCGAGCCGCATGTTTCGCCGCCGCCGGGCGCCATCCAAGGGAAAGTCCTGGATGCCGTCACTTCCCAGCCGATTGTCGGCGCGCGGATCTACTATGGCGCCCTGATCGGTCCGGACGGAACTCCGGAGTGGTGGAGCGCCACCGCAGGCGGCTCGGAGCCTACGAGCGAACCCTCGAACATATCGTTTGTCGTCACGGACGAAAACGGCGAGTATGCGATCCCATCTCTGCCTCCGCTGACTTACCACCTGGAAGTGTGCGCCGACGGATATGATCCCCAGCATCGCCGCGTGGAAGTGGAATCGGGGCAGACATCGACGGCGAACTTCGCCCTGCAGCCCTACGTTCCCCCCGAACCGGGCGGAATCCAGGGAACGATCGTTGCCGGCGAGAGCGGCGAGGCGATTGCCGGCGCCCGCGTCTACTATTTTCGTCTGGCCAACGCCCGCATCGAAACGGATGAACGCTCGCCCGGCTTCAGCTATGCCAACACGGTCCCTGCGGTCGAGTACCCGTTTGTCGAGACGAACGAGAACGGCTACTACCTGATCGAGGACCTCGAACCGGGATGTTACGCTCTCGTGGTCAAGGCCGCGGGCTATCTTCCCCAGAGCCAAAACGTGCGGGTCCTCTCGGGTCAGATCACGACCGCGGACTTCGCGCTGTCGCCCTTGGGGAGCGAGGTGGGCGCGATTTTCGGGAAAGTGATTGACGCCCGGACTGCCGAGCCGCTGGCCGATGCGCACGTTTGGGTTGTTCCCTACGGCGCCATCACGATCCAGAACGCGATCCCCCAGGTTGTCCTGGGGCAGGCGGTTACCGACGAGAACGGGGAGTATGAGATCGCAGATCTGCCGGTGGGGCCGGTAGTCGTCTTCGCGGCTCGAGAAGGCTACCGCGCGGCCCATCGCTGGGCGCTTGTCGAAGCGGACCAGTCCACGCAGGTGGACTTCGCTCTCCAGCCGATCCCTGCGCCGGAAACGGGGCATCTGGTCGGGACCGTGCGCGACGCCCAGAATGAGCAACCCGTTCCCCGCGCGATGGTGACCTTGGCGCCCGACGACGAACTCGCTTTCGCTCTCTCGCGACGGCTGAACCTTCTCAGCCACACGCTGACGGACGACAATGGGAACTATGCGTTCCGCGACGTCCCCATCGGCTCCTATCGCGTCGTGGTGAAGAAGATCGGCTACCTGGCCGCGATTCAACCCGTGGCCGTTGAAGCAGGTCAGGTCAGCGAGCTGAATTTCCTGTTGCAACCGTGCGGTCCCCCGCTCTTTGGCTCCCTGGGAGGCCAGGTGACCAACGCCGTCACCGGCGAGCCGATCGGCCATGCGTTCGTGCGTCTTTGCGCGATCAGGGAAACTGATTCCGGGGAGGCCGACCCGGATTCGGAGAGCGCCGACCTGCAAGCGACGGGCCTGACGGCCACGACCGACGAACGCGGCTTCTATCGATTCCCGCGGGTTCTCGAAGGGAAGTACGTGGTTCAGGCCTTCATGCGCGGCTACGAACCGGCCCGCAAGGAGGCCGAAGTCATCCGCGGGCAGCATACGGTCTGCGACCTGGCCCTCGCGCCTTATCTTCGCTTCGGAGCCGTCGAAGGGATCGTGACCGATGCGGCGACGGGGGACCCGATTGAGAACGCTCTCGTCTTCGTGCCGCACGTCAATGTCCCGAACGCGCCCGACGTCGAGTATCTGCCCCACGCCCGCACCGACGAAGACGGGAAGTACCGCATCGAGCAGGTTCCCGTTGGCCAGCGCATCGTCGTGGCCTTCCATCGCGACTACTACGAGGACGCGCAACTGGCGAACGTTGAGGAAGGCGAGAGCACGATCCTCGATTTCGCCTTGATCGCCAGGGAAGGGGAGCCCGTCACGTTAAGGATTCAGGCGGAGAACGCCGAGACAGGCGAACCGGTGGCGGGCGTCCGGGTGCACATCCCCTTGAGCGCTTGGGCGCACCCGG
>Ga0315285_10002265_pt1 | contig 20105 bp, 23 predicted proteins | sample YL17G09_36_MG_FD_203698 | JGI IMG/M metagenome (GOLD analysis project Ga0315285, IMG submission 203698) | Sediment microbial communities from Yellowstone Lake, YNP, Wyoming, USA - YL17G09_36 | ecosystem: Environmental > Aquatic > Freshwater > Lake > Sediment | place: USA: Wyoming | collected...
TCGCGCTGCCCCAGAGGAGATGTATGTTTTTGCCGACCCGGAATGCGTATACTTTCGCATGCACGCCAGCGATGGCCGATTTCTCGCTTGTTACACCTTCAGGGTCATCTTGTTCGCCTTCATCACGAGAGGCTTCCGGTCTATCAAGAATTTGATATTCAGTCACTCCCTCCACGAATGGCAGGCTTGGCCTATCAGACTCGGAATAAAGTATGACGGACGATGCCCCGATATGCTTCCTTAGTTGCTTCACGACGGGGCCTGCATCACCGTGAATCGGAGAAATTATTTCGATTGTCTTCGGACTCCCACGCCAGCTAGGCACTTGCCGTTTGAGTTGATCCATCAACGGCCCTTCCATTGAGATGAATAATCCGTGATTTCCCCTTGGCAAAGCTGAGATGAACTCGTCCACATCGGGGCCTTTAGTCACCCGTCGTGCCTTCAGCGTTTCAAGCAAGCTTCGAACACCTGCAAGGACGGCCCAATCCCCTGAGCCGCTAAAATAGTCCCATACCTCGAGGTTATCGGCAAGACCATTGGCGGTGAGGTTCGCTGATCCGAGACCGACCATCACTTCTTGATTTGCCAGCAGAATGATCGCCTTCACATGGAATGTTCCGCGCCAATTCGCTCTCCAAATCCTGTACATGGTTGATTCCGTTGCAGCCGGCGTCCCAGTTAAGACGTCGATTTCCACGCCCATCTGGAGAATCCGATCAAAGCGTCGTTCGAAAGTCTTTGGATCGAACTGATAGGTTAGCACTAGCATGCGCCGTCGTCCGGCTCCCGCTTTCCGGAAGAAACGCTCGGCTTCATCGGGGATTCTCACGAAATATTCCGTCGAGGTTTTCATCAAATCACCTCGACGTCTTTCAGCAGGCTGGAAAAAGCCGCGAGGCGGTAGGCGTGGAGGCGAGCTCCACCTGAAGGGGCAAGTCCGTGTCGAAGCACCTTCCAACTTCCACCGCTACCCTGACTAACCCATGGTGCATCGACTTTCGCCTCCAAGTGACGTTCCATGACGGCTGATCTAAGAGCCGCAATGTTCAGAGGGTGTGTCTTCCCTCCCAACTGAGCCAACCGCCGAAGGTGTCCCAAGACATCTGAGAAGAGTTCTGGCGGATTAGGTCTTACTATGAAGACTCCGCGGAACCTGACTGATTTCGCCCTGGGAATTGAACCATTTTTTTCGTAGAAATAAAGGAATAGCGCTGTCAAGGGAAAAGCTTCCAATTCGAGTTTGGCTGCTGCCTTCAAATCAGCGACGACTTGCGTGTCAGTCTGGCGGTCGGTTTTTAGGTATTGATAAAGGAGGCTCCTTGGTGACGACTCTCGGAATACCTCTCTCCACTGTGTGGCCCCGACCTGTCGATACGTAGCCCGTCGTTGTTCAGCATCGCCTCCCTCCTTTAAAAGGACCTGCCGAAGTAATCTGATCTCTTTGCGACTAATCTCTGAGAGGCACGGCATTCTCTCACAGTATTTGACGCGAGCAGGTTTCGTGCTAGGTACGAATTTTCTGAAGTAACCTGCAAGCTTCTGGCCATTATCTGTCAACTCTCCGTCTTCATCAACAAGCCCGCAGGACCCTGCAAGACCCCGGTAGATTCTATAGGCCGTCAACTTATGGAGGCGATTTGGGACGGCGTCGTTTGGTTCCATTCTGCCATCGTTATACTTTTGGCCCGTTAACCGCATGCCCAGATATTTGCAGCTCGCGCTGTCGTATCCATGGTAAAGGCGCTCTCCGTAGCTCAGCGCGACCTCCCAGCGATCGATTACCGAAGGGTTATCGCCGTTCTCGGAGATAGCCCATGCGAGAAAGCTCAGATAACGCGCGCGGGTCGTGACGACAGTGACTCCGGGCAGCAGTCGATCAGCAATCGCGTCAGCCTCCATCTGGTATCCCAATGGATCGATAGATCCGGGTTCACCAGGAGGAGGCGCCACCCATTTCGGTGTGGATGTTAAAACAGTGTAATTCCGAGCCGACAAACTCTCAACCCCCAATTATCCACCGTGATCCCCGATGGACTGGAACCCTATGATGAGCTTAAATCTTACGTCGAAGAATAAGAATGAAAAGTCTCTGTGGAATCCATGCTTCATCCTCGTTTTTCACCTTGCGCTCCCATGATGGACTCAACAGACATCGTGTCTCATGCCCAGGAAAGATTGAGGAGCCCTAGGACCAATCCAAGGCGGATACGGATGAAGATCGTGCAATACGAATTCTTCCATGAAACATAGTCGTCCTTGATATGATGTATGTTTTCTCTGGACTCGACAACTCTCAGATTTCCTTTTCCATCATCGAGAAGGAATCTAGATTTATCTGGAAAAATGCCTACAAGACCGCGATCAAAGTCTGTGTGATGAGACGGGCAAAAAGGGATGATGTTCGCCCATTTATGATCTGGATCTAAGTCGCAGAAAGTGCATCTTGATTTCGTATGAGCCTCCTCGACGTATGGTAATCCACAGATGGCACAGCCCATCACTGAGCCGCCCTGTATAATGCATGGGCTCCCGATGGGTTGAACCCATCCTCCGTGCGTTGAAGGCCCAATGAACCATAACCATCGAACCAGTAGGTTGCTTTTCCCTTTTCCTTCTCGGCTTGGAGCTTCTCCTTGGAATCGACGATATAAATGATTTCAGGGAGCGGTGGACTCTGACCCATCCCTAACGTGAATAAATCATTTCTGTAAGGGGCAGTTGCTCTGATGAACTGTTTGGGATCTTTGCCGAATTCATTGAAGTCATTCGCAAGAGCCTCAAGCACTTCCTGCTTTCTCTGCGCCCAGAGAGAACCAGGCTCGACGTACCAGCCCACCAAATCGATCGCGAGTTTATCGCTGTAGTGGAGCCATATATTTGTCCGAAAGAGCCCCATTATCAGGACTTCGAAAGTCGGCGGTAGCTTGTTCCCTTTCACTTTTCTGTCCAGGAAAAGCTCCCGTTCCTCCGCACCAAGCACCTCTTGATAAAATGACGCCTTGCGGAAGCCCAGACCCAAACTGTCATGCTTCAGGGATCTAGATATCATGTCGCGAATCATGAACATATCATTCACTAAAGGAGACATATGTCTCAAAGGCATCTGACCTCCACTTGTTCTGTACGCCTCCATTTTCTCATACCAAGCATTATGGATTGAACTGACGGCGGTGACTGGAGTCTTATGCCTTTCACCTTTCGGGCAGTACGTTGGGTGTTGGTAGCTCAATGGATCCAAGCAAGTAATAAGGCGAATGAAGTGCTCCGCCAAGATAGCATCTTCATAAGCGTCAGAATCCCCTTCATGCCAACTCACATATCTGGTATCTTGGAGGATTCCTTTGAACAGGTTGTAATACCCTAGATAGTCTGCCTCAGAACGCAGAGACAGCCTATTATTATTGTTCCGTGCCCTGGCGATTTTGATGATTTCTTGGAGCTTGTCTTCCCGAACCATACCTTCGGGCAGCTCAAGCAGCTCAAGATGGACCTGAGCGTCTTTATCTATTTCGAAAGTTGTGGTCACAATGGCAAAGTATGTATGTCCCCCGTTACAGACGCCTTCTTTCTCTCCGAAGGACATGATGCAATTCCCCGTTGAACCCTCATAGCTAACATCCTCACAGAGAAGCGCCATTCCATTATTCTTCTTGACGAAATCTAGCGGAGACTTCTGAAGCGTTTCCTGCATATCCTTCACTTGCGAAGTCAAGGAAGGTTCCCGTGGGTTGGCGTCTAAGGGCAGAAGGCTCCCCTTTATTGCCTCGCAAGAAACGTAAATATGGTGAGCCCGAAAACCATTGCCAATCTCAAGAGTTGCATGTTTGACGCTCTGGATGATTATCTTACACGGTGTACGAATCGCTTTATAGGTAATCTCGTCAATTGAGGTTCTGGTGAATATCTCGTTCATGAAGTGGTTTATCAGTGAATTGGCTTTGAGTATAGCTACACTATAGATACCAAAAGATTACCATGCAACAATCATGGCGTCATGGCTCGTCTCGCCGACCTCGCTAGTCTACCGCCACTTCACGCTGTTCTTGAACTCCGATAACTTCTCCCCGGTGGCGGGCTTCCTGAACACGTACAGGTGCTCGTGCGCCAAGAGGTAGAAGTCATACTTCGTCCCCCGCCACTTCTCCCTCGTCGACTTCATCTTGTGCTGTATCTTGATGATGTCCTCTCTCAGTATGAATCCGACATCCAGGAACTGCTCCAGCACCCTGGCCGAGATCGGGATGTAGTGCTTGTGCTTCCTCGTGTCCCCTATCAGTATGGCGCAGTGCTTCCCCGGCTTCAGGACCCTGCACGACTCATCTGCGACCTGGCGCATTGCGGCCAGGAAGGGCTCCAGCTTCAGGCTGCTCAGGTCCCCGGGCACCCGTTCCCCCGTGTACTTGATGATCCCCGCGTATGGCGGGTGCGTCGCCACCAGGTCGATGGAACCGTCCTTGATCAGGTCCAGGTCCCTCGCGTCTCCCTGGAAGAGGTCTATGCTCGGCTTGACGTAGTCCTCGTCGAGGGGGCGGTAGGGGAAGCCGAGGCGGTCGAGGGAGACCATGAGCGCGTCGCGGTTGACGTCGACCCCGATGCAGTTGCGGCCGAGGAGCTTGCACTCGACGAGGGTCGTGCCGGAGCCGGCCATCTGGTCCAGGACGACGTCGCCCGGCCTCGTGTAGCGGAGGATCAGGTTGCGGGGGATGTAGGGGGACCAGTTGCCGCGGTAGTTGCCGACGTGCGTGGCCCAGTCGCCGCGGTCGGGGAAGGACCAGACGGTGGTGGTTTCTGGGCGGTAGTCCGATGGCGGTGAATAGGAGGATATCTTCCATTTCCCGCCAAGTTTAACCTCGACGTTCTCTATCAGCACGGACTTGTTCATCTTGATGAAGAGCTGGTAGCCTTCGCTGGCAACCTTGCGCATCCCCCTGAGGACGGAGGTCATCGCTTTTCTCCTCCTCGAAGGGCGCGAACTTTCTCCAAGACCTGGCGCCCCTGTTCAGTCGCCTCATAGAGACGCGCCTTCGTCCTATGGGGGGTCAAAATGACTACGAGCTGCTTCGAGTGAAGCTCACGAAGGGCCCGACTGATGTGACTGAGTGGTTGGTTAAGCTTCTTTCCGATCTGAGTTGGAGTTGCTCTCTGGGTGCACAACGCCTCCAATACTCGTGTCCTCACATCAGAGGAAAAAACGTAGCTGACCGATTCCCAATCGTCCTGAGGCATTAGGCCCGGGAGTCTTACCTTTTGATTTGATGTTAATTACCATTTGATTACCATCATTCCACGCTAAGTGGTAAGTATGCTATTATCCAGAGAGATATAGGATCACCGCGTGGTTCCGGAGGACAGTGGCGGTGATGAGGAAGACATCCGCCATGGTGGCGGCGTTCACAAAATGGCGGCCGCCAAGAAGGTTGAACTTGTCGGACTCGCCATCCTGAAACGATTCTGGCAGTTAGAGTATCCCGATTGGACAGTCGAGGATGTTCATGATCGTCCCGATTACTTCGAGAAAGGCATCGATCTCATTCTGCAACCGCCGCGAGGTGAAAAACCAAGAACGGTCGATGTGAAAGTTGACACCTACATAGGAACCGACCCGAATCGGAGGATAAAGGGGCTCTGCAATCCAAATTCCGGTTTCACGCTTATGGAGACTATTAGTCAGCTCCAATTCAATAGGAGCAAGCAAGATGATCCTGGCTGGTTCTACACGAGTGAAGCCGACGAGATTCACTATTATTATCTGGCGTTGTTGAATGAAGCACGGGAGCTGAAGCCATGCTTCACACAAATGAGAGACGCCTCGGAATCGAGTACATCCTTGGAGTCGATTGAGGAGAGCCTGATTAGGTCACTGAAAGTTGACCAGGATTTGCTTCTCATATACGATCTCAAGGATGCGCGGAAGTGGTTTGAGGAATTCTCGCAGAATCGCACCCTTGCCTACGCCGGAGCTGTCAACCCAACCTATGTCACTGTCAGCGTGAGAATCGATCGCCGGGTTTTTTGCAGTCAAGGGCCTGGGCGACTGAAGGGACCTCTTTTTGAGAGGGTCAAACGTTCTCTAGATTAGCCAGAATCGTTCATCCGAATACTGTTGTTGGGAGAGCAATAACCCGAACCTCACGTCCCCCTTGACCATCGAAAACTGCCGCTGGTGCGAATATATCTGTTGATGACTTAAGCGCATGCTGATTGACGACACTCGGCTAGCTTACACGCATCTTGGCTGAGGCAGTAGGCAACTCGAAGACTCTAGTCCCCTTTGAGTATAAACGCCATTCATATGCCTCAAGCCACACCAAGCCAGGATTCATGCATGAACTCCGTCCGCAGACAACAGCAGTCTTTGGATATCCCAGAGGTTCAACGCTTCGGATGTATTTCCTCGTCTTTCCCATTGGCTGACCACACTCCCTGCATCTGGCAAGCGCCATTCTCTCACCTTATTGGCGGCAAGACTAGCGGGTATATGGTGTTTCTCTCTGCCAATAGCTGTTACAGACTTGACGACTGCGGTCGATTCATCCGAGGTCGCCAGCTGCAGGTCCCTTAGTGCTCCATTCCATGGGTCGAATAGATTTATACTGAATCAGCATTCTACCTAGTCTGGCATGAACCTCGTCGTGGGAGGAACGCAATGATCCAAAGAAGGGGGGAGTCGATGGAGAATGGCGTCTTCAGATGAACATGTCTCAAACGTGAATTGGAGAAAGGTGATTGACAATTTCCGGTCCAGCTATCAATCTGTTTCACCCGCCGAGATCCTGATTGTGGAACTCGTTGCCAACTCCTTGGATGCAGGTGCCGACGAGATTTCGGTCAGCGTTGAAGGGGAGCTACCGTTGATTGTAACCGTGACCGACAACGGTCGAGGTATGCGGTCCTGGAAGGAATTCGAGGAGTACCATGACTTGGGTTCTTTGACGAAGATTCGAGGAACTGGGATTGGCTGGGCAGGAGTGGGCGCTAAGCTGTATATCGACCGCTGTTCACAGATATACACTGAGACACACTCAATAAGCTACACCGCCGCCAGCACATGGTCGTTCACAGAGAGCATGAAAGCCCCAGTCTGGAAGGATACCGAGTCCAGAAGGTTGGTTGCAAAGGGATATGGGACAGCTGTCCAAATCAGCATAGTCAATCGGGAAGAGGCTGGCAGGTTCACGGAGGAGTTCGTTCGAGACATCCTCCTTGCTAACTACAACTATGCAATGGATCCCCATGGAAAAGCCATCATAAGTCTCAATGGGCAGAAGGTCAAGCCGTTCAACCCAGCTGACTTCGTTGAGAAAGCGTTTCCAGTACGAGTCCATCTCAAGGAAGAAGAATACGCCGAGGGCGTCTTCTATCTCCTAAGAGAACACGCGCCTCCGGGCTTTGCACTCGTCTCTGTAATCGTACACGGCAAGACAATCGGCGATCAATACGATTTCAAGCAGTTCGCGAGAATAAGAGACCCAGAACTCATTTCGGGCTACATTCGCTGTGATCCGTTGATTCATATCACGACAACGTCGAAAGATTGCTTCAACAGAAAAGATGGTCTATGGAGGGAATTCGACAAGAGGGTAGGTAAGGCTTTTGCCGACTGGTTGGAAAAGGAGGGGAACCTCGAGAAGGCTAGGCAAGACGTTGGTCTTGAGAAGCTGGCTGACCAACTCTCTCGTGACTTGAACAAGATATTCCACTTACGTGAGATTCGGGATATGGACCTAGACTTGTTCCAGAACATCACACGCCGCTTGACTGCAATCCAAGATGGAGATGGGAAGTCCAAAGGAATCCTTGTCGAAGGAAAGCAGACAACCACAGGAACTGTTGGGGGGCCAGGAACGGGCTCCGGCGTACTGACAGAGGGTGATGAGCCCGGAACGGGAGTGCGAGCGGAACCGAACGGGAGCGTTCGTGCTACAGAGCGAATAAGAAGAGTCAAGGGAGGCATTAGGTTGGCGTACCATGCGTTCCCCGATCGGGGAGAACGCGCTTGGATCGATCCTGCACTCCAAGCAATCGTGATCAACACGGCACATGACGCATTCAAGTGTGCAGAAATCCTCGAATCGATACCGTATTACTCAATCGATAACTGCTTCGCGATTGTGACCGAGACTATAGATGAAGAGGAGAAGCGCCAGGAAGTCATAAATAGACTCTTCAATGCTTACAGAACTCTGACGTAGAGAGCAGGCGGCGGACACTTGCAGAATAACACCGATATCCCTGTGCTGATTAAGACTCCTACGGGTGCGAATCAAACCGCACGCACTTTCGTCGTGAATGTTTCTGACTCTTTGAAGCCTGGCTTCTATGAACAGATACGCGCCGCGGAGAAAGAATATGGCGAGCAGGTGGAAAAATGGCAACGGCTCGTGATTCGACTCAAGAAAGAGAGATCCAGCGCGCTTTTGCGATGGGAGCTTGGCGCCAAGATCAAAGGTTTCTTTGATGCGCTCAGGGCCAAGTCCTCTTTCGTAGTCACAAACAAGCTTGAAGCGCTTGCGCATGACCTCGGGGTTTCGGAGTCCGCATTGGGATACATTCTGAGAATGCCCGAACGCTTCACGAAAGTGGAAGTGGAGAAGTCAAAACTCAAATGGTCGAAATTCCAGGAGATATTGGACATTCGCGATGATGCCAAGATGAGAGATTGCGTGAAGTTGATTCTGGCGGGACGGATACTCCTTGATGATGATATCAGGGCCTTCAAACGGAAGGCGAACAGGCGCGATCCTCCTTAATAGGCTGGGCCATGAAGGGCAGCTCGATGCTCTGCCAATCTTCATCAAATCACTAGTTCTTGGCAAGTTGACACGATATCTCAATTACGACTTGGCAATTTCAACGCCCCAAGCCTCTTACTTCAATCCCTTCAAAGTCGATGCGTTGTCCGCGTCCACCATGAACTTGCCTTGCATATTCCTGAGGTAGATGGACGGGGCGAGAACAATCACCTCTGGACTTTGGCGACCCAAGGTAATCCTTATCTATGATTTGCCATATAGTTTCGCGGGGTGTTTCCATGGAACTGACTAAGGAAGAGAAAGAGCGCTTGGAAGGTACGTCAGGAATAGGCAAGGATGTGAAGTTCACAGTTGAAGGAGGAAAACCTGCCTGGGTTCCAGGCACGATTGTAGATGAAGTGTACGTGATGGTTGAGGACTACAAACACGTCCTGCAGCGAATCAAACTCCGCGAGGGCGAGAGACGGGGCGGAAACGAGTACGCATACCGTACCGGCCATTGGACATATAGAGGCCAGAAAATCAACTGGGGCCAATACATACAGTTCCTCACCGAATCAGAGTACAGGGAACTCCTAACAAAGGCAAGAGCGAAGGGTTGGCCTATATTCTAAAAAGATGGGGCCAGGGCTTGGAACCTGCCGCAAAGAAGGAGCAGAGGAGGCTTTGAGATGAGCAAGCGCCCTAAACCATGCCCCGTCTGTCAAGCGACTCGTAGGACTTCACCTCGTTGTACCATCCTGCGCTCTCTTCCCGGCCGATCTCGGCGAGCTCGTTGTGGCCTTCAACCATTGTCATGGCGCAGGCAGCGCCACATTCTCCCCATATGGCCTCCATGCAGCATTTTCACCCAGGGAACGACCCCCCTTTATATGCAAACCCGAAAAGCGTTATCCAACCTGATAACACTCCCTCCCCGATCTCCTCCATGGGATTTCACCGCGGGATGCGGCCGGGCCCGAGTTCCTTCCACAAAGTATATCCATCGTTTTGACAAGTTGCGAAATTCGTAACTTGTCAAAAAGTCGCTCCAAATACCATTATCCATCCAGCCGCCCAATCGGGTATCCATGACCGGGGAGGTAGAGGGGAAGACGGTGGGCGAGAAGATACTCCTGCTTCTCTCGCGCTATTCCCGGTACGAGCGCGACCTCGTCTGTCCCCGCGCGATGACGCAGCAGGGGATCGCGGACAGGCTGGGCATCAGCAGGGGGCACGCGGCGGTCGAGCTCAAGAGGCTCCTCGGCCGGGGGCACATCGCCTCAAGGCACGCTCACATCCCGGACGTGTGCCCCAGGCTCAAAGTCTACAACCTCACCCACCTCGGCGAGATCCTCGTGAGGCAGTACAGGGAAATGGCGGCGGCCTCTGTAGCCGCCCGCTCCGGGGGGAACGGAGGTCTGCGGGATCCTGGCGGCCGGGGCGGCGACCCACCGGAGAGCGCGACCGCGTGAGGAGAACCCGATGGCGGCAATCCGCCGCTTCCGCGCCCGATTCTCATGACTTTTCCTGGCCCGGACCCTCGCTTGGCGTCCTTTCATGGAGGGAAGGCGTGAGCCCGAAGGTCGCGTTCCGAACTTCATATTGAAACTTTCTGTTGCATGCAATATGCATGCAACAGGAAGGCGGATTGCCCCGGACGCCAACTACCTTATCGTTCCCGAAAGGGGACGCGCGGTGCGCGTCAACCAGGGGAACAGAAGTGAAAAAGATGAGTACGACGCAAACGGAAACCATAGGAGTCGGGAGAACTGTGTCTAAGCAGCTGGAGATGGAGAAGCCCGCCCTCGAGAAGGGCGGGATGAACGTGGTGACGAGCAAGGCCAATCTGGACTTCGCCGTGGAGGACGCTGCGGTCACGAACGCGACCCAGGAGTCCCTCAAGCACCAGCTGGCGGATATCACGAAGCTGGTCGAGGCCAAGATGCACCGCGCGTACGTCGTCACATCGGGCACGGTCGACATGATGATGGCGGCGGTGGAGAAGAACAGCGAGTCGGCGAAGGTCTTCCAGCGCCTCCGGAGCAAGATCAGGCAGGCGGGGGATCAGACGGCTGCGGAGCCGCTGCCGGTCCCGGTCCAGGAAGCCACGAAGTAGCCTCCATTGGCAGATGCTAAGCCATCGTTTCCCAAGCCCCCCGCCAAAGGGGGGCATTTTTTTCTTTTCCTTTTCATTCGAGGCGGCACTCTGTTGACTCTTTCCCGCCGCTGATAGAACCGGTCTGTGTGCAGGATTGCAGCAGACACGTAAGAGCGTCCATCAGCCGATTGGATTCCACCTCTCGACGATCCGCGTCCAATCCCGGACGACCCTCGCGGACCTTGAGAACACTCTGACACACCTCCAGCCGACTCAATCCAATATCAAACGGGTCTTGACGGGGTGTGAGAACACCTGAACGCATCTTCAGCCGATCCAATCCCTTATCCAGCGGATTCGAAGGGAGTCCCGGACGGTCGTCTGGAACCGCCAGACAGTCTTCCGACAACGCCAGAAAGTCCGGAGGAACCGCCAGACGGTCCGAAGCTAGTCCCAGACAGTCGTCCCGAGGTGTCAAAAGGCCTTGACCCCCCCTCTTACACCCCTCCGCTACCGCCAGACGGTCGTCCGGAATCCCCAGACGGTCTTCTGGAGGTCGCAGACGGTCCTCTGGAGGTCCCGAACGATCCTCTGGAGGTGTCAGAGAGTCGTCTGGCGGTCGGTTCGGGTCTTCCGGACCCCCGTTCGGACCTCTGATGGTCCAAAGTGGTCGTCTGGGAATGCGAGAGATCCTTCTGGAGGTCCCAGACGGTTGTCTGGAGGTCCCGGACAATCGTCTGGAAGTGGGTCTTGACTGTCTTCAGGTAGCCATGAATTGTGCAGAAGTCCGTGCGGGTCGTCTGAGGAGTCCCGCGAATCGTCCGGTTGCGTGCTGCGAGAGCGTGGAGGCCCGCGACGCTCATCCCAGAGGCCTTCCATCGGTTTGAGAGCGCTTCTCCGCCATGATAAGCTTCCGGGGGAGGGAAGCGATGAGAAATCCCTCCGGTGAATAAGCCTGGACGCGGCGCTATCATGCGGCCACTGCATATTGTGACTGAAATACGCGCTGTTATTCCGCTGGATCGGCTGTATCAATATCAATTGAGTGTGAATGGATGCTCAAGCAGGTGATTGATTTGAAGGCTGGTTGCGCAGAATCCTCAAACGCAATGCCCCTCATGCCGCAATCGTCTGGGATCATTCAGCCCCGTTCGAATCCGTCGGCGGAAAGCCCCCTCTTCCTGGTTCCTCTCCTCTTCAAGATCCGCCCTTCTTCTATCGTGATGCAGACAAAAAAATGATCACTTTCATACTACTATGATGGCAACAAGGAGAATAGGCAACCCTCCAAGGCTATTTCGCGGTCAACAATGATGATAACTCACCCAGTCCGAACGAAACATTCATTTACAAGAATCTCCATATTTACCAATTGGTGAAGATATGAAAAATAGAGAAGGCACGAGAACAGAGGCCGAAACGGCGGCGCGGTTGGCAGAAACGCTGCCGCAGCTCTTGGAAGGTCTCAAGCTAACCAAGGTGCGTCTAGAAATGCAACCCAGAAGCCCGGGACCGGACATCTCTGTTCAGATTGAAGTTGGTGCAACGAAGCGGACCCTGGCGATCGAGGTCAAGCAAATCGGGGAGCCACGCATCGCGTTGCAGGCGATCGGCCAACTTCAGCGCCTTGGCGGTCGGTTCGCCGGCGCCTACCCCGTCCTGGCAGCGCCCTACCTCACCGAGTCCGCAAGGCTCATCTGCAAGGAAGCGGGCGTCGGCTACATCGACCTCTCAGGCAACGTCTTCCTCCGCTTCGACGGCGTCTTCATAGAGAGGACGACCGCACATGCCCTGAAACAGGAGCGGAGAGCCCTCCGCAGCCTGGCGATGCCGCGGACGAGCAGGGTGATCCGGAGGTGCCTGAGCGACCCCTCGAAGCCTTTCATGATTACGGAATTGGCAGACTTGACCGACGTCAGTCCCGCCCAGGTCTTCAAGGTCGCAAACCTCCTGGAGATGAAGGGATACGCGAGGCGAGACGAGGGAAGGCGGCTGCTCCTCACCAGACCGTCGGAACTGCTGGAAGCATGGGCCGGCTCCCTGGACTTCAGGAACAACACGATCGTGCCCGCCTATTCGCTCGCGCGCACCCCCGAGGCCATCATGAAGTCACTGGCCGAGGCTGCTACGAAGGGCGGCAAGAGATATGCCCTGACGACGTTTGCCGGAGCGTCGTTGATCGCTCCATCCGTGCGGTTCTACGACGTCACGTGCTACGTGGAGAGGGAGGTCGAGTGGTGGCTGGAGAAGCTCGACCTGGAGAGGGTTGAGACGGGGAGCAATGTCCAGCTGGTCGTGCCCAGGGACGACTCGGTCCTCGCGGAGAGCCAAAAGGTAGGTCGCTACCGGGTGGCATCCAACATACAGCTCTTCGCCGATCTGTACGGCAATCCGGCCCGCGGCCGGGAGGCGGCGGAGACGTTGCGTCTCTTGAAGCTGAGGTTCCGGGTGAGAGATTGACGCAGGTGACGAGAACCTCCGAGGACTACGAACCTGCGAACGTGCAGGCGGCCTATTCCGCCCTCCTCGAAGTCGCCGCGTCCCTTCAGTCATACAAGGGAGCGACGATCCTCATCGGCGGGTGGGTCCCCTACCTCCTCCTCAAGTCCCACCAGAGGCCCGACAACCCGTTCAGGCACGTCGGGTCGCTAGACTCCGATTGGGTCTTGGACCCGCGCCTCGTGAACGAGCGAGAGTATGAGTCGATCGTCAGGACGCTCGCGAAGCGCGGTTTCGCGCAATCGGAGGACAGGCTCTTCCGCTTGGAGAAGAAACTGTTGACGTCGACGGGGGACGAGCTCATCGCCGCGGTGGACTTCCTCACGGAGCCCGCGCTCAAGGGCGAGGGCTCCCGCCGGAGGCACCGCAGGCTGCAGGCTGACCTGAGGGCGAGGACCACCCCCGGAGCGAGGATTGCCATTGCGCACTCCGAGGCGTTCGAGCTCGACGGGGAGTTGCCCGGAGGAGGCCGTCTGGCGGTTCCAATCCGAATAGCTGACGTCACAGGATCGATCGGAACGAAGGGGCTCGCCCTCGGCAATCGACTCCTCGAGAAGGACTCCTACGACCTGTACGCTCTGATCGCCAATTACGAGAACGGCCCCGTTGATGTGGCCGCGCAAGTGAGGCCTTTCATCAACGAGCCGTTGTTCAAGGAATCGCTCGAACACATCCTCAGATGGTTCAAGGACATCGGTTCGGCCGGTCCGGTGGCGGTCGCCAACTTCTTCCCGAACGAGGTCGGAGCGGCACGCGAAAGGATAGTGCGCGACGCTTTTCAGAATGTGAACCGGTTCCTGAGGGAACTGGGATTCATCTGATGAAGATGGTCAACAAGACTAGGCGGGCGGGGAATCTGGCGTGTCTGCCCTTTCGAAGTCCGCCACACCTACTTCTCGATAGCCCGTTGGAATGACACCCAATCAGATGCCCTCTGCTCCAGCCACGCCTTCGCCTTCTCGGTGACGCAGCTGTGTCTCACTCGTCCTACCCGGAACATGTCCCGCCCATCCCATCTGGTCAGCTTCAGATGGACTCTCTTGTCATCTGTCTCAGGGTCTGGGTTCCTCGCTTCGAAGTCCGCGCATTCCTCAAGGACCAGTTCCCAGATATCCCCGAGCATGTCGGCGATCTTGGGCGAGTGCTTCCTGCCCAGGATGTAATTCTCCGGTTCGCCTTGGCTCGGATACTTGAGCGGCGCCTCCGCCTTCAAATCCCATTTCTCCCAGTCAAGTCGCACGATCCGCTTCTTCTCCACCGGCCCAAACGCAAACCCCGTGAGTCCGGAAGCCTCCAGCTCCTTCCTGAAAGCGTCTGTCACCAGGACCGGACTCCAATAGTTGGGCAAGGTGATTGGCGGGATGAAGGGGCCCGTCCTCTCAAGAACCATTCTCCCGCCTTCCAAGCCAGCCATGCCGTGCACGAGCTGGTGGGCATAATCACCCCACTGCATCGGTGTGCGTGATTCCAAGATGTAGAACTCCATCTTCAATCCCTCTTTCTGGTAGTGGTAAGCGCGAGACACGGAATAAAGTTTGTTGATGTTTCCAATTGACGGGCGAATCTCGACGACCTGGGCCGGAGGATGCACCGAACGCGCGCTATATCACTGATAGGTATAAATACTATCCACCACATAGCGATATAGGCATATGGAAGACGCGGAGATCCTCGCAGACTTCATCAGGCACCGGCTGCCCTCGCCCGACGCCAAGCCGCTGCGCTTGGACGCCTATCAGGGCTTCGTCCGCCCCGACCTCGTCTTCGACGATGGCAAGACCCTCTTCGTCGTCGAGGTCAAGCGCAGCACCCCCTCTCCGGCAGTCGTCGCGCAGCTTCACTTCCAGGGTGAATACCTCCTGTCGAAGCTTGGCCTGGCATCCCGCCGATCGCTCTGTTTTGTGATCGCAGCGCCGTCGATCAGCAAGGAAACCGATGACCTTCTTGACTCCCTGAAGAAGATGAAGAAGGGGAACCAGACCCTTTTCCTGCGCCTCAACCCACGGCTGCTCCGGAGCACCCGGCAGCCCAGGACCACGGCCGGGGGCAAGATAACGTCTCCTTCGGCGTGGCGCGTCGTGTTCGCTCTCCTCCGCTCACCGGCCTCCATCAGGTCCCTGTCGCTGACCTCCGGGGTCTCATACGCCTGGTGCCACAGGACGGTGTCAGCATTAATCATGCAGGGACTGGCCCGGCATCGGGGAGGCAAAGTCGAGGTCACCGACGTTAATCGTCTCCTCAGCGGCGCGGCCTGGGAGAGGCCTCTGCTCGCCCTGCAGAGGTGCGAGGTGACCACTGCCTCCCGCCGGCCCGTGGATCTCGCGCGGGAGCTTGCACGCCGCAGCGAGGCGGTCGGAGCCCTGTTCGCGGTCACCGGGCCGGCCCACCTGCTGCTTTCCTCCGACTACACCAGGAGCGTGGACCGGCTGGACATCTACCTGTCGTCCACCGCCCCTCTTGAGGGCCTCAAGAAAGAGGGCGGGATCCGGGTCCACGTGTACAGCCCGGACAGGGAGATGGACGTCGAACGCCGGGACGGGGTCCCCATCGTCTCCCCTTCCCAGGCGGTGCTCGACCTGGCGGGAATGGGGAGGGACTGGTTCGAACTTGCTCTCGCGGCGGTGAAAGCCGGTGCTCGCTGACGATCAGCTGATCAGGGACTCGCTGGACGAGTTGGCCCACATCGCGCGGTGGGTGCGCGACAGAAGCTCGAAAACGGGGTTTCACCTGTGCCTCATCGGTGGCTGGGCGGTGCATGCATACAACCCGTGGTACGGTTCTCAGGACATCGACCTCCTGAGCGCCCGCGGCGAGCGGAAGGCGTTGATGCAGTGGCTGAGGGACAAGCGAGGCTTCAAGCCGCGGAGAGACGAGGGCGAGGGACTTCTGGCGCTGAGGAAGACCACAGCTGGAGGCAGCATGATTGTGGAATTCCTGAGGGCGGATGCAGTATTCCGGTTCGAGGGGAGGCGGGCGGCGTACCCCCTGCGTCCGGTCTTCCCCGGGATCGTGTGGCGTAAGGTTGAGGGAGTCGAGTTGCCGGTTCCCGCCGAGGAGAAGCTCTTCATCCTGAAAGCGAAGGCTGCCTGGGATCGGATCTGGCGGCTCGACAACGGGCGCTCAGACAACGCCGCATACGAGCGGGGCAAGCTCGCCAAGGACATGGGCGACCTGCTGGCTCTGCTCGACGCGACCCGGGGCCCGCAGCTGGACTTCTCCGCCCTCGGAAAGGAGCTGGAAAGATATCCATTCCTCCTGAAGATGCTTCAGCGCGAAGAGCTCACGATGGCGGGAGCCAATCGATATGGTCTCACAAACGATGCCGCGCGTGAACAGTTCTCGAGGCTGGCGGCGCTTCTCTAGAGACTGGCGTCGCAGTGGTCGGGCCCCGATACTGATTCGACGCTGAACCAAGACACGGTGACCACGGAATCGTGCCTCGCCGATCCTACCGCAGTTCCAGAGCACAAACCTGCACGATACCGCAGGATCTGCTCGTGCTTCCTCCTTGAGGCTGCCCCGTGCCCTCACATCCGTCTTCCGACAGAGTTCACACGCAGACTTCTCACTAGTCGGTCCTTAAGCTCCGTTCTCCTTCTTCCCAGACGACTCTTGCGTCACACCCTCCGATTTTCGACGACGCCTCCACAGAACGAACAGGATGATCGCGAAAGCGACCAGCATGAGGATGATGATGGCGGGGATCAACCACATCACGCCATCGAGTGGCGGCGGAGGCCTGCTCGTCACCTCGGCGCTCCACTCGCGCCAGACCTGTGCCGACCCGTCGGAGACGGTGACATTGACCCTGTACGTCCCCACCCCCTCCCGGCTGAAGTCGTGGAAGCGAGAATTATCGCCCTCGGAAACCCCGTCGACACGCCAGGTGTACGTGAGTACATCGCCGTCTGGATCGTCCGCGACGGCTGCGAAGGTCTGCGTCGTACCCGCCACCAGCGAGACGAGGGCGCTGTTCGGACTGGCCGATATTATCGTCGGCGCCCGATTCATGATGAGTATCTGAACCGTGGTCTCGTCCCACGCCCCGAGGTCGTCTGTGACGTTGAGCGTGACGGTGAAGGTCTGCTTGGCGGCGTAGGAATGCACGACATTGACCCCTAAGGCAGTATCCCCGTCCCCGAAATCCCATCTCCAGGAGACGACCGAGCCGTCGGTATCCGAAGACCCGCTTCCGTCGAAGGTGAAAACGCTGCCAATGAATCCCGTGGTGGACGGAGTCACCGCGATCACGGCGATTGGCGGGATGTCCACTTCCCAACGCAGCGTCTTGTTGTACAGAACACTTGGTGCGGTGCGTCCGCCCACAGAATAGACGTAGTCACCCACCGAGGCCATTTCGTTGTCGAGGTAGTTGTCGAACGGAATGGGAGGTCCATCCACCCAGAAATCTGACCCAGGGAAATACACTTCAGAGAATGCTTTGTAGGCGGAGCCTCCCGCCACGACTATCTTGCCCTTATGTGCGGTGGCTCCACATTTAAAGAAATTATCGTTCATCGAGCTGACAAGCGTCCATGCATTCGTCGCGGGATCGTACCGCTCGACGGAATTGACGGGAGTCGCCCAGCCCAAGCCGGTGAATCCGCCTATGGCATAGATGTGGCCGTCCAGACCAACAGCCTGAGCGTTCCTCCTGCCGACGAGCATGGGTGCGACTGCCCACCATGTGTCATTTGCCGGATTGTAGGCCTCAACGATATTGATCGAGATGTTGATTCCGTCGATCCAGCCGCCAAGAACATAGATTATTCCTCCAGATTGCGCAACCTCGAAGTCCAGTCGGTCCGTTGGCGGGTCTACCATGTCGATGAAGGTGTCCGTCGTGATGTTGTAGTACTGCGCATCAATAAAACCGTCGACGATGTAGATCCTGTCTCCGACGATAGTACTGCCGCCGCGATAGGCCACCCATGGCAGCCCGGTACTCCCCCTTACGGTCCAATTGTCCGTGACGGGAACGTACACTTGAATCCAATCACCGATCATGTAGATGCTGCCGTTGTACGACTCAGCGTAGCCGAGGTCGGGATAGGTCGAGGGGCTGACCTCCTCCCATGCCCAGTTGGCGCTCGCCGGTCCGGCAGAAAGGCTCAGCGAGGAGAGCAGGATCGCTGCCGCAAAGAGACACAGCCGAACGCGAGGTGCGATGCGCCCAGCACGGAATCTTCCCGCCTCAGGATTCCCAGATATCGGATCCCTTGCATCACCGAACATCCGTATGCCCCTGGTCCCCAGGTTCCGGTACAACATGGTCCCGGTGATATTCAATCCTTCCCCTCCTTCAAGGATGTCAGGCGCTCTGCGGATGATGCATACGCCCTCTCTGTGACCTGATTCCGCAATGGTGAAAATCAATGGAATGGTGATTCGGCACCAAGGATCCACTTTCTTTGAATGATTGCTTAAATGACCAACGCGCATTCCGTTCGCGCGGTCAAATGATCATCGGCCGTTCGACCTTCGGGGAGTTTGAAAGGGATGGAAAGGGGCCACAGGTTCGGACTCCGTCTTCATGACCTCGAGAAGAGGATCATCATGCGGCACGGCGCCGAGATGGAGAGGGATGTTGGAGACGGCGGCTGCAATTCGAGGGCCTGCGGGGAAGTTTCACTCGATCCTCACCGGCGAAGGTGATGATCCCGAACGGAAGAGCCATATACGGGAAAACGCCATAGGTGTACACGGGAAGGAGGACGGCGGTCCGCTGTTAGGCCTTCCCGCAAATCCTTTTGCGCAAACATCTAGCTTGGGGCGTTCCCTCCTGAGTCTCTCTGCATGCGACCGGATCCTGCGCATCGCCGGCTGGACCATGAAGCGATTCCATGGCACGACCACCCACAATAGGGCGTCGAACTGCGCATATGTCGCCGCCATCGATCGGCGGTTGTAGCCAAGCGGAACCGTACGGATGAGCAGGTGATTGAAAATGTCCCCTACCCTGACAGAATCATCGAAGCGGCAAAATGCTTAAGTAGACTCTCCCCGAATATTGTCGCTGCAGGAAGAGAACCGCTCTGAACGCATGGAGAATCGAGAATGGCCTACCCCGAACCGATACCGGCCCTCAGAGGACGCCACGCAAAGAAGTTCCTTGAGAGACTCGAGAACTTCGAGCTCACGCCCTGGCAGAAGCGGTTCTACAAGGATGCGAGGGAGTTCTACCGCAAGCTGATGCCGGGAGAGTAGTGTCAGCGATTGGCTCCCAGATCTTTTAAACACCCGGTCTCCATCTCGCTCGAGGAGCTGCGAGTCGAGCACCGCCGCGGCGAGGTTGTCCACATTGCCCCTTCAGTGCTCGTTCTTTTGTTCCATTATGATGTAGACAAAATGGCCACTTTCATTCCACTATAATGGAATCAATTCCCGCGACGGGACAGACCGGGCCGGAAGCGGCACCCTAGGCGCGCTATATCACTGATAGGTATAAATACTATCCACCACATAGCGATATAGGCATATGGGAGACGCGGAGAATCTCGCAGACTTCATCAGGCACCGGCTGCCCTCGCCCGACGCCAAGCCGCTCCGTTTGGACGCCTATCAGGGCTTCGTCCGTCCCGACCTCGCCTTCGACGATGGCAAGACGCTCTTCATAGTCGAGGTCAAGCGCAGCACTCCCTCTCCGGCAGTCGTCGCGCAGCTGCACTTCCAGGGCGAATACCTCCTGTCGAAGCTTGGCCTGGCATCCCGCCGATCGCTCTGTTTTGTGATCGCAGCGCCGTCAATCAGCGAGGAAACCGATTACCTCT
>Ga0315285_10002266_pt1 | contig 20103 bp, 19 predicted proteins | sample YL17G09_36_MG_FD_203698 | JGI IMG/M metagenome (GOLD analysis project Ga0315285, IMG submission 203698) | Sediment microbial communities from Yellowstone Lake, YNP, Wyoming, USA - YL17G09_36 | ecosystem: Environmental > Aquatic > Freshwater > Lake > Sediment | place: USA: Wyoming | collected...
GGGCATACTCCTTGTAGCCGTCCAGTTCCTCCTGCAAGGTCCTGTCCTCAAGCGCCGTGCGGACGACGAGCAGGCACAGCGTAACTCCTGCCGGGACGAGTGCCCACAGCGAGCCGAGCGCCAGCGACGTCGCCAGCCCCGACAGGACGTACCCGACGTACCCCGGATGGCGCACGTAGCGGTAGGGCCCGCCGGTAGCAACCGTGTGGTCGCGCTCCATCTGGATGCGCACGACGGTCGAGAAGAACTTGTTCGATACCATCGCCCAGGTGAACAGGCCCTGCCCCAGGACCATCAGCGCCAGCGCGGCGAGGTGGATCCACGAGGCCAGGTCAGGTGACCACCCGAACCGTTCATCCAACCCGGCCACGATCGGCGCGCCCAGGCTGGGAAGGATGTTGAGGCCGGTGATGGCCTTGTCCCAGCGCTTGACGTTCTCCCTGGGCTGGCCACGCTCCGCGATCAACTCCGGCGGTAAAACTAGCGTGTTAACCGCCAGGACGCCTACGCACACGCCAATGTAGGCCCACGCCCACACCCAGTCCAGGCGACCCGCCGCGACGAACAGGATCACCCCAAGCAGGAGAAACTGGATGACGACTTGCAGCAGCCGCTTCACGATCTTGCCCCTCAGTTCAGATTTCTCATTGGGCTGTGTTACAGACACATTGGTGTTCATTCTGCACCTCCTCAGTCTGTGGCTTGCTCACTCTGCGCACAGTATAACCTCCGACCGGGGGGAATGTCATCCTCCAAATGGACAGGCCAGCCGCCAGAAGCCGCAGAACCTCCGACTGAGGGCATCGCCCAGGTTTGTGGCAGCGCTGCTGCGCCACGTGACGTCCCCCTCAGGCAGCGCCTCGAGCGCCTGGCGGGAGAAGCGAATGATGGCGGGCACGTCGCCCTGGAAATAGGCGGCGAGCGCGCGGACGGCGGCCATCATGCCTTGCAGTTCCGTGAGCGTTTCGTCGGTGATCGAGCCCAGTGCGCGTTCGGCAGCCCGTAGCCGCCGCTCGGCCGCATCGAAATGGCCGGCCGCCAGCAACACCAAATCGGCAAATCAGCAAATCTGACTCGTTCGTCTGTCGGCTGATTCGCTGATTCGCTGACTCGCTGGTTCCCTATCACGGCGTCACCCAACGGCCCACACAGCCGCTCCAGAATGGAGGTCTGCAGAAGAAATCGCTGCACCGATGCGGGTTGGCGCTGGAGGACTTCTTCGACCAGGTAATCCAGGATGTGCCGGTCGCTGCTGGTAAAGGTCCGGATGAAGCCGGCGACATCCTCCTGCCCCCGCGTCGAGGCGCGCGCCTGCAGGGCCAGCGCGGCCATCTGCAAGCCTGCGATCCACCCTTCGGTGCGGGAGCCCAACGTGGCGACGTCGTCCGCCGAAAGCCCCAGGCCCATGCAAGTGTTCAGGAATACGGCGGCTTCGTCGAGCGTAAAGCACAGGTCGGCCTGGCGCAGTTCGGTCAACTGCCCTCGGCCCCTCAGTCGCGCGACGGGCAAGGGCGGGTCGGCGCGCGTGGCGATGACCAGATGCAAATTGGCAGGCAGGTGCTCCAGCAGAAAGGTGAGAGCGTCATGAACCGCCTGGGCGGTGATGAGGTGACAGTCGTCGAGCACCAGGACGAGCGAGCCTGGAATGGCGTTGATCTGGTTGACCAGCGCGGCGAGGAGTTCCTCAACGGGGACTGGCTGAGGAATCTGGGACGCGGCCAACGTGCCACTTCCGATGCCCGCCTCGACCATCTGCAGGGAAGCGACCAAGTAGGTCAGGAAGCGTGCCGGGTCATTGTCCCCCTCGGCCAACGAGAGCCAGGCGAAGCGCGCATCAGCGAATCGGCGAATTGCCGAATTTACGAATGGACGAATGGGCGACTTGCGATTTGCTGATTTGCTGATTTGCTGACTTGCCATTTGCGATTTGCGACTTGCGATCCACTCGCTTAACAGCGTGGTCTTGCCGTAGCCAGCCGGGGCGGAAATGAGCGTCAGTTTGCGCCCCAGGCGCAGCCCTTCATCCAACCGTTGGATGAGGCGGGGACGAGGTACGAGACCCGGGCGCAGGGCTGGAATAAACAGTTTGGTAGCCAGGAGTAGGGTAGCCATTTCCTGCTCCGATTATAGCGCAAGACGGCACCGGCACAAATGTACGCCCAGCCGGGTATGATTTCAGGCGAGTCGCCGGCCAATCCTCCCGATATGAAAATGAACCCACCTGCCCATTCAACGCCTTGACAAGAATTGACGCTGGTGTATAATATATGCAACCTTGTGCATATACATGCATCTCTTGAGTTCCCACGAGTTCCCACGAGTTCCTACGAGTTCCTATGACCGATTGGCGCTTGTTGCGGGATGGCATTGCCGACGCCCACCACCATTTCGCGGTGGAGGAGGCGCTGGTGCGGCTGGTGGATGAGGGGCTTTCGCCCCCCACGCTGCGCCTGCGCCAGGTGCGCCGCGCCGTGTTCGTGGGCGTGTTCCAGGACACGTGGAGCGAGGTGGACGTGGACTATTGCCGTAAGTCTGGCATCCAGATCGTGCGTCGCCCCAACGCCGGCGGGGCTGTCTATCACGACCTGGGCAGTTTCTGCTACTCGGCCTTCTTCCCCCGTGCGGCGTTTAGCCAGGGTGAAGAGGAACTGTACCGCCTGTTCGCCAGGCCGGTCATCCGTACCTGCACTGACTACGGTGTCACGGCTCACTTTCACGGGGCAAACGACGTGCTCGTCGGCGAGCGCAAGATCTACGGTTCGGCGCAACTGGCATGGTACGACACGCTCGTGCAGAGTGGCACCTTTCTCGTCAACATGGACCTGGACACGCTGGGCCGGGCATTGACTCCACCGGCGCTCAAGTTTGCCGACAAGTCGGCACGCTCGGTCAAGGAGCGGGTGACTTCGCTGGCGCGGGAGGTGGGGCGAGAACTGGACGTGGACGAGGTGATGGCGCATTTTGTGGCCCACTTTAGCCAGGTTCTGGACGTCCGCCTGGTGCCGGGCGATCTGACGGCTGAAGAACGGGGGTTGGCGGCCGAGTTATTGGCCGTCAAGTACGGGACCGACGAATGGAATTTTGGGGCGCAGCGGGATTACGGGGTGACGGTGTCGGCCAAGGCGCAGGGGGGCGTGGTGTCTCTGTCGGCTGACATAGAAGAGGGAACCATGCGCCAGGTGCGCATCCAGGGCGATTTCCTGGTCAGCGACCGCGCAGCGTTGGAGTGGCTGGAGCAGGCGCTGGCTGGCCGCCGTCCCGAGGAGGCGCAGGCTGTGGTACAGGGTGCACAACTCCCCCCTGACGTGCGGGAGACACTGGTCAAATTGCTGGCGGAAGTAGGCCGAATGCAGGACAAGATGCCATCTTGATGTAGGAACGGATGCGGCGTATGTCTCCTTCCGGCCACGCGGATAAGTTGATGTTTTGTCACTTTCGGTGTATGCTTGGGCGAGAATATCGCACCGACGTGGGTGCACAGAGGTGAAGCAACATGCCCAAGAATCTCCTTGCTGAAGTTTTCGGATATCCCGCGGATAACATGTCGCAGGATGCGATCAATCACCGCCAGGGAGGTCTGTGTCCCTACCACAACTCGTCGGGATTGAAGTGCACCAAGAACAGCGCCACCGATCCCCTGGGGGTTTGTACTATTTTTGATGGCGACCGCCTCGTCGTCACTTGCCCCATACGTTTAAGACAAGACCTGAAGATTGTGGCGGATGCCGCCAATTTTTTCTTTCCGGGTATGCGCTATGTGCCTTTGACAGAGGCTCGCTTGAAAGACAAGCGGAGCAAATCGGCTGGCAACATTGACATTGTGATAGCCGCGCTGAACGACGATGATGAAATCGCTGACTTTGGAGCCGTCGAAGTTCAGGCCGTGTATATTTCCGGCAACGTCAGCAGAGCCTTCAGAGAATACATGAAGAATCCAGCAGCCAACTATGCGATGGAGTGGCCCAGGAAGAACTATCCAAGCCCTGACTATTTATCCTCGTCCAGGAAACGGCTTGCACCACAGTTGATCTACAAGGGCAGTATTCTCCACAAGTGGGGCAAGAAAATGGTGGTCGTTGCCCACCAAGGATTCTTCGATCAGTTACCACCTCTGAAGGAAGTTGACGAGTCCGACGCGGAGATTGCCTGGATGGTTTACGACTTTCGGCACGATGAAGCGACGAATCGTTACATACTGGAACGTAGAGCGGTAAAATATACAGAGTTCGAGAGCGCCCTGACAACAATCACAACACCCACCGTGGGTGACATGGCGGAATTCCTCAAGTATCTGAAGGGAAGAATCAAACAGGGCAAGATCATGGGTTTGCCACTCCCCTCCCAAATACCACCAGAGACTGAACCTCTGCCTGGATTGTTTGAAGTTTGAAGAAGACGCTGAGGAAACCAATGATGAAGGTTGAAGTACTGAAGACCAGTGAACTGCCAACACAGCTTTCCATGTGGGATGAGACGGTGCCGACGCCGGTCGTGAATGTCGCGTCCGTGCCACAGCGTAGCCCGTTCCGATACCCAGGGGGCAAGACGTGGCTCGTTCCCCGCATCAGGCAGTGGCTGGCCAGTTTGCCCATGAAACCAGCCAAGTTCATCGAGCCATTTGCAGGTGGCGCCATCGTTGGTTTGACGGTGGCCTTCGAGCAAATGGCAAGTCTGGTAATTCTGGTTGAACGAGATGAGCAAGTCGCTGCTGTGTGGGAAACCATCATCGACAGGAAGGATGGCGCCGAATGGTTGGCGAATCGAATTGTGACTTTTCATCTAACACTGGAATCAGCCACCGCCCTGTTAGCATCACGTACACGCTCTACCAAAGAGAAAGCCTTTCAGACCATTGTCCAGAACCGGATCAGTCATGGTGGCATTCTTGCCCCAGGTGCGGGAACACTGAAACACGGCGAGAATGGTAAAGGTATCCTGTCGCGTTGGTATCCAGAGACGCTCAAGAGGCGCATCCTCAATATCGCCAGCATCAAAGACAGGCTCAGATTCATCAGGGGCGACGGATTTGAAACCATCCGCAAGTATGCACGCTTCCCCAATGTTGTGTTCTTCCTCGACCCGCCTTACACTGCATCAACTAAAAGAGCAGGCACTCGCCTGTACAAGTATCATCAGATTGACCACGAAGAACTCTTCCGGCAAGCGAGCAAAATCAAAGGTGATTTCTTGATGACCTACGACGATGCTGAAGAAGTGCGCGCTTTGGCCGTCAAATATAGATTTGAGACCCGGTTGGTCGCCATGAACAGCACGCACCACGCCACCATGACCGAGTTGCTCATCGGCCGTAATTTGGATTGGGTCAGGTAGACGACCTATGAACCGGCAGGAATTATTGACAAACATACGGGCGGGGCGCGAGCGCCTCGAAATGGCTCTCGCGCGGATGGATGCCGCGCGGATGACAGAGCCAGTGCTCTACGGCCTGTGGTCGGTGAAGGACTTGCTTGCCCACATTGGCTTCTGGGAGCAGTACATCGTTGATGTCCATCACACGCTGCAGCGCGGCGACGTTCCGGCCCCTGCGCCCGATGAAACGTCGCTTGACGAGATCAACGCGCGGGTGTTCGCTGAACATCGAGGTCGCCCGTTAGCCGGCGTGCGGCGCGAGGAAGGCGCAGCGTATCGGGCGCTCATCGCGCTGGCCGAAACCGCGCCAGAAGACGATTTGTTCGATCCACATCGGTTTGCCTGGACCGGGGGACGCCCCTTCGCCGAACTGATCCAGAACAACACGCACGAGCACTACGACGAGCACCTGGAGGACCTGCTTCGATCTCCAGCAATACAGCAGTAGGCTCCATGCTCAGCGCGGACCACAGTCCGCGCCAGGGCAGCCGGACTGTGGTCCGGCAAGAGCGTTCTTCCTGGGCAGCGCAGGCGAGGTAAGCAGTCATGGAAATTGCGATCAAGGAAATCGACCGGCATAACCTTCAGGAAGTGAACATAGCCGGCTCCACCTTCACCGTGGATTCCGAACTTGTCCTGCAGGCCGAAGATGGTGTCATCCGCTACACCGTCACCCACATTCCACCCCATCAGAAGCATTACCCGCCGGACGAGATTGACTATGCCTCGTACGTCGGCCACCCGGACAAGGCGATCTTTTTGGCGTACGTGGACGGAGAATGCGCGGGGCAAATCCGGTTGCGCCGGAACTGGAACCAATACGCCTATGTCGAGGACATCGTCGTGGACGTCCACTTCCGCAGGCGCGGCGTTGGACGTGCGCTCATGGAGCGGGCCATCGAGTGGGCCAAAGCCAAACACCTGGCCGGGATCATGCTGGAGACGCAGAACAACAACGTCGCGGCCTGCCGGTTGTACGAGCGCTGCGGGTTTGTGCTGGGCGGATTCGACCGGTACCTGTACAAGGGCCTCATCCCTGACACAGAAGAGATCGCCCTGTATTGGTACCTGGTCTTTGGCTAAGGCTAGAAGGAGGTCTGTATGGCAGTATCAGATGCAGCCCAAACCAAGCGCCTCGATCACCTGTTCGAGGTAGCCCTGCAATTCCGGTGGGAGATGCCGCCCGTCGTCTCCTCTGGCGGGTAACTCACGGCAGGAAGTCAATTTATGGACAGGGCGCGGCGGCTCGCTATAAACTCGGCAGCAGGTGAAGCGACGCGCCGTTGGGCAACTATGAAACCCTTGCGAGTAGGAGATGAATATGTCACTACAGATCACTTCGTTACAGCAAGAACACCTCGAGGATGCCGCGGCATTGGTGAGTGCCCGGTACAAGACTTTGCGCGAGCGCATGCCGCTCTTGCCGCCTCGCTATGAGGACGCCGGCACGATTCTTTCGCTGCTGCGCAGCCTCACCGGCGAGGCAGCCGGCGTCGTCGCCCTGCGCGGCAGCCGGCTCGTCGGCTTTTTGTCGGGCTTTGTGCTGTCGTCGTTTCTGGGCAAGCGGAGCGTGTACAGCCCTGAATGGGCCAATGGCGCCGAGTTGGGGGAGAGCCGGCGGGTGTACGAGGAGATGTATGCGCGCCTTTCAGCGCGCTGGGTCGCCGATGGGTGCTTTCTGCACGCGGTGACCATGTTGAAGCACGACCGCGCGGGCATCGAGGGCTGGCAGTGGCTCGGGTTTGGGTTGGCAGCCGTGGATGGCGTGCGGGAGTTGAAACCGGTGCAAGGTGCTGCGGTAGAGGTGGAGGTTCGGCAGGCAAGGGTCGAAGACGTCGCGGAGGTGGCGGCCTTAGGTGAGGCATTGGAGCGCCACCTGGCCGCCGCGCCCACGTTCTGGCCCCACGAGCCGCAGGACTATGAGGAGTGGTTGCGGGACCCGGCGCACGCACTGTGGCTGGCGTACGAGGGCAGGGAAGCAGTGGGGTGCCTGGGGCTCGAGCCCGGGCACACGGGTGGGTGCGACGTGGTGCAGGACGAGCAGACGATCACCGTTGCGAGTGCGTTTACCCAGGAGGAGGCACGGGGCAGAGGGATCGCGACGGCGCTGTTGAACCGGGCACTGGAGTGGGCACAGGCCGCCGGGTACGTGCGGTGCGCCACAGACTTTGAGGCGATGAACGTCGTGGCCGCCCGTTTCTGGATGCGGTGGTTCGAGCCGGTGTGCTACTCGTTGATCCGTTGGATCGATGAGCGAGTTGGGGGGAAGGTTACCCACGATTTCTGATAGGAGGCGTGAGGGATGGGAGAGGTTCTATCCGACCAGATTGAGACGTACGTTGACCGGGCCGTGCGCTGGGCGATGGGTCTGCTCGGCTCCACCGAGTACAGGTACCTGTGCCTGGGGTTCGTGGAAGATGCGTACGAGATGCCCAACGGCATCGAACTCGACGGGTACTCGTATGCCAAAGAGTCGGCGGACGCTTATGGGGCGGAGAGGAACATCGGTGTCCCGCCGCGGGGGGCGTACGTGCTCTACGATTGCTGGGGGGAGATCAAGGGGGAGCGCAAGAACTGGGGGCACGTGGGCCTGTCCCTGGGGGACGGGAAAGTGGTCCACGCCTGGGACAAAGTGCGGGTGGATGGCTACCTGGAGGTCCAGAACCTGGCCGCCGGGCCGGGCTGGACACGACCACAGTACGTGGGGTGGGCTCCGGTGTCGCAGGTATTCGAGGGTGCCACGATCAGGACGCTCAGAGCGCATCAGCGAAAACTGGTCGAAGCCTGGAGGCGTGAAGAGCAGCAACCGTTCAGCGGGTGGGACTTTTCTTACCTGACCGGCCGTATGCTGGAGGAGGAACACCCCTGGTCGTATCCGGCGCGGGCGGCCGAACTGATGCAGCAATCGTCGGCTGTGCTCGACATGGGGACGGGTGGCGGCGAACGGCTGCTCGAATTGAGAGCGTACTGGCCGAAGAAGGTGGCGGTCACCGAGGACTATCCACCGAACCTGGAGTTGGTGACGAAACGGCTGGCCCCGTTGGGCGTGCGGGTCGAGAACGTCAGTTTGACGATCTACGATCCGATGCCGTTCGCGGACGGCGAGTTCGACCTCGTGCTGAACCGCCATTCCGGCTTCAATGCAGACGAGGTGGCCCGCATCCTGGCGCCAGGCGGCACGTTCCTGACCCAACAGGTGCACGGGCTGTGGGCGCAAGACCTGCTGGCGGTGTTCGGCGCCAAACCGCAGTGGCCCGAGGCGACGCTCTACAACAATGCGGACATACTGAAAGCCGCCGGGCTGACGATCGTGAGGGCCGAGGATTGGTCCGGCAAGTTAACGTTTACCGACGTGGGCGCGATCGCGTACTACCTGAAAGCGGTGCCCTGGCTGGTGCCCGGCTTTGCGGTGGACACACACCTGGAGTGCCTGCTCGAACTGCAGGCCAGGCTGGAAAGGGGTGAGGGATTGGCGTTCGAGGCCGGGAAATACCTGATCGAGGCATGCAGGTAATGCATTGATGGTCTACGTGTATCAAGGAAGGAGGAACTGACGATGACAGAGCAAAGCCAGTTCTCACCGGGTTTTCCTCCTAAAATGATGGTTTGTGTAGGTAGTGTAGTGCTGCGGGAGAATAAAGTACTGTTTGTTCGGCAAACCTACGGTGAGACTTTGAAGGGCAAATGGACTGTGCCGTGGGGGTACGTCCAGGGAGAGGATCCAAGCACCTATTTTGACCCCCCGCACGTTGCCGCCCTGCGCGAAACTCGGGAGGAGGCAGGCATAGTTGCAGACGTAGATGGATTGCTAGGCATACAAGAGCCCGGCAGATCGGAAACAGGTGAGCCACGTCTTTATATCTTGTTTCTGTGTCACCACGTCAGTGGCGAACCTACACCGGACAATCGAGAAACAGATATGGCTGCTTACTTCTCTCTTGAAGAGTTGAGGAACATACAGGAAGACGTCAATTACTTTTGTTATTGGTTGGCTACTCGAGTTCTACAGGGACAGTATACGATAGTGCCACCTGAACCTGAGAACCCCCATGCGCCTCGTATGGCATTTCTATGAGTCAGATGGTGGGTCAGTGATAAGTAGACCCTCTTTATCTCATACTGGGTACTATGAGCACAGAGGAGGACAGAGGAATGAAGGACAATCGGACGTGGAGCAATCGTGTGGTGTGCACGGCGGCAGTTTTCGCCGGTTTCTGCGCGGCCCACCTGATTGATGACTTTCTGTACGGGGTGCCGGCCGAGTTCCACCTGTCGAACACGACGAGCCAGGTACTTGGCCTGGCATTCTTCGTGGCGTTGACGGGTCTGATCGCGCTGGCGGCGCGGGGAAGCAGGCAGAGTTACCTTGGGCTTGTCGTGATCGGATTGCTCCTGGCGGCGGCGGACACGACGAAGCACGTGCCGGAGATGCTGGCGCCAGGGCCGTACCGGTCAGGGTGGTCGGTCGTGTTTTCCCTCGGCCTGATCGTGAGCGGGCTGGCGACGGCGGCCGTGTCGTATGGGGCACGGCGGGGCGCAGAGAGATAGATCAGGTAGTACGAGCGAAAATCCATCTTGAGCAAGTTACACCTCGCCGACCGCACGCAGGCCGCGGTGTACGCCTGGCACGAGGACATCGTCCGGCGCGTATAAATCCACCTACCCCAATTACACTCAGCGGCCCTGTGGCGGCCGGCCAACTTCGACCGAGTACGGCTCCCGTCCCCGGAATAACTGCTCCCCTCACTGTCAAGGAAAGCGTCGCCCTCCTGACGGGCATGGTGTAACCAGACGCACGATGGTTGCGTAAGCAGTAGGTCATTTGTCATAAGAGTGAGACGGGTATTTGACCTAGAACAGGCTGCTTCTCAGGTTATCCTTTTGCTCTAGGCCAAATTCGTCTTCCATCCGATGCGCGTGCAGCCGGGTGATGGTATGCTAACACAGGTGAGGCCGGAGGAAACTGCAGAAAGAGGTAGGGGTGGAGTTCACCACTGACGGCGGCCATCGTCACGGATGAAAGCCTGGGAACTTTCCAGGAACTATCGCTGACGGTAATCGAGGAGGAAGGCCCACAGAGCGGGCGTACACGGGTAAGCGACAGCGGCTACCGCGTGCGGGTGGCCGTGAGCGCTGACCTGGCCGGCTTTGAGACGCTCTTCCTGGATACCCTCAATGGCCGATGAGAGAGGTGTGACATGTCCAAGTTTGGGAGATTCCTGGCCCTTGTGCCCATTTGTATTGGTGCGCTCACGATGTCTGCCTGCCATTCCGGCAAGCCTGCAGTTCGGGAAATGGAAGCACAGGTGCACGATGCCACATTGCACGTCCGGGTGGCAGGCAACCCTGACTCGGGAAACGTGCTCATCGCCATCCACGGTGGGCCGGGTATGTCGAGCGACTACATGATTAACCTGGAGCAACTCGCGGGTCCAGAACTCGCCGTGGTAACGTACGACCAACGGGGGGTAGGCCGCTCGACGAGTCCCCCTGGCGACGCTTCCAACTACAGCCTGCTCAAGTACGTGGAAGACCTCGAGAGCGTGCGCCAGGTCGTCGGTGCCGAAAGTGTGCACCTCCTCGGCCATTCGTGGGGCGGGGTGGTCGCGCTGCGTTACGTGACTGTCCATCCGCAGAGGGTGCGCTCGCTCGTGCTGATGGGCAGCGGTGCACCGGGCGCAGAAGCAATGCGCGCGGCACAGGCGAACAAGGCCCAGCGAGTTGTGGCGCTGCAACAGCAGGGCCTCATCCCCAACCGCCCCACATCCGTGCGAGACATACTGCCGGCTTACTTCTCCGACCCTCGCTTTGAGATGCCCGACGAGTTGCAGAACCTGTACTATAACGGAACTGTCGAGCAACTCACGTGGTCCGCCATAGGAGACTATGATTTCAGCGCGGAGGTTGCCCGGTTGGATCATCTGGTGCTGGTGCTGTGGGGGGCAGACGATCCCTTCGGTAGACAGATGGCCGAGGCCACCGTGTCTGCTCTGTCGAACGCCGCCGTCGAGTTCGTCGTGCTCGAAAAGTGCGGTCACTTCTGGCACGAATGCCCTGCCCAGTTCTACTCTCGCGTCCGCGCTTTCCTGGAGGTGGTGTCCACAACGACGGCAGCAGCGGCCAGGCACGAGCCAACGGCTACACCGACCATCATCACCGACGTTTCTGCCACCAACAGCGGTGACAAGGAGACAGACATGAACGACTACCTGGGCTACTTTGACTTTGGCGGCCTGGATTGGAACGCAGTCCACGAGCGCTATCAACCACTGATCGCTGCCGCACAGGACGATGAAACGTTCTACGAACTGATCAACAAGATGCTGTTCGAGTTGAACGTGTCACACGTCGCCGTCGTGCCGCCGGACGACCTGCAGCAGATCGAACCGATCCTGTCGGCAGAAGGCAGCATCGGGATGGACCTCAGGCTGCTCGACGGCGTTGCGGTGATCACGGCCGTCAAGCCTGGGTCTCCGGCCGATCAGGCCGGGCTGCGTCCCGGCTTTGTCGTTCAGCGCATCGGCGGGCAGACGGTCGAACAGATCGCGCGCGAGACGCGCCTGATCCCGCCCCTCAACGACCGTAACCAGCGCAAGCGGATCACGGCCAGTATCCTGGAGCGCGCCTACGGCCCTGCCGATACGATGGTCTCGATTGCCTACCTGGACGAACGCGGCGAGGCGCACGAGACAGCAATCAGGCGCACGCAGCGGGACGGCAGAGTCGCGCTGGCAGATGGGCTGCCGCCCTTCTTTATCGAGTTCGAGGCCAGGCGGCTGGACGATGACATCGGCTACATCCGGTTCAACGCCTTCCTGCCACCGGTAAATCAACGCTTTCCAGAAGCCCTGGAGTCGTTGCGCGACGCGCGCGGTCTGATCATTGATCTGCGCGGCAACCACGGCGGCTTCTTCGAGGTCAGAAAGGCGCTGGCCGAGCAACTGGTCCAGGAACGGAGATTGTTCTGGAGTTACCAGAGAAGGGACTCCACCAGGGAGGTTTACCTCGAGCCGGCGGAAAACGCTTACGCCGGCCCGCTCGTCGTGCTCATTGACGTGATGAGCATCTCGTCGGCCGAGGAATTCAGTGGCGCGATGCAAGCGATTGGCCGTGCGGCGATCGTCGGGGAGCAGAGCGCCGGGGTCGTGGTGGCCGCAGATTGGATGCAGTTGCCGAACGGCGCGACGTTCATGTACCCCATTGAGCAGACCAGGACGGCCGACGGCACAGTGCTTGAAGGCCGTGGGGTGATACCAGACATCGAGGTTGCGCTTGACCGCGCGTTGCTCCTGCAGGGCAGAGATTCCCAACTCGAGGCCGCGCTCCGCTACCTCCAAAGCGCGATGCAGGACTGAAGGACAGATATGACCGAGCCAGCCATTATGGCGGCGTTCACGGCCGGTGTGGGGGTCCTGGTTTCATTGCGGGCGGCAACCGTCCAGCAGGCTACGCTGACCATGACGGCCATCTTCCTGCTGTCGCCACAGGTGCTGATCGCGGCACTGCTCATCCTCCACGAAGTCTTCGGGAAGCAGATCAACACTCCGCCGATCCACTCCTCCAATCGGCGTACGCCGAAGGCGGGATCGGGATTGGCGTCCGCCTGATTGACGGCGAAGCCGTGGTGACCTCCGTCAAGCCCTCGTCACCCGCCGCCCAGGCCGGCTTGCGCCCCGGTTGCATCCTCGTCAGCGTAGATGGCGCAACTCTCGAGCAGATCGCATGCATATGGCATCGAGGAGGAAAACGGTGAGATCCAAAATCATCATCCTGTTAGCACTGCTCACTATGCTCCTGGGAACGGCAGTGTACGGCCAGACAGCAACGTTCGCGGCACCCACAACGGGGCAAGAGCCACCGCTGCGAGACTCAGAGCCCCTCGACGCTGTCATTGCCGACCTGGAGCGCTATATCCCCGAGTATATGCGCGAGGAGCACAGCATTGATGCCAATAAGTGTGCCCTCGAAACTGCGCGGAGCGGTTTCGACCAAGAGAACATCCAATTCGTCCAGATGGGCGCCGGGCGGCTGGCATTCGCAAACGAATACTTTGGCACCGTGAGCATGTCTGGCTCACTGCACCATCTGGCCGCGGATGGTGACGCCACGGTCGTGAGCCATTGGAATGCGACTGAGGCCTACAGTCGTATTTTCGTCATCTACTGGCTGCACAGGATACCGCATACGGAAGAGCCAGTTCTGTATCACCCCAATAGCCAGGGAGAGCCACAACCTTTGGGGATCTTTGCCACACGAGCCCCCATCCGCCCCAATCCAATCGGGTTGGCTTTGGTGGAGCTCGTAAAACGTGAGGGGAATATTCTTTGGGTGAAAAGTCTTGACGCTTTTGATGGCACGCCTGTGCTGGACATCAAGCCGTATCCTGACTGGGAGCGAGGGCGTTTTATTGTGGTTACGGATTTCAGAGTCCCCGAGTGGCTGACGAGAATTATCGAAGGGAGGGGGAATACATTGCGGTTTTGGAGGAGCCGGTCGCCAAGGTGACCAGAAGGGGCGGAACGGTGGAAGAGACGATGCAACTTGCCCTACATGGACAAGTTGGCAACTTGTCCTACATAGTTAGCGGCGCATGAAGCGCCGCTCCAGTTCTTCGACCGTCAGCAGGACGAAGGCCGGGCGGCCGTGGGGGCAGGTAGCGGGCGACCAGGCGGCCTCCAGGTCGCGGAGGAGCGTCTGCATCTGCTCCGCCGTCAGGACGTCCCCCGCCTTGACCGCCGCCGTGCAGGCGGCCTTCATCGCCAGCCGCTCCCGCGCCGCCTCGGGGTCCAGTTTGCGGCAGGCGGGCAGTTCGTCCAGCAGCGCCTCCAGCAGCACACGCGGCTCCGGGCCGGCCAGCGCTGCCGGGACGCTCCGCAGCAGGAAGGTGTACCCCCCAAAGTGCTCGATCTCCAACCCCAGGTCGGCCAGCAGCGCCAGGCACGGTTCGAGCGATTCGGCCTCGCGCGCGGTCAGTTCGAGGCGCAGCGGCGGGTTCAGCGGCTGCACGCTTTCCGCCCCCAGTAACCGCTCGAAGAGCACCTGCTCGTGCGCGGCGTGCTGGTCCACGACGACGAGCCCCTCCCGGCCGCGGGCGACGATGTAGGCGTTATGGAATTGTCCCAGTGGTTCCAGTCCCCCCGCCGCGTATTCGGCCTGTGGCTCCCGCAACGCTCCTGCCTCGAGCGACGCGTCACTGAAGGGCCACTCCAATGCAGGAAAGTCCTGCTCCAGGTGCGGGTAGGGGACCAGCGCCTCCTCGACCGCCCGTGCCACCGCGCCGTAGACGGAGCGCTCCTGGCTCAGGCGCACCTCCTCCTTGCGCGGGTGGACGTTGACGTCCACCAGGTGGGGGTCGAGCCGGACGTGAAGCACGGCCAGCGGGCGCCGTTCGGGCGGGAGCCGGCCGGCGTACGGGCGCTCGAGCATCACGGCCAGGAGCCCAGAGCGGACCGGGCGGCCGTTGACGAAGAAAAACTGGCCCTGCCGGTCGCGCCGCCCCAGCGCAGGCGCGCTCACGTGGCCCCACACGCGCAGGTCGGCTGCCTCCCAGGCCACGTCCACCATCTCGGCCGCCACGTCGCGCCCGAGCGCGGCGCCGATCCGCTCCAGCGGCGTGGCGGGCGGTGCGACGTAGGACTCGCGCCCGTTGACGAGCAGCCGGAAAGCGACGGCCGGGTAGGCCAGCGAGTAGCGCACGACCGTCTCGCGCACGAGTTGCGCCTCGCGCATGGGCGACTTGAGGAATTTGCGGCGGGCAGGGGTGTTGTAGAACAGGTCGCGCACCGTGACGCTCGTCCCGACCGGGCTGGCCGCCGGTGCGACCTCGACCTGTCCGCCGGCCGCGCGCACGCGCGTGCCCTCGAGTTCTTCTTTGGAGCGGGTGAGCAATTCCAGCCGGGCGACGGTGGCGATGGAGGCGAGCGCCTCCCCGCGGAAGCCCAGCGTGGCGATACCGTCCAGGTCGGCCAGCGTGTGGATCTTGCTCGTGCTGAAGCGTTCGAGCGCCAGCGGCGCGTCGGCGCGCGCCATGCCGCAGCCATCGTCGGAGACGCGCACGAGCGAAAGGCCGCCGTCGCGGATCTCCACGCTGACCGCCGCCGCACCGGCGTCGAGGCTGTTCTCAATCAGTTCCTTGACGGCCGAGGCCGGCCGTTCGACGACCTCACCGGCGGCAATGCGTTCGGCGACCTCGGGCGGCAGGATATGGATGGCGAGCTGAGTAGCCATCTAGCCCTCCCCGCGCAACCGCTGCTGCCACTCATTCAACATCACCAGCGCGCGCACCGGCGTCAGGTTGGCGACGTCGAGCCCGAACAGTTCGCGCAGCACCGCCCACACCGCCTCATCATCTGCAGGCACCAATATCCGTTCCTGCCCCTCCCCCGCCAGATACGCCACCCCAATCTCCCGCAACGCCTTCCCTCCCTCCCTTCCTTCCCCTCCTTCCCTTCCCTCCTTTCCCTCCCTTCCTTCCCCTCCTTCCCTTCCCTCCTCTCCCTCCCTTCCCTCCAACCTCCCCATCACCTCCCGCGCCCGCTCGATCACGTGGTCGGGGACGCCCGCCAGCCGGGCCACCTGGACGCCGTAACTGCGGTCGGCCCCGCCTTCCACCAGCCGGTAGAGGAACACGACGTCGTGGCCCTGCTCCCGGGCCGCCATGCTGGCGTTGCGCGCGCCGTCGAGTGCGCCAACCAGCGCGGTCAACTCGTGAAAGTGGGTGGCGAAGAGCGTGCGGGCGGCGACGCGATCGTGCAGGTCCTCGCCCACCGCCCAGGCCAGCGCCATCCCGTCGTAGGTCGAGGTACCCCGTCCCACCTCGTCGAGCACGACCAGGCTGCGGGAGGTGGCGTGGCGCAGGATGTAGGCCGTCTCGCTCATCTCGACCAGGAAGGTCGAGCGGCCCTGGGAGATGTCGTCGGTGGCACCGGCGCGCACGAAGATGCGGTCCACCAGCCCCACGCGGGCCGCGCGGGCGGGGACGAAACTGCCCACTTGCGCCATCAGCACGATCAGCGCCACCTGCCGGATGTAGACCGACTTGCCGCTCATGTTTGGCCCGGTGATGACCAGGAAGCGCTGGCCGTCGGCGTCGAGCGCGGTGTCGTTGGCGACGAAGCGCGCGGGCACGCTCGGAGACCGGCTCAAGCGGGGGGAGCCGGACATCATCTGCTCGACGACGGGATGGCGGCCCTCCTCGATCTCGATGCGCGTACCGTCGTCCACGACGGGGCGGGCGTAGCCGCAGTGGGCGGCCACCTCCGCCAGCGCTGCCAGCACGTCCAACTCGGCCAGCACGCGCGCCGACCGCTGCAGGCGCTCGGCGTGGGCGGCCACCTGCCGCCGCAGGCCGACGAACAATTCGTACTCGAGTTCGTCGGCGCGGTCTTCGGTCGCGAGAATTTCTGCCTCGCGCGCCTGGAGTGCGGGCGTGGTGAAGCGCTCGGCGTGGGAGATGGTCGCCCGCCGCTCGTACTCGGGCGGGACGAGCGCGCTCTTGCTGCGCGGCACCTCGACGAAGAAGCCAAAGATCTGGTTGTAGCGCACGCGCAGGTTGGGAATGCCGGTGCGCTCCCGCTCCTGCGCCTCGTACGCGGTCAGCCAGTCGCGCCCTTCGGCGGCGGTGCGGCGCAGGCGGGTCAGTTCCTCGTGGTAGCCGTCGCGGATGAGGCCGCCCTCGCGCAGGAGGATCGGCGGGGCATCCACGAGCGCCTCCCCGATGAGCGCCGCCACGTCCTGCAGATCGTCCAGGCTCTCGTGCAACGCCCGCAGGCGGGAAGAGCGGGCCTTGGCCAGGAGGGCCTTGATGGCGGGGATACGCCGCAGTGCCCGGCGCAGTGCCGTGAGATCCCGGGCGTTGGCCGTGCCGAAGCCGATGCGTCCGACCAGCCGCTCCACGTCGTGCAGCCCGTCGAGGAGGTCGCGCAGGTCAGCGCGGAGGAACGTCCTCCCCTCTCCTTCCCTTCCTTCCCTCCCCTCCTTTCCCTCCCCTGTCTCAGGGTGAGGGCCCAACTCCTCCACTGCGTCCAACCGCTCCTGGATGCGCCCCAGGTCCACCAGCGGCTGTTGGATCCAGCGCCGCAGGAGGCGGGCGCCCATCGGCGTGACGGTGCGGTCGAGCACGCCGAACAGGCTGCCCTGCACCCCGCCATCGCGCAACGTGCACGTCAATTCCAGGTTGCGGCGGGTCACGGCGTCCAGCCCGACGCTGGCCGCCGGGCTGTAGGTCGCCAGGTCGCGCAGGTGGGCCAGGTCGGAGATCTGGCTTTCCTGGAGATAGTAGAGCGCGGCCCCGGCGGCGGCCGTCGCCAGCGGCAATTCCTCGCAGCCATAAGGTTCGAGGGAAGCCGCACCGAAGTGGGCCAACAAACACTCGCGCGCCGTGGCGGGGTCGAACCTGGCAATGTCCACGGGCGAGAGGCGCGCCGGGCGGACCCGTCCCAGCCAGGCGGTCCACTCCTCGTCCTCGCGCAGGTCAGCCGGCAGCAGTACCTCGCTGGGCTGCAAGACGTCGAGTTCCTCGAGCAACTGTGAGCAGGCTGAGGCCCCCTCGAACTGGGCAGTGACGAACTCGCCGGTCGAAAGGTCTACCGCCGCCAGGCCCCAGGCAGCCACTTCCGCGGGGGCAAGAGCGGGCCGCCGGGGGGCCAGCGCGACCAGGAAATTCTGGGCCTTCTCCGCCAGCAGCGCCTCCTCGACCACCGTGCCCGGCGTGATGACGCGCACGACGTCGCGCCAGATCAGGCGGCGCGCCTTGCCCGCGTCCTCGAGTTGTTCGGCGATGGCCACCTTATGGCCGAGCGCCAGGAGTTTGGAGACGTAGACCGTGAGTTGGCGGTAGGGGATGCCGCACATGGGCAACTTGACGCCCTTGGCGAAGCGGCGGGAGGTGAGGACCAGGCTAAGTTGGCGGGAGACGAGGCGGGCGTCGTCCTCGAACATCTCGTAAAAGTCGCCCAGGCGGAACACGAGGATCGCGTCGGGGAAGCGCGCCTTCAGTTGGCGGTACTGCCGCAGCATCGGCGTGGGATTCGCCATTCTGGACCCTCCTCTGGTGGAGATTATAGCCACTGTGGAACGAATGTCAATTAGGCGTTTGACTTCTCTCCTCAGTCACGCTATACTGAGTCTGTCGGGTACAACTCATTCCCAGGTGCCAGGATCCGCTTTCAGGCAGCCTATGGAAGTATCGCCCTACGATCTATTAGAGAAACTCAAAGGACAAGAGCACGTAGTCGCCATTCCTCCGCACCTGCAGCCAACGCTGGCCCCAGCTCAGATCTGCCTGCAGGAGTGGCAGGATTACTGGGTGACGTGTTCTGGCGTTGAGCAGATACGAGTGGGGACCGATGTCCTTGACCCGGTATGCGCGGAGGTATTCCGTCTGCGCTTTGAGAACCGGCTGGGCCTGACCGCGATCCAACCCCTCGCGAGCGGTCGGCCTATGACCCCACCGTGCTACGTGGAGGTCATCTCGGCCAAGTTCCCCACGCCAGCTGCGCACATGGTCTTCTACCGGGCGCTACTGGACGACCTCTTCGCCCGCGCTGTCCGTCTGCCCTTCACATTTGGCGGACCGACGGCGCGCGGTGTGGTCGAGGCACTGCGCCCACCCACGCCGCTTTTCACGCTGTACTTCCTCGATCACTTTGCCGCTGACCTGGCGACTGCGCTCGCCATCGTCCAGTCCGCGCCGCACCGCAAACTGCACGATGCGCCCGACCTGGTTCCACTGGCGGAGGTGACCGAGGCCGACGCGGACGTGCTGCTCAGTATCGTGCGCTCACCGGAGCGGCTGGCCCACGCGCGGGGCTTTGCCCTGGCCGAGCGCCTGCACGGTTACGCACCGGTCCACGTCTGGCAGCGCTGCCCGGAGGAGACAGTGGACACGCCGGAGAATCGCTTCGTGCGGGATTTTCTCTGCCAACTCCTCACCGCTGCCGAGGGGCTGCCTGCGCAGCGGTGGTGGAGCAACGTCCCACCCGCGCGGCAGGCCACCGTGCGCGAAGTGGCGGCGCTGTTGCGCCAGGCCCTGGTGGAGCCGCCACTGGCAGTGGTGGGGCCGCTGCTCTGGCTGCCGCTCAATTCGCAGGTGCTCCTGCGGCGCGACGGCTATCGCGAGCTGCTGACGCTCTGGCAGCGTTTCCAGCAGGCCCGCCGCCCGTTCTTCGCCGCGCTGCAGCAGGCAATAGAAGTGCGCGACATCGCCACGCTCTACGAGGTGTGGGCTTTCTTCCGGCTGGTGGATGAGATCAAGCAGGCCATCCAGGAAGAGCCAGTGCTGCACCTGACGACCACGGACGAGTACGGACTGGAGTGGGGAGCAGAGGCACGCTTCGGCAGGCCGGGCTGCCTGCTCTACAACCACACCTATCAGCGGCCAAAAACGTACTCGCTCCCCTTGCGTCCAGATTTTGCCTGGGTGCGGGACGGCCGCCTGGAGGTTGTGTTGGACGCCAAGTTCCGCTTAGAGCGCGAGGTGCTGGAAGCGGAGGATGACAAGACTCCAGCAGCCACCGCCAAACGCACCGACCTCTACAAGATGCACACTTACCGTGACGCCTTGGACATCCGCGCGGCAGTAGCGATCTATCCGGGAGATCAGGCGCTCTTCTACGATGTAACACGTAGACCACGGGAGGATCTCACACTGGCCAATGTGCTGACTAGTGATTTTTCAGGCGTCGGCGCGCTGCCGTTAAAGCCAGGATAAGTTAAGCACAGGAGGGGAAAGTG
>Ga0315285_10002268_pt1 | contig 20092 bp, 14 predicted proteins | sample YL17G09_36_MG_FD_203698 | JGI IMG/M metagenome (GOLD analysis project Ga0315285, IMG submission 203698) | Sediment microbial communities from Yellowstone Lake, YNP, Wyoming, USA - YL17G09_36 | ecosystem: Environmental > Aquatic > Freshwater > Lake > Sediment | place: USA: Wyoming | collected...
CCGCGGCGGGCTTGCTGGTCGCCGCGGCGACCCTTCCGCTTTCTGCCTTCGCCATTGTCGGGCTATTCATGAGACAGCACACCAGTTTATACCACCGAAGAAGCGTCCCCGCGCCCGAATCGGGCGGTTCAGCACTGAGCACTCAGCACTGAGAACTCAGCACTCAGCACTTCTCACTGCTCATTCAGCAGCAGGTCGCGGGCCAGGCGCAGAGGAGGGGCGCCGAGCGACAGCAGCCGGTCGTGGAATTCCTTCAGCACGAATGCCGGCCCCTGTCTTTTCCGCAGCTCTTCGCGCAAACGCAGGATCTCCAACTTCCCCGCGTACGGGGCGGCGGCCTCCCCCGGAAAAAGCAGCGCCCGCTCGACCTGCTCCTCGGCGGCCGCCTGGTCGAGGAAACCGTCATTGACCAGCAGGCTGACGGCATCGGCGGGCGACAGGCCGCCGGAATGCAGCCGGACATCGATCACGGCCTCGAGCTGCGCCACCAGCGCATGGTGCAACTGAAGCAGGCGGGCCCGCGGGTCGGGCCGGAAGCCTTCCTCGAAAACCATCTGCTCGCAATACAGCGCCCAGCCCTCGGTGAAGGCCCGGCTGGCGAAGACCTTGCGCGCCAGGTTGGACGACCGGCTCATGGCCTCGCTTTGCACGTATTTACCCGGGTACCCGTCGCGCACGGCCAGAAGCGAAATCGCAATCGGGTTGCTGTCACGGAGCAGAAATTCGGCTTGCTCGACCCCGAGCAGCTCCAGCGCCGGCACGTAGTAGAACCAGGGGAGGTCGGGTTCGAACGGGCCCGGGGCCTCAAGCCGCGCCGGGCCAGCCAGCCAGTAAGAGGGAACGGTCAGGATTCGGAGGCGATCACGATCCGGCAGCGAGACCAGGCCCCTCTCTTCCACGAAGCGCCGGGCATCGCTGAACCCCTCGCGGAACGCCGCGGCCAGCTTATCTTGGGGCAGCCGCGCGGCCGCGATCTCCCCCAGCGCTTGAGGCACGGATTGGCTGGAATTGATTTGCCCGGCCACCTGGCGCATCCGCTCCCGGGTCTCGAGCACGTCGCGCTCGGCGGCCGCCTGCAGTTCCTCGGCGGTCAGTGCGGCGCCCAGGTAATAGCGGAAATAGTCGCGGTAGAGCGAGCCGCCCTGGGAACCGGGCGGGGAAGGGAACAACGGCGCGTCAACGGAGCGGGGCAGCAGGTCGGACTGCAGCCATGCGCCGAACTGGCGCAGGCTGGCGGCGACGCGCGCCGCTTCCTGGGCGACCCGCTTCCGCAGTTTCTTGCTCGCTCCCTGTTCGGCGGCCGCCTGCGGCACCTGCTTCTCGATCCAGTCCGCGGCTTCCGCAATCTGCCCGATCGCTTCGCGGGTAGCCAGCCGCGGAGGCCGGTCCAAATTCATGCGCGCCTGCTGCAGCAACTTCGGAAACCCCTTCAACCGGGCGGCCAGCGCCGTGTACCGCCGCTCGGCCGGCGCGAATTCCCGGCCCACCAGCGCGGCTACCGACTCCCGGAGCAGGCAGACGTACGAGCCGGGGTCGCGTTTCCACCGCTGGAGTTGCTGGAGGTCGAGCAGCGCCAGGCGGATGCGGTCCATCACCATCTCGCGGTCCACCCGCTGTCCGGCGGCCAGGCCGGCGGGACTGAGCCGCTCGAATGCTTTCAGGGCCGCCCGGTTTCGCTGAATCTCCAGATCCATCGCCAGCGGAGAGAAATCCTCTAATTGGGCGTCGTAGGCATGGACGCCGGAGGGCGTGGCCGCCCGCGCCGGGTTTGCCTTCCAGTAGCCCGCCAGATAGGTCTCCAGCAGGCTATCCACGTCCTGGGCGCGGAGGCAAGGCAACAGAAACAGGGAGAGCAAAAAGACGAGGAGGCGCACGCTAGTCAGAAAAGGTGACAGGTTGCAGGTGGCAGGTTGCGGGCCAGGCAGCACTGTCGCCTGCCACCTGCAACCTGCCACCTTGTTCTCAAGGCTTCTTGGCGGCCGGCGGCGTTGCCGGCTTGGTGACCGGCGGCGCTGTCGGCTTGGCCGCCGCGGGCGCTGCGGGCTTGGCTGCGGGCTTCGCCGCCGGAGCCGCGCCCGAAGTGGCTGCGCCGGCAGCCGGCTCAGTGGAGTTGTACAGCTTGATAATGTCGTCGGTCAGATCCACGGAGGCGCTGGCCCAAAGCACGGGGCTTTGTGGCGAACCGACGTCGAACACCACATGGTAGCCGTACCTGCGGGCGTATTCGTCCAGCACCTTCATCATCTTCTGGCCGATCTCGTTGACGGCCTGGGCTTCGGCCTGCTGCGCGTCGTTGGTGGCGTCCTCGTTGGCGCGATTGAAGTCCTTGGTCTTGGTTTCAATCTGGCGAACCAAGCTGGCGCGCGCCTCGTCGCTCAGGGTTTTTTCCTGCTCGGCCAGTTGCTTCCGCAGTTTCTCAATCTCGGCCTGCCTGGTTTGCAGATCGGTCTGGCGCGGCGCGAACTGCTTCTGGAGCCGCTCGATGGCCACGCGGCCCTCGTTGGATTCGATGATGGCGCGCTGGATGTTGATCAAGCCAATCTTGACGGCGGGCGCCGGCGCCGGCACGAAGGGCGCCTGGCCATAACCCGCGGTCGCGGCCGTCAGGGCGGCGGCCAGCGTAAATGCAAACAACTGTTTCTTCATCCCCACTCCTCAGGTTGTAATTGGGTCTTCTTGGCTCCGGTCACGAAGCGGACCCCGCATTAGGAAGCCAAACGAGCAATTATAGTTCCGGGCGCGCAGCGCGGTCAATCCGGAGAACCGCGGAAGTGTACCACGGGCTCGAAGGCAAAGAAGCTGTGAAAACCGCCGGCGCCCGGGCCTCAATTGCGGCTGGCCGCCGCCTCCTCGTTCCTGACTTTCAATTCCGGGGATTCGCTGACCGATACCTTCCTGGCCCGGCGGAAGAGCGCATCGACCTGGCTGCCCGGCGCGCGCTGCGCCTTGAAACCTTGCAGCCAGAGGCCGTCCGCATCATCGACGATCAGCGCCGGCCGGCGGTCGTCTTTCTCGAAGCTCACCGCGACGTTCCGGAACCGCAAATCCTTGACGTTGCGGCAATAGAAGCCGTAGGAGGGACGAGGGCCGACATCGACGGCCCTGAAGGAATCGTTCTCGGGTGGAATGATCGCGGCCTGCTCCGCGCTCCCTCCCCCCTTGTAGGTTAGACGCACGTTTTCCAGCGTGATGTTTTCGACGGGGGCGCCCGGCTTCCCCATGATGGTGCTGGTCCACTGCTCGTTCTTGATGTAGCCGTACACGTCGGTGGCGGTGATGTTCTTCAGGGTGATGTTGCGAATCCTGCCCAGCGCTGTGGGAGCCTCGGGCGTCCGGCCCTGGCGGTTCGAGAGCTTGATGTAGATGGGCTGCGCCACCTTGCTCATGCGGATGTTCTCGTAGGTGACGTTCTCGATGACCGCGCCGTCGTTGGAGGTGATGCTGATGCCGGCCTTGTCCGCGTGCTCGATGACGATGTTGCGGAACTGGATATTGCGGAAGTCGCCGGCGGTCTCAGACCCGAAATGAATGCCGTAGGCATTGGTCGCCACCTTGCAGTCGCGGATGGTGATGTTCTCGCTGAGAAGCCGGCGTCCCAGCGAGCGATTGCTCTTGAGCACGATGGCGTCGTCGCCGCCCTTCATGACCCCGTTCTCGTAGCGGATCGACTCCACGTCGGTGCCGTAGACCTCGACGTTGCGCGACCCCACGATGTCGATCCCGTCGCGGCTGGTGCGCACCGTGACGTTGCCCACTTTCACGCCGTCGCAGGCGATGATGAGCATGGCGAAGTGCCCGCCCTGGTTCACCGTGAAGTCGTTCAACCGGACGTTGCGGCAGGAGCGCAGGGCGATGGCCTTGTCGCCGCCGCCCACCGGATCGCTCTCCTTCAGGCTGCGCGCCAGGCCGCCGCCGTGGATGGCGCCGGGCCCGGTGATGGACACGTTCTCCACCCCGTCGCCCCACATCAGGGCGTTGCGGACGTGGCTGTAACCGAACTCCTGCCACTTGTCATGGGGGTTCGGCTCCGGGTGGTCGTAGGCGCCGATGTTGTTTGGCGCGCCGAGGATGGTGGCGCCTTTGGCCAGGCGCAGGTGCACGTTGCTCTTCAGCCGGATGGAGCCGGACAGGTAGGTGCCCGCGGGAAACTCCACCAGGCCGCCCCCGGCAGCCCGGCATTCCTCAATGGCCCTGTTGATCGTCGGGGAATCCAGTGTCTTGCCATCGCCGGCAGCGCCGTAATCTTTCACGTTGCATACTTTCTGGGCGGCAAAGGCAGTGGCGGCGCCAATGCTCAATACTACGGCGAGACGCATCAGGTTACGGTACATTGCGGGTTTCCTTTCCTGCTGCTGAAACGTGCCGGCGGGCACAAGAGTCGCCCCTACGGCATCCGTTGTAAGGGCCGGCCGCCGCGGCGGCAGCCCGTCCTATCTGTTCTCTACGTCGGCGGTTTCGCGAATGCGCTCGAGGACCCGCCGGTCCTCCTCCAGCGCGCGGCTGCGGTTCTTCATGCGCCAGCGCATCTCCAGAACGAAGTGGTCGAGGTTGTAGCGGTGACCGGTCTCCGGGTTGAGGCCGTAGGTGACGCCGGGGGCGCGGTCCATGGCCTCCAGGCGCGCCAGCGCGTCTTCCACCACCATGGCGTCCTGCTCGTTGGGCTTGTTGATCCAGCGCCGCTGCGCGAAGTAGGCCCGCGTCCATTCGCGGTAGAGTTTCGCGGCATCCAGAAGGAGGTCGAAGCCCTCGCGCAGGGGCGCCATCTGGGCCGGAGTCATGTACCGCGCCGCCTGGTCCAGGTCGGCAATCGAGGCCTTCACCTGCTTCAACACCTCGTCCTTTTCGGCCACGAACTTCCGGAACAGGGCCTCGTCCGGATTGTAGGAAGCTTCCTCCAAGGCCTTGTCGGCAGGGTCGTTGCTCCATTTCGATCGGGGACGTTGGAGGACATGTCCGAGGTAATAGCGATAGTTGTCCCATTCCGCGCCGATCGATTTCGTGAGCCAGAGGCCCAGAAAGTAGCGGCCGTTGTGGTTGATGAATTCGGTGCGCTGGAGCGCCGCAATGATATAGGGGGCGGCGTGCTCCGGGTAGCGCCGGGCCGCCCAATCCTTCCACACCTGCTCGGCGCCCACGTCCGGGTCCTTCAGGAAACGGGAGAAGGCGTAGAGGTTGACCTCCTGGACGTTCTCGAAGGGCTTGTCCCACACCAGGCGGCAGCGGCCGACCATGCCCGCCAGGCCCTTCTCTTTGGCCCGTTGCGCGAATTTCTGGATATAGCCCACCTGGGCGTACGGCCCCTGCCAGCTCCAGGCTTTCTCCACGCCCAGGTCGAACTCGATGATCTGGCGCTTCTTGCCAACCTTGCCGTGCATGGGGTCGGGCGGGTAGAAGGGATCGAACTCGTGGCAGGTATCCTTGCTCATCACCACCAGGTCGTCGGGGAGCTTGGCCAGCGCGGCCGCGAAATAGTCCATTTCCAGCGGCTCATAAAAAAAGTTGCGGATGATGAGCTGCTTGTTGTGCTTTTTCGACAGATCGTAGAAAAAGCGGCTGATGCGGTAGAGCCGCTCGGGCACCGGCAGCTTGGAAGCCACCTCGGTGTTGCGGAAGATCTTGTTGTTGCTTTCGTGGAAGGTGACCACCAGGCCGGCCGCGCCCGGAACGACAGCCAGCAACTGGTCGTAGCGCCGCTCCAGGTACTGGAACAGCTCGGGGTCATCGAAATTCACGCGGCGGGCCGTCTTGTACTTGTCCGGGATGTCGTCAAACTCGTGCACCCAGAGGTAAACCGCGATCTTCTTCTGCTGGGCCAGCGCGGCCGCCTCGAGCACGTCCCGCTGCCGCTCGCTCGATTTCAGTAAGCCATCGACCGAGCGGAAAAACTGGTGCGAAAAGATGAAGAAGTTGACGCCGTACTCGGGCGCCTTGTCGATCGCCTCCCGCAGCTTGGGCATGTCGTAGTCGTGAAACTGCCAGCCATTCATCGTGAAGGGCTGGCCGGGGGGGGACACAGCGGCTGCCGGCACGCCGACAACACCAAGCCACAACAGTAAGATGAGAACGAATCGCCGGGTCATCTTCACTCCCTAAATCCCGCTTAATGCGGTTTCCTCGAAAATGCTGAGGGACATCATTGTCTGTCCCGCCGGCAGGCCGGAAGGCTTGTCACCACGGCAGGGGTCAATGACGCCGCAGTGCCTCAATGTCACGAACCACCTGCTGTAGTGCGACCGTGTCCTCGGCGTCCATCCACTTCATCGCTTCTTCATAGTGTTTCTGCGCCTCGCTCCTGGAGCCTTGTTTCTCGTACAACCTGGCTGCCGCAATGTGAACTTTAGGCTCAGAAGGGACGATCTGAAGAGCCCGGAGCAGAGAAGCGAGCGCGTCTTTGATCTTGCCCTGCTGCTCATAAACCCCGGCCAGGGCCACATCGGGGCTGGGCTTGTCGGGCTCGACCTTGGCCCATTCACGGGTCAGCCGAATCGCTTCGTCGTACTGACGCCGGTTCATGTAAATTTTGATCAACTCTTCGTAAGAGGCGGGGTAGACCGGCATCAACCGAATGCCCTGCTGGAGTTGCTCAATAGCCAGATCTTCCCGGCCCAGCGCGCGGTTGATCTGGCCCATGGCTACCAGGGCTTCGCAGAAGCTCGGGGCCAGCTTGAACGCGCTGTCCAACTTCGCCAGTGCCTGCTGAAGCAGCGCGGGCTGTTTCTGCTTTTCGCCTTGATTGGCAAGCTCGTGCGCCTCCTGAAAGAGGCGTGCCGCCTCCTCGTGATCCACGATGCTCGAGAACACCAGCGCACTCGCCACGTACTTGCTATCGGCCGCCCCATCGCCCTTGTCGATCGTCAGATGGTCAATCACGCCGCCGTCGATGTTCTTGGCCTGCAATTCCAGCCTTCTCCCCGCGATAGTCACAACGGAATAGCCGAACACCCGTTCGGCGAAGGCCGTCCAGCTCTGCTTGCCCACGTAGCGAAGCGGCGTGCCGGAGTTGCCGCTTAGAACGTAGGTCACGGGACGGGCGCCGTGACCGGCCTTGATAGGCAGAGTGCGCTCGTAGTGGTGATCGTGCCCGCTGAACACCATGTCCACGCCGTATTTCTCGAATATCGGATGAAGCAGGTTCTTCACCCTATAGCGCTCCGCGTTGTAGTTGTGGCCGCCGGAAGTGAACACGGCTTGATGAACCGAAACCAGCTTCCACTGAGCCTTGGACTCCCGCAGGTCATCGATGAGCCACTTCACCTGCGGGTCATCCGGCCCGGCCAGCCTCCCCTGGTTGGCGTCGAGCACCACGAAGTGGGCGTTGCCGAAATCGAACGAATACCAAGCCTTGTTGGTGGGCAGCGAGAAGAACTGGTAATAGTGCTCGTGATTCCCTTCGTGGTTTCCCAGCGCGGGAAAGATCGCGACGTGGTCGATCAAGGCGCGAGCCGGGGCGAAGAAGAACCGTTCCCACTCGCTGTAAGTTCGCCCGTGTGAGACCAGGTCGCCGGTGTGCAGGATCAGGTCGGGAGATTCGGCGGAGATTCTCGCTATGGTTTTCCGAAAAACTTGAGGGTTGCTCTGGCTGTCGCCAATATAGACGGCGCGGAACGGGGAACCGGGCCGGACTGCTGTGCGCCAGACGCGGTCTTCGCTGGCGTCTTTGCCCGACCAGACCCGGTAGTGATAGGGCGTCTCAACGTCGAGTCCGCTGATCACGATCTCATGGATCCGCCGCGGCTCCTTCTCGGCCGCCACGGAGCCGTAGTCGGCCGTCTTGCCGTAGTGCATGACGCCGATCGTCGGCCGGTCGCTCTCCCACATGACCGTGATGCCATCCGCCTTGACGTTGCGAAGGTACGGGCCCTTGATGATTTCAGCGGAAGCTGGGCGAGAGCAGACACTGAATAGGGCCAAGACAACAGCAAGAAGCGCAGTTGCTGTCACGCGGCGCCTTGCGATGAACTGGAGGCGCCGCTCGACCGGCGCCTGAGAGTCTGCTCCCGCTACCCCACCCGTGACCGGCTCACCGCACATGCGTACTCCTCCCTAAACCGGAATTAGGCGCCTGCGGGCGGTGGGCGACTGCCCGCAGGCGTGATCGGTGGCCCCGATAAGGATGTGGGTCGGGGTTCAGGCCGTGCCCCGTCACACAGGAATCCTCAGAAAGACAACTTCAGCGCCAGTTGAACACTCCGGGGCAAGTTCGCCTGTGAGGTTATTTTGCCGAAAGCCGAGTTGCTGGGGCTCAGGTTCGGGTCGTTGAACTGCGGGTGATTGAATGCGTTCAGGAATTCGCCGCGCAGTTGGAGCTTCACCCTTTCGCTGCAGGAGAAATACTTGCTCACCGAGAGATCGCCCTGGTTCATCGCCGCTCCCCGGAAGCCGGCGGCGTAGGTCGGCAAGGTGCGAATGTTGCTCGCGAGGCTGATGCGGGAATCGCTGCGCTGCAGCGCAGGATCGACCTGGCTGTTTCTGGTGACCGCCGCGTCGCTGAAGTAGAATCCACTGGTGTCGAAAGCCTTGTCCACCGTGCTGCCATCGATATGAGTATTGAGCTTGCCGGGGTCGCCGGAATAGTAGATGTTGCCCAGAGCCAGCGGAGCGCCGCTCTGGGCAATCCACAAGCCCTGGACCTGCCAACCCCCGGCGACAGCTTCGGTCACGCCCTTCCAGTTTTTCCCCAGCTTCCGTCCCCGGCCGAACGGCAGTTCGAAGATGCCACTGATCACGAAGCGATTGGGCCTGTCGTTGGGCGCCACTCGATCTTCATAGGCGGTATCGGTGGCGTTGAGCAACGATCTCTTTTCCCGCAGCCGCGATTTGGTGTAGCCGGCCGTCAGCGTGTAGCCGCGCGAGAAGCGCTTCTCGAGGCGGAACTGGGCGGAATGGTACCTGGTGGACCCGTCGTGGCGCTGGGTGTTGACGTCGACGAACTGCGGGTAAGGCTTCAGCAGTTGCTGGCGCTGGATGGTGGCGCCGTTGTTGCTGCTTCCGGGGAGCAAGCCCAGGAAGGGATTCGTAACCTGGGCGGTAAGGAGGTTGATCGTGGTGGTATCGCGAACGGGGCTGGTGGAAAGGTATTGTGCCGGCACCGGGTTCACGTTGAGGGTATCGGCCGAACGCGACATGCCGGCGGGGCCGCCGACAGTCAAATCGTACCCATAAGAGCCTACGTAGCCTGCTTCCACCAGCCAGTTGCCGGGCAATTCGCGCTGCAAATCGACTTGCACGCGTTGCGTTTGGCCGTTGCGCCGATCCACGGGAGCAACGGGGCTGGAGGACGAGCCCAAGGTCTGCCCCAGATAGGTCGCCAGACCCAGCTTCGAGCCGGGAGGATCCGTGACGCCATCCGGGAAGGGGTTGTACAGATTGGCGCGGAAAGTGAGGCCGTTGTCGAGACTCGGCACCAGGCTCGTAGACTGGGAGAAGCCGCTCTGGTTCACGCCATCGATGTCGAAGGGCACCGCGTAGATGCCCCAGCCGCCGCGCAGAACCGTCTTCTTTGAAATCTGATAGGCAAAGCCGACGCGTGGCTGGATGTTGTTCAAATCGGGATTCCAGAAACCGCGGTGGCTCGAGTCGGCAAACAGCAAGCCTCCCACTACGCGAAAGGCGTCGGCTGAGATCTGGGGAATCGGGCTGGCCGCGTACGCCTTCCTGGCGGCGGCTTCGATCGGGCTGGAGTTGGTCCTGTCAAACCCGCGGACGTTGCGGTTGTAGCGATCCGTGGTGGCACCCTCGTACTCGTAGCGCACGCCGGCGTTCAGGGTCAGCCGGCGCGCCACCTTCCAATCGTCCTGGAAGAAGAAGGCGTGGTCCGGCGTCTGGTTGGCGCTGGAAACGTTCCGGTCAATGTAGCTGCTCGCGCCCGGCTGGCCAAGCAGCAATGCCGCCAACTCCTGGCCGATGGGCGCCGCCGACGAGTTGTCCAGAGGGCCGCGCGTGTACGTGCTATCGAACGCATAGTAGCCGGCCGGGTGGCCGGGACTGATGTTGTTCTGACGGTAAGCGCGAGCGTCGTATCCCAGCCGCACCGTATGGCTGCCCATGATCTTCGTCAGCGTCGGCTGTAAGGAATAGACGGTGTAGGTCGGCTTGGAGCCCATGTTGTTTCCCAGGTTGCTGTAATTGCTCATATTGAACCGTGGGAAATACAAAGCGCCCTGAAAATATGCGATGGTTTGCGGCGAAAAGCCCAAATCGGCCGGGTTGAAAATGCCGTCGGCATTGCGCGGGTTGGGCTCGATGAAGCGGGTCACGCCCAGTCGAAAATTGAGGACCGTGCGGGGCGTCATCGTATAGACGTGGTCGTAGGTCGCTCCGTTATTGACCCGGTAGGTTATGTCGGCAACGGGGGCAATGTCGTTCCTGATTCCCGTCCAGATCGCGCCGAACTGCTTACGTCTGTTATGCGTGTAACGCACGAAAAACCGGTGCTTGTCGGTCAACGTCTGGTCCAGCCGGACGGACTCGGAGTGGAAATAGTCGCGGCCGGTGTTGGGCGCGAAAAAGTTGTTCCGCCCCTGGGAATCGCCGGGCTGGTTGGGCGCGGGATAATACGTCAGGTACTTGGCGGCGATGGGGCTGAGGCGGTTGGCCGGGATGATGTTGTTAAGAATCGGATCGCGCTGGATGCGGCCGCTGGAAAGCAGCCGCGCCGAGGCCGGGTCGTAAATCGTGACACCGGCGGGAGTGAGCGCTGATAGATCGCCCTTGATTTCCGCCGGAGTGGGCACGGTCTGATAGCCCGGTTGCGGCTTCACATCCCTCAACCCTTCGAAGGCGACAAAGAAGAAGCTCTTGTCCTTGCCGTTGTATAGCCTGGGAATCCAGACCGGACCGCCGGCGCTTCCTCCATAGCGATTGTAGCGCCGGGCGGCGCGAGGCTGCCCAGACCGGTTCAGGAAGAAATCATTGGCCGACAATCTGTCGTTGCGGAGGAACTCGTACAGCGTCCCGTGCAGTTGATTGGCGCCGCTCTTCAGCAAGACATTGACGCTGGCGCCCGCGGTGTGCCCCTGCTGGGCGTCGAAGGTGGCGGTCTGGATTTTGAACTCCTGGACGGCATCGGCCGGAGGCACGAAGGCGACCACCGGTTGCCCGCCCCCGCGCTTTCTGGTCATGTTCGGTGAACCGTCGAGCGTGTACTCGTTGCCGCCCGGCGCGCCATCGGCCTGCACCGCAGACGTTCCGTTATTGTCGAAGGGCCGTTGGTCGGTGATCGCCGCATCGAAGAAGGTAATGCCCGGCGCCAGTTGCGCCAGAGAGAAGGGATTGCCGTCCGCAATGGGAAGCTCCGAGATGCGCCGCCGGTCGATCACCTGCCCGAGAGAAGCCGATTCGGTCTCCAAAAGCGGAGTTTCGCCGGTGACCGTCACGGTGTCTTGAGTCGCGCCCAACTCCAGGCGCAGATCAAGCTCGATTCTGTCGGCAATCCGCACCTCGATGCCCTGGCGAACCAGTTTCTTGAAGCCGGCCGCTTCCGCCGTAACGGTGTACCGGCCGGGCGTAAGATAAAGCAAGGTATAGTTGCCGTTTCCACCTGAAATCGTCGAGGTCAGGGTGTTGGTCGCCACATTCGTCACCGTGACCCGGGCGCCGGCGATAACGGCCCCCGACGGGTCGGTCACCAGGCCGGTAATCGAGCCTCGGAATTCCTGAGCGAAAACGTTTCCAGCGAAAAAGACGACGGCCAGCAGGCATATCCAGATCGCGGCTCCCCGCTTCTGGCGATCTTCCTCTACGGCAGGCGATACGCAGTTCATGTCGATTCCCCCAATGCGGGCGAACATATCCGGAGACACAACGCTTCCCTGCGTCCCAGGATGCTCACCCTGCGCGGCCCTGATCATTCGCTCAAGCCGCCACGTCTGTCAAGTTTAAGCTTGCGTATTAAACGGTTGTTGACGTATTGTTTTGTGCAACCTAGCCCGTGTCTGGTTGCGGGCGTTCACTGATGATCAGCCACGCGCAGATTCCGAGCAATCCCGCCTCTGCCTGCGAAATTTCGGATCAGGTCGAGAGGGTTCTCCGCAGCGGGGAGTTCAGCGGTTCGGAACTGCTGCGCAGCCTCCTGTCTTTCCTGGCGAAACGGGCGGTCGAGAAGCCCGGTGAGGGCGCGAAGGAATACGAGGTCGCGGTCGAAGTCCTGGGCAAGGCCCCGGATTTCGATCCCCGCCTGGATTCCGCCGTTCGTGTCCACACCGGGCGGCTGCGCTCCAAGCTGGCCGAGTACTACATGTCCGGTGGTGCAGCGGACCATGTGGTTATCGAGGTTCCCAAAGGCTCCTACCAGCTCTCCTGCCATTACCGCAACGGCCAGCAGCAGGCGATCGAGGAAGAGCAAACGATCAAACTGGCGCCGCCCCGAGTCGAGGTGCGTGCCAGGCACTGGAAATGGTTCCTTTGCGGGTTTGGAGCGGCCGTCGTGCTGGGCTGCGTCGCGGCATTTCTCTGGCTGCCGGCGCGCCCTTCGACCGCACCCGCGGGGATCGCCGCTTTCTGGAGACCGTTCCTCGAGGCCTCCGAGGCGCCGCTGGTGGTCTTTTCCAATCACCGGTTTACGGGCACCTCGGCCACCGGCCTGCACCGCTTCCGCGACGGGATCGACGACACCAGCGACATCAACGACACCTACTCCGGGACCGGAACGGTCATGGCCGCCTACCAGTTGACCAGGCTGTTCTCGCTGTCTGGGCGATCGGTCATTCTGAAACGGGCTGAGCTGCTCACCTGGGATGAGGCCAAGGACCGGAACGTGATCTTCATCGGGTCGCCCGAGGCCAACGCCCCGCTCCGGGAGCTGCCGCCGCTTCAGGAGTTCGCCTTCAAGTCCTCCAATTCCGAGCCGCGGTTCGGCGTGGGCGGGGTTGTGAATGTGCATCCACGGGCGGGTGAGGAGGCAATCTACTTCGGTTCCGGCAAGCCCTACACCTCCGATTACGCGGTCCTCGCCTTGTTGCCCGGGCTGAAGCCGGAACGCCGCGTGTTGATTTTGGCGGGGACCAACACCTATGGCGTTCAGGCGGCCGCGGAATTCGTCAGCCGCGAAGACCAATTGGCCGACCTGCTTTCACGCCTGGGCGCGCGTGGCCGCAAGCGGGTGCCCGACTTCGAAGCCCTGCTGCAGGTCAAGGTCAGCGGCGGCGTGCCGGTGCAAGCCCGGCTGTTCCTGCTGCGGCCGCGCTCCAACCCGGCGGCTCCTGCCAATTAGGGCTGCGCGCTTTTGATTTGATTGTTTTCGCGGGGCCCCTACACTTGACCCCATCGCGGCGACCGCCGTACCCCAGCTCCCGCATCTGCGATCCCTCCCAATCACACGCTGCCCGAGAGTCTCAGAGCACAGCGGCGGCCCAACCGCCGGGCGGCCGGCGCCTCCCAGGCCGAGTCGTCCTCCGACTGAGAGATCACGAGTCGGTCGATTTCCCCTTGATCCAAGGCGGTAATTCTCTTGTTTTTCTTCCGTAAGCTCATAAGGGCCAGCCCGTGATGATGCGGACCACGTTGTTACGCTTCATTAATCGGGACCAATTGACCACGCCTCATTCTACTGCCCCCCGGCTCGGGCTGCATAACTCATGTTCATGCTGATCCGCAGGCCCCTTCCCGGCGAATGGCGGCGCGTGTGAGCTGCCACGTGGAATCGGCTGGGGGCACAGAAGCCGTTCATGGCGCCCGACCTCCCAGGGTCCCGCTCCGAGACGGCACGAAGATCTGCGACTAGACCTCTCGCCCGCTTCGCGGGCCTTGACGGCGCCGGTCGGCGCGCCGAGAAGAATTGGGGAGGGCAAGACGGCTCCAGCGGCGAACCGAGCGTGCTCACTGGGTTGCCGGCGGGACGCCAGCGGTACAACGTCCCGCGTCCGAATGCTTTCAGGCCGCACCGTGGTATGCTAGGCGCATGGCGGATATCAGAGTCGCCATTACTCCAGACGAATTCCTGACGATGGCCGAGGCCACCGACGACCGCCTCGAACTGGTCGATGGGGAGGTACTGCGCATGAGTCCTGCGGGGGCCCGTCATGGCTTTACTTCGAGCAACGTCAACCACTTGCTGCGCCAACTGTTGCCTGCTGAGCAGTTCCGGGTGTTCGACGACGTTGGCTGGCTGCTTCCCTCCGGCAATGTGCGTGGGCCAGACCTGTGTGTGGTTTCGGCGGAAGTGGTTCGTGCTAAAGGCATTCCGAGCGGCTGGTGGACCGAGCCCGTCGAACTGGCCGTGGAGGTGATCGGCGCCGACGATCGGCTTGCTGAACTCGACCGCAAGACGGAAGAGTACTTCGCTGCCGGGGCCCGCCACGTCTGGCGAGTCAACCCGGAAACGCAGAAGCTCGCCATTTACCGCAGCCCGAAAGACGTCCGCATTTTCAGCGTCGAGGACGAAGTGGATTGCACCGATTTTCATCCCGCCCTTCACTTTCCCGCCCGCCGGATCTTCGAATAATCAGCCTGCTGCAATCGGCGAGGCGCGAGACTCCGCTCGCGGAGAGATGGAACAAGCGATGTAAGCGCCAGAGTCATACTGGAAAGGGAGGAGATATGCCAAGCGCGCAGGATCGGAGAGGATTCTTGAAAACGGCGGCGGCAACGCTGGCCGCCTCAGTTTCGCCCCGGCGTGTGCTGGGAGCGAACGATCGAATCCGGGTGGGGCTGATCGGTTGTGGCGGCATATCGCGGGCCGACCTGACCATGTTCCTGAATGTCCGCGAGGTGGACTGCCCGGTCATCTGCGACGTCGATGAATCGCGGTTCGCCAACACCGTGGCGCTGATCGAGAAGGCGCGCGACAGCCGCCCGGAAACCGTCAAGGACTTCCGCCGGCTCATCGACCGGAAGGACATCGACGTTTGCCTGGTCTGCACGCCGGACCATTGGCACGCCCTGCCCACCATCTACGCCTGCCAGGCGGGCAAGGACGTCTATTGCGAGAAGCCGCTGGCAACATCCGTGGATGAGGGGCGAGCCATGCTGGAGGCGGCGCGCCGGCACAAGCGCATCGTGCAGATGGGCACCCAGTGGCGCAGCGCGCGTCACTTCCAGGAGGCAGTCGCGGTCGTCCAATCCGGCCAGTTGGGCAAAGTCCGGCAGGTGCGCGCCTGGGCCTACCTGGACTGGGTGGGCGGCATCGGCAACAAGCCCGAAGGAGAACCGCCGGCCGGCGTCGATTACGACATGTGGCTGGGACCGGCGCCCAAGCGCCCCTTCCACCCCAGCCGCTTCCACTTCAACTTCCGGCAGAAGAAGGCGCTGAAGCCGTTCCTCCGGCCCAAAGACCCGAACGACCGCTACTCGGACGGGCGGCAGGCCCATGTCCGGAATTTCCTCGACTGTGTCCGTTCCCGGCAGGCCCCGGTGACCAACCCCGAGGCCGGCCACCACGTCTCGACGGTCGCACACCTTGGGAACCTGGCGCTGCGTTCGGGCGCGAAGATCGTCTGGGACTTCGAAAAGGAGCGCGTGGTGAACGACGCCGGCGCCGACCGGCTGGTGGCCCGCGCCTACCGCCCGCCCTGGACGTTGCCTTACGGCCGGAGAAGCAAGGCCTGAGGGTGGCCATGAGCCGCCGCTGGGTCGTAGCCCCAATGCGAATGCACGGCAGGTACCGCCTCGATACCGAGGTCGTTCTGCACGACAAGTAAGCATCGGGCGACGTGGGTGTACCACAGCCGGGAGATTCTTGACGCTCACCTTGCCTTCCCGGCAGGGCCCGCCTGACTCTTGTTCAGGCTCACCTGGATAAAACCCGAACGGCTTGGCGATCAGCGGCGCGGGGACGCCGCGTCCACTGCAGCGCCCTGTTGGGCAGCCTTGTCCGCGATCCGTTGGAGAAAAGGGTCTGAGTACCGTTGCGATCGGAGCCAGCGGATTATCTCCGCGTGGTTCATGCCGGAGATCTCCTCGCTCAGCCGATCACGAATCTGCCGCATGGTTTGGACGCAATCAAAGGACTTGGATCTTGACTCATTCATTGCCTGGGACCTCCCGAGGGGTTCTGATCTCCAGAAGAGGGTAGCCGTTCTTGAGGTTGACAGCGTTGTACGCGCGGATTCGCTGCAGGTTGACGATGTGCTTGAAGTTCCAACTGACGAGGACATCGACTCGCGCCACCGATGCAAGTGCGATGTGCAGGGCATCGGCAAGCATCCGTTCGCCAACGGCGCCACCCGCGATGTACGCGGCGGCCAGCTCTTCCGCCTCAGAAGAAACCGAGAGTGCTTCGACATGCGCCTCCGGCACGCGGGCGACTTGCTTTCTCACTTCGTTCGGCGCAACCTCCAGCTCACGGAGGGTCAGCTCCGAAAGCACGAGAATCGACTCGCCACGGACAAAGGCCTCCAGCAGGCGGAGGGATGGCTCGCGAAACTCTTCGTCTTCGCAGCCGCCAAGGGCCGAGGTGTCCGCGTAAATGCGGGGCCTCATGAGCGCATCTTACTCCAAGCCACGCGCTGAGTCACTGCCGGCCCCCACTCGCCCGGCTCCGTAACGCTCAGTGCAAGTCGGCGGACGGCATGGTGGAGGTGGTCGCGAAGCGACGACGGTTCATGCACGTGGCCGCCGCCGAGTGTTTCAACGCAGAGGCGCAGAGCACGCAGAGCGGCCGAGAGAGAGGACCTCTGCGTTGAGATTCACCGAGATTGAACCGGTGGGTATAAGTGAACGCCGGGGAGGTCCGCGAAGTCGGCCGGGTTAAGAGTCCAGAGAACGGAATCGTGGGTGATGGCGTGGGCGGCGATGGCCAGGTCGATTTCGCGGCCACGCGGGCGGCGGACGCTGTTGTACAAGCGGGCGGCCACGGCTGCTTCCGCCGGCGTAAACGGCAGGAGCCACTCGAGGGAAAAGAGGGCTTCGAAGGCCGCCACTTCCTGTGTGCGCCGCGGTCCGCGCAACCACTCATACAGCACCAAGGTTGGCACCAGCAGCCGCTCGCCCCGCTCGATGGCCCGGCGCAGGGCAGGCGCCGCGCGCTTCTCCCCGCTCATGGCCCCCACCAGCACCGACGTGTCGAGTACGATCACCGCGCCTTCCTTCTCGCGGATCTTCGCCCCCCGGCGCGCCGGGCCAGCCGGATGCTCCGCAGTTCCTTGTCCGCTTCGGCCTGCGGCCGGCTTGGAATCCGGCCGATCATCTCATCGAACACCCGCAGCAGCCGAATTCTCTCCCGCTCGCCGAGCCTGCCGATGCGCTGGTGGTAATCACGAATTGCCTCGCGCATCACCTGGCTCTTGGGCTTGCCTAGCCGTTCGGCGGTCTGCCGCAGCAGGGCGATGGTGGCTTCGTCGAACGTGAAGGTCGCCTTGATTGCCATACTGGTACCATACTACCATATCGGGGCGTCCTCTGCTTCGCTGGCTCCCTTCAATTTCCGCCTGATTCTTTGTGTTCCTCGCCGCTTGGTGGTTAGATACGGCCTCATGATGTGGGTTGCGCCTCTCCTGCTAATGGCCATGCCGGCAATCAAGGTGGACGTCAAGGGCGCCGTGGAGGGGGGCAGGCGCGCCTCCCCGCACGCTTTACCGGGAGCCCGTTGCTGGAAGTGGGCCGCATGTGATGCCGGCGGCAGGCCGGCGGGGCCCTGCTCTCCTATCTCAGCGTGCGCAGTAAGCTGCGCGCGGAAAAGCGGCGGCAAGCCGCCGCACTCCAGACGGCAGCCGCCTGAGGTACTTGCAAAATTACAGAATGGGCGGAGCAACAGAGCCGCGAGCGTCAGCGAGCGGGTGCTGGCGCAGCGCTGCGTTGGCCTTGCGGGGCACCCGCTCGCTGACGCTCGCGGCTCTGTTGTCTTAAATAGAATTGTGCAAGTATGTCGCCTGTCTACTCACATGATGGCTGAGCGGCTTGAGTGAACAGCCTGGAAGTTATAGCAGCACGTCCAGCGTTTCGAAGCGGCCGCCAAGGATCGGTTCGCTCGCCACACCGAGCCAGCGTTCCAGCACGGTAGCGTAAACGCCGCGGAAGTCGGTGGAGGGCTTGGGGGCGTCGGCCTCGAGGTCTTTGAGGCTCGGATGCGCGCCCACCAGCCCGCCCTTCACCCGGCCGCCGGCCAGGAAGACCGGTGCGGCCGCCCCGTGGCCGGTGCCGTGCCGCCCGTTCTCCGAAAGCGTGCGCCCGAATTCCGAATAGGTCGCGAGCAGCACGCGGTCGAGCAGCTTGTCGCGTGCCAGGTCGTCGCAGAAGGCGGCGACCGAATCGGAAAGCTCCCGCAACAGAACCGCGTGGTTCCCGGCCTGATTGGCATGGTTGTCAAACCCGCCCGGGGAGACGCCGCCCTGCTCGACCAGGTAAACCCGAATTCCGAGATCGGCGCGAATCAGTTGGGCCACGGCCTGCAACGACTCGGCCAGCGGGTAAACAGGGTAGGAAGGCGCGGCGCCGGCGCGCAGGACGTCCGCGACCCTCGCGGCATCCGCCCGGGCGGCGGCGGCCGCGCGGCCTGCAAATGACAGCAGCGCGCCGCGGCGCTCGGCAGGGGCGGGCGCCGGCGCCCTGGCCAGAGTCCAGTCCTGCGCGGCGCGGATGCTGGGAACAATGTTGGCAGCGGCACGGAGTGTCAGAGGCTGCGGGATGCGCCCCACGAAAACCGCCGGCACGTTGCCTGCCTCCGGGTCCGCCCATTGGTCGGCCGCTCGCCCCAGCCAGCCTGTTTGCCGCCCGCCGGCCTGGGGACTGGCCGTTTGCCAGTTCCGCATTCCGGCCCCGTGATCGCGGTGCATGTTCGGGTACCCCACTCCCTGGAGCACGGCCAGCCGGCCTTCGTGGAACAGGCGCGCGAATCCGCGCAGCTCCGGATGAAAGCCCAGGGATGAACCGATCTTGTGAACCTGTTGTGCGGTCAGCCGCAACGTCGAGCGGTTGCGCGCGTACTGGTCGTCCTCGTATGGGACAACCGTATTCAGCCCGTCGTTGCCGCCGGCCAACTGCAGCATCACCAGGATCGTTCCGGAGCGATCCGGGCTGGAGGCGGCCTGGGAAGCCGTCGCCGGGAACGGAGGTGCGGCGCGCGCCAGGGAAGCGAACACCGCGGCGCCTGCCGAGGTCTTCAAGAACTTGCGTCGCGTTTGGGACATCGTGACTCCCATCGTGCGTACAAGGTCCAAAGTCCAAGGTCCAAGGTCCAAAGTCCAAAGTCCAAAGTCCAAAGTCCAAGGTCGAGGGTCCAAGGTCCAAAGTCCAAGGTCCAAAGTCAAAAGCAGTCTCAATTCGGCCCAGACCTTGGACCTTGGACCCCCGCTCAGGCCAACTGGTACTCCGGCAGCGCAACAACGGCGTGCGCTAACTGGCGAGCATCGCCGGCGCGTTGGCTCAACTCGGCGGCAACCTCGGCCGGCACGTCGTTCTGCACCAGAAGCTCCAGCAGGAACCGGCTGATTCGGCCCGGCTCGGCCGATCCGTGCCTGGCGGCCACGGCCTGCGGATCGAGTTTGCCGGCATACGAGCCCTGGGTGGCGAGCAGCTCCGCGGCCAGATTGCTGCTGCCAACCAGCGTGAAGCGATTCAGCCACCGCCGGCCGCCCGGCCAGCCTTCGCGCGTCGGCGGCTCCAGCAACTGCTGTCCCAACCCGGCCAGTTGCCGGTGGAGCGGAGCGGCGGCAACGGAGGTCTCGAATGCGCCCGCGATGCCCAGCGCGAATTCCAGCGGACTTTTCACGCGCTGCCGGTAAGCGCCGGCCGAGAAGAACAGGTTCGAGCGCAGCATGGTGCCGGCCAGCTTGGCGATGTCGTAGTCCCGCCCGAAGGAGTCCGCCAGCGGCGCCAGCAGCGTGCCCCCGGGAACATCGGTTTCCGAGATCAGCCAGCCGTACAGCCGGCCGACCACGAACCGCGGGGTGGCGGGATGCGCCAGCAATACCCGGAGCACATCCTCGCCGCCGAAATTGCCTTGTTGGCCCAGAACGGTCTTGGCCGCTTCATCGTGCTCGTAGGCCAGGTAGCGGTATTCACCGGCGACGACGGCCGCGCCGGTGAAGGCCCGCGCGGTATCGCGCACGTCGGCCTCCCCGAACGCGCCGGCTCCCAGCGTGTAGCGGCCCAGAAGAGCGCCGGCGAATTCCAGCGCCGGGCTGGCCTTGCGGTTGACCCGCGCGCCGAGAGCCATCAG
>Ga0315285_10002269_pt1 | contig 20086 bp, 13 predicted proteins | sample YL17G09_36_MG_FD_203698 | JGI IMG/M metagenome (GOLD analysis project Ga0315285, IMG submission 203698) | Sediment microbial communities from Yellowstone Lake, YNP, Wyoming, USA - YL17G09_36 | ecosystem: Environmental > Aquatic > Freshwater > Lake > Sediment | place: USA: Wyoming | collected...
GGAAGTTGATTCATGCCGCCCGCTTCGCGGGCTCCATCTGCTTGTCTGATTTCCCCCGGGCTTGCGCCCGGGGCTACTTTATGGCGCCCGCTTCGCGGGCTGGTTTTGGCCACGCCGCCCACAGGTGCGGACACCGGAAGGACCGGCCAACGGACCTCGCTCTATCGTTCTCGCCTCCGCGGCGGTTTAGGAAGGCCGACCACGGGAGGTGTGCAGGTGCCGGTGAGCATGCGGCGCGGACGTGCTGCGTACCGATCAACATTCGTTTCATAATCATGCCATGAACGGACAAACGCGATCTCTGATTCAACCCGGTATGAGAGTGCGTGTAGTGGAGAAGCAGAATCAGCGCACAGGGAAGCTGACGGAAGGCATCGTTCAACGAATCCTCACCAACTCACCGCATCATCCTCATGGAATTAAAGTGCTGCTGGACAAGGGCATCGTCGGCCGCGTGAAAGAAATCGTCCCCGGTCCCCCTCGTTGAAAGCCGGGCCGTCGAGTTCGAGCTTTACGATGGTGTCGACGGGGTGACGCCGGGCGGCCGGCACACCGACCTCGATTCCGGATTCCGTCTGTTTGAGCACGGCACTGCCGGCCGTAAGGACGCTGTGGCGGGCGATCCTGCGCGGGATGGCAGGCAAGGTTATGGTATCGGACGGCCACCGGAGGATGTGCAGGTAGATGGTGTTTCCTTTGTACGTGCTGCCGCCCCACCAGTTCCCCTCCGGCAGCGCGAAACCGCGCGCATTGGGCGGCCGCTTCTTCTCGTCGGGTGCGATGAAGGGACCGCCGCGCGTGGCGTAGATGCTCTCGCCGTACCTCTCGAGAAAGGCGCCCACCTCACGCAGGCGCGCCGCGTGCGATTCTTCGATCAACCCGTCCGGCCGGGGACCAACATTAAGCAGCAGGTTGCCGTCGCCTATGGCGCAGCAGATCAGTCCGCGCAGGCATTCCTCGATGGAGCGCAGCGTGTCGTTCGGCTTGTAGGACCACTGGCGGCCAACCGTCGCACACGTCTCCCACGGACGGTTGTTCTGGAACACGCCGATGCGCTGTTCGGGCGTGTCGTAGTCGGCCGGGATGCCAGCGCGATTGTTGATCACCAGGTCCGGCTGCAACTGGCGCATCATGCCGATCAGCCGCCGGGCGTCCCAATCCGCCGCCTGGCCGCCAAGCCCGTCGAAGAACCACATGCTGGTCTTCCCATAGTTGGTCAGCAGTTCGCGCACCTGCCCGTGCAGGTACCCGATGTACTTCTGGTGCGCCTCGCCGTTACGGTAGTCGGGATGGCGCCAGTCAGGCTGCGAGTAGTAGACGCCCCAATCGATGCCGCCGCGGCGGCAGGCCTCGGAAAGTTGCTTTACGATGTCTTTCCGGTAGGGCGACTGGGGGCTGGTGATCTTGTAGTCGGTGAGCTTGGAGTCGAAGTTGCAGAAGCCATCGTGGTGCTTGCTGGTGAACACGATGTACTTCATGCCCGCGTCCTTTGCCAATTGCACCCACTCGTCGGGCTTGAACTCCAGGGGGTTGAATTTCCTGTAGAGGTTGTCGTACACCTCCACCGGGATCTCGCCGGTCTTGGCATCCTTGCGGCCGCGGCGCTCGCCGCCGCGGGACCAGCCGATTTCCGTCCCGACAAGACTGACTGGGCCCCAATGGATGAACATGCCGAAGCGCAAGTCCTTCCATCTTTCAATGGCGGCCTTGGGCGCGCCCGGATCTTCGCCGGACGGGCTGGTTTGAGCCCACGCGAGTAGCCCGGCGGCGAAGGGAAGAGAACAGAACATTCGTCGGTTCATCCGGTCATTCCTAAAATCGGCGTCGGCCTGGCGGGCCGCACTCCAAATCGCAGCGCATCAGAAGAGCAGTTTCAGAGCGAACTGAATCTGCCGCGCGGGAAGCGCCGCACGAATGGTTCCGAACGCCGCACTGGTGATGTCGGAACTGGGCCCCCCGAAGTTGGTGTGGTTCAGGACATTGAAGAACTCCGACCGGAACTGCAAGGCCATGCCTTCGCGTGCCGGAATCTTGAAACGCTTGTTGATTCCCAGGTCCCATTGCCAGAAGTTCGGCCCGCGCAGAGCGTTGCGGCCCAGGTTGCCGAACGGCGCGGAAGCAGTCGGCAAGGCAAAGGCAGCCTTGTTGAAGTACTGGTCGATCATGGAAACCCCGCTGGGACGCGTGGGATCGGCGACCAGGTTGGGGCGCTGCATGGCTACGCCGCGATATTCGGCCAAACGCCCGGTGGCATCCAGCGCCGACGATGGCGTGTAGGTGACGTTGACCGGCATGCCGCTGTTGGCCGAGTTGATGGTATTCATCTCCCAGCCGCCCGCGATGGCATCCAGCACACTGTTCCAGCTCGAGCCGAACTTCTTGCCCTTGCCGAATGGAAGCCGGTACACCACGCTGGTGACGTTCAGGAACTTAACGTCATAGCTGGTGGGGCCGCGCTCGTTCTTCAGATCGTAAACATTCTGGACGGTCACGTTGTTCTCCAGCGCCTGTTCGGTGTTGCCCAAAGCCTTGGCCCAGGTGAAGGAGTTGACGAAGTACAGCCCGGAAGAGAAGCGATGCTCGACGCGGGCCGACAACGCGTTGTACAGGCTCTGGCCCGCGGGATTAACCCAGGTGATGGCGCCGAATTTCTGGTTGGGCCGGCGTGCCTGGGTGCCCAGCGACTGGCCGGGCTGGTTGGGTAGCGCCTCGTTGTAATCGGAAAGCAGCGGCATGCGCAGGCTGTGGCTGCCGGTGTAGCCCAGTTCCAGCACCCAGCTCTTGATGAGTTGGCGCTGGACGGAAGCAAACCAGGTCTGCACGTACGGCCACCGCGTGTCGCGCGAGATGTAAGCGACATTCGAGTTCACCGGGTTGAAATTTGCCGGACTGGTGAGGCCCGGCGGGAAGGCTTTCAGCGTCGTCAGGAAGGACGCGGGAACGTCACCGCCGGCGGGAATGGACTGGTTCACCGTGGCGATCACCACCTGCGGTCCGTTGATGCCCAGTTCGTCCGCGCTTCCCAGGCGGTTGATGTGCACGTAGCTGATCCCGTATCCGCCACGGAACACGGTCTTGGTGTTGAAGCTGTAGGCCAGGCCGAGGCGCGGCGCCCAATCCCGGTAATCAGGATTGACGAGAGTCCGATCATAGACGCCGCCGCTCTTCGCCGTGATCATGCTGTTGGTGACCGGATCATAGTTCGACAGCACGTTGTCACGCTCCCAGCGCGGCGATGCGTACTCCCAGCGCAGCCCCAGGTTCAGGGTGAGTTTCGAGTTCACCCGGAAGTCATCTTGAAGGTAGAGGTAGTAGTCGCGCTGGCGATAGTTGCCCACCAGCCAGTTGGCGGCCTGGATCTGGCTGGGAAGACCGAACGCGAAGTCCGCCAGGTTGTAGCTGGCGGCGTCATTCGCAACTGTGCAGTTGGCCGCCAGTCCGAGTTGCGCACAGGTGGGCTTGCTGAATTGACCGGCATAGCCCAGCAACCCATACACCGGATTGATGTCCATGACCTGGGTGTGGATGGCGTGCATCTCGGTGCCCATCTTCAGCGCGTGGCGCCCCTTGATCCACGAGTAGTTGGCCTTGGGGTTCCAGGTGGTGGGGTGCTGGAATTGCGGGTTGGTCGCCTGACGTCCGATGATTCCGGTGCCAAACCCGGTGATGTTTTGGGTGTTGAGCCCGCCCGTCAAGTCAGGAAAAGTCGGGAGACCGGTGATTCCGTATATGCTCTCCACGCTGGCTCCGCCCAGGAACGGGGGCGCTTTGCCCGCGCGCATGTGGGTGAAACCCATGCGGACTTCGAGCAGCGAGGCCGTAGTCACTGTCCACGTATACCCCAGAGATGCCGCCTGGCTCAGCGCGCGCACGTAGCCGTTGCCGGAGCCGCCCGACGGGCCCTCCACGTAAGGCGAATAAAACTGGTTGTCCTTGCGCTGGCTGAAGCGCAGGAAAGCCGTCATCTTGCTGCTGATCTGGCCGTCGAGCTTGGCGTCGTACTTGTCGGCGTAATCCCTGGGATTCAGCATTAACTGCTGGTAGTCGTTGGCGCGATTCGGGCCGGCGGGAACGGCGGGCAGCTCCGTCAGCACCTTTTTGGCGAACGGGATCATGGCCAGCGGAGTGCCCGCCGGGTAGACAATCTTGGTGAGCGGATTGACCACCGGCACCGGCAGAAGGCCCGCGCGGTCGTTCATGTTGGGAATCGATGCCATGTAGAGCGTCTTCTGGATCTGCCGGTAACCCTCGTAGTCTCCAAAGAAGAAGACGCGATTCTTGATCACCGGGCCGCCCACCGTTCCACCGAACTGGTTGCGGTGGAGGATCGGTTTGACACCGGTTGCCGGCTTGAAGAAGCCGACGGCGTTCAGCTTGGTGTTCCGCACGAACTCGTAAACGCTTCCGTGCAACTGATTGGTTCCCGAGCGCATGACGACGTTGACCACCGCGCCCCCGACGCGTCCGTATTCCGCGCTGAAGTTGCTGGTGATGACTTTGAACTCGGCAACGGCGTCCGGCGAGGGCTGGGCCACCTGGTTGGAAAATCCCTGGTTGCTGGTGGAATAGGCGTTGTTGTCCATGCCGTCCAGCAGGAAGTTGTTATAGGTGCTGCGCATCCCGTTCACGTTGAACGCCCCTTCGCGCGGCGCCGTCTCGGTCATGGCGATCGGCGACTTATGCACATTGGTGGTGAGCAACGCCAGGTCGGAATAATTGCGGCCGTTGAGAGGCAATTCCACGATCTGCTGGGTGTGGACCACCTGGCCGTGTTCGCTGGAGTCGGTTTGGAGCGCGGCAGCCACGCCCGTGACCTCCACCACCTCCGAGATAGCGCCAAGCTGGAGAGTGAAATCGACGCGCTGCCGCGCATTCACGTTGACCGCCACGTTCTTGGCGGTGGCCTTGGCAAAGCCGCCGTGCTCGATGGTGATCGTGTAACGGCCGATCTTCACATTGAAGAAGTTGAAGTTCCCGTTTTCATCGGTCTTGACCTGGACCTGGATCCCGGTCTCCTGGTTGATGAGCGTCACCGAGGCCTGGGGAACGACGCCGCCCGCCGGGTCCTTCACCGTGCCCAGAACCTCGGCGGTTTCGAACTGTGCGAGAAGCGCAGTGGTGAGGAGAAGACATTCGAGCAATAACGCGACTTTGGAGAACTTGTTCATGATCTCACCTCTCAGCAGTCACACGGCCGTCTCCACAGCCTTCCGCCGTGGGGAGCGATGGTGCGCGGTTTGAGTGTTGCGTACAAAGTAAGGAAAATCAATAGGCATCGAAGTCGAACTCGGTTGGCGAGGCAGCGCCAGCGTCAGACACACCCGCCAAAGAAGATGCCTGCGGTTGATCATTCGCGAACGACCCTTGGACTGCTCCACGAACGTCTCGCTGCCTTCAACAAGGTCAAATCGCCGCGCGGCGGCCCGGCGCGCCTCTGATAGAATCGCACGGTCGGTTGCGGTTTGATCATCTTGCTTCGCGAAAGGACTCTCTGGTATGAGCGCTTCCCAAGACCGCATTTCGCGGCGGCAATTCATACAGACCGGCGCGGGGATGGCCGCGTTGGGGCTGAGCGGCATCCGCCTTTCGGGTGCGCAGCAGAAGTCGCGCCGTCCCAACATCCTCTACGTTTTCTCCGACATGCAGCGCGCCACTTCCATGGGGTGCTACGGCGACCCGAACGTGCATACCCCGGCGCTCGATGGCTTTGCCGGGCAGGGGGGCCGGCTGGATGCGGCCATGTCGAACACCCCCGTTTGTTGCCCGCATCGTGCCGGCCTGATGACCGGGCTGTACGCGCATCATCACGGCGTGGCCAGCAACGGGGTGCGCTTCACCCGCCACGCCCGCGGCTTCGCTGAGCAGTTTCGCGATGCCGGTTACGTCACCGGCTACGCTGGCAAGTGGCACATCCCGGCGGGTTATGGCAGCGAGGATTCCATGCCGCTGGGCTTCCCCGCGGACCAGATCGGCGAGAAGGGGAAATCGGCAAGCGGCCACTTTGTGAGCGTGAAGTCTCGCGACGCCCATGGCCGCGAGGTCGAGACGATGGTCTATAAGCCAACCCTTCTCACCGACCGCACCGTCCGCTTCATCGAGGAAAAAAGCCGAGGCGACAAGCCGTGGCTGTTTGTCCTTTCCTGGCTTCCGCCCCACGGTCCTTACAAGGCGCCCCCGGAATTTCGCAAGCATTACGAAGGCAGGCTGCAACTGGCGCCCAACGTTCCTGACGGCCGGCCCAAAGAGTTCGCCAGCGCCTCTCTTCCCGACTATTACGGCATGGTGGAGAGCCTGGACGTGGAGTTCAAGCGCATCCTCGAGGCCCTGGACCGCGCCGGCGTCGCCGAGGACACGATTGTGTGCTATTCGTCCGACCACGGAGACATGCTTGGGTCGCACGGGTACAGGGCGAAGCGCTGGCCGCATGAAGCCTCGGCGCGCGTCCCGTTGCTGATCCGCTATCCGCGCGCCATTCGCCCGGGGCAGGTGATCAACGATCCCTTCAGCACCATTGATGTACACCCCACCCTGGCCGCTTTGGCCGGCGTCAAACCGGCCTCCGGCATCGACGGGGTTGACTACTCGCCGCTGCTGACCGGCAAGATCTCGCGGCCGCCCCGCGATTACGTCTACCTGGAAATGGCCTATGCCTACGTGCCCTGGCCCGGTTGGCGGGCGCTGCGCACCCGCGAATTCTCCTACGCCCGCACGGTAAAGGGCCCGTGGCTGCTCACCAACGTCATCAAAGACCCTCATCAGTTGAAAAACCTGGTCGATGACCGCGCATCGCGCGCCCTTCTGGAAGAGATGGACAAGCGGCTGGCCGCTCTCATGAAGGAGACCGGCGACTCCTGGGATTACCGGTCCACCACGGGCGACATCGAAGAGTGGGCGCCGGGCGGCCAGAAGGAGCAGAGCCAGTATCTGGGCGTGCCGTGGCCGGGAAGCGAAGAAGGAGCGAAGGCAAAGAAAGAAGGCGCCGGCGGCGGCCGGAAGGCCCGCAAACGGGCCCGCAAGCGCGCCACCGGCGCATAGCTAGAACTGCAACCGCAGACCGAACTGGAGCAGGCGCGGGCTCCGCGTTCTGGTGATCATCCCGGCGTCCGGCGCGTTCACGGCCTTGGCCGGAAGATTGAAGTTGGGGTGATTCAGAGCATTGAACATTTCGCACCGGAACTGCATGTTGTACCTTTCGGCGATCCGCATGCGCTTGATCAACGAAACGTTCAGGTCCATCAGCCCCGGCCCGTCGAGAATATTTCGGCCGGAGGTGCCGAAGCGGTAAGCGCCGTTGGGAACCAGCCGGAAGGCCGACACGTTGTACCACATATCGGGGGTGGGGTTGGCCAGCGTGCCCTTGGCGATGCGGTCCGGCCGGTTGGCCTCGCCCTGGTCCAGTTGCGAGCTCGTGGTGGTGACGGTAAACGGCTGCCCGGTCTGAAAACGGCCGGTCCCGCCAATCTGCCAGTTGCTCAACAGAAAGTGCCGGCGGAGGGGCAGGTCGTACATGAACATGGTACTGAGGCTATGGCCTCTGTCGAAGTCGGAGCGGGCGCGCTCGAGCCTCAGATTGCGCGGATCCTGGGGGTCATCGCCGCCGTCGCCGTTGCCGTTGATCTGCGAGCCGTAGTCGATCGATTTGCTGTAGACATAGTTCAGGCGGTAGAAGAGGCCGCGGGCAAAGCGCTTGCGCAGCGTGAGGAGGCCGGCGTTGTAGATCGAGTTGGTATTGAAGGCGTAGTAGGTGATGTCGTTGAATCCGGAGATGGGACGCGGGAATCCGCCGCCCGACAACTGCAGCGCCAGACTCCGCATGGGCTGGTTGATGTTGCTGGACCTTCCCAGGTGCGTGCCCTTCGAGCCGATGTAGGCCACCTCGACGGCCATGGCCTTGCCGATCTCGCGTTCCAGCGTCAAGTTCCAGCTTTGAAGGTATGCCGCATCGGGATGAAGCTGCATCCCGTTAGGCGTCAGCACTCCATCCAGTTTGCTCGAGACGCCGAGCGGGTTTTGGAAAGTCAGGTTTTTCGGCTGTTTATTGGCCTTGCTGTACGTCTCCTCCACGCTGAAGGGGAAGACGTCGCCCATGGCCTTGCGGATCGGGTTCCACACGTTGTTGCCATAAAAGATGCCGTAGCCGCCGCGGACCACGGTCCGGACGCCTCCGGCGGGCCGCCAGGCGAAGCCGAAGCGCGGCGCAAAGCATTTCTCGGGCGTGTAGACGAGCGCGCCCGGTAGCCCGTACTGATCCTTCAACGACACCAGTCCGGTCAGGCCGACGTCGGCGACGTACTGCTGCAGGTTTGGAACGGTCTTGTCGCTGGAAAGCACCAGTTTCCCCAATTCGGGAATGAAGTTCGAATAACGCCCGTATTTTTCAACGGGCGGCTTCGACAACTCGTAACGCAAGCCGATGTTCACCGTCAGGTTCGAAGTCACTTTGAAATCGTCCTGCGCAAACGCCCCGTAGCTGGTGAAAAACAGGTAGTTGGGATTGCCGCCGACCGTCCTGCTGAACTTGTTGAGGATGCCGATTTCGAAATCCGCAAACGGAACCGTGGTCCAATAGCCATTAAAAACGTAGGTGCCGCGGGTGTTGTTGTAGAAGGGTTGGAAGAACTGGTTGCGCAGGACATCGGCACCGAACTTGAGCAAATGGCGGCCCTTCACCCAGGTCAGCGTGTCCGCCCACTGGTAGTTATTCACCGAGTAAATGACCGGCTGGTTCTTCTCAACGCCGATGGCGGCCATGTCATTGACCTGAATGCGGGGAAAACCCACCAGGAAGGGATCGTTGGCCGAGCCGGCCAGACCCCAGTCGGCAGCGTAGTCGCGGCCCATGAAGTCGCCGACCTCATGTTGAGTGGTTCGTGTGACGCCGAACCGTGCCTCATTGATGAGGGTGGGGCTGAACAGTCGCGTGTAGCTCAACCCCGCGAGCATCTGCGTTTGCCGGTTGGTATTGCCAAAAAGGCCGGTTTCGCTTCCCCCGAACGGGTCTGAATTTCGCTCGATGCGTCTCAGGAAGCGGCCGGACAGGCTGTCGGAACCGCTCAACCGCTGATCGATCTTCGCCAGAAAGCTGTCCCACTGATCCGGATCGTTCCCGACGGCATAGTAATTGTTGACACCCGCGCGGTTCGGCAGGGGATAGTAAGGCATGATCTGCTTGGCGATGGAATCGAACCGGGCGGCCGGAAGGATATTGCCGGGGAAGCAGTTGCCGGTTTTGCCGGACACGCAGGCATTGGCGGCCCCGTTGAGTGGATCGACGAGTTTGGCGGGATTGCCATCGGCATCCGGCGATTTCGAAAAATCGCCCTGCCGCTCTAATAAACTCGGCACCCGCGTCAGTTGGGAGTCGCCCAGAATCTGCCGATAGCTCTCCCAACTGAAAAGGAAGAACGTGCGGTCGCGTCCGCTGTACACCTTGGGAATGTAAACGGGGCCGTCGAGCATGGCGCCGAACTGGTTGCGGCGCAGCTTGGTCTTCTCGGGATCGAAGAAGCTGCGCGCATCCAGGGTATCGTTGCGCAGGAACTCGAACAGGGTGCCGTGGGCGCGGTTGGTTCCGGACTTGAGCACCATGTTCATGGTGCCGCCGGCCAGGCGGCCATATTCGGCCGAATAGCCGGTGGTTTGCATCTTGAATTCCTGCATGGCGTCGAGGTTCGGCCGCGCCTGCGCGCCGCCGAGGCGCAGGTTTTGGTTGTTGAATCCATCGATCACGAAATTCGTGTTATCCGCGCGGGCGCCATTGACCGCGAAGGCGGACCCCTGCCCACCCTGTGCTTTCTCGCTGACGCCGGGAACCAGGAAGGCCAGATCGGAGAAGTCGCGGCCGTCCAGGGGAATATCGACCATCTCACGGCTGACGATGACGTCGCCCTTCATCGGATTTTCCGTGTTCAGCAAAGGCACGGATGCCGTCACCTCCACCACTTCCGAAAGCGCTCCCACCTGCAGTTGCAAATCGAGCCGAACGGTCTGGTTGACTTCCAGCGTCAACCCGCGCTCGTCCAGGCGCCGAAATCCCTCTTTTCGAACCATGATCCGGTAGTCGCCGGGAGGCAGTTGGGCGACGGTGTATTCGCCTTTCTCGTCCGACACCACTTCACGAAACTCCCCGGTTGCCACGTGACGGATGGTGATTTGGGCGCCCGGAATTACCGCCCCCGACTGGTCCAGCACCCTGCCGACGATGTTCGCGTTGGGGCTTTGAGCGAAAAGAGAGAAGGAAAGCAGGAAGGAAAACAGGAAACCGAGAACCGAATCGCGCCGCATAACCACCTCCTGAGTGCTATTGGAAGGTCCGGGCCGCTTTAATGGCTAACATTTACACCTTTTTCCCTACGTATGCAAGCAGGAAACGGCCGCCGGGTGCGCGACAGGGACCTGCCCTGAAAGACTTTGTACCGTTGCCGTCTCGGCGGCCGGCCCCGTGTGGCCTCCGCTCGCCAGCCGGTTACCGGCGGGACGCCGGCGGTATATCCGGCGCGCCCATGGCCGAGCCAACGTACACCCCGGCAATGCAGCCGCGGAGTGCGGCATATACTGAGTGCATACATGAGGCAAGCAACTCAATTCCCGGTTGAGACCCAGGCCGAAATTCCGTACACTCTGGGTATGCAGACAGCGCAGAGGCGAGCAGCGAGCCGGTCATCCGGTCGGTCTCAAACGGCTTTCGCCGACCAGTCCCGCAAAGCGATGGCCTACAGGTATATCCAGTCGAAGATTATCTCCGGGGAATTGGCGGCCGGAGAGCCTATTTCGGAAGTTCCACTGTCCAAAGCGATCGGCATCAGCCGAACGCCGGTTCGAGAGGCCGTCGGACAACTAGCGGCGGAAGGTTTCCTAAAGCACATGCCGGGACGCGGTACGGTGGTGAAACTGCCGACGCGGGCCGACATCCTCGAGCTTTACGAATTGCGGGAAGCGCTGGAAGTGTATGCCGTCGGGAAAGCGGCACGGCAACGTCTCCAGCAGGCCGACTCGGAAAAACTCCGCGCGGTCTGCGAAACGATTGCGGCGCTGGCGCTGGAACTTGAGCAGACGGGCAACCAGCGCCTCGCTGCGGCTACGATGGGGACCTTTCTCGATCACGACATGCGTTTCCACATGCTGCTTTTACGGGCTGCCGGCAACCACCGTATCCTCAAAGTGGTCCGGGATACGCGCCTGATGATCCGCATCTTTCACACTCAGCGCGAGGGACACGATGTGGAGCAACTGCGGGAGATTTATCGCTTTCACAAAGAGATCCTCGACGCCGTGCAGCGCGGGGACGCCGGCCAGGCCATGAACCTGTCCGGTGAACATATTCGCCAGAGCTGCAAAGAGCGGTTGGAGGCTTACGACCGCTGGGACCGCGTGTCACGCATCCGCGTGGATGACGCATTCCTGATGGGCCTGGACAGCGATCGATAGAGGTCTTCCGATATTGATTCCCACAACTCGAGTCTGTCTTCTGGTTGCCGCCGCCTGCCTGGCGCAGGCCTCGCCGATTGAACAGCGCGGAAACGCCGCCTGGCCGACGCGCAATCACCTGCGCATTGCTGTTCAGGTTGATCTGCCGAGTGGACGTCCGGTCCTGCTGACGCACGATGTTCCGGCGGGCTTCAATCCCGACTCGCTGCGCGTGATCCGCTCCACGTCGCCGGAAGTCATCCCGGCGAAGGTGGAATGGCGCGTACCGCAGATGAAAGTGAGCTGGCTCTCGAAGGGACCCGGCGCCTATCACGCCTACTTCGATATCGGGCGTGCCGGTGAAACGGCGCGACTGGCGGAGCCGGCGATGGTCGGCACGGGCGACCCCATCTCTTACGGCCGCGCCAGCGTCCGAGGTCACCTGGGGGTCGGACTGTGGGGCCATCCCGCGGCACTCGATTTCGACGGCGATGGCAACATCGACCTCCTCGTCTCCGGCGCCGGCCCATCCGCCGGAACCTACCTGTTCCGCAATCTGGGCAGCAACCAGGAGCCGCTTTTTGACCGCGGGGAATGGCTTGGGCGGCGCGGAAAGGAACTGGCGGCGGCCGATTTCAATGGCGACGGAGCCATCGACCTGGTCGTCAGCGGCGGGTACTACAGCGATGTCCGCAAGAACCGCCTCGCGGCATTTGTCCCCGTGAAACTGCCCCGCAGCTATTGGGTGGGGCGCGACGATTTCTGGTATCCGGTCGATTGGGATGGCGACGGCAAAATCGACATGCTGGCCGGCGTCAGCGACTGGCGCGACTATGGGTGGGACGACGCCTTCAACGAAAAGGGCCAGTGGACCCGCGGCCCGCTGCACGGCTACGTCTACTTTCATCGCAACATGGGAACGAATGCCCAGCCTCGCTACGCCGAACCGGTCTTGCTCGAAGCGGGCGGCAAACCGCTCGATCAGTATGGCAGCCCCGTGCCCAACCCCGTGGATTGGCTGGGCGCCGGAAAGCTCGATCTGATTTCCGCGAACTTTATTGACACCATCACTCTCTTCCGCAACACCGGCACGCGTGCGTCTCCCCGGCTGGCCGCCGGAGAAACGCTTCGGGTGGACGGCAAGCCGCTGCACATGGACCTGTGCATGATCCAGCCGCGCGTCGTGCAGTGGCACAAGGATGGCCGCGTGTCTTTGATCGTCGGCGAGGAGGACGGCAGGGTGGTTCTGCTCGAAAACCGGGCCCCGCAGGGCCGCCAACCCGACCTGGCGCCGCCCCGGTATTTTGAGCAGATCGACCCATACCTGAAGAGCGGCGCTCTTTCGCGCCCCGTCGCCGTCGACTGGAACGGCGACGGCAAACTCGACTTGCTCTCCGGCAACTCGGCCGGATACATCCAGTACTTCGAGAACGTGGGCGCCGCGTCCGCGCCGGCATTCGAGGATCGCGGCTACTTGAAAGCGGCGGGAAAAACCATCCGCCACATGGCCGGTCCTAACGGATCCGTCCAGGGACCAGCGGAAGAAAAGTGGGGCTACACCAATATCTCGGTCGCTGACTGGGACCTCGACGGCAAGCTCGACCTGCTGGTCAATGACATCACCGGCGCGGTCGTCTGGTATCGCAACATCGGGACCGCGCGCAACTCGGAACTGGCGGCCGCGCAGCCCATCGAGGTGGAATGGCCGTCGCGCCCGCCGAAGCCCGATTGGGTGTGGTGGGAGCCGAAGGGCAAACAGCTTGTCACCCAGTGGCGCACCACGCCGAAGGCGGTCGATTGGGACCGTGACGGCCTGCCCGACCTCGTCATGCTCGACTATCGAGGCTATCTCTCGCTCTACCGTCGAGAGCGCAGAGGCAGCGCGCTGGTCCTGCTGCCGCCCGCCCGGGTCTTCGTCGACGAACAGGGGCGCTTCCTGAATCTTGCGCCGGAGCGCGGCGGGCGCAGCGGCCGGCGCAAGGTTGAACTCGCCGACTGGGACGGAGACGGCGACCTCGATTTGATCACCGACTCGGCGGACGGCCCGATCTGGTACGAGAACGTCGGCACGCAACAGAAGCCGGTCATGAAACCGCGCGGCGCGCTGCTCGACACCAAGTTACGCGGCCACAACCCCACGCCCAACGTCGCCGACTGGAATGGAGATGGGAAGCTGGACTTGATCGTGGGTTGCGAAGACGGCTTCTTCTACTACTTCGAGCGTTCCTTCATCGACCTGAAAAAGCGCCGAGGAAAGCGCTGATTTCGGCTCTGGCCGCCGGCGGCAAGGGAGCGAGCGGCTCGGCGAACACCTCCTGGCACAGCCCCATCACGCTCATCGCGCACTTAAGGCCACGCAGATAAGCGGTTGCTTCGCCGGTGCGCGAGTAGATGGCCGCGGAAACGCGGTGCACCACCGCCTGGAGACTGCGCGCCTCGTCAATTCGTCCGGCCGTGGCCGCCTGATACAGATCGACGTAGAGCCGGGGGAAAAGGTTGGCGCCGCCGCAGACGCCGCCATCGCCGCCCGCCAGCGTCGCTTCCAGCAATTGCTCTTCAGGGCCGCAGAAGAGCCGGAACGGATGGGGCATGGCGCGGCGCACCGTCGAGAAATAGGCCATGTTTCCTGAACTGTCTTTGAGGCCGGCAATCGGCAGATTCGCGGCCGCCCGCTTCACGGTTTCCGGCTGAAACTCGATGCCCGTCAACGACGGAATGTTGTAAAGAAAGACGGGCAGCGGCAGGCGCGGAACCAGACGCTCCAGATAGCCAAGCAATTCTTCCTGACTGAGCGGAAAATAGAACGGCGGCGTCAACACCAGCGCGGCCGCCCCGCACTCCGCCGCCTCCCCAGCCAGGCGTTCTGAGTTGCCCGCGGAGGGGTCGCAAAGACCCACCAGCACAGGCACATGCGGCGGGCAGATGGCGCAGGCTACACGCACCAGCTCGCTGCGAAGCTCGGAATCCAGGTGCGGGCCCTCGCCGGTGGTGCCCAAGATAAAAACGCCCGAGACCCCGCCCGACACTACTCGCGCGAGCATGGTCTCCAGTGCCGTTCGATCCAGTCGCCCGTTCGCGTCCAGGGGCGTCGCCAACGGGGGAATGATGCCGCTGAATCCGGCTTTATCCGTGTTCATCGGTGTCCATCCGTGGTATGCGGGGAGAATACAGCAGGAGCGGATCGGCGTCAATTCTCGGTGCCGGAGCAGCGCCGGGCTAGAACACGTCCAGGTCCCGCCCGGACACAACCTTTCCCGAATAGGCCTTCCGCACTTCTTCGAACAACTCGGCCTCTGAGCACCCGAAGAAAAGCTGATGGTAGAGGACGAGCAGCTTGGGCTTCGCCTGACGGGCGATTTGCGCCACTTGGAGCGAGGAACTATGGGCGGTGGAGTGATACTTCTGGCGTTCAGCGTCACGCTTCTCGAAGCCGCGCTGGCAGTAGACCTCGTGAATCAGCAGGTCGCATCCGCTGCACGCCTCCGCCACGCTGGGCGTGGGAACGGTGTCGCCGGAGATGACGACGGTCCGGTCCCGCGCCTCGAAACGGTAGCCGAAGGCCTGGTCCCAGGAGCTGTGCTTCACCAGGAAAGCTTTCACCGTAACGTTCTCGTCCCTGTAAATCACACCGGGCTTGATTTCGTGCACGTGAACCTGGTACCCGCTGGCGTGGCCATGCTCCAGCCCGTGAATGCGCACATCCAGGTCTTTCTTCCAGGCCGCCAGCAGGTGGTCGGTCATCTCCTGCAATCCCTTTGGCCCGAAAGCTTCCAGCGGATTTTTTCGGTCCAACACGACGGGGCTGAAGATCAGGTCGGGATAGCCCAGCGTGTGGTCGGAGTGCAAATGGGTCAGGAAAACAAACCTCAGATTGGATGCCGCCAAGGCGTTCATCTTCGTTTTCTGCGCGGCGGCGGCGGCGCGCCGCACGACTCCTGGGCCGGCATCTACGATGTAGCTGGTTCCGCCGATCACGATAGCCACTGCCGGGCCGGAACGGTCGGGATCCGCATACGGCGTGCCGGTACCCAACAACACGATCTGGGTCTTGGGCGGCTCGGTGGCCGCCTTCTGCAGGTGCGCTTGCGAGCTCGCCAGAAAAACACACAGCAAGAAGAGCGTGTGGTCGCGCATGAGCCCTCTCTCCGAAAGCAGGAGAGCTTATCCCAAAGACAAGTGGCAGCCAACCTCATTCGTACCGCGCATGTCCTAAGGATTTGCGCCGCAGTGTCCCGCCGAGCCCGGAACGCCAGGGGCCGCCGCGTGTTTTTCGTCCCGCCAGGCCGGGGCGTCGATTGGCCGGCAGGATGCCGGCGCTGCACCGGCGTGCTCGGCATTTGCCCGCCTCGCCGCCGCCCTGGTCGTGCTATACTGCACGAGTCGCCGGCCCTGCGCCGGCCATGCTCCTCAGTAGCTCAATGGTAGAGCATTCGGCTGTTAACCGAAGGGTTGTAGGTTCGAGTCCTACCTGAGGAGCCATTCCTTCATTCCTGCCCCTGCACTTCCCTGCTTCCGAACGGGCCGGGCTTGTCGGTCGATCTATTTGACGGAAGGCCGTTCGTGGTCCATGTGGATCCCGACTGGCAGGCGAAAAAGGGAGCACGGCTACCGTGGAGCTGCGTTCGCCTGACGGCCGGACTGAAACACTTGCTTGGAAGCGAAATTCCGGCTTGGGTAACCGCCCGGCCGCACAAATCTCAAGCGACATTGGGCGCGACGCCGGCGGTACAACTTCCGATATCCGGCAACGCGCGACGCGCCTACTTCTTCACGATCTTTGTGCCCTGCGAGGCCACGCACTGCCAGCGGCCGCCGCGTTTCACAAAGGTGTCGATGAAGCGGTACTGGCCGCTAAAATCCTTGCCCTTGTAGATTTCCTTCACGGTTGCGCGGCCGATGACCACCGCCGCATCTCCGTAAACGCGCGCCTTCATGTCGTCCAGCACCGCCGACGATACCTTGTGCTCGCCGGATTTCATCAGCGCCAGAGTCTTGGCCTTGTCCCAGAGAGTTCCTTCGAAGTCCGTGCTGACAAAGTCGTCGGCCAGGGTGCGGTCCAGTGCCGCCACGTCCTCCTTGACCCAGGCATCGGCCCATTCCTTCTCCAGATTGATCAGCTCCTGTTCCGGGCTGGGAGCCTTCGCCGGCGCCGCCGGCGGCGCTTGCTTCTTCGCCTGTCCATAGGCCAGACAGGAAAAAGCCAGCAAGAACACGACAACTACGCTTAGTTTCTTCATGGAGCACTCCTCTCGATGTCCGCCGCCCGACCGCCGGCGCCAGTGCAATGTCTCACGAATAGCTTTACCGTCGGACGAATTGCGGATTTCGGATCGTCCGCCGCGGCGGACGGATTTCAAACGTCGCGGATGCTTGAAATCCGCAATCCGAAATCCGCAATCCGAAATTGCCACTGCTGTAAAGGTATCCACGAGACACCACACTAGGTCTGCTTCTTCGCCCAGCCCGGCCCCCGGACCACGCGCCCGGGCTTCGCTCCCGTGTGTTCTCCCTCCTTGAGCACCTGGACGCCGTTGACGAATACGTGGATCACTCCCGTGGAATACTGATGGGGCTTCTCGTAGGTGGCGTGGTCCTGGATGCGCGCCGGATCGAGAACCACCACGTCGGCGAAATAGCCTTCCTTGAGCCTGCCGCGGCGCTCGATCTTCAGGTTCTCGGCGGGCAGCGCCGCCAGCTTGCGGATGGCTTCCTGGAGCGGGACCAGCTTCTCATCGCGCACATACCTGGCCAGCAGCCGCGCGAAGCTGCCGTAAGCGCGCGGGTGGGGATTGCTCTTCAGGAACACGCCCTCGGGCGCCAGCGAGGCCGCATCCGAGCAGAAGCTCACCCACGGCAGCGCCAGGTTCTTGCGGACGTTGTCCTCCGATTGCGTGAAGTAAATCGTGCCGATCCGGCTATCATCCTCGGCGATCAGGTCCATCACCGTTTCCTCGGGCGGCTTGCCGCGCAGCTTCGCCACCTCCGCCAGCGTCTTGCCGGTCAGCGGCTTCAGCTTTTCATTCTTGAAGCCCACCAGCAGAATCCCGTCCGGCGAGCCGGCGCCCAGGTACATGTTCTCCCATTCTTTCGACTCGCGGCGCATCTCGGCGGCAATGCGCCTGCGCGTGGCAGGCTCCTTCAAGCGCTTCAGCATGGCCTCGAAGCCGCCTTCCTGCACCCAGGGCGGCATGGTGGAGGTCAGGCCGGTGGCCCCGGCCGGGTAGGTATACATATCGGCGGTGATGCGCAGGCCCTGGGCTCGCGCCTGTTCCACCTTGGCGATGGCCTGGTCCATCTTCGCCCAGTTCGCTTTGCCGGAGGCTTTCAGGTGGTAGATTTCGGCGCGCACCTTGGCTTCGCGGGCGATTCGAAGCAGTTCGTCCACGGCCTCGGGCAGCCGCGACCCTTCGTTCCGCAGGTGCGAAATGTACATGCCGTCGTATTCGGCGGCGGCCTTGGCCAGGGCGATCAGCTCCTCGGTTTTGGCAAAGCTGCCCGGCGGGTAGATCAGCGCCGAGGCCACGCCCAGCGCCCCCTCTTTCATGGCCTGCCGCACCAGCTCGCGCATCTTGTCCAGTTCTTGCGCCTTCGGCGCGCGATCCTGGTAGCCGATCACATGAATGCGGGGCGTGGCCGCGCCGATGAACGAAGCCACGTTGGGCGAGACGCCGCGCTTGGCCAAGTACTCCAGGTATTCCCCAAGCGTGGTCCACTCGATGGCGTACTTGATGTCCTCCTGGCGCGTCGCCATCTCCTTCTTCATGGCCTCGTTGAGCGGGCCCATGGAGTCGCCCTCGCCCAGGATTTCCAGGGTCACCCCCTGGCGAATGTCGCTTTGCGAGCGGCCGTCGGCGATCAGCGACTCGTTCGCCCAGCACATCATGTTCACGAAGCCCGGCGCCACGGCCATGCCGCGCGCGTCGATGTCGATCTTCCCCCTGGCGTTCTTCAGCGCGCCGATGGCCGCGATGCTGTCACCTCGAATGGCCAAGTCGGCCTGCAGGGGCGCCGCGCCGCTTCCGTCATAGATGGTTCCGTTGCGGAGAACCACGTCGTATTCGGTTCGCGTCGAGCACCCGGCCGCCAGCAACAGGCCAAGCGCCATCGCCAACACGGCCGCGCGTGTGGTTGTAGTCATCGATTAACTCCTTGCCGAACGCCGGCGAAACAGTCGGGTTACGTTAATCTCTGGTCCCGGTTTTTGTCCAGAGGTCTTGTCTCAAGCGCGGTTCATCTATGCGGCATGAGCGGCTTTTTCTGATTACACCTCACCAAGCGCGGTTTTGATCCGGGCAACGAGGCGGCCGAGCTTGGTGTCCTGCGTTTTGTAGACGACACCCATCCCCCCGCCCCCGATCTTCTCGAGGACGCGATAATGCGAGATGGTGCTGCCGATCAAGGGCGATCCCACAGTGGCTCACATGTTAGACCCCATGTTCAGGAGCGTCAACGAGAACCACGAAAACCGCCCTTGCATAGCTCCGGGGAACTTCTACGCGGATTACCGCATAATGGGCACCTCGGGTGCCTATGCCGCCTTGCTCACCCGGAGGGCAACGCGCAAACCCGCGGCCGCCAGGAGGTTCACCAGCGTATCGATCGAGAATAAATGGATCTTTCCTGCCATAAGGTTCGAAACGCGCGGCTGCCTAACACCGAGGAGCCTGGCGGCTGGCACTTGACTCAGTTTCCTTCTCTCGATGTGCGCGATCAGGGCGTTCATCACCGAAATGGACGCGGATCTCGACCGCGCCTGGTCCGACGGCGGGCTGCAGAAACCGGTGAATTCTATGAGCCCCGAGTACATGGCCTGAGCTTGCCTTTCTGCTTCAATGGCCAGCTTGAACGCGCCAAGAAACGCCAGAGCCTTGTCGTGTGTTTCGGCGGACATCGACCCTTCTCCTTTCTGCGGCAGGCCCTCGAAATTCCTCATTCCTTCGGCCGTAGTTTCAGCTTCCCTCGCCGGCCAGTATAGCGCCAGGCGGCCAACGGGCGCCGAAACTTCGCGCCACGTTCGCCCACATTGGAAGGGGAGGCGGCAGGGCAAGTAGAACTACCACCTGAAACGGCGGGCGCACCTTGCGGGAGCCGTGGCACCTTGCAGCTTCAACTTCCCCTCCCAAGGGATGTTCCGAGTCCAATCCCGGCGGTCGTCCTTCCTTCGGCCATTGCACATTCATGTATAGCGTTGTACAATATGGCCAGATTCTTTTGGATGCCCTTACATGAAGACAGTCACTTTCACTGAGTTTCGAAAGAACGCCTCGCAAGTTCTGGATCTCGTTGAGAAGGGCGAGACGATCCGGGTGCTGCGCCACGGCAAAGCGATTGCCAAGGTAGTTCCTGCGGAGTTGCGCCAGGCCAAACCGGCGTGGAAGCGCCCTGGTCTGCGTTTGGCGGTGTCGGGCGCCTCGCTCACCAGGGCCGTGCTGGACGAAAGGCGGTCGTCACCTTGAACGTTTTTCTTGATTCTTCGGCGCTTGCCAAGCGGTATGTCGAAGAGCCTGGGAGCGATCGCCTGGAAGAGATGCTGTCGTCGGTATCGTCTTTAGGCGTTTCTGTGATTTGCCCTTCGGAGGTTGTTTCCGCGCTCCGCAGGCGCCGGCGCGAGGGGAAGCTGTCCCCGCAACAGTACTTAAAGGCCAAGCAGGCGCTATTCGAGGACATCGAAGACGCCAGC
>Ga0315285_10002270_pt1 | contig 20080 bp, 3 predicted proteins | sample YL17G09_36_MG_FD_203698 | JGI IMG/M metagenome (GOLD analysis project Ga0315285, IMG submission 203698) | Sediment microbial communities from Yellowstone Lake, YNP, Wyoming, USA - YL17G09_36 | ecosystem: Environmental > Aquatic > Freshwater > Lake > Sediment | place: USA: Wyoming | collected...
CGTCCGCGTCGGTCCGGACCTGAATCGCGTCCATGTCCGTAGAGACCGGCTGGCGGACCCTGTTGGGGTTGAACCACGAAAAGCCCAGAATGACGTCCTTGATGGGCTGGCCCTGCTCGTTCCTGACCACGCCGCCGATGGTCTGGCCCTTGGTGATCCGCAGCGTGGTTTCCTCCGCGAAGAGTTTCTCCGCCGACGCGGCGCTCATCGAAGTCCGCAGGGGGATGTAGCCGGCTTTGGTGATCTTGAAGCACCAGCTCTCGGGCTGGATGGCCGGGATCGCGACGGCGCATCGCCCCTTGCTGTCCGTCCGGCCCGCGGCCGAGCTGTTGGGCTTGTTCGAGGCCGTCACGGCCACCTCCGCCCCCTCGACGGGCTTGCCGGCGTCGTCAAGCAGGATCAGCATGAATTGGCGCGCCCGCGCCGACGGGGCCGGCTGGGTAGCGGGGGGAATGCCGGTGAACTTTTCCAGCATTATGGCCGCTTCGTCGATGTACGCCCGCACGTCACCGGCGGGGATGCCTTTGGCCCACTTGGGATTGGCAAGGGCCGCGCGAGCGGCCTGATATTGCTGCTCGGAAAGGCCCTGCCCAAGGGCCAATGCCCAATTGATCAGGTCGGACGGCGCCATGGGCGCGAAGAACGCCTCGTGCTGGCCCTTGCCCATGGAGGCTGCCGAAGCGTTGAGATACGCGCTGATTCTCCTCAGCGCCCTGACGTGCGCGGCGATGATCTCACGCTCATGTCCGGTGATGTTCACCCGGATTGCCGGATAGCCGTAAAACTTCGGAACGGTCATCAACCCGGCAATTGCGTTCACGTTGTCGGTGGCCTTGCCGGATACGGCGAGCTGGGCGGCGTAATAATCCAACGAAGCAATGAGCCCCTTCCAGCAATCCGACCGGTGAAACAGTTCTTTGTAGCCCTTATAAAGCACCTCCAGCCGTTTGATGCCGGCATTGGTTGAGTTGTACAACATCAGCGTCCGAGCCGGCAGGCCATTGTCAAAGAGTCTCCTGCCCAACTCCGCCGTCAAAAGCGACTCGATCTCCTGGTCCGTCAGCTTGGCCGCCAAGTGCGACCAGGGCGGCTTCCAGCCTCTCTCGATGTCTTGCTTCCAGGAATCATCCATCTTCTTCAGGCGTTCCTGCTCAACCGGGTCCAGCCCTTTCTTGTACTGCCGGATAGCCTCGTCCAGCCCCGCTAGCGGGTCGAATGCCGGCCGCGCGGCCGCCGGGGCAGGCTGAGGGGCGCCAGTGGAGTCCTTCAGCATCGCCGCCAACTCCTCGGCCGCAACTGCCTCGGCAGTGACGGTGTGCGAGGCGTCGGTGAGTACGATGTGCGGCAAGGCCGTGGCGCCCCACCCGGCCAGGATGCGCCGGGCCTGGCCTTCATCGGCGGGCAGCCGGCCCACCGTGAAGGTCGCCTTGCGGTCCTTGAGCCAATTGGCCGAGGCCGTGCCGGCCTCCCCGCCGGGGATTATCAGCACGACGACCAGCCCTTCCTGTTTCCAAAGCTCCACCTTTCCGGCGAGCGTTTCCACCGCGTGCCGCGACGGCCGCTGCCGGAGGTCGCAGAAGCACACCGCGATCCGCCTGCCCCCGGCCAGGCCGCCGGCGGGTTTCACGCCAAAGTCCTCCAGCGCCGGCAGGGGTTTGCCCTTCAGCCATTGGCCAGGCCCCACGACGAGTGAGTAAATGGATCGTCTCGTGGAGTCATGGATCTTTGTTCCAGGAGGAAACTGTAGCGCAAACGTCTCATCAGGAATATCGACGTTGAATTCCATCGAACGGACGTCGACTTCCTCGGTACGGTACTCCTCGACATTCCCATTGCCCACATGCCCATAGTAGTGATACACGGCTTTGTGGGGAAACCATATCGCCTCCTTGCCCGGGCCTTCGTGGCGCTGATAGCCCGAGAATTCCGCCTTCGAGTATAGCCGCGGTTTGGGGTCATCGGACAGCTTGCCGATCACCTTTCTCTCGACCATGCGATTGTCCTGGTCAAACAGGAGCACTACCGTCAGCCAGCCGCCCTCCTTCGGAGGGACGGTGACCTCCGTATACTCCCGGCCATCCCTGGTCGCCGTTGACAGCTTGGCGCCCACGCCCTTCTCGATGACCTCCGAAAAGCGCGTGCCGTACCACTCGTAGATGAAGGAGCATGGTTGTATGTGATTGTCAGACTTCCAATGCGCGCCCTCTATCGTATCGACAGACCCAAACGGTTCTCCCGCATCGCATTGCAGCCTCCTGACCACATTCCCGTCAAAGGACCCTATACGCACGGCCGACTCGGGCGAGACCCGCGACTCCGCTCCGCGGTACGGTGAATACTCCAGCCTCTCCTTGACGCCCTTGCGGAACCAACGGACCGCAAAGGAGTGCTTCTCGACATCCTCAGCGGTGTATATGTAACCGTTGGCATCGTGGCCTGTCAGCTTGCACGCCTCACGAATCCGCGATGCCTTGTCCGCGGGAGTGGGCAAAGCGACGGTATGAAACGTCGCCCGCGCGCTGCGCACGAGAGACTCCTGACGGCGCAGTTGCCTGACAAGCGATTCCTTCTGCTTATCCCCCGCCCCCTGCGCGAAAGAAGTCGTGGCAAGCGCCACCGGCAAGATGGCCAAGAGACACGTCCGCGCGCACCGGACGGCAAGTGTAGTCAACATGGCAATCTCCAATTCATTTCCGAGTCGCCGGCATCGCAACAGGCTGGCTGCCGGGTCCGGCCGGCCTCGTCGATGCATCCCCGGCACGCCCGGGCGTTGGCTTTCCGAAAACAACGGACTTGGCCTCTATCTTGATCGGTCCTTCCGGCAAGGCCGTGGCCGTGAACGGTCCCGCGATGTTGGAGGGCTCTCGCCATGAGAGCGTATAGCCGCCTCAGCCGTACTCCATGCTGAAGGTCCGGTCGTACGTCTTGTCGGCGTTGGTGATGCGCACTTTCACGGGCAGCCGGTCGCCGTTGCAGGTCAGCCGCACATCGTCCCCGCGCCGGGTGCGAAGGCCCTGGCGCAGACTATACTGGCCCTGTTCGTCGGATGAGGCGCTCACGGACCAGGCGAAAGGCTCGCCGACCTCGATCTTCGTCTCCGAGCCCGCGCGCACGGTAAGCGGCTTGTCCTTAAAGGGATTGGCTTCCCGCACGCACCAGGTGTTGCCCTTGGCGTCCTTGCGGGTAATGCTGTAGCTCAATACGACGTATTCGTCCTCGGGGACCACGACCACGCCGTTTCGCACATCGATTTCGAACGTCCCGGCCGGGCCGCCAACCTTCAGCGAAGTCACGCCTTCGCCGGGCCTGATCGTGCCCGTGGGAACCTTCGCGGGAGTGAATTTCACCGTCGCGCCGTCGGGGGCGGTTTCCATCGAGTAGTACTTGCCGTCGACCAGGACGTATTGCCCCACCGGCGACCAGGCCGCGTTGACCAACTCCTGCGGCCCCTCGCGGGGATCAAACGGCCGAAGGATGTACCCGTCGGATCGGTCCCTGTCGGCCGAGCGTTCGCCGAACCGCCAGTTGGCGTTGCAGTCGATCAGCGAGCACAGCATCCGCCGGCCGGCAATCGTGATCACGCCCTCGTACCAGCAGTTGGCGGAGACGTATATCTTGTGCGGCCCGGTTTTTTCTCGCTGGTAATGGAAGCCGGCGTGGTAGGTGATTGTCCCGTCGTCGCCGGGCAGGGCGAGCCGGACCGCATCGAAATTGGCAAAGAAGATCATCTCCTGCCATTCAAAGCCCGCGTGTTCGTCGCGGATGGGCTTCTCGTCGGCAAGCGAGCCGTTTCCATTGGTGTCGAGGTAGAGCAGGTCGTACAGGCCGCCCTTGCCGGAGCGATCCAGCGCCAGCCAAAGCCCGCCGTCGCGTGCGGCCGGGCCGGTGAGCTTGCCGATGTCGACCTTCCACAGCGCAAAGAGCGGCTCTTTGTCGTTAAACGCCGGCAAGGCCACGCCCTCCGGCGCCTTGTCCTGAGGGCAAGGCTTCTGCCCCGAAGTGCTGCCGATATGCTCATAAGCGGACCTGGCCGACCGGTAGCCCAGCCACTGCTCTTGCGCCATGGCCGGGCCGCAGAAGACGCCCGAGAACAATATGAGAACCGCGAGAACGGCCAGAACCGCCCCAACATTCGCCCAACGACCCTTGTCCGCCATGTCATTACTCCTCTTCAAAAGGCAAGACTGCACCGCCCGCCATGCCGCAGAAGGACGCCGGCAATGACAGGTGGTTTGTCGCTCCATGGTTTGTCCATCCAAAACCTAAGACCCTTCGGGCGGCGTGTTTGCCGGAGACTTGGGCGCGGCGCCGCGAGGTTCCAGGACCGGCACGTCCTTGAGGGTGAACTCAATCGGCACGACCTCGGCCGCGCCAGGCAGAAGAACCACGAGCCTGGCGTCTGCGGGCGAGAATGTCCCGGCCGCGGCGATCACGGTGAATTCCTGCTTGTCGCTGCCGTGGCCCTTTCGCACCCTCACATCGCATTTCTTTCGCGTCCCGTCGGCCAGCAGGAGATATGCATGGACCACCGATCGCATGAGTGGGTCCCTGACGGACGAAGCGTTCCATTCCACGGCCAGGGAAGCGGACCACGATCTGTCGCCTTTGGGTTCTGCCGCCAGCGGGGGCGTGATCGTGACTGTGGCAGCCGGGTCCTTCATGACAATGGGGCCGGCGGCTTTCAGCGGCGCGGACTCAAGCGTAATCCACTTGGTGCACATCGCGACGTGGACGACGAGCTTGAGGGCGGAGATGGCCTTGGCTTTTCCCGACGGGTCGGGCAGGTAGAACGAAAGTCCGACCGGGGCCCACGTGTGCTTGGCCGCCGCCACGGCGGAAGTCAACTTTCGGCCGCTGTCATCCGCCGCGTCCTTGACCACGGCAAACATGTCGGTTGCCAACAGGTCCGGCGAGATGTTGGGGTCCAGGATCAGCTTGCCCATGCCGGCCAGTCCGCCCCCACGCCGATAAACGCCGTTGTTGCTCAGCCACAGCAGCGCCCCGCCCGACGCGGCGCAGCAGCCTTTGGTGCTGCGGTCGCCATGTTCGAAGACGGCCCAGAAGCCTTCCGAGCTAATCTCGATCGACGCGGGCAGGCCGTTGAGGGCCTCGGCCAACAGTTCCAGTACCGGCGCTTGGGTGCGGGTCGGCTTGGGGGCCGGCAACTGCCGGGCCATGTCCCGGAACGACTGGTCCACGGCCGTATTGGCGCTGGCCGCCAGGGCGTTCAGGTAGTCCAGCAGCGTGCCCGCATTGGCGGGGACCGGGACGATGCGCCCCCGCTTGAGCGCGGCCACCGGGTCCTGCTGCTGCGCCGTCGTGTCCTTCGCCCCGTAGGCGGGCGCGGTTGCTCGAAGGCACGAACTGACCGCGCCAATGAATCTCTGGGCGAGCTTTGGCGGAAGCTTGCCATCCAGGTTCTTGAGCCATTCATTCAGCAGTTCGACGCTCTTGTTGGCCTGGCTGTAGGCCACGATCTCCTGGGCGATCTGGAGCGTGCGATAACCGTCGGGGTCGTTCCGCAGCCGAACCAGGCAGACGCCCAGCGCCTCGGACATCTGGTTAGTCTTGCTCAGCAGGCGCATCAGGCGAGTGCCGAGCCAGTCGTTCGAGTCTGAGGACTCCGCGAAGCCCTTGGCGTCCAGAAGCTCCAGTGCCACACCCGGCTCGCCCAGGCGCTCGAAGCAGTCGCTGAGCCGCTGGCGATTCACGGCCGCGCCCTCGGAAAGATCCCGGCGCAATTGCTCGAGGATCGGCCTGGCCTTCTTCGGCGAGTTGCCGTCGAGGTAGTCCTCCGCCAGCAAGAGCCGCAGCTCGATGTCATCGGGGCGTTGAGCCAATCTGGCGTTAAGGTAGGCGGTGAACTTGTCCGGCTGCTTGCGCCGGCGGTACAGGTCGCGTATCGCGCCATAATCTCCGCTCTGTTCGTACAGGGCGACCAGTTCGTAGTCGGCGCCGCTGTTTTCCAGCAGGCGGACCAATTCCGACCTCGCGCCGTAGTCCGTGTTCGACCATCGGCGCATCTCGTGGGCCTTCCTGAATGCCTCGATCGCCTCCTTCTCCTGCCCGGCCTTCAGATGGGCCTGGCCAAGCAGCGTGATCGCCTCAACGTCCGTCGGGCGGCGGGAAATGATCTGCCGCAAAACCTCGATTGCCTGGGCGTATTGCCCGTTTACCAGCATCGCCTTTGCCCGGGCCCGCAGCCTGACGTCATCGTCCTGCGCCGCGGCCACGGCCGGGGCAGGCGCAGGCGGCGTCGGCACGGTCGCCTGGCCGCCGGCCTCCTTCAGGCCGTGCAGATACGAGTCGTTGCCCGGATCGCGCCGGAGGGCCTCGCGGAACAACTTTGCGGCCGCGTCCTTGTCGCCCAGCCGCAGGTTCAAACGGGCAAGCGTGCCCACTATGTTCGTGCGCTCTTCGCTGTCGGCCGGAAGCATCGCAAGCGCCGCCTGATACTCCGCCATGGCCAGCTTCTCCTGGCCAAGGAACTTCAAGTATCTGGCCGCAAGGTCCAAGTGAACCCGCTGGTCGCCGGCATGGCCGGCCGACAACTCGGCGTAGGTCTTCAGGGCCTGCTCTCGCTGCCCGGCCGCCAGCAGGACGTCGCCCAGGATGAACATGCCCTCGATGTCGGCCTTGTTGTCCTTCGTCTCCAGGCGGAGCCGGCCTATCACGCCGTCAAGCGAGTCGAGCCGTCCGACGTGCCGCACCACCTCGTCGCGAACCGGCGAGCCGATCCGCCCGCGGTTGTCCAGCCACAGGTTCACTACGGCCTGGTAGTCCGACCGGCCGGCCAGTATCTCGGACATCCGCCGAACCAGGTCGCCAACGACATAGTCCGAGGGCGCCCATTTCGTGACCGGGGGATGCATGTGCAGGGCCTCGTCGTAGAGCTTCAGCAACTGTTTTCGCAGGTCCGTCGGCGTGGCGGCAGTGGCGCCGGGCCTGGGAGGCGAATCGAACTGCCTGAGCCGGCCAAGCACCGTCTCCGGCGTAACGGCCCCGAGCCTGCCCCGCGGCCGGTCCTGGCCGGCTGCCGCCCGGAGAATCAAGGCGTACTCGGCCAGGGCCTCGGCATTCATGCCGGCCTTGGCCAGGGCGTCGGCCAGGGCCAGGCGATGGGCGGATTCATCCGGCGCGAGGGCTGCCGCCTGTCGATAGTGCTCGATCCCCTCTTCCTTCTGCCCTATGGCCAGCAGCAGCCTGGCCAGCCGCGCGTGCGTGTCGGCGTTCTTGGCGTCGGCCCGCAGTTCATCGGTAAGCTGCCGGACCAGGGCGTTATCCTTGCCCATCGCCTTCCAGACCTGCGAGAGGGCAAGCTGGATCGCCTCCACACGCACCGGAGGTTTAAGCTCCAGTGCGTCCTTGTAGCACTTTTCCGCGTCGCCCAATCGCCCGGCCGCGCGGTGCAGCTCAGCGGACCTCATCAGCAAATCGGCGCGGACCTCGGACCGAATGACTTCCGCCGGCCGATACATGGACGACATCATCGCCCTCGCCCGCAGATCGTCATCCGTGATCGGCGTCTTCAGCGCCCAGCCGTAGTAGGCCAGGGCTTGGTCCGTCAGGCCGGCCTCCTTGCAGAGCCCCGCTACCCAGCCGAGCCAGCTTGCCGAAACCTTGGAAACCAGGGCCGCGTGCTTGTCGAACTCCTCCAGCGCCCGCCGGCGATCGTCCATCCGCCACCTGAGGTATCCGAGGCGCAGATGCAAGTGTGCCTCACGCGCCCGCCCGGCCAGGGCCGTCAAAAGCAGCTTCTCTGTCTCTTGCCCCTGGCCGACCTCGACGATCGCGTCGATCACCTGTCTGGCCAATCCCAGCCCGCTGGAGTCATGGAACGGACCGGCCTCTTCGTTAGCCGAACCCAGCAGGAAGCCGCGGTAAAGCTCCAGCATCTCCAGCCCCCGGCCTGACCGCTTCAGCGCCTCGCCCAGCTTGATAAGCACCTCTGTCGCCGGGCTCCTTCTGTACGCCGCCACGGCGTCATCCAGCATGCCTTGCGAGATAAGTTGCTCGATCAACTGCCTGTTGCCCTCCGGCGGAGCCGCCGGCGCCGTCTCTGCCGGCGCGGCCTTGGCCGGGCCGCAAAAGACGCCCGACAAGAACAGGAGAACCGCGAGAACGGCCAGAACCGCCCCAACATTCGCCCAATGACTCTTGCCCAACATGTTATGACTCCTCTTCAAAAGGTGGAATTGCAGTACTTGGCATGCCACACCAGACCTCGCACCGGGTCCACGTGTTCAGATGGTTGTCTTTGCTTTGGGTGATGCACCTCTATTATCCGGCTGCAAGACGCGGACTTGTCCCTGGTAAACCTCCAGCCGGAATTGTGGAGCCTGATGCACGTGTGTTGCACCCGCCTTATCCGTATGCACGAGCCTGACCTGACCGTCGGCCAAGCTTGCCGTCCACGTCCCGAGTTTACAGGACAGCTCCACCCTGCCGGGTTTGGCTGAGATTGAAACGCCTTCGACAGTCATGGACGTGCCGGCGCTCACGCCCTCTGTCAGCCCCGAGTAGAACTGCACCACCTTGTCTTGACTGACCTCGATGGAATGCCCATTCACTTCCAGACAAAGATGAGCTTTGGCGGAAGTCAGTATCACCCGGGGCGCGGTGATCTCAATGTCCACCGCATTGGAGATCAAACTGAACTGTCCGCCGTTCGCCAGCCGCCGAATCAACAACGTGTACTTGCCCGGCGGGATCTTCCCGTACCAGTCGGCGAGCCGATAGAACTCGGTGGCGGCATGCCTGGGCTTTAGCGTCCGAGGACCGGGATGGCTGGAGCACTTCGACCGTTCTATCTGCTCCGGATCGTAAGGCAGGGTCTTGCCCTCGACCGAAACCAGTTCAGGGCGAACAAGTTCGGTGATTGCTCCTTGCGGCAGAGGTTGATCTCTAGATGAAAGGTTCTTGATGATCAAGTGGAATACGGCCCCGTCGGCAACGAGGCCCGACTGCAACTGGGACGTCTGCTTACCCCAGCCTTGGGAGAGGTCAACGTCATCGGGCACGAGTCCCGTGATGCCGGTCAGTCGCCGGTCGGCGTCGCCGCTCCAGGCCAACGTTGTTCTGAGGCCGTCGGTATTGTATCGCTCCTCAGCACAGACGAATCCCTGCTCCTTCTCGTATCTCTTGTACAGGGTGAGACGGCGCTTGCCATCGGGCCAGTAGTATCGCTCCACCGTACCGGCGAGCCTTCGTCGGCCATCGTAGGTCGCTTCCAGGAACAGTTGTCCCGGGGCGTCATAGTGGTAGACGATGGTGCTGTGCTCCAACAGGTCGGTTTCAGGTGCCACAGGGGCCGGCACGAAGGGGCGACGATTGGAAACATATCGAATCCTTCGAAGCACTCTGCCGCCGCCATCCTTGAAGACCCGTTCGGCCTTAACCCCGTTGGACAACTCGAGCGATTGAAGCTCTCCGCCTTCGGTCGGCTGGTCTGTGAGCGATCGTGGCGGAAATCCAGCCTGCTGCTCCACAACCGGTGGATGAATCGCCGGAACGATAACGGCCCTTTCACCGGAAGCAGCGGTTATTGGGGCGCGTGCCGCCGGCTGGGTGTCGGGCTTGGTGGCGGCGGATCGGCCTTCGATCTCGACCTGGACCGGGTTGCTCTCGCATCTGATGCCGCCTTCGCGATTGCCAAGCTCAGGATAGCCGGTGAATGAGACCCGCACGAGATGACGGCCGGGCTCAAGCCGCAGCCACTTTGTGTCCCTGGCCGCCACGCCGGGCGCGATTCCCGGGGGCGTCCCCCAGTCGTCGGTCAGGCGCAGCTTCAGCGTGTACTCTTTCCCCGGCGCCAGCATGCCAATCGGCAAGCCTAAGGCAAACGGCTTGGCCCAGGAGTGCCACAGCCCATCGACCTGCACCTGACAGTACAGCATCACGGCATTGGAGCACTCCACCGCACGCCGTCCGCCGTTGCGAATATCCAGGCTCAGTTGCGGAGCCTGGTCAGCCCTCCACGTGGACCGAAGCGGCAGCAGCCGCACCCGCAAGCCCTGGTTGGGCTGGCCCCATGCCGATTCTTCGATCTGACTCAATGCGTCCTTGGCGCGGGCGGCTCGTTCGGGGTTCTTGTCCGCCGCCGCCTTCTGGAGCAAGGCCACCGCCGGCAGGCCGGTCTTCACCAGCGATTGCTGGGCCGCAACGCGCTGGGCGAACTTCTCGCCGCTGAACTGCCCGATCAGCCGCTCTATCTCGGCCGGCCCTGCCGTCGGCTGAGTGGCTTGCCCTGAGCTTGTCGAAGTAGCGGTGCCGGTGCTCGGCCGATCTCCCTCGCCGGCCTGGAAGTTGCGCGGCACGGGCACGCCCCGCGACTCCATCCAGGCCGCGAACTTGCGTATGGCCTGCTGATTGCCCGGCGTGCCGGGGCCCCAGTTGTGCATGTCGTAACCGGAACTCTTGCCGGTCAGAGCGAAGAGGGCCTGCATCACGGTGATTTCTCGCTTCAAGGCCGGGCCTGGGTGTTCGCGATTGAGCATGTCCAGGATGACCGGGCAGGCGGCAAGATCCTCCTGTTGGGCGAAGCATCGCAGGGCCTCGATCCGCACCGACTCGTCGCCATCGGTCAACAGCAACATCAGGTCGTAGCGCACCGCGGCGAAACTATCCGCCGGCAAGTTCGAAGCCCAATACGCCGCCATAACGCGGAAATGCGGCTCCTTTTCTTTGGCGAACCTGACGGCCGGCGCGGCCAGGTTTGGGTCCCGACATTCATATAGCGCATAGCCGGCGTGGTAGCGCACATTCGCGTCGGGCGAATCCAGCAGCTTCAGCAGCAGCGGCTCACCCGGCTTGCCCATTAACGGGCCCTGGAATAGCCCCGCGCAGCGGGCAAGGAACTTTGGGTCCTTTTCAACCCGGGCCAGCAGCGGCTGGACAATGGCCGGGTCTCTCATGAACAGCAAGGCCCAGCGCGCGGCCTCGGAGGATTCACCCTCCGCCAGGAACAGTGTCAGCAATTGCCCTGTAAAGGTCCGCAAGTCCAAGTCGCGAATAGTCTTTATGCCCCTTTGGACCAACTGCTTCTGGCCTGACTTGAGGTCTTCCTGGACGAGGGCCTCGGTGGCTTTGGCATGCGCTTTGAGCACCCAGATGGCCCGCGCCCGCGAGGCCATGTTCAGCCATTGACCCTCCTTCAACTTATCGGCCACCTGCTCGGCAGTCAGGTTCGACGCCGCCTCGGCAAGCTGTTTGCCCCATGTTTCCGAGTTGCCTGGGGACCCGCTGAAATGCGTGGGGTCAAGGATGTTCGTCGGGATCGAGCTGAGCCCTATTATGTCCCCGGCACTCATAGACCGTTGCGCCAGTTCGCGGTAGAAGCGAGCCAGTATCCTGGCCTGCTCGGCCGCGGGCAGGCGGGCGACGCGCTCGATGGCCAGGAATCGCTCGCGGGCCTCGGCATCCGCCGGTCGTGCGGGCCGCACGCCGGCGGCGGGCCCCAGGCCGGCGGCGAGCCGCCGGCGGGCCTCCAACTCCTTGGACTCACCCGTCGGCTGGGTGCCTGGCCCTGGGCTTGCCCCGTTGGGGGCTTGCCCTGAGCCTGCCGAAGAGGCCGGCCGGGCGGAAGGGGCCGGCGCGGCAGAATCGCCACTGCCGGCCCATGCTGCCGTAAGTCCAAAAAGAAGCCCCAATCCGATCACCAAGTATCCGCGCATAATATGACTCCCGTGTTTGACCTCTACGTTAGATGCTGCACGCCCGCCAAAGTTGCAGCATTTTTCGCCCCCGCCGGTCACCCCCCGAACGTGGCCGTTTCGAACTCGCCGGGCAAGGCCCGGTGCAATCCGGGAATTCCAGAGATTCCGGCTTGGTCAGTCGCCAGGCTGCGTGGCTGCCCCGTCGGCGCCTGCCTCAAGGAACCGATCAGCACGCTGCCACGCCGATTCCCCCGCCGGCTGCGTTGCGGCGGGAATACTCGCACCTTGGGCTGCCTTGTCGAGCTTCACAAGCATCGCGCGGTGCTCTGACAGAATTGCTGCGAGCTTCTGCTGAAGACCAGCCGACGGGGTCGGCGAGAGAACGAGACTGGACCAGACGACCTTCTTCAACGCCTTGAGAATATGGTCCGAATTAGAGGCCGGCATCCAGGCCAGGTGGGATTCATCATCAATCTGGAAACGCAGTTCGATCCCGTTCTTGCCAACGTCATCCGGCCGGGTCCCCCGCATTTCCGCGTAACCCTTGACATGCCGCTCGAACTGAACCCACAGCCTCTCCTTTGGGGACTTCTCGCGAAAGGCAGCCACGCTCTCGGCAAATCCTTCCAATTCCGGATAGTCCTTCTCGATTGCGATGACGGCGGCCACAAGGCTGTCCACCACGGCTTCCAGTGACGCCGGCTCCGCTCTTGCCGGCTGCGTGGTGGATGGACCGCCGGCCCCAGCCTTCTTGTCCGGGGCTTTGCCGGCCTCGACAACCACCATCGCCATGAATTCCCGCATTATCTCGCGAACGGACCTCAATGTTTCAGACTGTTGAATCGTCATGTGCGGAAACTGCTTGACCAGGGCCTGACCGTCATTGGCAAAGCAAATGGAGATGCTCCCGCCATCAATGGACGGCCCCTCGTTATCCAGACCACTCAATTCCCAGATCCGATTCTCGCGGAGCAACTTTGCCAGCCGGTCGAGTTGCTCCTGGCTCAGCTTGACCTCGTACCGGCCCCAGGGAACAACGGAATCCTTCCCCCCATACGCGGGCCGTACAAGGCGGGCCTTGCCATCATCATCGACTTGCAGCAACCGCCAGCCCGCCAATCCCATGTCCTCGCGGTAGGCAAAGAAGGTCGAGGGCCGCCAACGCTCGGGGACCGCCTCCCGGCTCAGCTTCTGTAGCGGAGCATCTTTCAACGTCACCGCGACCGAATTGCTGAAGACTTCGATCAGCGGTGCCGTGCCTCCCGTCTTGGCGCGGTCGGGTTCCCGCCAACAGATTCGGAACCGGATCGTCACCGCGGCGCCCGGCGCGGGCGGCTTCCGAAAAAGAAAGCACTCGAACCGTTCGGTCCACGCCAGAGCCTCACCGGGCTGCAAGGGAGTCGCGCGGGTCGTCCAAGGCCCCAACCCCAGCGTTTCGATCACCATCCTCTTGCCGAACGCATCAGTGACCTCCGGATCGGCGTACAAACCCAGGTGCGCCAGAGAGATCGGGGCGGCCGAAACATTCTTGAGCTCCAGTTTCAACGGCAGCGATCGACCACTTTGATACTCTGTTCCGGCCTGAGTCGAAAGACGGATCGCGACGCTTGCCGCTGTCGCGTCCAGCACTTGGCCGGTGATTGTCGCGTCCTTACCCGCCTCCGGCTGCGCAGCGGCCGGCTCCAGTGCGATCTTGCGGGCCTCCAACGTGTTTTCGCCTGATTTGATTCGCACGTTGTCGCCATGTACGTCGATGACTGTACTGTTTCCAGGATTGGTGTCCGGCTGCGCCGCGGGCTGTATAGCGGATTTGTCCAGCGCACTCGTGCCTTCCTCTTGCCACCACCGGAGCCACTGCTCTTCTGTGGTATGTCGCAGGTCCGTGACCTGCCGAAGGGTGGCTACCGCGCGTGCTCGGACTGTCTCGGACTGGTCATCCTTCAGCATCTCGATCAGGACGGGGATGCCGGATCTGTCCTTCAGCCTGCCCAGGGAGCCGCATGCCCAGATCTTCACGTACGCGTGTTGCTCGCGGGTGCCGGGCTTGGCGTCCTCGCTGGCAACCATGCGGTGCAGCAGGGCGGCTGCCTTCGAATCCTTGTTGTCGGCGTAGCCCAGGACTTCCGCAAGGCATTCCCGGCAGAGCGGGTCGTTGCTTTCCGCCAGCAGCGCCAACACCGTAAGGGAAGGCGCCTGCTCAAGAGAGATGAAAGCCAGCAGCACCTGAGCGCGGACTTTGTCGCTGTCCGTCTTCAGAAGACCGGTCAACTCCGGCGTGAGTTCGGTAACCTTGTCCGACCGGGCGATGTATGCTGCCTCCGACTGGGCGTCTGGGGTATACGTCCCCTCCTTCGCGCCCAAGACCGCCTTCAGACCGCCCACCAGCGTGCGATGCCCGATAAACCGCAACGCCCTGAGATGCGCCCCGACCTGCGACGGCTCCGCCACCTGGGAGAGGGACTTGAGTATCGTCGGTTCCAGAGCGAGGTTGGGCTCCCACGTCATCTTGAGCGCGTTGCTCGTCGAGTCGCCGAGCTTCCATCGGAACTCCATCCCGTGGCGCTGTGCCCAGGACCCATCCGGGACCCTATACCTAACGGTGAACGATTCTCTCGGGGACAGAGACGGCCACATGGTCCCCCCGAAACCCCCTTCGTGCGTACGACGTTCATTGCCGTCCAGAAGGATCCGACTGGTCAGGTAGAAATCCTTCTCCGAGAAATCTATGCGCTCAGATCGGTTGTTCTCTACCGTCACCAGCACGTCTGGTGGCAGCATTCCGTCCACGGGGGCGGTGGGCGCCTGTTCAGCCGCTGCGAGCGTCGGGTAGCGTTTGTTGACGTACTCCACGGTGCCAGGCTGGAACCGGATCGTGATCGAGATGGGCAGGATTTCGGCCAGCGCCTGTTTGGCCCGCGAAGCGATTTCGGGTTCGCTGTGTCCCGTGGCCCTTCTCAGAGGTTCGACCGCTGGCAGACCGATCTTCACCAGGGCCTTCTGCGCCGCGTCGCGGTCGGCGAACTTCTCGCTGCCCAACTGCTTGATGAGCCGGTCGATCTCGGCCGCATCCGCCGCCGGCTGCGTGGCCGAACTCACGCGCCAGACGCACGTGCGTTCATCCACCGTTCCATAACTCCCAAGAAGCAGTTGCCCGTCTCCGGAAAACCAAAACGACCTCAAGTACGGGTCGGCGCCAAGCAATCTACCGACAAACCTGCCGCTGCGGATATTCCACAACTCGATGCGCCGGCTTTCCGCGACTTCCGGAGAGTGTTGTTCTTCAAACGGGTGGACCGCCACGATATCCCCGGCCGGGGATATTGCCAGGGTAGCGTGGCTCGTCCACTTCTCCCCCATCTGGCCCGTCCACTTCCATAGGGTCTTGCCGGTGGAAACCTCCACAACCTCGTTGCCGATGGCCAGCAGCTTGCCGTCATTCGACAACGTCGGGTGATAATCTGTCCTTGATAAGGCCAGCACCTTCCTGCCGGTGCCAGCATCCCAGACCGTGATCGAGTTGGCCCACCATTCGGGCGGTTTCTTCACATTCTTGCTGGGCACGCCCAACGTCATCGCCACCGTGCTGCCGTCGCCACTCATCGTCGCGCCGGCCAACTCGTCGGCAACGGGCCCCGGAAGCGTCCGCTTTCGCTTCCACGTCGTGGTGTCATAGATGACAACCGCTTTGTTGGTAAAGAACGCCAACGACCGCCCGTCGTTCGAAAACCGCGGCTGCACCACTGTTCCAACGTTGCCAAGATCGGTCTGAGCCGCCTGCCGTCCGGTAGCCGCATCAAGAATCTTGCCGCGGCTGGTCGCTACGAGCCGTCCGTCGGGCGATATGGCCGGCATGTCCTCCACTTCGCCGAAACGGCTTACCTCCTTGCCTGTGACGGCATCGAGAACACGGGCGCTGTTGCCATGAAAGACGACCAGCCGCTTGCTGTCACTTGAGGCAGCTATGAATGCTTCAGCGTCCAAGGCGGGTCCCGTCGCGTCAGGGGCAGCCGGGGCCGTCGCCGCCGGTTGCGTGTTTGCCGGCTGCGTGCTTGCCCTGGTAGCGGCGGTTTGTGTTGTGGGCTCCGCGGACGGAAGATGATTGGGACTGAATACATTGGTCTTCGTATCCACCCACCAACCGCTGGCGCCGTTATTGGGCGACTTGCCCGGGCCGCCCTTGACACCGTCAGACCCCGACGGCGCCTCGACAAACGGGTTGCTCGGCATCCGCGACAGATAGGGGCCACATGGATAGTCCTCTGCTTGCCCCTTGCCGCGATAGACCTTCCCTTCGTAGTCTGTCCGCATCGTCAACTGTTCGTCGAAAACCTGGCCGGAAAACTGTCCCTTCTCGTCGAGGCCGGGCAGGCGATCCACGTGTTGGACCTTGTACAATGAGATCTGCTCGTTGACCGTCCGCAAATCGTGAGCCAACTGAGAAAGCTTTGAGATCTTCGGCCCGGCCGGCCAGGAGACTTTCCGGCACGTCCAGACCATCATCGGTTGCTCATCGGGCTCCCCCAAGGCCTCCACCACAGCCAGGTTGTGGTCGTGGTTCTCTGTCTCGGTGAGCACACAGAAGAACCGCGTCTTTGCCGGCAAGGAGAGATGGTCGCTGGTTTGCAGACGATCCAGACGCTCTGAGGCCAGTCGGCAGGCGTCAAGGAAGTCTTTGGCATCATCCAACGCCATCAGCCGCCCGTTCCCGATAATGCGTATGATTCTTCCACTCAGGGCCTCGCGGCCGATATCCCAATCCCATGACTTCAGCATGTGTTTGGAAGGCCCCACAAAATCGGTGGCCGTAGTGAACATGCCGCTTTCCAGGTCCAGGATAAACCCCTTGAACAAATTGACGGCCTGGAGGTCGGTAATCGGCGTCCTGGCGGGTTCCGGCTTTGCTTGCAGATTGTAGAAAGATGCTATCATCTTTATCTGTGCCGGGGAATCCGCCACGTCATGCACCAGCCACTGGCCTTTCTGGAGCCGCAGCGTCACGGTCAGGCACCTGTACTTCTCAGGCCCATGCACGACCACGACGGCCTCGTCGTCGGCCAAGTAGGTCCTGGCGACGCGGCCCGGCAATCCCGGGGCGGCCTTGAAGTCCTCGGCAATGCTCTTGGCCAGTTCGTCCAGCCGTTGCGAGTTCAGCCCAGCCGGTGAGATGGTAGCCTTGAGATTGTGTGGTGGGCCGTACGTGTCGTCCTTCCAGCCTTGGACGGAACCCTCGCACAGCGCCTTGGCGGCAGGCACATCCCCGTGCATCATCGCCCAAAGCAGCCCTCGGGCGATGCCTTCAACCTTCTCGCGGCAAGCCCTTTGTTCCGGTGCCTCCCGCGTACTCGCCCCGTTGCGGATTTGCCCTGAGCCTGCCGAAGAGGCGGGCCGGGTGCCAGGTTGGCTTGCAGCGGTCCGCGGCTGAATCAGTTTCCATCGCACACGGACGCTGGTCCCGTCGTCGGCCATTCTGACGATCTGAAGCAGACCCATCCGGCCTCCACGGGTCTTGAAACGGCTTGGCCCCCAAGCTCTGCCATCTGGTTGTGGCTGACCTTCGTATTGTGCAATAATATGCGAAGAAACGGTCTGTCCTATGGTGAGAGCCTCGGCCACCTGATCCGCCGACAGGCTGTCCCAATTCGCAAGCGCACTTGGGACATAGCTCACCAAAGCATTTGCCAGCGCGACCTGCACCCAGCGTTTGACTGAAAGAATGGAGTCGTAGAAAAGGTCCACGTTGTTGTCAGCCAGCCACATCCGAAATTGCGGCTCCTTGACCGGTGGCCTGCCAGCGACTACAGCGGCGTCAATCTTTTGAGCCGTAGCGATGTTCACGTACTCCCCCCGCTGGATCTCCATCTCCACCGTACGGCCGAACTCGTGCCGGTTTGAGGAGGCGTCACGAGGACCAAGCACCACAAACGCCGCCACGTTGCTCGTGACTTCATCGAAGACCTCCTTGTTCCCCGGCAAACTGGGATGCACGAGAGGCACACGCTTAACGACATACTGCAGCGTGTGTTTGCCATCGGACAGCTTCGCGCCGACTACCTCGTTGGTTGTGCCACCGAAGAAGCTCATGGTGGCAGGAATGTCCCGTCCGTCAAGCCGCCAGAAGGCCTTCGGTGGTTTGCCGGCAAGTACATCTTTGTCCATCTGCTTCTCATCCAACTGCCATCTTTCATCACGCAGCCCATGGAGCCGGACTTCCACCGCCTCGCCCTTGTGGTACGTCTCGAGGGTCTCCAGCTTGTAGCCCTCGCTGACTCGAAGCTCAGGGATCGCAGTTTGCTTCTCCGCATCCGGCCCAGTCGAGACAGGCCGGGTGGCGGGCCGGGTGGCAGAGCTCTGTATGCCTTCGCGCAGCAAGGGGACAATGGCTTGGGCTTCTTCCCTATGCACGCCGGCTATCTGGAAGTGGGTGTTGCTTGTGGTCTTGATAACGGAGGCTGACAGCACATTGCCGTCAACGATCACGGCGAGGTGCTTATTCAGATTTCTGGAGGTGAGCTCCGCCATCAGTTCGCCGCCACGCTGATCCAGCTCCAGGTCGATTGTCGTCCTGTACTGGGCATCGATCTCACTCACAGCCACACGAAGCAATCGCCACTGGTCAGCGCCGCTGCCGGGCACAAGCCTCTCTTGCGGCTTGTCGGAAACCAGCATGTACGTCTTGCTGTCATACAACTCGGTAATATAGCTGCGGCCGCGGAAATCTCTGGTGGCGAGCAGCCAGGCGTGATCGGGCATCCGACCGATAAAGCGTTCGGTCTTCTTGTACCAGAAGCCGACATCACCGTGCCCGAGGATTTCATCGTACCACTGCAACTGCTTGCCGCCAAAGGCGGCCGAGTGAACAGGGGCAATCCTGAACTCCAGCACGCCCGCACTTGTCTCGGCGACAGGCTGCGTGCTTGCTGCTCCGGCTGGGTTTTGTGCGGCGGACTGCGAACCTATTGTTCCGTCACCGGCAACCGGCGTGGCAGAAGCAACCTGCCAGACGTAGCTCATGTCCGTGGGATTCTCCGAGTGACCAATCAGCAGCTTCGAATCAGATGAAAACTGCAGCCCATTGAGGAGATCATCTGAGCACGCCAACTTGCTGATAAGTCTTCCCGTCGCAACATTCCAAAGCTCGATGCGGCGCTCGTCGACTGTGGTATCGCCTGAAACCATCACCGCGACAACGTCGCCGGCCGGGGAAATGGCTGCACATCTCATGCTTGCTGCCCCGCGCAATAGGGTCCTTCCACTGGCCACATCGATTACTTCATTCTCTATAGCCACCAGCTTGCCGTCTCTCGACAGCGTCGGGCAACGACTCCATCGAGGGGAGCTCAGCAGTTTCCTGCCACTGGCTACATCGTAGACTGAGGTGGTCATGGATAGCCATTCAGGCGGGCTTCCGGCGGTACGGACACCCAGCCGTATGACTACTGTGCTGCCGTCGGCGCTCATCGTGCCGGCGCTAATGTAAGTAATGTGGGATGTGGGGCCGGTAAACGTCTGCTTTCGCTTCCAGGTTTTGGTGTCGTAGATGAGAACCGCCTCACCCGTGAACAGCGCCAGCGTGCTGCCGTCGCTGGAGAACTGCCCCATGGCGGCGGCCCCGAGGCTGCCGTCTCCGGGCTGCGCGATCTGCCGGCCTGTCATTGCGTCGACCACAATGCCCCGTGAGCTGGCCACCATCTTGCCGTCCGGCGAGATGCACCAGTAACCGTCAGTTGGAGCGTTAACGCACTTGATCTCGTTGCCGGTTGCGACATTAATCAGGTGATATCGCGCACCATACGATGCCACCATCAGCCCATCATTCGACACGGACACACGTGATGAGATTATCTCCAGTGCGGGCCCATCGCCGCGTCCGCGCCGGATGCTGAAGTCAGGCGTACTATGATGCGTAAAGTCTGCCGGTCGAGTCGCCGCCGTCCGGGTTGTTGCCGCCTCGGAGGCGAGTTGCGTGGCGGGGACAGTGGCCGGGGCGGACGTTCTGACGGACTCCGCGGCGGTGACCAGGTCCGCCTTGCGATTGCGGGGCGCCTGGAGCGACTGGTCCAGTACGCCTTGGAGCCGCTTTGTGCTCGCGGGGTCGTGGCGAGAGAAGACCCGTGCCAGCGGTGCTCTCGTTCCGCCGCCGGCCAGGTACGCCGCTTTCCACTCCTCAAAGAGCTTCGTGTCCGCAAGACATCCATCCGCCGCGTCGGCCTGCTCAACCCACAGTTCCCACGAGCCCACCCAGAGCTTCGTCTGGTGTCGGACGCCATTGCGGTCAACATTGGACGACCCACCCATGTATGGGCCCAGGGGCAGTTGCATCGGGATGCTGTGCAGCGTGAACTCCTTGCGAGTCGAATGCGACTGCATCACCCCCGCGATAGTCTCCAGCCCAGGCAGCTTGTCCGTTTCGGTCCGGCGGATGTTGA
>Ga0315285_10002272_pt1 | contig 20073 bp, 28 predicted proteins | sample YL17G09_36_MG_FD_203698 | JGI IMG/M metagenome (GOLD analysis project Ga0315285, IMG submission 203698) | Sediment microbial communities from Yellowstone Lake, YNP, Wyoming, USA - YL17G09_36 | ecosystem: Environmental > Aquatic > Freshwater > Lake > Sediment | place: USA: Wyoming | collected...
CGTCTTGAGTTGCACGATCTTGAAGCCGTCGTCGAAGCGGTAGACCACGGGGTTCGCGTCCGACTCAACTTTGCCTTTGCGTCCAGCAAAGGTGACGTGGCTGGAAGCGTTCTCCAAAGCGTCGGCCAAGCCAACCTTCCCGAGGTCGGTCTTCGTTTCCTTCGCCCACACGCAAACGGAACGGAAGCGCCGCTTCAAGGCGTCTTGCTCACCCCTCGTCAGGCCGCGCTTCACGACCTTGGCGAGCCACGGGATATAGGCGTCCACGATGGTATTGGCCGAGAGCTTATCGGCGAAGTGCCCAAACACCTCGTCGCCGTCGTCGGGCTCGAAGTCCAGTTCCTGGCGCCAATGGTCGATGCCGATGGCGTTGAAAACCACGTCCAACACCGTCAGCTTCTGCTCGTTGTCGAGAGAAGGCCACACGAAGGCGAGACGCTTGTCGGCTGGGTTCTGTCTCAGGGCGTGGTAAACCATGCGCGAACCTACCGCGACGGTGTCGACGTGTCACCTGCGCAGGCGACGGCGGATCGGGTTTTTGCGTGCAGGTGGCGGTGGTGTGAAGCCAGCGGGCCAGATGGTGTCGTCGTCGTACTTGACGCCTTCGAGGTTCGCGCCTACGAGCTTCGCACCTTTGAGGTTCGCGCGTTCGAGGTACGCGCCTTTGAGGTTCGCGTTTCCGAAGTTCGCGCCTGTGAGGTTCGCGCCTGTGAGGTTCGCGCCTCCGAGGTACGCGTTTCCGAGGTTCGCGCCTGCGAGGTTCTCGCCTGTGAGGTCCGCGCCTGTGAGGTTCGCGCCTTCGAGGTCCGCGCCTTCGAGGTCCGCGCCTTCGAGGTGCGCGCCTCTGAGGTCCGCGTCTATGAGGTACGCGCCTGCGAGGTTCGCGCCTTCGAGGTGCGCGCCTTCGAGGTTCGCGCCTGCGAGGTTCGCGCCTGCGAGGTTCGCGCCTGCGAGGTTCGCGCCTGCGAGGTTCGCGCCTCTGAGGTGCGCGTCTTCGAGGTCCGCGCCTTCGAGTTGCGCGTCTTCGAGGTGCGCGCCTTCGAGGTCCGCGCCTGAGAGGTTCGCGCCTGTGAGGTCCGCGTTTCCGAGGTACGCGTCTATGAGGTACGCGCCTGCGAGGTTCGCGCCTCGGAGGTTTGCATCTGTGAGGTCCGCGCCTGTGAGGTTCGCGCCTTCGAGGTCGATATCCTTGGCTGGCTTACCCGCCATCAACAAACCCATTTTGTCGTCAGGGAAGTTTGTCTCGACGAACTCGATCAAATAGGGCTGCTCGCTGGGCTCAGGCGCTTCGTTTTCGAGCCCAAACATTTGCATGAACCTCTTAGCTCTTGGTTGGTACTCCAAAGTGACCAGAGGCTCGTTCGACGGCGTGCGAAGCGAGTAGATGACCGACGTTCCTTCTCGTACTTGGTCGCAATAAGTGCCGACGCAATGCTTCAACAGCTTGCCTTCAAGTTCGAGTGCTGCGTCCGTCTTGAGTTGCACGATCTTGAAGCCGTCGTCGAAGCGGTAGACCACCGGGTTCGCGTCCGACTCAACTTTGCCTTTGCGTCCAGCAAAGGTGACGTGGCTGGAAGCGTTCTCCAAAGCGTCGGCCAAAGACACACGACCCAAGTCGGTATTAGTCTCCTTCGCCCAGATGCAGATGGATCGAAAGCGCCGCTTCAAGGCGTCTTCCTCGCTTCTCGTCAGGCCGCGCTTCACGACCTTGGCGAGCCACGGGATATAGGCGTCCACGATGGTATTGGCCGAGAGCTTATCGGCGAAGTGCCCAAACACCTCGTCGCCGTCGTCGGGCTCGAAGTCCAGTTCCTGGCGCCAATGGTCGATGCCGATGGCGTTGAAAACCACGTCCAACACCGTCAGCTTCTGCTCGTTGTCGAGAGAAGGCCACACGAAGGCGAGACGCTTGTCGGCTGGGTTCTGTCGCATGGACACGAACCTACCGCGATGGCTCCGACTCCGCTACCATGTAGGCATGACTTCCCTCGACCCCTCCTTGGCTCCCGACCCTTCGCCCGCGCCACCTTGGTGGAAAGGGCCCCTGACTTGGTTGTTGGGCATCGCCGCCGCCGTCGGCGCCTTCGTGGTCGGCGTGCTCGCGTTTTCCAACCGGCGCCCCGTCCCGCTGATCTTCGTTCCCGTGCGCCCCGACCTGGACGCCGTCCCTGTCCCCCCGGTCGACACCAACCCCTCGGACGACTACGAAGCCAGCAAGGTGGCGCCCGCCGACGCCGCCAAACGCGCCGAGGTCGACGCCATCGTCACCCGCTTGAACTTGCAGGACACGGAGCCGAAGTGAGCTACCACGCCTCCCCCGCCGCCCCCGCCATCGAGGGGTTTTCCGACGACGCCAAGAAAGCCATCGTCGAGAACCCCGACTACTTTGTCTGGTGGTACACGGTCAAGAGCGTCGGCCTGGGCGTCGTCGCCGCCTACGCCGCCTACTTGCTCGGTCGAGAGCACGGTCGGAGGAAGTCATGAGCTACCACGCCGGCGCCGCCCTCACCGTGGCCTTCTCCCTCGCCCTCGGGGTCATTCAGGAGCCCGTACCCGCCGCCATGCCGGTGGGCGCCGACTGCGCCAAGCATGTCGCCACGCACACGCTCATCCGAAACGACGTGCTCGCCCGTCTCGATGCCGCCGACCAGAACCTGCCGAAGGCCGAGGCCGCGCTGAAGCAGGCGCAGGCGGACTTGCAAGCCCTGAAAGCCGCAGCCGACCAGCTCCAAGCGCAAAAAGCCCTGCTGGAGCAGCACGTCGGGCTGCTGGAACAGGCCCTGAAGCTCCAGGGCGACGTTTGCGCCCCGTCACCCGCGCGCATGGTCACGGACGCGGCGGGGGCCGCGTGGGAGGCCATCGACGCGCCTTTGGGCTTCGCCGCCGGCGCGGGCATGTGCGTCGGCATCGCGTGGGGTTTGAACCAGGTGGCGCGTTGAACATATTCATGGTGACAAACACCTTCGTCCCCCACGTCGGAGGGGTCGCCCGCTCCGTGCAGCGTTTTTCTGAGGCGTACCAAGCATTGGGGCATGAGGTCACGGTCGTAGCGCCAGGTGTGCCGGGTCAAGAGGTCGAAGAGACTGGTGTCGTTCGCATACCTGCCTACGGGAACATCAACGGCTCTTCCTTCAACCTACCTGCGCTCAGTGCGAAGATTGAGAAGTCTTTGACACTCGCTGGTGTGCTGCATGGTCCAGACGTAGTCCACTCGCATCATCCTTTCTTGCTTGGCGACCTTGCTCGGCGCCTCTCTGATCGCTGGCGCGTGCCGCTCGTCTTCACGCATCACACGATGTACGAGCAGTACACCTATTCGATGGGGGAAGCGGGCAAGAGCGCCTTCGCGCCGACCTTTGTTGCACACCTCGCGACGGAGTATGCGAACAACTGTGACTGCGTGATCGCACCGAGTGAAAGCACAAAAGACATCCTCCGCTCCCGAGGTGTCATGACGCCCATCGAAGTCGTACCGACGGGCGTAGACGTGGGCCGCTTCGCTCGCGGAGACAAACAGGCTTGGCGCAGACGCTTGGGGATTCCATCGACGGCACCCGTCGTCGGCCATGTCGGCAGGCTTGCGAAGGAAAAGAACCTTGCTTTCTTAGCGAAAGCTGTTCGAGGTTTTTTGCAATCTTCACCGGAAGCCCACGCAATCATCGTTGGCGATGGGCCTGCAGCCGACGAGACGCGCGCTGCTTTTTTGCGCGGGCCGATGACTCGCCGCATACACTTTTTGGGAACGCGACACGGGCAAGAGCTGGTGGACGCCTACCACGCTCTCGACGTGTTCGCGTTCTCTTCCACGAGCGAAACGCAAGGGATGGTTCTCGTGGAGGCTATGGCGGCAGGTGCGCCGGTAGTTGCCTTGGATGCGCCTGGTGCGAGAGACGTTCTCGTTGATGGCGTGAACGGTCGCTTGGTCAAACAAGCGACACCAGAAGCTCTCGCCGCCGCTATTTCAGATGCCTTCAGACAGCGCGAGCGCCTGAAGGCCGGCGCTTCGGTGACGGCGCGTGACTTCTCCCAGGCTTCATGTGCCCAGCGCGCAGTGGACATTTACAGGGGAGCATCGTCCGCGCCCACGAAGATAAACCACGCGCTTTCGCTGGTTCGACGGATCTTCGGCTGACTCATCAGCGCAGGCGCTTCGACAAGAGCGCCAAGGCGACCAACACGCCGCCGAGCAAGAGATAGTTTGGCCCGCCGCTCCCGAAGTCCCGCAAGGCGCGGGCCTCGATGTTCATGGCCCCGCCGGCGTGCCGAGCGTGTGAAGCGGGTAGAGCACGCGACCGATGGCGGGGAGCGTGCGCCACTCCAAAACGATGGCAGGCTTCTGCTGCTGGCTCGACGCTGCTTGAGCCCGCGCGACGGCTGCGTCGACCTCTTCGCCTTCAACTCGGATGATGACGACGTGCGTGGGAGAAGAGACGTTGTTCATGGGATCGGACCTCCGATGGCGATGGCGAGCGCAGACGCGAGGCGATCCATCGCTTCTTGTGCGGTTATTGGCGCAGGAAGCGCCCAGTCTGCTGGCGTCGACGGTGTGTAGCCGAGGTGCGTCGCAGCGGTCTGGATGTCTATGACCAGCGTGCCCGTGAAGCCTGTCTGCGGCGCGATGTTCAGCGCCGTGCCCTGCCAAAACTCAATGAGCGTGCCGGGGCCTGCGATGACGTCGCCAACCGTGCTTGAAGGGAGCAATACGACCAACGCCCCCGCGCTGGCGTCGAGATTCTGCACGACCGGAGAAGCGCCCGTGAGCGCGCTTGCCGTGCGAAGCGCGAGCGCGAAGAAGCCGTTGACGTCCACCGTGACGAAGGGCGCAGTGCCTTGTGCTTGGATGGTTGCGCCTGAATCGAACACCAATACTTTGGACGCGCCGTTTCCGATCACAATCACGGGCGCGTTCGACGTCGAGACAACGTCAAGCGTCTGCGTGACGTATCCAAGATCCACGAACGTGGCGCCGGGGCCGACGGTGAGTTGGCTCACGAGTCCGAAAGTGCCCGACAGATCAATCTCGTTACTGAAGTCCCACACGCCGGGAGTCACGACGGCGGGGGCGAACGACGAGTCGACCACGATCACGCGACGCAACGGCGACGTCGCCGACGCGGCAGCGAAGACCTCGGGCCACGTCGTGTAGACGCCGGGGGCGGGGTTCGGGTCGCCGGGGCGAAACGTGACCGCCCATGCGTACTGCGAGAGGTCGCCGTACAACTCGTTCAGCAAGTTGCCGAGCGGCGCGGTGGGCGGGATGGCGGGCAGGTTGTTGTAGCCGACGAGAGTGGGGCCGGTCAGAGGCAGCGTCATGGTTCGATCCTCGTGTTGGGGGCGGCGGCGCCGGCGGCGCCGGCGGCGCCGGCGGCGCCGACGTTCGCTTTGATGTTGTGCGCGGCGAAGTACAGGCTGCTGGCGGCGCCAAGCATCGCCAGGGCGGCGCCAGAGTCGAAGGCCGGGATCTTGTGGCCGAAGACCTCGATGCCCACAAAGAGCGCCTGCACGAGCCACAGGAACATGCCGCACGCCCAAGACACGACGAGGATCACGCTCGTCTTTGAGAACTCGCCGTCCTTGTGGAAAAGCGCCTGCAGGCCCTTGGCGTCGGGCTTGCCGTCGCCATCGCTGTCGGCGGCGGAACCCGCCACCAAAAGCAGGTGGTCGAGGGCGTCTTTGTCCTCGGGGGACAGCTTCTCGGCGAGGCTTTTGAGTTTCTGAGGGTCGACCATGGTCACTCCAAGCCGGGAAGGTACGCGGTTTTGCCCTTGAGGGCGACGGCGCGGAGCACCTGGCCGCGCTGGGGACCACTTCGCTTGTGGCTGACGTGGACCCAGCCGCTCCCCGGCACGGCGGGGTCGACGAACTCGGCGATGAGCTGGTCGAACTGGAGCTTCAACGACACGATCAGCTTCGCGAGCTGGGTGTTGTCCATCCCGTCGACCTCGACGTCCGCTGCCTCGCCCGTCATGTGCTGGCTTGTTTTGCTGCCGCCGATGGCTGCGTTCGCCTTCGGGCCGCGATACGCGCTGTTCACGCGCAGCGGCTTGCCGACGGCGGCGCGCAAGGGCTCAAGCACGTTGTCACAGAGCGCCCGCAAGTTCTCAAGCGCCTCGGCGTCGGGCGTGTTGTCGATGCCGTTACGGGCAGCGGCTTCAGAGCGAGAAAGCTCGGCGACGGAGAAGTGAGGGGAGATCATGGGCATGGTGGGGGCTCGGCGAAGGGGGACGGGGGACGTGGGGAGCTACTTCGAGAGCTGGCCGTAGCCGCTCTCAGGGCGCATCGTCGCGATGTAGAAGCCCAACGTGTAGAGGAGCGCCGGCGCGAGCAGCGGCGCCTTCTCGGCGGCGCCCGTCTTCTTGACGGCGAAGGCGAGGGCGATGCCGACGGCAGTGACGGCGGCGAGTTCGGTGGCGGATGGCTTGGGCATGGACGAGAGCGTAGTGTAAAGAGCTTTGTGATGCTAGCGTCTGTACATGAGCCGACGACTCACCCCACCGAGGTCTTCGGCGGGGCTTTTCTAGCACTTACACGAAAGGCAGATACCCATGTCAGCTACTGGACAAGGCGGCGTCACCATCATCACGGGACGCAACCACTCGACCCTGTTCCCCGTCGCGATCCCCTCGGGCTCGGAACTGGTCTTTACGCACAACGTCGGGAGGCGAGCGTTCAGCGTAGTCGTGACGTCGGGCGACCCGCTGGGGAACTACGGCCAGGTGCTCACGGGCGCCGACAACGTGTTCGTCGTTCAGCCCAACGAGAATCAGATCGTGGTGCAGTACACGAGCGGCATCACCGCCGAGATCGTGTTTATCTCTTGTCGCTGGGAAGAGCCCACGCCTGAGCTGGACCTTGTGCCTGTGGACTCAGGCAAGATCGTGATCCAGCAGATCCCAGAACGCTGAAGCACCGACCCCCTGAAAAGAAAACGCCCGCCGAGTTTTTCGGCGGGCGTTTTCTTTTCAAAGGGCTCAAACGGTGATGCCTGGCAGGGCTTCGAGGAGGTAGCGCAGGGCCTTCACCGAGTCGGTGGGCCTGTTCGTCTTCGTCAGGTCTTCTTCGACGGCATCGAGGTGCTTTCGCAGGTGGGCGCTGAAAAGCACGAAGGCTTCGCGTTCCTCGGGGGAGAGCGGGGCCGCGCGGAACATGACCGTTCGCAAGTGCTCAAGCGTGGGGTTCATGGCAGCAGCATAGCATGTGACAAAAACCAGGGCGGTCTTTCGACCGCCCCAGCTCGACGCGACGTACCCAAGGAGCTTGTGACCCCGCGCCTCGTCGAGGTGTTACTTGCGGCGCTTCATCACGATGAAGCCAATGACGCCGACGGCGATGACGCCGGCGATCACCATCTGCTGCTTCTGCTGCTTCTTGCGCTTTTCTTCTTCCGTTTCAGGCAGCTCCAAGGTGCCGGCGAACTTGGCCGCTGCGGCTTTGATCGCAGCGATGGTGCCCTCGTCCAGGGGCCCTTCCTGCATCCCCGCCATGCGCTGGAAAGCGTGGACCATGAGCAGCAGCGTCGCGGGGCTGGTCGGGTCCGCGCCCTCGGGCACGGCGACGCCGATCACCAACAGGGCGTCCATGACGTCTTGAGGCACCGACGGCGGCGCCGGCGGCAGGGGTCGGAGGGGGCCGGTCGGCGGCGCGCGCTTGATCGGCGACACCACCCGCGACGTGATCAAAGGCGTCTTCGTCACGGTCAGGGCGGTCTGGAGCGGCAGCGCGCCGACGTGGTCGTAGTGGCTCATGGTATCACTTCTTTCGCATCAGGAGGATGGCAGCAAGGCCAGCGGCAGCGATGGCCACAGGCACGATGGGGAAGGCCGAAGGCGTGGTGCCTTGGGTGTTGGCGCCTTCGTCGATGTTTTCGTTGTCGTTCGTGTCTGCCCCTGCCCCAGGAGGTGGCAAGGCGCCTCCAGGCAACGGCAGCAACCGCACAACACCCAAAGCAGCTTTGAAGTCCTTGTAGAGCTTGCTGTTCAAGTCGCGGTTCTTGAAACCACTTGGCATGATGGTTCTTTTGAAAGTTTCGCGCACGCCGTAAAAAGGTATGGTGTAGCCACCGCTCCAAGGAGTGTTCAACTGCATACGTCTCGTCAAGGCTGGGGAACCGGCCACGCCAGCTTTTGGCCCTCCGATGTTGAAGTCGTCGAAGCGGATCAAGTTGTAGATTTGGTATGCTGTGAGGTTTCGGGCAATGCCGTCCTGCATCTGCGGGATGGAAGGCGCAAACAAAGCAGCCCCCGCGCTCGGCATGGCGGGCATGGCAGGCAGGGCGCCAAGACCGGGGGAATAATCGTAGTGCATGTTGACCTTTCAGACGGCCCTGACGCGAGCCTTGTGGAATGTATCAGCGGCGTGACAACAAGAGAAGAGCAAGGCCCGCAGCCAGGGCGACGGGCACCACGGGGAAGCCGCCCGAGGCGCTTTCGCTCTGGGTGCCCGCTGTCTTGGCGGCGTCGGCCTCGGCTTGGCGAGCTGCTGCATCGGCCTCGGCTTGGCGAGCAGCAGCGTCGGCTTCGGCGATGCGCGCTTGAGTATCAAGCCCTTTTTGCTCTGTTTTCTCTTCCTCGATCTTGGGGGCGTTGGTGGAGTCGACAATAACCTTTATCGCGCCACCTATCGCAGTTATCACGGATGCTATCCCGCCCAGCCAAGCAGCTATTTCACCCCCCGCCACAGCGCCTGCGGCAGGCGTGGCTACATCCACCGCTGTCTTAGTGGCTACTGGTGCGGCGGCAAGAAGAGCTGTCTCAAAGACGCCCATTGAGACGTAGTTTCCAAAGCCGTTGAGAGGCTTCGGGGGAAGAACGGGGCGCTTCCCATTGGTGACTTCGTAGAAGCCCGTGCCTCCGAGCGATGGCTGCACAAAAACGCGGAACTGTGTCGGAAGATTGCGAGCCTCCGCGAACTGTTTCGGGAAGTCGTCCTCGCGCGCGATGACGGCTCGCGCCTCGTCCTCCGTCTTTCCCTGCGACCTCAAGAAGGTCATGCGCGGCCCGTACACTACGAAGCCTGCGGCGTTTGTGATCTTGTCGTTCCTGTACTTGAGGTACTTCGCGTCCCAGTCCCGCTGTAACTCGACCGCACGGTCGTACAAGCCCTTCGGTGACAACGTGTAGAACGAAGTCTCGTTCTGCTTCGTCACTGAGTTCTGCTTCGTCACTGAGTACACGACACGATTGGCGACGGTGCTGTCGCGCACAGGCAGCGGGCCCTGGAGAGAAACACCGGGGATGCGATCCACTACGATTGCGGTGTCACGCTTGTTGGCCTCTTTGCCCAAGATGGAGTGCAAAGGCGCGTCGTTGTCTGGGAAGAGCATGTCGAGCGCGGCGCGCGCCAAAGCCGCTTGAAGTTCGACGGGCTTTCTGAAGAACAACACAAAGTAGGCAAGCAAGGACCGCAGCCGAAGCATGATGCCACGACTCTCTTCGTCAAACATCGCATCGGATTCTGGGTACAGCCAGATATTGACGTTGCGAAACTTCGGGTTGTTGAGCGTGGCGATGAAAGGCATCGTCGACAAGTCGTAGACGAACCCGCCCACACCGAGAACGCCCGTGTTCTTCGTCGTGCGATTCTTGAACCCAGCCGACTTTCGGTCGATGCCTTGTTCCATGACGCTCACCAAGACCGCCGCCAAGCCGTCCAGCAGCGGGTCGAACAGGTCGAGAAAAAACGTCACGGGCTGGTTCTTCAGCTTGGTCTTCAGAGCGGGCGGGAGCGGAGAAGCGTCGACTATGTTCCAGCCGCCGCTCCGACGTATCGCCTCCGACACCGCTGAGTTGAGCGGAATCAGAGGGTTGGTCAGGTGCAGCGAACCATCAGCGAGGATGCTGACCAAACCTGGATGCTGCTTGTCGATGGCCTTTTGCAACCGAGCACGGTTTTGACGGAGCACGTCTTTGGTGCTCGTAGCTGCTGGCGGTAGCGCGCCCAAGTTGCGCCCGGTGTAGACGTAGTTGCTCATGGTGGACCTCTCAGCGGCGTTTCGGAACTTCGATGACGGCCAAGATACCACTCTTGCCGAAGGGGATGGTGCGGTAGTCGTGTCGGTGGTCTGGGTCGAACTGGCGGAAGCGGTAGTACGCGGCGCTCGCGGCGCTCGCGGCGCCCGCCTCGCCGCGTCCGAGCCCCCTCACCTCGTAGCTGTGCTCCTTGATCCAAGCCTTCGCCTGGGCGAGCGTGTAGACGTCCGCCGGCATGAGGATCGACTGCGGCTCCGACGTGCCCCCGTGGGGGCCTCGGGGACGCGGGTGCCTCGGCATGTGTGGATTGCGAAGCATGGCTACCTCAGTCTTCGAGCAGAGTCGGAACGTGAGGGCCGATGAGAAGATCGCCGACGTTGAACATCGTGTAGCGGAGTGTGCCCTGCTCGACTGCTTCGGGGGCGTCTCCAGTCGAGAGCACAGGCAGGCTGCGCTTTGAGCTTCTCCGAGGATCCCGGCTCTCGACCGCCACGAGGCGCGCCTCGGCCTTTTGCAGATCGAGAAACGCCTTTTCTTCCTTCAGACTGCCTTTGCGTTTCTCGTAGTTTTCTTTCGCGCTTTCGAGAGCGGTCACCGCTCTGTAGTGATCGCTGTACCATTCCTTACCGGCAGATACCTTCTGCGTGAACGTCTTCCGCGACTCGCGCATCCGCTGGGTGATCCCCGGCACGTTCTTTTCGCTGACCGATGGCTGCTTGAAGTTGAGCGACACGATGCAGCCACCTGGATCGTCGATCCGGTAGTCGCTGCCGTCGCCGTCGACCAGCTCGCGCGTGCCCAAGTCGGGGAGCGTGATGTAGAACAGGCCCTCGGGGCTCTCCATAACGCTCCCGTCGGCCTTCCCGGCTTCGAGGATCTCAGGGAAGGTCGTCCGCTTCCCAAAGCTGGCTTTCCGCTTGGGGTCTGCGGGCGCGAAAGCCGCCGCAACGCGGATGCCGTCAGGATACCCAAGGTCAGGGTCACGCAGATCCAGCGCGGATTGGCACAGGCGTGTGTTGCCGGGGTCGCCCGAGAAAGAAAAAGTCAGGTCGAGCACTTGTCCAGGCTTCAGACCGATGCGTTTCCCGAGCTGCTGGTAGTCTTTTGACTTCCAGAAAGGCAGCTTGGTGTAGTCGTACAAGTACACTCTGGCTTCGCCTCTTTTAGGATCTGCCAGTGCCTCAAGAAACTCTGGGCAGATGCTGTACCAAGGAAGATCCGACAGCATGTTGAAGCGGATCACGGTGTCGATGTTGCGCTTCGCTCGCCGCTGGGCGAAGTCGTCAACGGCCAAGAAGAGGCCCGCCACGAACAGCGGCGGGTTCGTCAAAAGCGCCTGCGTCAGGTTCGCCTTCTTCGCCACTGCAGGCGTCGAGGCAGGGTTGTTCCCCGACAGCACGAGGCACGTCGAGCGACACGCCTCCGAGGAACCCACGCAGAAGTCGAGAAGCCTCGACGTCGGGACACCCGTGAACTCCGACGCCAGTTCTCGTGTGGTGCCCTCGAAGCCGTTGAAGTAGTTGCGCGCCTCGGCGCCCAGTTTGCTCAGTTGCTCAAAGCCGGGTTCCTCCTTCTTGAGCATGGGCGTATTGACGACGCCGTTCTCATCCAAAAACTTCTCAGGAACGACCGCAAGAATGTTTGGGTAAAAGTGCGGGAACAACGCCAGACCGAGGATCTCTCCCTTCCTCGACGTCTCTACGCGGTCTTTGTCAGTCTTCGCGTTGCTGGCAATGAAAGCGTCTTCAAGATCCGAGGCTTTTTCCGGCTTGCCCTCTGCGATCTCAGCCGCACCCAGCAGACGGAAGCGACGGACGAACTTTGAGAGCGCGCTCTTCTCGGGCGTACCCTTTTCTTCGTGCTTCTCCCAGTCGTCAATGTACTTGACGACCTCGTCCCACTCGATGGTGCCGATGCCCGACTGCACCAGTCCCGTCTGTGCCGTAGGGGGCTTTGAGCGCGCCGCCTCGGCGCGTGCGGGGATGGGGTTTTGTCGTTCAATCTCCCCCGTGTAGGGGTCGAACAGAACAGGCTTTGCGGTCAGAGATGGGTTGCGACGGTACATGGGGGGGGGAAACCTTTCAGCGGGCGAAGCGACGGCGCGGGCTCGGCGGCGTCATCTGTTTCGCCGTCTGGCCCAAGAACCAGTACAGGCCGACGGCGGCGACGACGTAGGGGATCGCGCGGACCAAGCCTGACTCGCTCGCGGCGCCGGGGGCGCCCGTGCCGCCCGATCCACCTGGCGCGCTCGGGGCGCCACTTGGAGCGAGCGGGACGATGGGCGCGACGACGGGCGCGGCGTCGCCCATGTCCTCGTAGGCGGTGACGTCGCCCATGCCCAAGCCGCGCAGGCCGTCGTATGGCGCGAAGCAGTAGGGCTGGTCCTTGCGCTGCCCGTCGGTGGCGCCAGCAGTGTTCACGAAGCCCTTGGGGTCTTCATGACGCTCGGCCTCGACGGCGTCGACGGCGCCCAGCTCGCGCTCCATGTAGCCTGGGGCCACTTGCCAATACGCCGTGTCATAATCGGCAGGGACTCGTCGGACGAAGGTGGTCATGGTGGGCCTCGCGAGCTGGACGAAGGGATGGCGGATCAGAGCGTAGCGGGTGCTTCGCCTTTGCGAAACACAGGCACGACACCGACCACCTTGTAGGTCTTGCGGCTGAAACCGGGCCCCATGAGCGACGTGTAGTCGATGGCCGTCAGATTTCCCGTGGCGGGGTCGGCGCAAAGGAAGGCACCGCCTGGTTTCGACAGGTCTGCAGTCACTCGATCTATGGTGGCTTGCAGCGCGTTCTTCGCATCGGGCGTCTTGGCCTCGTTACGCGACTCGGTGAGGGCGTTGAGGTTCTGTTGGAGGGTTGCGCGTACCTTGGGGTCAACGCCTTGCTGGTCCAAGCACACGATGAAGTGCTCGCCGGAGTTGAACGACCCGTCGTGGTCGACGTGCAGGATCGGGACGCCGCCCTTGAGCAGGGTGGCTTCGATGAGTGCTCGGAGTGCGTCGTTTGTGTGCGCTGTTCCAGCGCGCTTGCGAAGCCCCTCGGGCGCCGTCAGGCCGATGCCTCCCGCCAAGACGTCGATGCCGGTGTTTGCGCCTTGGAAGGAGCCAGGTGTGCGCTTGCCGATGTCGTTGGTGTCAGGCGGCGTGAGATGCGAGCCGCGCAGGAAGTTGCTGATCATGGTCAGCGACGTCAGCAAGCAGCCCACGTTTCCGAGCGTCGAGGTCGAGCTGCCGATGGGCACGCGGGACCACTCGGGGTCCGCTTGGCGAAGGAGGCGGAAGTCCTTGAGCGCGAAGGTTCGCTTGGGCGAGCCTGGCGGGTTCAACCCCGCAGCACCCGCGTCCGCCGCGTCGCTGGCCTTCTTGCCGAGCATGACCGCGAGGCCGACGGCAACGGCTGCGCCGAGGATGAGTCCCCAAGGTGGTCCACCGTTGCGTCGTCGTCGCTTCATGGTCATTCCTCGTCGTCGGAGTCGTCGGCATCGTCGCTGACGTCGTTGTTGGCGCGGGGCATCTTGGGCGAGGTGCCCTTCTTTTTCATGTACCACCAAGCACCGATGCCGACGGCGGCGGCTGCCGCTCCGACATAGAGCCAGGTGCGGTTCGCTGCTGGCGGCGGGGGTGGCGGCGGCGGTGGGGGCGTCGTCGCGGGGGCCGCGTCGCCGAGGCCACCCTTCACGATCTGTCCGCGAGCCCGCAGGATCTCAAACTCCTGCGGCGTGGGCAGCCGGAACTTCTCGAGCGCACGACCGTTCTGGTGGTACGCGACGAAAGGTCGGCCCTGGGCATCGAAGACGGCGACGAGCTGCGCCATAGTCGTCACAGGACGACGAAGGGGCATCAGCTCGTTGGCCGTCTCTTCGGCCCGCGTCACGACGGGGTTGCGATGGTCGACCTTGCGCCCGCTGTCAAAGACAGAGTCGCGGTCGGCAAAGACGCCTTGCTTGCCCTGGGGCTCGATGGTGGACCCCAAGACGACCTTGGAAGGCCGCTCCTCGGGCTCGTCGTCTTCGTCGACGTCCTCTTGGCCTTCGACGTCCTCGTCGTCGTCGGCGTCGTCGGCGTCGTCGACGCCCGCCAGCTCTTCAGCTTCTTCTTCCATGTCGTCAAAAAGGTCGGCCATTTCAGTCTCCTTGGGGGTTCAGCCCGTCTATCACGTCTTGGCGTCTTCGTCGCTAGACATGGAGACAACCGCGATGACGGCGCAGACGCCGGCGCCGATCACCCACGGTGACTTCCACCAGGGCGTTTCTTCGGCTGACTGCTGCGTGATCGGGTCGACTGGGAGGACCGGGTCGACCGGGGGCGAGCCCGCTGGCGGGTTGACGCCGGGGCGCGGGATGTTTGGCAGCTTGATCCTGTTGCCAGCGCCGAAGTATGCCCATCCGACGCCCTTGAGGCGCGTGGGCACCCGAGACGTATTCGTGTTTTTATCTGATAGCCAATACTGAGGGCTGTTGTTCTTGACGAAGGGGTGTCGCTTTCCCGACAGTCCGAAGATCCAGTCTTCGACGGCTGTGATGGTGTAAGGGATACCGTTCGCGGCGCAGACTGCTTTGGCGAACTCCATTTCCGCCGTTAGCTGTACGGGAGAGAAGGTTCCGGAAGGGAACGCGCTCTTGTATGCGGCCAGGAGGGACGCGAAACCGTCCTTTTCGGCGGTCGGCGTGTCTACGAAGGGGACGCTGCTCGTGACGGCGCCCATGTGGTGGTAGTGGTTCATCAGTACACGCCCTTGTTGCTGATCTCTTTGGTGAGTTGCTGGAATCGCTGGTCGGACATGATGATGCCAGACACGACGGTTCCTGCGAAGTCCACGCGCTTCGTCACGGCTGGGTCGGTCGTGACTTGGTACGGGTTCGACAACGCGCCGGCGAAGGCCGTGTCGTCGATGAGGCTGAACACCACCGTGAAGAGCCTGTCGGACGGCACTTCGATGGTGAAGTTCTGGTTGAAGCCTGAGCGCATGACGTCGGAGTAGGGGGTGTCGCTGATGAAGCTCACGCCCTTGCCAACGACCCTGTCGGTGTTGAGCAGGGGGCCCGCCAGGTCGCGGGCTGCGTTGACGTTCAAGTTCGCGACGATGGGCGAGAGCCCGCCGACGAGGGGCTCAAAGCTGAAGTGCCCGCCAGCCTCACGCGGGTCGATCATCACGAAGCTCTCGTCGGCGGTGCCGATGTCGGTGCGCCTCATCGCGTAGGGCTGAAACGCCTTGATGAGCAGGATCTGCCCGCGAGGCGGACGGATCTGCGTGACGACGTAACGAGCACTCGGGGTGCCCGCCGTGCCGCTCTCCAGCACCACGTCGGGCGCCGTGAGGTCGACGCGAAAGTCCGAGAGGAACGGCTGCGCCTCGGGGTCGCGCATGAAGTACCGTGGGTCGATGAGCGTGCTGCTTGTCATTGGGGTGCCTTCGAGGGGTGCCTTCGGGGGTGCCTTCGGTGGATTCAGCGGGTGAGGGCGCCGGCGCGGATGAGGTCTTGGTCCGTCTCGTAACGGTACCCGTGCAGCTCGACTTGGACGCGCACACGCGCATCCCGCTTGCCGTTCACGCGGTCGTCGTAAGGCAGGCCGACGGCTTCGTCAGTGCCAGCAAGCGAGGAATCGAACTGGAAGACGGGGGTGATGGGCCGGAACGTGAAGTTGGCCTGGCCGTCGCGCTCGAAGACCCACGGCGTGCAGAACTTGAAGAAGTCGCCGTCGGGCAGGCTCTCAAAGGCGTAGTCGCCCGCTAGGCCTTGGTTGCTTGCTTGCGTCTCGGGCAGCGAGGGCGGCGTCAGCACCATCTGGCTGATGTAGGCGTCAGCCAGACGACGTTGGCTCTTGGTGTCGACCATGTTCCACAGGAAGTTGATCGTGCGCTGCGCCTGGGGCGGCATCACGAACCTTTGAGCACCTGTGTACCCGAGGTAGGCGAGGTTCGTCTGCTGCGGGTAGATCGAAAACTTCGTCGTGAAGTACGGAGTCTCCGACGACGGGAACACAAAAGCGTTCGCGCGCATCTCGGCGTTCATCGCGACGAGGTTGACGTTCGTCAGGACCGTGTCGCGGCCTTCCGTCGTCACCGATGCGCTGATGGGAGCGTACTGCTGCTGAAAGATTGAGACGACCAGCTCTTGAGCGATGAACACGCCGGGTCCAGGCATGATGATCGGGATGTCGTAGTCCTGCCCGTCGCGCACGACGTAGTTGCAGGGGTTGGTTCCCAGCCCGGTCTGCTCGGTGTCCACCTGGACGATGCTGGACTCGGGCAGGAAGTCGCGGATGCCGACGTAGGATGCGGGTCGGCCCTGCTGTACGGGGTTTCGCAGACGCGCATGAAGGCCGGCGATGTCGGCTTCGAGCGTGTGGATGACGTCGTGCAGGGGCTTGGTCCAGCCCGTCCACCAGGACGCTTGGTTCTGCTTCAGCGGGTTCGTCTTCGGGACGTGGGTAGGGCGTTTCATTTATGGCCTCTGAAAACGAAAAGGATCACTTGGCCGATCGCTTGGCCGATCGCTTGGCCGATCACTTGGCCGATCACTTGAAGCCGAAGGTGCGCTTGTATCCGTGAAGGAGGCCCCGGATCTCAAACTCCAACGTCTCGGAGGTCTGAAGCCCTTGGATTGACGCCGTCTGCACGGGAGTCACACGGCACGTCAGCGTCGAGCCTCGACGGAGCTGGTAGGGCTCATGGAAACAGAGCGCGCCTGGGTACTGCGGCAGACCCGTGTTTCGGTTGCCGATGGGCGCCGTGACGGCGGCAGAGAACGCCGAGGGGATAGCGATTGCGACGTTCTGGTAGGAGCCGTTTATGCTGTCGCGGATCTCAAAGAGGCAGCCCGCCTTGCCGTCGACGACGAAAGGCGACGAAGCGTGAAACCAATCGGCAGGGCGGAAGGTCTTCTGGCTGGGCGTCGCGCTGTCGAGGGAGATCACGCGAGCTTCGAGGAAGAGGTTGAAGTATTCACCCTCGAAGTCGGCGTCGGTCGGGACGTTGAAGACCATTTCCGTCGTCTGTGTTGCGCCCACGACGAAGGCCGCGCGCCCCTGAATGACGAAGGGCACTCGGTCCCCGTCACGGTGGACACGAAACGCCCTCGACAACAAGTTGTCGATCGCCGTGGTTTGCTTCATGAGACTGTCGACTGTGAGCTTTTCCATGCGTTCCTCGAAGCGCGAGCGGCTTCAGCCGAAGACCTTGTAGCCTACCAAGGCCACCGAAAAACCGAAGTCCTGCGGCTTCACTTCGCCGTCGAGCGTTGTCGACCGGATGCGAAGCACAGCGCCGCGAGGGATGATGAACTCGTCGCGAAGCTGCAACCACCACTCGGTTTGACCCGTGTAGGGCGTGTAGCTGGCAATCCTCTGTGTCCTCGCCATGTTCGTGCTGATGAATGGCACGGCAAACGTCGGCACGGCACCGCTCGACACGGGCTGCTTGCCGACGGACGAGATGGTCAGCTCTCGCCCGCTGTTGTCGTCGACGAGGGAAAACGTCCTCGTCGGAGGAATCGAAGGCGGGAAGATCAAGGCACCGGGCAAAGCGGGCAAAGCGGCAGCAGAGTTTTCGAGCACGATCAGCTTGTCCACGACGTAGGTGGCGTCTTGGTCAATCTGGATGCGCGCCTCGGTGTCGCCCTGCGTGTATGTCGACAGGTAGACGTAGGCTTGCTTCTCCGAGAACGTCTCAGCGTACTCGGGCGAAACTCGCTCCAAGGCCGCAAGCTGCTCGTCGAGGACGCGCAGCAGCTCCCGGTTCGTCTTCAAGAAACTCTTCAGCTCGCTCATGCGGGCTCCGCGATGGGTGGTGATGCGACGAGGGTGATCAAGGGTCGAGTGAATCGTCTTCAGCAAGCTCGACCATGTCGGGGCCGCGCGTACCGAAGAAGGATATTGTGAGCTGGACAGGTGCGTGAGGCACGTTGTCTGGACCGCTCGAGTTGAGGCCTTGAATGGGCAAACCCCAACACGTCGGCTGCACAGAAACGAGCAGGGCGTCGCCTGCACGGAAGAGCAGGTTGGAGTAGAGCTGACGACGGACGCCACGGCTGACGTGCCCAAGGCTTCGCCTGGAGAGGAACTGGGCGTTGTTCGCCTGCGACAGGTAGTTTGCCTGCGTCGACATGAGCGTCGCGTTCCATTGGAAGTCAAACGCGGGCTGAATCTGTGCGAATGGGACAGAAGCGAAGCGCCTCCGAAACAACGTGGTGCCGAGCACGTTGGGGAAGTCGACAGCTTCCTCCGTCTCGGTAACCCTCGGCAACTGATCTGGGAATCGAGTGACGTCCGCAAAGGTTGCTGTGTAGCTCGCCTCTTTCAAGAAGCAGTCCTCGGCGCCGTTCACGATGGGCTGCTGCACCAAGCCCATCGGTAAGGTGACGCGCGAAGCATTGCCTTCGCCGTCAAGAACCACCGCGGGCGTGAAGACGAACGACTGCGTGAACACGATGGGGATCTGTCGGCCCTGGGCGGCGCGGGGTTCGAGGCGCTTGCGGACGGCGCCCTCGATCCTCTGCAACGTCGCCGATGCTTTCTTCACTCTGATGATTGCGTCTTCCAGTTTCACAGCAGCACCTCGACGCCGACAAAGCACACTTGAAGCGCGTGCGACCTGAAGTTGTTGAGCGGCGGCGCAAAGAAAAACTCGCCGCCTGCCTCAGAAAGCAGGTTGCCTGAAAAAGTAGGTGTGACCTCGAAGAGCACTTCGGTGCCGCCCGACAACATGCAATGGCCGTTGCCGAACAGCAGCGGGTTCACGTTGCCCGTGACCAAGAGCTGGCTCGGCAAGGACGTGTTCTGCCACTCGCGGTCGGAGCCCGTGTCCCTGATGCGCCAGGTGAAGTCGAAGAAGTTCCGCCGGTAGTCAGGGCCGATGAAGAACCGCTGACCGGGCGGCGGCACGGGAGGTGCTGGTAAAATCCGTTGGCTCGCCAAGACCGCGTAGCTCGCTTCGATGCTCTTGACGTAGAAGCACGTCTTGCGCTGCGCTTCAGCTTCGCTTTTCACGATGAACGAGCGAATCTGTGAAGGCGGGGGCGCGACGTCGGGGGAACGGGACATTTCGGTGTAGTCGAAGTTGAAGTCGACGACGTAGCGGAAGTTCCGCTGGCGCACGAGAGGTGAGCCCTTCTCCAGGGCCTCGATGCGCTTGCGTCGCGCCTCGATGGCGCGCTCCAGGCGCTGGTACTCGTTCCATTCCATCTGGTCGATGTCGTCCATGATCACCCTCCGCTCTTGATGGCGGAAAACGTGTCGGCCTCGTTGTATTTCTCTTCGAGGACGTTGTAGCCGATGAAGGCGACGTTGACGTACACAGCCACGCTGGCTGCGGCGTAAGCGAAGGCGCCGTCGAGGACCGGCCCCATGTTCACCTCGGTGACCACCAGGCGGGGCTCAATCTCGGTGTCGACGTTGAAGCGCGTCTGCTTCGGCGTCATCTTGTTTGCGAACGCACCGCCGACGAAAGCCTCGGCGGGCAGGGAGCCGTCGGTGAGGAAGCGCCCGCGCTTCTTGTCGTAGAGCGCAAGCTCAAAGCACACGCGCGGCGACGTGTGGTTCGCGTTGGCGATATTGGGGATGACGACCGCGCCGCCGTTCATCGACAGCACGGGATCGAGGATGTCGCCGGCGCCGACGGCGGCGATGGGGACACTCGCAAGGGGGAAATCGTCTCCAGGCGACTTGGTGTACGTCCAGTTGACGTAGGCGAAGGCGTTGCTTGAGCACCAGACGAACGCGGCCTCGCGGCCCGTCTTGATCGTGCCCTCTCGCGGCAGCAAGAAGGCGCTGGGGTTCGCCACCTGGGCGAGCTGGTTGAAGCCTGAGCCGAGCACTTGGTAGATGCTCGTGGCGTTTGGGTTCGTCGTCCAAGCTGTCGTCGTCGTCAGGGTGTCCCCGGTGTTTGACGCGATGATGCGCGTCTGACCGCTGCCTGCGCCTGCCGTGATGGTCACGGTGAAGCCAGCGAACTCGTCGACCGTCCACGTCGGCGGCGCATCGGTCAGCGTGAACGCGCCACCCGCCGTCGCCGTGCCGCTGGCAAGAACTTCAGAGGGCGCGAGGGTTCGCGTCGAGGTGAGGGGGATGGGGCCGTAGGTGCGCGAGAAGATCCAGGGCACACG
>Ga0315285_10002276_pt1 | contig 20054 bp, 3 predicted proteins | sample YL17G09_36_MG_FD_203698 | JGI IMG/M metagenome (GOLD analysis project Ga0315285, IMG submission 203698) | Sediment microbial communities from Yellowstone Lake, YNP, Wyoming, USA - YL17G09_36 | ecosystem: Environmental > Aquatic > Freshwater > Lake > Sediment | place: USA: Wyoming | collected...
GGGGGGCCGGGGGCCCCCGCCCCCGGGCCCCCGCCCCCCCCCCCCCCCCCCCCCCCCCCCCCCCCCCCCCCCGAATGATGAGGGAAGAAGAAAAGAAAAAGCATCGACCGTCGCCCTCTCGTCGTTGCAACATCCACCTCTTTTCCCCTCTCTGTACTTGTCCATCCTCACCTAGCCACCTCCTCTTCCCCCGCGGTGACGATGTTTGAGATGTCCTTACCCTGTTTGAGAGTTTCGTGTGCCGCAGTTGCGCGCGCGAATCGTGAGAAAAAAAGGACGAGAGAGGAAAAGCAGCATCGTCCGTCGTCGTTGACGTTTTTGATCGACAACGACGCCCATCGAAACTGACTTTTTTGCTTCTCACCTGCAGCTTGAGCTCCTCGAGCGCCGCGACCAAGGCCTCGGTCCGGTGCATGTCAAAGTCCTCGATGTTGGTCGAGACAGCCTCGTCAAAGTCGGCCTGCAAGGCCAGGGGCTTTGGTGGGGGCATGGTTTTTATTTGAGAAATTCAAGTTCAGGAAGATGAACGAGCTCTCGAGGGAGGGAGGGAGAGAGCGAAGAGAAAATGACAACGAAAAGTGAGAGAGAGAGAGAGACTGCTCGTCTTCCTCTTTTTCGCTTCTTCGTCTCTCTCTTTCACTTGTTTCTTCCTTGTCTCCCGCGTTTGAGGGGGGCCTTTCTTTCCCCCGCGTTTGAGGATAAAAACCTATCGGTTCTCATGATGCCTCCTTCGCCAAGGACAGCGGCGGAGGAGCTCCATTCTGCTCCTGCTGCTGCCGCTGCTGTCGGGGTCGCCGCAGACCAGCCTGCCGAAAAAGTCGCTGCTGCTGCGGCCGTGGCGGCCGACGGCGGCGGCGACTACAGCAGCAGCAACGCCGCTTCCGCGTCCGCGTCCGCGTCCGCTTCCGCTTCCTCCTCGTCCCCTCGCCTCGAGTGGCTCGCTCGACGCGCGGCGAGCCTGCTCCTGGGCCCCGAGGTCGCGGCGTCCAAGCTCCTCGCGGCGAGCCAGGGCAAGTCGAGCCCGACCTCCTCGGCCTCCTCCTCAGCGTCGGCGGCGGAGCTCTTCTTCTTCGGCCCCGGCGGCGGCGAAAACAACTCCGCGGCCGCGGCCTCTGCGCTCTCGTTCCTCGACACGCCCTCGTGCCCGAGCCTCGCGCTCTACTTCGAGGAACGGTACATGCTCCTGAGAGTCGCCTCGGACCTGGGTTCCGTGCCGGCCTCTGCGAGAGCGGCCCTCTTCCTCCGCTCGCCGCCGGGGGCGTCGCTGAGAGCGGGGGGCGGCGAAGGAAGCGACGGCGGTGACACTCGCTCGCCTTCCGCTGCCTCTTCTTCCTCTTCCTCTTCCTCTTCTTCTCTGCTCGCCTCCGCCCTTTCCTCCAAGCTCGTCGCCGCGGTCCTCCCTCCGGCCTCCTCGGCGGGCGGAGGCGCCGCCGGAAGGTTCGCAGTCGCAGCGGCGATCGCGCGGGCCGTCCTGGCTGCCCGCCCCTCCTCCTCCTCTGCTCAGACGCCGAAGCAGCAGCAGCAGCAGCAGCAGCAGCAGCCCGGCGAGGCAGCAGCCGGGTCTTCTTCCTCCTCCTCCTCTCCTCCGTCTCCTTCGGAAGCAGCATCCGACGCAGCGGCCGAGCTGGCCGCTTCGGCCTCTGCCGCTGCCGCCGCTGCCCGAGGGGAGACTGTGCTCGCCATGCCGCCGCGCTCGGTCGTCGCACTGGCTGCCGCCTCGGCCGCCGCCGCCGCCGCCGCTGGAGGCGCTCCCCCCGCCCTTCCCCCCGCCGCCTCTCCCTCTCCTGCTCCCGCCACTTCTCTCGCGGCCACCCTCCAGGCCAGCCGCGAGGGGGCGGCAGCCCTGCGCAGGCTCGAGGCCGCCGTCGACCGCTGGACGACCGCCGCGAGGGCCGCGATCCGCAGGGAGCCCCCGACGCTCGCGGAGCTGACCGCCGCGGCTGCGTCGCGGGGCAGCAGCAGCCGGGGCGCAGCGCCCGGCGACGACGGCGGCGGCGCCGACAGCGAGCGCGCCCGCCCCTGGACGGTCCTCCACGAGGAGGCCGCCCACTGGCGGCGCCTGGCCCTCGACGGCAGCAGGCTGCAGCGCCAGCTCTGCTCGAGCGGCTCCGAGGTCGCCGCCGTCGGCGCCGCGCTGCTGGCCTCGGGCTCGCCCTCCGCGGGCGCGCTCTCGAGGCTCTCCGACGAGGTCTCCGCCGCTGCGGCGACCGCCGCGGACGCGGCGAAATTTTCGTCCGCCCTGCTTCCGGCCGTCGAGGCGCTGGTGCTGGGTTTGGAGGTGGAAGAGGAGGCGGCGGCGGCGGAGGAGGCGGCGGCGGGGGAGGAGGAGGAGGAGGAGGGGGGAGGCGCCGAAAACATCGCCTCTTCTCTTCCCCGCTCGCCCTCTGACGCCGCGGCGGAGGTCGCCGCCTCCTCGCTGCCCCTGTGGCGCTGCCTCGAAGTCACCTGGTCCCGCTCCAGCTACTACGGGGCCTCTCCCAGGAGGATGGAGCGCCTGCTGCGTGCCGCCTCCTCCGTCGTCGTCGGCGTCGTCGGCGCCGCGATCCCGGGGGAGGAGCTGCTGGCCTCGTGGCCCGCGACCGCCGCTTCGAGCTCTCCGTCTGCTTCCTCGTCCTCGTCGTCGGCCGACGAGACGCTCGCCCTCTCCGCGGCGGTCTCCGCCGCCTCGGCCGCCGCCGCCTCGGCCAGGGCCGTCGTCGCCGCGCTGGGCGCGTTCAAGGCGCCCTTCTTCCGGGCCCGGGCCGCCGCGGGCTCGGGCGACGTCGCGTCCTACCCTCGGGGCTGGCCGCTGAACGCCGAGGCCGTTTTCGGAGACGGAGGGGAAGAGAGCAGGAGGAGGAGAGAGAGGAGCAGGAGGGAGAGCAACGAGGAAGAAGGAGGGCTCGACGGCCGCTTCTCCGACGAGGAGGGGGGAGGGGGAGACGACGACGACAGCTCCCCTTTCGTCTCGCTCGACGCCGCCGCGCGCCGCGCCGCCGCCGTCGCCGACGCCTTCGGGGCCGCGGCGGCCTATTGCCGCCTCTCCCGCGCCGACCTGGGCACGGCGATGACCCCGGCGGCTCGCAGGGTCGCGTTCGACTTCGACGCCGTCTCGAGCGCCGGGGTGAAGGAGGCGATGACGGCGGCGACGGCGACGGCGACGGCGACAGGGGCGGAAGAGGGCGCCAAGGATGACGGCGGCGATTCCTCTTCTTCTTCTTCGCCGGTCGACCCCCTCGACGCCTCCGACGCGCGCTTCGATGACGCCGTCCTCGGCCCTTTGGCCTCGGTGCTCCCGGAGCTCGACAGGAGGCTGGGGTCGCTGGTGCGCTCGGCGCTCGACGCAGAGGGCATCGGAGGAGGTGGGGGCGGGGGCGGAGGAGGTGGGATCGCAGGAGGTAGCGGCAGCGGCAACGGCAGCAGCACCGCCAAAGAAACTTCCCCTTCTCCGTGCTGCCTCGAGCGCGCCCTACGCAACGGCGAGGCCCTCGCCGCCGCGGAGGGACTGCTCGAGGAGAGGCCCGCCGCGGCAGCTGCACTGCGGGCCGCGTCGCCGGCGCTGTGGAGGGCGCTCGAGTTCGACGCCGAGGCCGCCCTGGCCGAGCTGCGGGCCGGCAGGGGCGCGGCGGAGGCCGCCGCGGCGTGGAGCGTCGGCGGCGGCGTCGGCGGCGGCGGCGGCGGCGGCGGCGGCGGAAAAGCTTCGTCGCCTCCTGTGCCCCCTCCGTTCCTGCCCCGCGGGGCGCCTCCCGCCGCCGGGGCCATCGCCTGGGCCCGAGGGCTCGCAGAGAGGATCAACTCGCGCGCCTCGAGGCTCCGCGCTCTTTTGGCTCGAACCGGAGGAGGAGGAGGAGGAGCAGCAGCAGCAGGAGGAGGAGTCTGCCCGGGCGCCGCGGCCGCGGCGGCCTCGGCCGAAGCCGCCGTCGCCGCCGTGGCGGGCGCGCTCGCAGAGTTCGAGTCCGCGATCCTGAGAGGGTGGTCTTCCTCCGCCGGGGAGGCCGCGAGGCTGGGGCTGGCCGCTCCGGTCCTGAGGCTCCTGCCCGAGGAGGAGGAGAGCGAGGGAGGCGGAGGGGTAGAGGAAAAGGGGCGAGGGAAGCGGTACCCTCGCGCCGCGGCCAACGTCGGCCGCCGCCTCGACGTGCTGCTGCGGGAGACGCACGCGATGCTTTCGCTGCCGTCTTCTCCTCCGATCGAGAGCCTCCCGCAGCAGGTCCTGGCGGCGTACGCGCGCGCGTCGGACGTCAGGGCTGCCGAGCTCGCTATCGACGCCGCGACGGAGGCCGCGGCGGCGCTCTCGGCGCGGGTCTTTGGCGGCGAAGAAGAGGAGGGGCCGGGGGGAAACGCCGCCAACGAAGACGCCGCCGACGGCGAAAAAACCACCGCCGCCTCGACGATCCCCGCCTCCGCGTTCGCGCTCTTCGAGCCCAGGCTCGCGGCCGTGCGCTCCGCCATCTCCAGGGGGCTCGACGGTGGCGTCACCTGGACCGACTCCTGGGCCGCGGCGGAGTACGCGGCGAGCCTCGCGTCGGCCGTCGAGCGGGCCTCGTCGGCGGCGGCAGCCGTGGCCGGGGCGCTCGAGGCGCCGCGGAGGCTGCGGAGGACCTGGGGGCGCCCTCTGCGAGGGGCCGTCGCTCCGCCCCCGCTGTTCGCTCGCAAGGACGCGCGCGCCCTGACGCTGCCCGAGCTCGACGCCGCCGTCGAGACGGGCCTGGCGGCGAGGAGGGCCGCGACGGCGGCGGCTTCTGCCGAGGCCCTGGCCGCCGTCGCGCGCGCCAGGGAGCAGCTCGAGCCCGAGGAAGTGGCGCCGGGGTCTCCCTCCTCCTCCTCCTCCTCTTCCTCTTCCTCGTCTCCGTCTCACGCCCGCTGGCTCGAGTTCGAAAAGACCGTCAGGGAGGAGGTGGCGAGGGCCGCAGAGGAGGTGGCCGTCTGCGGGGCGCTGGCGGTGGCCGCGGCGCTCGAAGGGAGCAGCGACGTCGCTGCTGCTGCGGAGGTCGTCGGCGGCGACGGCGACGACGCCGCCGCTTCTTCTTCGTCTTCTGCTGCTGCTGCTGCCGCCCCGACTCTCCTGGAGATCGAGCTCGACATCGGGAGTGACGGCTCGCCCGTCTTCGTCCCCTCGATCGACGGGAGCGGTTCCTCCTCCTCCCCGGCTCCCGCTTCTTCTTCTTCTTCTTCTTCTTCTTCTTCTTCTTCTTCTTCTTCTTCTTCTTCTTCTTCTTCTTCTTCTTCTTCTTCTTCTTCTTCTTCTTCTTCTTCCTCTTCCTCGCACCAGTCTCGTCGCCAAAGCGGCAGTGGCGCCTTGCCCGCCGCTCGCCGCTCCTTGGTCGCCGCGGGCGCAGCCCACGTCGTCTCCCCCCCCGTCGCAGCGCACGCCAGCGTCTCCGCCGCCGTCGACGGCTGGCTCTCCGCCCTCGCCTCGGACGCGGAGCTGTATCGCGCGGAGGCGGCAGAGACGGGAGAGGAGGGGAGGGAGAACGAAGGAGGAGGAGGAGGAGGAGACTTCGCCGCCGCGGCCGCCGCGGCGCGCTCGGCCGTCGCCCGCGTCGCCCGGGCCGCCGAGGAGGCCGCCGCGGGGCCCTATGCTCTCGCGGCGTCCAGCATCAAGAGGGACGTCAGGGCCGGCATCGCGGAGTTTTTGGCCAAGCACAGCGTCGGAAGCGGTAGCAGCCCGCCTCCGCTGCCCGCCTTCGAGGAGGCGCTCGCCGCCGCCGCGGCCGCGGCCGAGGCCGTCTCGGAGCTCCCGGCCTCCTCCTCGGGCGGCGCCTCTTCGCCCTCCTCCTCCTCTCCCCCGCAGCCCTCCCCTCTCCGCGTCGACTGTCGCCCCGCGAGGAGCTCCCTCGCCGCGTCCGCCTCCCGCTGGCGGCACGCTCTCGAGCAGCTGCTCGAGGAGGCCGTCGTCGAGAGAGGGCTGAGGGAGCTCCGGGAGTGGTCGCGGAGAGCGGAGGCCGTCCTGGGGGACAGGGCCGCCGACGACGCCGTGGGCACCCGAGAGGGAGGAGGAGGAGGAAAGAGCTCCTCTTCTTCTTCTTCTGCTGCTGCTGCTGCTGCTCTTTCTTCCGTCGACTCGAGGCCTGGGACAGCTGCTTCAGCTTCTTCTTTGGGTGCTTCTCGAGCGACGGGGAGCAGGGCGAGCAGAGCCAGCGTTCTCGCCAGCAGCAGCAGCAGCAGCAGCAGCAGCAGCAGCAGCAGCGGCAGCGGCACCGGCAGTCGCCGCCCCTCCGTCGTCGTCGGCGGCGGCGGCGTTGCCTCTCTGACTTCCTCTTCCCGCCGCGGCTCGACAGCGGAAGCGACGACAACGAAAACTCTTCCTCCTCCTCCTCCTCCTCCTCCGAAAGCGGACCCGCGCTCCGTCGCTGCTCTCTACGCCGCCACAAAGACCGCGAAAGAAGTCGCCGAAAGGAACGCTTCTGTCCAAGAGTCCCTCGCTGCCGCTGCCGCCGCGGCGACACTTTTAGCAACAGCTTCTTCTTCTTCGAGCTCTTCGTCATCGTCGGCATCGTCTTCTCAACAGCGCCGCCTTCCAGAGGCCCTCGAGGCCGCTCTCGCAGCTGCCCCCGCCGCTTGGTCCTCACTGACGGAAGCAGCGGCAGCGAGAGAGAAGGAGCTCGCCCCGGCTCGCGCCGCGGAGGCGGAGAGGCTCCGCGCCGAGGCCGCGGCCCTGGGCGCCGAGGTCTCGCGCTTCGTGGCCTGGTTCGACGCCGCGGCGCCCGTCGGGAGGGAGAAAGCTGCTGCCGTTTCTAGCACGCAGAAGCAGCACTGTTCCTCTGCCGACGTCGCCGATGCTCTCGCTGCTCTCGAGCGCCTCGGAGGAGGAGGAGGGGGGGGAGGAGGGAAACAGGAGGAGGAGGAGCGACAGGAGGCGGAGAACAAGCCTCCTCGCCTTGCCTCTCCCTCTTCTCCCGCTGCTCCTTCTCCTCCCCCGAGGGGCCTCTCCGAGCTCGAGGCCGTTGCGGCGGATCTCTGCAGCCGTCAGGCGCTTATCTGCGGCGTCGTCGCCGTCGCGGAGGCATCGTCAAAAGCAACGGCAGCAGCAGCAGCAGCAGCAGCAGCAACGGCAGCAGCAGCAGCAACGAACCCAACCCCCTTCGACGCGTCCCCGCTCGCCGCCTGTCGCTCGACCCTGGGGGTCCTCCGCGCGCTCTGGGAGTGCTCCCGCGGCATCGTCGCGACCATTGAGTCCTGGGAAAAGTCCTCGTGGCGTGCCCCCTCCTCTTTTCCCGTTTCCTCCTCCTCCTCCTCCTCTTCGCTCGACCTCGTCGCCGCCTCGGAGGGGGCTCGAGCGGCGGGCAGGGCTCTCGCCTCCCTGCCGAAGCCGTGCAGAAGGTTCCCGCTGTTCCCGGCCCTGGAGGCGCGCCTCAAGGGGTTCCAGGACGTCATTCCGCTCGTCGATGAGATGAGGCACCAGGCGATGCGGAAGAGGCACTGGCACCAGCTGGCGAGCGCCGTGGGAGCGCCGGCCGGGAGCTTTCTGGAGGGCTCCTCGGCTGGCTCCTCGCCCTCTTCTTTGCCCTCTTCGTCGTCCTCTCCTTCGCCCTCCGTCACCTCCGTCGCCGACCTCCTCGCCCTCGACCTCCCCTCCAAGGCCGCCGCGGTCGCCGCCGTCGTCGAGCGAGCCCGCAGGGAGGTCGGCGTCGAGAGAGCCCTGCAGCGGATCGCGACCACCTGGTCGTCGCTGGCCCTGACGTTCGCCCCCTTTGGCGCCACGGGCGTCGCGGCCGCGGCGCCGCCGCCGGCGCTCGCGGACGCGCTCGAGGGCGATGCGCTGACGCTGCAGAACCTGGCCTCCTCCAGGCTCGCGGCCTCCAACCCGGAATTCATCGGCGCCGTGTCCCTGTGGTCGCGGAGGCTCTCCGCGGTCGACGCGCTGCTCTGCGCGTGGGCCGCCACGCAGCGGAAGTGGCAGGCGCTGCAGGCCATCTTCGCCGGCTCCGAGGACCTGCGGGCGCGCCTGCCCGCCGAGAGCCGCAGGTTCGACGCCGCCGACGCGGACTTCCGCGCGCTGATGCGCGAGGCCGCCTCGCAGTCTCCGCTGGTGATCGACGCGGCCGCCGTGGCCGGCAGGGTCCCGCGCCTCGAGCGCCAGCTCGAGGAGCTCGAGGGGTGCGAGAAGGCGCTGCAGGGCTACCTGGAGGCCAAGCGCGTCGCGTTCCCGCGGTTCTACTTCGTGTCGCCCGCGGACCTGCTGGACCTCCTGGCCCGTGGGGCGGACGCGCACGCCGTGGAGAGGTACGGGTTGTTTCTCTTCTGTCCCCTGTGTGTGCTCCCTTCCTCTCTTTGCTCGGACCCGGAAAAACTCGAAACTCGAAAAAAAACTCGACAAAAAAAAAACTCTCTCTCTCCCCCCAGCCACCTCCCCAAGGCCTTTGACAACGTGCACTCCCTCGAGTGGCGCAAGGACCCGCTCACTGGCCGGAAGATCCGCGTCGCGCTGGGGATGTACTCCGGGGAGGGGGAGTACGTCCCGTTTGTGGAGCCCGTCGACTGCGGAGACGGAGGCGGCGACGGCGATGGGGGGGAACACTCCGGCGCTCCGGTCGAGGTCTGGATGGCGCGGCTCGTCGCGGCGATGCGCGCGGCGATGGCCGACGACTTCCGCAGGGGCGTCGGCTCCTACGACGACTCCGCCCCCCCGCCCGCCCGCACGGCGTGGATCCTGGGACACTGCGCCCAGACCGCAGCCACCGTCTCGAGGGCCTACTACGCCGCCGCCGTCGGCGCCGCTTTCCGCGACGCCGAGGCCGGCGACGACGGCGCGCTAGCGGCCGAGCTCGCGAGGCAGCGCGCGCAGCTCGCCGACCTGATCGCCACGGTCGCGCGCTCCGACCTCTCGGCCAACGACCGAAGGAAGTTGATCACGCTCTGCACGATCGACGTACACGCGCGCGACGTGCTGGCCGCGCTGGTGGACGAGCGCGGCTCGACCGCCGACTGCTTCCGCTGGGCGTCGCAGCTGCGCTACTACTCCGACGCGGCGACGGGCGACTGCTCGGTGCAGATCTGCGACGCCGAGGTCGCCTACGGGTACGAGTACGTCGGAAATTGCGGGTGCCTGTGCATCACGCCGCTGACGGACCGGTGCTACATCACGCTCACGCAGGCGCAGAGGCTGGTGCTCGGCGGAGCGCCCGCGGGCCCGGCAGGCACGGGCAAGACCGAGACCACGAAGGACCTTGCCCGCGCGCTCGGCTTCCAGTGCTACGTCTTCAACTGCTCCGACCAGATGGACTTTCGGGCCATGGGCACGATCTACCGGGGCCTGGCGCAGACGGGCGCCTGGGGCTGCTTCGACGAGTTCAACCGGATCAGCGTCTCCGTGCTCTCCGTGTGCTCGACGCAGTACAAGAGCGTGCTCGACGCGCTGCGGGCGCGCGCCGAGACGTTTGTGTTCGAGGGGGTGGAGACGAGGCTGAAGCCGAACGCGATGGCCTTCATCACGATGAACCCCGGGTACGCAGGCAGGGCGGAGCTGCCGGAGTCGCTCAAGGTAAAAGAAAAGGGGAGAGAAAGTGAAGGGGGGAGAGAGGGGGAGGAGAAGAGAAAGAGAACGTCTTCGATTTTTTTCTTTTGCGAATGACAGCAACCCTCAAAAAAAGATCGAGCTCGCCCCCAACCTCTTTTTATTTATTAACTAACTTCTTCCAACGTTCCCTCCGACACCCAAACGCGCCCAGGCTCTCTTCCGCCCCGTCTCCATGTGCGTCCCGGACCTCGCCCTCATCTGCGAGGTCATGCTGATGGCCGAGGGCTTCCAGAGGTCCCGCGAGCTCGCCCGCAAGTTCGTCGGCCTCTACCGCCTCTGCGAGGGGATGCTCTCCAAGGCGAGGCACTACGACTGGAAGCTGCGCGCGATCAAGACGACGCTCTCGGTCGCCGGGGCCATGCGCAGGGCCTCGCCCCCGGGGGTCTCCGAGGAGAAGGTGCTGCTGCGGGCTCTGCGCGACTTCAACGTGGGCAAGCTCACCGGGGGGGACGCGCCCGTTTTCGCCGGGCTGCTCGAGGACCTGTTCCCAGGCCTGCCGGCGACGGTGCCGCGCGCCGCCGACGCGCGCTTCGAGGCCGCCTCCGCCGCCGCCGCGGTGAGGTTGGGCTACGTGCCCGAGCGGCGGTTTTTGCTGAAGGTGTCGCAGCTCCGGGAGCTCTTCACGGTGCGCTGGTCTGTGTTCCTGCTGGGCCCTCCGGGAGCGGGGAAGACGGCAGTCTGGCGCACGCTCGCGGCGGCGCAGCAGGCGCTGGGCGAGGCGACCGACGTCGCCGTGCTCAACCCGAAAGCCGTGACCCGCGACGAGCTCTACGGCTGCTCGCACCAGGCCACGGCCGAGTGGAAGGACGGGCTGCTCAGTCGCGCCTTCAGGGACTTTGTCAGCGACAAGACCAGGCAGCACCAGTGGCTGGTTCTCGACGGCGACATCGACCCGGAGTGGATCGAGTCGATGAACACGGTCATGGACGACAACCGCGTGCTGACGCTGGCGTCGAACGAGCGCATCCCGCTTGCGCCGCCGATGAGGCTGCTGCTGGAGATCGACTCGATGGCGCACTGCTCCCCGGCGACGGTCTCGCGGGGCGGGGTCGTGTTTGTCAACGGCGACGAGGGGCTCGGTGGAAGCGGCGGAGATGGGGGCGGTGGAGGCGAAGAGAGCGCTTCATCTTCTTCATCATCTTCGTCCGGAGGAGGAGTCTGGAAGCCCGCGCTCGAGTCCTGGGTTTCTGGCCTAGGCGATGCAGAGCTACGGGCTGCCATGCGCGGGCTCGTGGCCAAGTGCGTTTTTTTCTTTTTGAGAGAAAAAAAGAGAGTTGAGAGTTTTTTTCTTCCTCGTTCGCCGTCGCCGTCGTTGCCGCTTCTCCCTCTCAACCTCGACCCCCTCCCCTTTCTCTCTCAAAAAACATCAGGTACGTCGAGCCCACGATCAACCACTGCCGCCGCAACTACAGGACCGTCATCCCTCTCCAGGCCGTCAACCAGGTGACTACGCTCACGCGCCTGCTCTCCGGAGCGCTGGCGCGCTGGCTGGGGCCCGAGGCGCTGTCGTCGCCGTCGGGCGACGGAGCGGCGGCGGCGGCGGCGGCGGTGGCTGCGGCAGAGCAGCAGCAGCAGGCTTCGTCCTCCTCTTCCTCTTCCGCTTCTTCCTCATCCGAGGCGCCCAACAAGCCAGCAGCTCTGGACAAGCGCGTTCTCGAGGCGCACTTTGTCTGGGCTTGCGTGTGGGCCTTTGGCGGGGCGCTCCTGCCCGAAGCAGCAGCGGCGGCAGCAGAGGGCAACACCGGCAGCGATGACTCTTCCGCTGCTTCTTCTTCTTCCTCTGGTCCTGCTCCTCCTTCTCACACCGACGCCTTTGCGCGTTGGTGGGTCGCGGAGTGGTCCAGAAATACCAGCAGCAGCAGCAGCAGCAGCAGCAGCAAGAACAAGGGCAGCAACTTCGCCGTCTCCTTCCCCGAGGGAGCTTCCCCCTTTGACTGCTTCGTCGACCCGCGGTCGGGGGCAATGACGCATTGGGCCTCGGCCCTCGAAAGCGTCATGTCTGCTTCCTCTTTTGCTTCCGATTCTTCTACCTCTTCTTCTACTTCTTCTGCTGCTTCTCTTTCTTCTTCCTCTTCGTCCGCTTTCTTAGCCTCCGCGGCAGACGACGCCGAGGCCGCGCTCTTCGGCTCCGCCCGCTTCGTCGTCACAGCAGAGTCGGCGAGGCTGCTCCACGTCCTGCGCACGCTGGTCGCCGGCGGGTTCCCCGTGCTGCTGGCCGGTGGGGCCGGGGTCGGGAAGAGCGTGCTGCTGCGGGAGGCGCTCCGCGGCGGGAGGAGCGTGTTTGTCGGCGGCGGCGGCGGAAGCGGGGGCGACGGCGGAGGAGCCGAGAAGAAAAGCAGCCGCGCGTGCGCCGCCGCCGTCGGCTGCGCGGTCGCCGCCTCTTCCCTCCCGCTCCACCCGCTTCCCGACCCGCCCGCCGTCAACCTCGTCCCTCTCTCGGCGTGCACGAGCGCCGCGGACCTGCAGGCGGCGCTCGAAGCCCCGCTGGAGAGGAAAGGCGGGACTCGCTACGGGCCCACTGCCGCGGCTCTCAGCGGAGGCGGCGGAGGGAGCGGCGGCAGTGGCAGCTCTTCTTCCTCTTCCAACAATCGCCGCCTCGCCTACCTCATCGACGACCTCAACGCCCCCGCGCTCGACAAGTACGGCACGCAGTCTGCCTGCGAGCTTCTGAGACAGGCTCTGGACGCCGGCGGGTGGTACGACAGGGCCAAGGGCGCCTTCAAGGAGGTGATGAAGGGAAGCGGAAACGCTTCTTCCTCTTCTTCTCCTTCTTCTTCCTCGGTGCAGGTCGCTGCGGCGCTCAACCCGGCAGCCGGGTCCTTTCTGGTGTCGGGGAGGCTGGCGCGCCACTTTAGCGTCTTCAGCGTGGCTGCTCCGCGAGGGCACACGCTGCGGAGCATCTACGTCCCGCTGCTGGCGTCGTCGTTCATTCGGCCGGAGGGCAGCAACAGCGGCGGCGCCTCTTCGTCTTCGTCTTCTTCCTGCCCCTCTTCTCCTCTCTTGCCGCCGCTCGCCAAGCTCGTCGACGCGACGGCCGACCTCGTCTCCGCCTGCGCTTTGGCGTTCGTGCCCACGACCGCGGCGCCGCACTACTCGTTCACGGGCCGCGAGGTCGCGAGCGTGGTGGCCGGGCTGAGGTCCCATGAGGCCTCGACGCTGCTCGGGAGTCCTCCCTCGGAAAGCGGAGGAGGGAAAGCCTCGTCCGTCGCGCTCTCGCGCGCGCGCGCGTGGGCCCACGAGTGCGAGCGCTGCCTGCGGGACCGGCTCGCGTCCGAGGCCGACGCCGAGCGCTTCGACCAGATGCTCCTCGCCGTAGCGGCGAAGCACTTCGGGGGCGGCAGCGTCGGAGGAGAGGAAAAAGTGGACATGGGCGCTCTGAGGGCGAGGCCGAGGGTCTTCACTCGGCTCGTCGAGCGAGCAGACGCGGCCGCCGCCGCCGCCGACGACGAAAACTCGTCCCATTCATCGTCTTCTTCTTCTTCGTCGTCTCCCTCTTCGAAGCGCCCCCCGCTCGTCGAGATCCGGTCTCACGACGAGCTCGCCGCTGCCATCCTGGAAAAGAGCGGCGCGAGGAGCGGCGACGGGAAAGGGAAAGGGAGGAGCGACCTCGTTCTCTTCCCGGACGCGGCCGAGCACGTCGCCCGCCTCGCCCGCGTGCTCGAGGACTCTTTCGAAGAGAGCTCTTTTTCGCCTTCTCCTTCTCCCTCGGCAATGGTCGACCGCGCCTGGCCTCATGCGGTGCTCGTCGGGGTGGGAGGCAGCGGCAAGCAGTCGCTGGCGAGGCTCGCGGCGAGGTGCGCCGGGTGCGAGGTCTCGACGCTCAGCGGCGGCGGCGGGAGCGGCGGGGGCGAGGGAGGAGGAGGAAACAACTCCCAGCAGTCCTCCCCCGGAGCCCCGCCGGCCTCCCTGGCCGAGTTCAAGGCGCACATGACCTCTCTCTTCGCGAAAGCGGGCGTGCGGTGCCAGAGGGTGGTCTTGCTCCTCGTCGTCGACGGAGCCGGAGGCGCCGCGGCCGACGTTCGCTCCGCCGCCGGGCTCCTGGGGTCTTCTTCCTCTTCTTCCTCCTTTCTGGGTCCCGACGCCGCGCGCATCCTCGGCGCCCTCAACGAGTTCGCGGCCACGGGCTCCATCACGGGGCTCTGCACCCCGGACGAGAGGGACGCCTTCGCCGCGGCCGCCCGCTCGGACGTGCGCGAGGCGGGGCTGCCCGACACGCCGCGCAACTGCTGGGACGCGTTCGTCGCCCGCGTCCGCCGCAGGCTCAGGCTCGTCCTGTGCTTCTCCCCCCTGGGGAAGGACGCGGCCCTGAGGGCCAGGCTGCGCTCGTGCCCTGCCCTGACGGCGTCTGCCCCCGGGGGGATCGCCGTCGACTGGTTTCACCCGTGGCCCGCGGACGCGCTCTCGGCGGTGGCGGAGAGGGTGCTCTCTTCTGGCCTGGGCGGGGAAGAACTTTCTCCGTCTCTTCTTTCGTTTTCGCCGTCGTCGTCGTCGCCGTCGTCGTCGTCATCGTCGTCGTCTTCTTCTTCCGTTTCGCCTTCTTCTCCTTCCTCCGCCTCTGCGGCCTCCGTCATCTCTCCGATGATCAAGTTCATGGTCGGGGCCCACGAGCAGGCCGCAGCCGTCTGCGCGCGCCTCCCGAGGGAGACCGGAGGGAGGAAGCACGCCTACGTGACCCCGAGCTCCTTCCTGCAGCTCGCCGCCCTGGCGTCGTCGCTCGTCCGCTCCCGCTCGGCCGAGCTCTCCGCCTCGCGCCTGCGGCTCGAGGCCGGAGTCTTCAAGATCGCCGCCGCGAAAGAGCAGGTCGACGGGCTCCGCGCCGCCTTGTTGGTGGAGCAGGAGGTGGTCCGCAGGCGCGGCGCCGAGACCGCGGCGCTGCTCGAGTCGATCGGCGTCGAGAAGCTCGGCGCCGACGCCGCGGCCGAGGCCGGGCGCGCCGACGAGGAGGCCGCCGCGGCGCTCCAGCTCGAGGTCACCGCGGTCCAGGACGAGTGCGCGCGGGACCTGGCCGCCGCCGAGCCGGCCGTCGCCGCGGCCACGGCCGCCCTCAACAGCCTCGACAAGGCCTCGCTGGGCGAGCTCAAGTCGTTCGGCTCCCCCTCGGCCGACGTCGCCGCCGTGATGTCCGCCTGCATGGTCCTGACGACGCCAAAGGGCAGGCCCGTCGCCAAGGACCTGTCCTGGGCCGCCGCCAAGAAATTCATGGGCAACGTCGACGCGTTCCTCAAGTCGCTGGTGACCTTTGACAAGGAGAACGGCGTCAGCCTCGCCGCCGTCGAGCAGGTCGAGCGGGACTTCCTGTCGAACCCGGCCTTCAACGCCGACTCGATCCGGTCCAAGTCCGCCGCCGCCGCGGGCCTGTGCTCGTGGGTCGTCAACATCGTGCGGTTCTTCCGGATCTACCAGGTTGTGGCGCCCAAGCGCGCCGCGCTCTCCGAGGCCAACAGCAGGCTCGCCGCCGCGACGGCCAAGCTGGCCGACGTGCGGTCCCGCGTCGCCGCCATCCGCGCCCGCGTCGCCGAGCTCGAGGCCGGGCTCGTCAGGGCCACCGACGAGAAGAACGCCGCGACGGCGCAGGCCGCCAGGACGCAGGCGAAGGCGGACCTGGCCGAGAGGCTGACGGCGGGGCTTGCCTCGGAGGCCGAACGCTGGGCCGCGACGATCGGCGAGATCGCCGCCGCCGCGGGGGCGACGCTGGTCGGGGACGCGCTGCTCTCCGCCGCGTTCCTGGCGTACGCGGGTCCGCTCGGGGCAGAGCAGAGGGCGGGGCTCGTCTCGGAGAGCTGGGTGCCTGCGCTTCGGAGGCTGGGCCTGCTGAAGAGGGGGGGCGGCGGCGGCGAGGCGGCGGAGGAGGAGGCGCGGCAGGGAGGGGGAGGGAAGAGGGGGCCGAGTGCGCCGCCGTCGGCGGCGGCGCACGGCGCTCCTCCCGCCTCTTCTTCCCCCTCCCCTCTCTCCATCCTCGCCGACGACGTCGTGAGGGCCGCCTGGAGGGCCCAGGGCCTCGGGAGCGACTGCCAGTCTGTGGAGAATGGCGCCATCGTCGCCGCCGCGGTCTCCCGCGGGCGCGTCCCCCTGCTCGTCGACCCCCAGGCCCTGGGCTCGAGGTGGGTCTCGGCGCTCGAGGGAGCTTCCTCGGGGGCCCCGGCCGAGGGCCCCTCCCTGCTGACCCTGCGCCAGACGGACGACAGGTTCGCCGAGTCCCTGGCCGCCGCCGCCGAGGCGGGACGGGCTGTGCTCGTCGAAGGGCTGGGAGAGGACCTCGACCCGGCGCTGGTCGGCGTCGTCAAGCAGCTGAGCCTGGGCGGCGGCAGGGATGCCTCGTCGTCGTCGGCGGCGGCGGAGGCGCCGGCTTCCTGTTCCTCGACTCCTTCGTCCTCGTCTCCCTCTCCTTCCCCTCCTCCTCCCTCCCCTCCGATCCACCCGTCCTTCCGCCTCTACCTCTGCACGCGCCTCGCGAGCCCTCACTATCCTCCCGAGACCGCGGCGCAGGTCTCCATCGTCGACTTTGGCGTCACCCGCCAGGGGCTCGAGGAGCAGCTGCTCGCGCGCGTCGTCGACCACGAGCGGCCCGAGCTGCAGGAGGCGGCGGCGAGGCTCCAGGGGGAGCTGGGCTCGTACGCGGGCCAGCTCGTCGCGCTCGAGGACGACCTGCTCGCGAGGCTGGCCGCGGCGAGCGGGGACATCCTGAGCGATTCGGCTCTCGTCGAGCAACTCGAGGCCACCAAGCGCACCGCGGCCGACGTCGCCTCCAAGCAGGCCGCGGCGCGCGCCGCCGAGGCCGGGATCGCCGCGGCGAGGGCCGCATACTCGCCCGCGGCGAGGAGGGCGGCGCTGCTGCACCAGCTGGTCTCGGCGCTTCCGGCGCTGGATAGGGTGTACTACTTCTCGATGGATGCCTTTGTGAGGGCGATGGCGCGGGGGATGGACCGGGCGAGCAGCAACGGCAGCAACGGCGACGAAAACGCAACCTCCGTTTCTTCCTCTTCGTCGTCGTCGAGCTCCCCTTCTTCTGCTTCGGTCGCCCGCCGCGTCGACGCCCTCGTCGAGGCCATCACGCGCTCCGTCTTCGACCACGTCTCCGCCGGGCTCTTCGAGAGGCACAAGCTGGCCTTTGCCGCCAGGCTGACGATGGCCGTGCTCCAGGAGAGAGAGGCGGAGAGGAGCAAGAGCGGCGGCGGCGGCGGCGGCGGAAGCGGCGATGCCGCGGCTGCGGTTCTCGCGGCAAAGCTCGACCTTCTCCTGAAGCCGACGCCGGCGACCGCTTCGAGCTCCTCGAGCTCCTCTCCTCCTCCGGGCCCCTCTTCTCCCGCTTCCGCCCCTCCTCCCGGCGAGTCCGCCCCTCCCTCGTGGCTCCCTGCTTCTTCCTGGGCCTCGCTGGCAGCTCTCCGCTCGGTGCCCGGGCTCGAGTCCCTGGCGGAGGACGTCGCCGGCGCGCCCAAGCGCTGGTCGGACTGGGTCGAGCGCGAGCGGCCCGAGGCCGAGCCGCTGCCGGGGGACTGGAGGCGCCTCCCCGAGCTCGAAAGGCTGCTCGTCTTCAGGGCCCTGAGGCCGGACAGGCTCGCGTCCGCGATGCGGAGGTTCGTCGGCGGCGTCTTGGGCCCGCACTTTGTTTCTTCGCCCAAGGGCGGAGGCTTCGACCTCGACGCCGCTCTGAGCGACGGCGGCGGCGGCGACGCGAGCCCGGCGACTCCCGTCTTGGTCTTCCTCTCCCCCGGGGTCGACGCCGCGGCTGCCGTGCAGGCCGCTGCTGCCTCTCGCGGGCTGAGCCCCGCCAACGGCGGGTACGCCGCCGTCTCCCTGGGCCAGGGGCAGGAGGAGGCGGCCTCGAGGCTGGTCGCCAGGGCCGCTCGCGAGGGGGGCTGGGTGCTCCTTCAAAACGTCCACCTGACCATGGACTGGACCAGCGGCCCCCTGGCGGTCACCATCGACAGGCTGGCTGCCGCTGCTTCTGCTGCTTCTGCTGCTGCAAGCCCTGCCGCTGTGAGCGCCTCATCGTCTTCCGCTGCTTCTGCTGCTTCTGATGCTGCAAGCCCTGCCGCTGTGAGCGCCTCATCGTCTTCCGCTGCTCCGGAAGGAGCGTCTTCGGCGGCGGCGGCGGCGGCGGCGGCGGCGGCGGAAACCCCTTCCTCTTCTTCCTCTCCTCCACCGACAGCCACCACCTTCCCGCACCCGCGCTTCCAGCTCTTCCTCTCCGCCGAGCCCCCCCCGGCGCTCGAGCGCCCCCTGCCCCAGTCCCTGCTCTCCGCCTGCGTCAAGCTCACCATCGAGCCCCCGGACGGGCTCAAGGCCTCGGTCGTCAGCGCCTACGCCTCCTGCTTCGACGACGCCTTTTTCGAGGCCTGCTCCAAGCCCGCGGAGCTGCGCTCGATCGCCGCGGCCCTGGCCTTCTTCCACGGCGTCGCCCTGCAGCGCCGGCGCTTCGGCGTGGGCAACGCCCTCGGCGCCCGCTCGGGCCTGGGCTGGGCCGCGGGCTCCCCGTTCTCCGGAGGGGACCTCGCCTGCGCGGCGCGGACGGCGGCCGCCTGCCTCGACGCGGGCGCGCGCGTGCCGTGGGCGGACCTGCGGTACCTGGTGGGCGAGATCCTCTACGGCGGGCACGTCGTCGAGGACGCCGACAGGGGCCTCGTGGCGGCGTACCTGCGGGGGCTGCTGCACGAGGGGCTGCTGGAGGGGACGGGCGGGGCCGCGGGCGGGAGCGGCGGCGGGAGGGCCCCTTCCTCCTCTTCTTCGTCGCCGGCGGCGGCACCGGCGACCGCGGCGGCGGCAGCGGCGGCGGCGGCCCCGGGCGGCCCCCTGCTCTGCCCCGGCCTCAGGGCCCCCTCCGGCGCGCTCTCCCACCGGGCCACGCTCGAGTACTTCGAGGACGCCTTCCCGCCGGAGAGCGCGGCCTGCTACGGCCTCCACGCCAACGCGGAGATCGGGTGCAGGCTCCGCGAGGCGGAGGCCTTCTGCCAGCAGATGCTCTGCCTGGGCGGCGGGGGCGGGGGCGCGGGCGGAGGCGGGGGCGGAGACGGGGCCCCTTCCTCCGGTCGCGCCGACGACGCCGCCGTGCTCGAGGTCGTGGCAGAGGTGCTGCGCAGGCTGCCCCCAGCTGTTGTTGCTGTGGAGGTCTCGAGCAGCAGCGGCAGCAGCAGCAGCGGCTCTGCCGTCAGAGCAGCTCGAGGCAAGGCTGCTGGCCGCAACGGCGCCATCGCGCTCGTCGCCGACGCTTCTTCTGGCGGTGAAGCAGGAGACACCGCCGCCGCCGCCGCCGCCGCCGAGGCCGAGGCCGGGGACGAAGAGAGCGACCCCTCCCTGTCCCCGATCGCGGCGGTCGCGCTCCAGGAGGCCGCGGCGCTCAACGAGCTCCTCTCCGAGGTCCGCCGCTCGCTCGCCGAGCTGCAGCGCGCGCTCGCGGGCCAGAGCGCGTGGTCCCCGGCGGCCGAGGCCCTGGCGCGCTCGCTGGCGGCCAGGGAGGTGCCCCCCGCATGGATGGCGCTCTCGGGGCCCACGCTCAGGCCCCTGGAAGGGTGGCTGGATCGCACGGCGTCGTGGGCGGCGCAGCTGGTGGAGTGGCTGCGTGGCGGAAGCGGTGGAAACGGCGGCGGGAGCGCCGCGAACAACGGCAACGACGCCGGCGACGGCGCCGCCGAAAGCGCGCCGCACCCTGCCTCCGTGCCGCCTCGCGTCGTCTGGCTGCCCGGGCTCTCTTCCCCGCGGGCCTTCTTGACCGCTGTCACGCAGGCGGCTGCGCGGAGGAACGGCTGGCCCTTGGACGCCACCTCCCTCGTCGTCGAGCCCGTGAAGCGAGGGGGAGTCGGCGGCGTTTCCGACGCCGCGGCCGCGGCCGCTGCCGCCTTTGTCCCTTCGGGATTCAGCTCCTCTTCCTCTTCTTCCGCCCTTTCGTCCCTGCCTCCACCCCCCAAGGACTGCGTCTATCTGTGCGGCCTGGCCATCGAGGGAGGGCGCTGGGACGAGCGGGCAGGGTGCCTCGACGACCCGAGGCCGAGGGAGCTGCTCTCGCGCCTGCCGCTGCTGGTGGCGCGCCCGATGCCGGCGGACAGGGCCGCGGCGATGCTTTCGACCTCTCCCTCTTCTTCGGGCTCTTCGTCGGGCTCTTCCTCAACTTCCGATTACTTCGCCTGCCCCGTGTACGCGACGGCGGCGAGGTTCAGGCAGGAGGTGGCGACGGTGCACCTGAGGCTTCCGGCGAGGAGCCAGGCGAGCAAGTGGACGCTGGCCGGGACGGCGGCGTTCTTGGAGGCGGACGGAATGTAGTTTTGTTTCGTTTTTTTTTATCTTTTCGTTTTTTGTTTCATCCGTCTCGACTTTCTTCTTCGTCGTCTTCTTTTCGTTTCGGGTTTCTTGCTCCCTCTTCATTTCGAAGTCTTCCTCCCTCTTCATTTCGACGTCTCCCTCCCAATTCTTTGATTTCCTTTGATTTGATACTTGCAAGCGAACAAAAGACGACTCCTCACACTATTTGAAGAGGCGCGCCAGGGGGTCACCGTCTTCCTCGTCCCCGCCCCCCCCCCCCGCACCCCGCCACCCCCCCGCCAACCCAACCAACGCCCACACCCCA